>JAEHJW020007636.1_pt1 | contig 54947 bp, 83 predicted proteins | sample 9271431 | NCBI WGS metagenome assembly JAEHJW02
CGAGTGCTCTGACATCAGGTCCATCAGCCCGTAGGACCACCCGTCGGTGCCGTCGCCGAACACCGTGACGGGGATCAGCGCGCCGAGTCGGATCAGGGCCGCGATGGGCTGCGCCTCGCTCTGCCATCTGAAGGGATACTGGAACCGCCGCGGTTCGCTCGCGGGCGTCTGCTCATTCATCGTTCGTCCCCCGCTCACCACCATGTCCCTCGCGGTAACGTCGCCTGGTCGAAGTAGCGCCCGCACAGCTCGCACTGCCACTCGCGCCGGTACAGCGTCTCGCGGATGGCGCGGTGGTCGCAGCGGCGCATGGCGCTCGTGAGTGCCACGTCATAGCGGTCCCACTCGCGGGGCGTCGGCAGCTCCGGCGGCGCGTGAAACTCGCAGTCGGCCGTCAGCGCGTCAAGCTGTGCGTTCACCGCCGCGGCGAGGTCCGGTCGCGTCGAGCGGATGGCGCCGGAGCCGTCCACGGCGAAGGTGTAACTGAAGCGCAGGGTGCGCACCATGCAGGAGACGCAGGAGCAGCTCGGGCCGTGGTCGATCACACCCTCACCTCGTCGCTCTCCGGTGCCGGCGTGCCGCACTTCGGGCACGGGCGGTTCGCGGCCCACGTGAACATGTGGCCGCACTTGACGCAGCGCCACACGCCAAAGGCGTGCTCCATGTCGTGCTCGCCCCAGTGGTTCGGCTCGTAGAACGCCAGCAGCAGCGCATCGGCATCGTCGGGCGAGCGGCCCAGCCGCTTGCGCGTGTCGTCCTTCGGTTCCACCTTCGTCCTGCCCGCTGCGTCGATGCCGTAGCGCGGTGCGATCAGCTGCGCGATCGTGTCGTCATCACACTCGGAGAGGTCCCAGGCGCGCAGGCGGCTGTTCTCACGGCCCACGTCCCACCACAGCTCGTCGCGCAGCTTGGCGAACTGGTCCGGGCGCGAGGATGCCTCGCCGACGTTCACGCCGACGATCTCCGCGCCGTGCTCCGCGCGCCGCTCGTCGAGCATGCCGACGATGCCCCAGCCGATGCCCACCACGTCCACCTTGACGCGGGTCGCGCCGGTATCGCGGATGGCCGCGATCACCTGGCCGGACACGGTGCGCGGGTCGGGCGTCGAGCCGCGCCACTGCAGGCGCGCCTTGCGACCGCGGCGCGCGTAGATCACCGTCTGGTCGCCGCCGCCGCCCACGTCCACCCCAAGCTCGACCGGCGTGCCCTCCGGCTCGTCCAGCTCGCGGCAGGACTGCGCCCACGTGTAGGGCACCACGCCGTCATCGCTGTTCTCGGGGAACTCGGCCTCGATCTTGCTCTGCCAGAGCGGCGAGCCCTCGCCCCAGCTGGCGCGCTTCTCCTCCACCCACACGCGCCCGATCAGCAGCGGGCGCAGTTCGTCGGGCACCCACTCGCCGGTGAAGTTCGGCGTGTCGGCGGCGCGGATCGTCTGCACCGTCCAGCCGGAGCCCGGCTTGCAGATGGTGGCGAAGTGCGACGCCGGATCGTCGGGGTTGCCGATGGCGAGGATGCGGCTGGCATCGTTGGCGATCAGCGAGTCGGCGGCATCCCACAGCGACTCCGGCACGCCGGCCGCCTCGTCGATGATGACCAGCACGTAGCGCGCGTGGATGCCCTGGAACGCGGCGGGATCGTAGTCGGACGGCTTGCGCCCGAAGGCCACGATCTCGTTGCCGATCCACCACTCGGTCTGGTTGACCCGGCCCGCCAGCCTGCCCTTGGCATGCGCGCGGTTGATCTCGCGCCACAGGATGGCGCGCACCTGCGGGTAGGTGGGCGCCGTGGTGACGACGAACGCCTCGCCCGGCGCGTGCGTATCGAGCCACCACGCGGCGGCACGTGAGGCGGTGTAGCTCTTGCCGACCTCGTGCGCGCTCTTGACGGCGGTGCGGCGGTTGTCGCGCACCGAGGTGAGGATGTCGCGCTGGCGCGACCACAGATGCTCGCCGAGGCGGTCGGTCACCCACGCGACCGGATCGGTCAGGTGGGCGACGTTCTGTGCGTGTCGGGCGGCTACCCGCTTGCCGGCGAGTACGGCGAGGGCGTCGAGTTCACTTGCCACTCCGCAGGATGCTCTCCGCCTCTGCCATCACTTCGTCCGGGTCGAGTCCCATGCGCTCCGCGACCGCAGCCACGCGCCCGCGCACGTCGAGTTCCGCGCGCGCCGTGCTCTCGCCCATCTCCAGCCGGTACTTGTCGAGCAGCGTAGCGAACGCAATCGCCATGTTGCGCAGCGCGTCGCCGGGAGGTTCCTTGTAGATCGCGTGGTCGCCGTCCTTGCCGACGAACTCCTCGTACTGCTCGACCATGCGGTCCAGCACGCGGTCGGCGCGCTGCAGCACCTTGGAGCGGATGCGCTCGCGGGTCGCCAGGGACTCGGCGCGGACCGCTTCCGTGGCGGCGCGCGTTTGTTCGGTTGCGACCGTGCGAGCACCCGTGCGGCGTGCCCATGACTCCACGGTGCTCTTCGGTATCCCCGTCTGCCGTGCCGCCTCGCTCGGGCCGACCTCGGCGTACAGGCGCAGCGCCTCGGCTTTCTGCTCGGGCGTGTACGTCACTGCCACAGCCGACACCGCCGACAGTCGGTGCGCGAGACGACCGGATCATGGCTCCAGTCCCAACGTGAGCCGGACCACGCGAAGCGCATCCCGCACACGGTCCAGCCGATACGCTCGTCGTCATCCGCGCGTTCGAACACATGCCGGAACGGAGAACCGAAGATGCGGATCACGCCTCGCCCTCCCAATCCTCACCCCACAGCCAGCCGGGCATCAGTACGAACTGCGGCTGGGTGTACTTGCCGATCCACATGACGTAGCGGCCGGACCAAGCGAAGGCCACGGCGAGCAGCCACTGGTACATGTCCTGCGTGATGGTGGGGGGCTCGGGCCACGCGGGGGCGCCGATGATGTCCGCTATCGGACTCCTTGGGGAATGGGGGGATCGGTGGACAACCCCGATTACAGCAGGTACCACACGGGACGGAAGCGTTCGTTTCGCGGCGACGGTCAGAATGGCTCCGTCGCTCTCACCTCCGCGAGTCTCTCAGCCCTCGCGGCCCTTCTTCGCGGCGTCTGGGCTAAGGGGCGGCGGCTTACGAGCTACCCGTCTCTGTTCCCGCCCCACGTACGTCTCGCCCACCTGTTTTCCGGCCCACCGATCCTCATCTAGTGGGGAATGGCGGGGTTGCGTTGTTCCCGGTTACCCGGTCCGGGCCGATCTTGCCGTCGCGCGATAACGGCGGCTCACGGGGCCTCCCCGGCACAAGCCGAGGATGTAGTGGGGTGCCTCACACGCCGGCGGTCCGGCCCTCGCACCCGGTATCGGTGCCTGGCCCTGCCTGCGCGGCCCGCTCGCTGGACCGCTTGCGGTACGCCCTATCGCCCGGGCGCGTGGGCTCGCATAGTAGTATAGCGCGCTAGTCAAGCGGACTACGCCGCCTTCCTCCGTCGCTCGTCTGCCGCCGCGTAGTTGCGATGCAGCAGCTCGATCGCTCCGCCGATCAGGATGTCGCGCTCGTCATCCGCCATGCCCGGCCGTGCCGCCGCGCGGTCCTTCGTGATGCCGAGGCGGAACAGGATCACGGCCACCATCGGCGCGCGGTGCGCCAGGCGGCCCATCGCCGCGTGCAGGGGGAAGAGGTAGAAGCCGTCGGCGTCGGTGGCATACGGCCAGTCGGCGGTGCCGATGTACCGCTCGAAGGCCGAGTACCAGGCGGGGGAGCCGAGTGCCGAACCGCCCAGCAGCTCATGCGACCACTGCGGGCGCTCCGGGTTGCGCTCCTGCTCGCCCACCCACACGCCGCGCACGTGGGTCCGCGAGGGCACCTCCGCCTCCCACGTGGTGAGGAACCAGCGGATGCGCCCGTCGAGGGAGCGCGGCAGGAACGTGGGGCGCGTGACCGACGCCGCGTGTTCGTCGGCGTAGGGTCGTTCGAGGCGATCCCGAGCGGCGGGCTTGGTCATGCCGAGATCCTCCTTGCTTTGCTCTGGCGGTCGTACATAACCACCGTGCCGGCGGCGGCCACGTTCAGGCAGTAGCGGGAGTCGAACTGGACGATGTACTGGCAGGCGTCGAGTGCCGCCGTCGACAGTGAGCCGTCCTCCGGCCCGAGCAGGTAGATCGCTCGCTCGGGATGGCAGAACGTTTCGAGGGGCTCGGCGCGCTCGCACAACTCCACGCCGACGAGCGGGCAGTCGAGCGGCCGATGCGCGAGGAAGTCGTCAAGGTCGGCGTACTCTAGGAGCGGGATGTGCCGCCACGCCTTCGTCACGTCGGTCGGCTGGTGGGGATAGCGGCGCCCGACAGTGAAGATGAAGGAGGCGCCGAGAGAGAACGCCGAGCGCCAGAGTGTGCCGACGTTTGCCTCGGTCTTGGATCGGTAGACGCCAATGCCGTAGTACCCGCGCCCCGCCAGTTCGCCCAGCGCGCCGCGCCGGGTCATGCCGTCACCTCCGTGAGCCATGCGTCGAATGCCAATGTCTTATGCCGGGCGTCGCAGTTCCTATGCCATCGCTCCCACGTTGGCCGCCACTCCGACCGCGCCCACCAGGGCCATGACGGAGAGCACCAGCCGCTGCCGTTGCGGGATCGCAACAGCCGTGACCGCCAGCACCAGCGCGACGGCGGCACACTTGGCGGCGATCACGAGCAGCAGACCGGATGTAGCGTCGCCGGCCGACCAGAGGTAGCGCAGCGGCGACAGCTCGGCGGTCGCGACGAGACCGGGGTGCGCCAGCGCGACGGCGAGGAAGGTGGCGAGGTCCGCGAGCTGCAGGGCGACGGCGAGGCGGATCATGCCGTCAACTCCCACCGCAGCTTCGTCTGTAGGGGGTGTAGGTCGATGCGGGGCCGCGACCCGCGCGACCACGATCCGCCTCCCGCCTCACCAACCAGGCGGAAGCCAGCCGCGCGAAGCGACGAGCCGCCCTCTTCGGGCAGGGTGTAGGTGACGAGTCGGCGATAGCCCATCGCCCGAGCTGCGCGCCATGCGGCGCGGTAGAGCATCGAGCAGGCGTTGCGACTTCCGTCCGTGGCAAGCCGTGTCACTTCCACCGTCCAGCCGTCTGCAAGCATCCGTGCGACCGGGCGCCCGACAATGACCACGCCGACGATCTCCTCGGCCTCGGATGCACCGATGGCGAAGAGGCCGCCGGTCGGGGGCCGATGGTGGCGATGGTGCTCGGACACAAAGGCGTATGCCTCGGTGAGCGTCACCGGTACGACGGCGAGACTCACCGGATCACCGGTCGGCAGTCGGGCGCGCAGTATCCGGTCGTGGCGGGTCGGAGGCGCCAGCGCCGAACGCCCTCATTCGTGCTCAACTCGAGCCCTCCCCGGTCCCGTCGTGGGGCCGCTTGGGTACTACGTGCACAGCCACGGTAGACGCCATTCAGCCCGCCTTTCGTGCGTGGATCGCGGCGCGACTCTCAGGCGGGTCCGCAGTAGAGTCGGCAGTAGGCGGTGAAAAGAGAGAGTCGGCGAGCATGGCGAGGATGGCGGCGGCAACATGGGCGCTGAACGGACGGAAGTGCTGGCCGAGTGACGGCACATCGAAATGCCCCGGAATGTCCACGCGCCACTGACCGCATGAACAGCGGACGAAGCCCTGCGCAATGCTTGACTCCATCCAGTGACGGTCCACTTCGACCGCCAGCCGCTCGGCGGACGGCAGGGCCTCGGTGCGCTGTTTCGCGAGTTCGGCTCGGACCAGTTCCTGCACATCCGCCAGGACTTCGGCCTCGTCTCGACTGACGGCCTCAGCCTCGATGGCGAGAATGCCCCGATCCCAGTCAGCAATGCTCACGTTCGGGTCGGCGTTGTAGCAGCGATGGTGGCGGACGTACTCGGCCATCGGCTCACTCATGGCCGTGGCCCCTCCGTGCTGGCGAGGGCAGCCGAGTAGTCGCGGCGCGCCATCGGCTCGAAGATCAGGTCATCCAAGTGCCCGGGGAACGGGCGCCATGCCTCGCGGTGGGCATCGCACCAGTAGTCCTCGCCACGGGTGCCGTCACGGCGACGAACGATCCACACGGCATCGTTCCCGCAGTGGCCCCACGCCGGACCGGGGCCGTCGCACGGGGTCCGCCTCATCGTTCGGCCTCCGGTTCGTCTCGCAGGGCGGCACGGAACGACTCGGCCTCCGCGATGGCGGCATCCCACGTCCTCACCCACCCCGACTGTGCAATCCATCGCGCCAGCCGCTCGACGGAGGGGAGGGCACACACATGCGGCGCCCCGAGTTCACACGGCATCGTGCTCGTGCAGAGCCACAGATGCGCATGACCGTGTATCCGTGGTTCGCTCATCCCAGCGCCTCCTGTAGTGCCGCCGCCGCACGTCGGCGTCCGGCGTCCGTCTCGGACGCATATACGTCGGCCGTGAGGGCCGCCGAGCGGTGGCGCAGCAGCGCCTGCGCGGCCTTCATGTCGCCGGTAGCCGCCACGACCGTCGCGGCGAACCGCCGGAGGTCATGCATCGAAAGCCTGCCTGCCTGCCGGAGCACGTAGTCCACCGTGGACGGCGGCAACGGATCGCCGGTGGTGGTGGTGAAGATGAGGTCGTTGACGTTGCGCCACGTGGCGCCGTGGGCCATGCGCTCCTCCGCCTGCCGGACCTTCTGCCGGGCCAGGGCGCGCTGCGCGAGCTCGGGCAGGATGATCGTGGCCACGCTACCCGGCGTCTTGGGCTCCGCGAGGATGAACGGCTCGGCCGGATCGCGGGTGTAGATGAGCTGCAGCGCGATCCGCAGCCGCTCGCCGGACCAGTCCGACCAGCGCAGGCCGCACACCTCGCCCATCCGCAGCCCCGTCGCGGCTGCCAATACGTACAACTCGTACAACCGATGCCCCGTCAGCGCCGCGAGCACATCCCGCACCATCGCCGGGTCCGGGGCCTGTCGGCGTGCGCCCTTGCGGCGCGGGCGGGCCAGCGTGGCGACATTCTCGGTCACGAGCCGGTCACGCTGCGCATCGCGGAGCGCGCGGGAGAGCAGCGCCCGGGCGCCGGATGCGGTGTTGGCGTTGGGGATGGCGTCCATCATGGCGTCCACCTGCGACGCGCGCAGCGCCTGCAGCGGGATGCCGCCGAGCGCCGGCAGGATGTAGCGGTCGGCCATGAAGCGGTAGTGGCGCATGGTCGCCGGCCGGACGCGGACCGCCTGCGCGGGCACCCATCGCTGCAGCCACTTGGACACGGTGAGGTGGTCATCTGGCAGCGCGTAGCCCGTCTCGCGCGCCTGCCGCATGGATCGCAGTAGGTCCTTCGCCGCCTGCTCCGACGATGCGTAGCGGCTGCGGCGGATGGGCCGGCCGTCGAGCGTCCACCCGACGACGAGTACGGCGCACCACGGCTTGCCCGTGCGCCACGTCGCCTGGTAGGCCGTCCCCTCGCCGTTGGCCCTCGCCCGAGCCCTCCGCATGTCGGTCAGGATAGCGGACGCGATCCGCGATCCAACGATCAATCGCGTCGGCCGGGTACAGGTACCGCTCACGTCCCTCCCCTCGCAGGTATGGCAGCGCGCCGCCGCGCGTCAGCGCACGCACGCGATCCGGTGTCACCCGGAGCACGACGGCGACCTCGGCAGCGGTGAGGAGCGTCACGGTCGGGTCCGCTCCACGCGGTATCCCTCCGACGTGCGCGGCATCGCGACCGGAACGCCCCACCGGTTGATCCGGGCTGGGCGCGTCGCTGGGCAGCGTTCGCAATACTCAACCCAGCGCCCGTCGTAGAGCGTCGCACGCCAGACGTGGCGATGCCTTTCGGCAGTCATGGCAGCAGGCTCGCCGGATACGGGTCGCTGGGCTGGATGCCGTCGTCATCCTCGTACCAGTGCCAGGCGACCGCCCGGTCCGGCTCGCGGCGGCGCAGCGCTACGAGAACTGCGACGCAACTGAGAAGGGCGATGAGGGCGGCCGTTCTCAGTGTCACGATGCCCTCCCTTCGATGGAATGAGAGGCTGCCGGCCGAGCCGTGGTGAGGACGGCGGACACCGCCGGGACATCATGGTCGGCTTCTGTCCCGTTACCACGCGGCAGCCTGAGCGAAGGCGCAGGGACGGGCGAGGGTGCGGATTGCGGCTCGGCGCGGTTGGGGCCGCCTAGGACGGCCTGCCCTGCGTGGGCGGTGATGCCGAGACCGTCCGGGATAGGCCCGGTCCCTTCCTCGTCAACTGGCCCAACGGCCAGGGAACCCTGCGCCCCCGCTCGGGGTGTCGTCATGGTCGCCTCCCATGCCACTGGCAGTACTCTGACCAATCCATGACCACGATCTTGCGGGCGCGGCGGCCGGGCCCCGGCGTGTCCTTCAGCGCGACGGCGCGCAGATCCTGCCCGGCGGGGATCGCGTCGAGCATCGCCAGCACCGCCGTCAGCGACGGCCAGCGGTCGAGCTGCTTGGTCTGGACGCGGACGTAGCCCGCCACCTCCACGTCCCACGGCAGGTTGAGCTGGCCCATGCGGATGCCGCCGATGTCCGCCGCCGCCTCGCGCTCCCACGAGCCGCCGCGCTTGCGGTTGTTGCGGCCACGGCGGGCGGCCGTGTCGTCGCGGATGGCGCCGCAGCGACGGCACTTGTACCGATCGTCCTCATAGCGCGACTGTGCGGCGGACACGACCGCCCAGTCGTGCCGTGCGCACCGCCTGCCGGCCGCGCCGGTCGGCGTGGCGGGCGTGTCATAGTCGAACGGGAGGGCGCTCATGCGGCGATCGGCTCATAGCCCTGTGCGCGCCGCACGAGGAACGCCTGCACCTCCGGCCGCTCACGCGCGAAGCGATGCGTCTCGCGCTCCCCGTTCTCCTGGTCCCATGCCAGGAACTCGGTGATCAGATCGAGCAGCGCGGCGGGCGGCGTGTCGCACCAGTCGCAGGCCGTGGGGTGGAATGCCCCGGCGCCGGGCAGGCGCAGGCCGGATGCGGGCTGGCGCGCAAGGAAGCACTTGGCGGCAGCGACGGCAAACTCGGACTGGCGAATGCTCATACGCTCACCTCATCCCGTCGGTATGCCGCGGCGGCGGCCTCCACCTCGGCGGCGCTCATCCCCGAGCGGATCGGCCGGATGACCACCGGGGCGTGCTGCTCGCGCACCTTGCGCGCCTCAGCGGCGCGCTCCGCGCTGGCGGCCGCGGCCGACTCCGTGAACAGCCGGCGCTCGGTGCGGCCCATCAGCGAGCCGGGGCTGGCGTCGGCCATGACCTCGGTGCGCAGGGCCGCGCGCACGGCGGCCTCGCCGTAGCGTTCCCACAGCCGATGCAGCCAGTCGAGCAGGGCCGGACTGCGGGGGATGCGGCCGGTGGCCTCGAAATACGCCACCTGCTCGTCTTTGCTCTGCTCGTCTATGCTCGTCTCTGCTAGCACTGCGGGTGCATTGCCCGGAGCAATGCTCGGAGCATTCCAGCGGGCATTCGCGGCATCGCGCGCGTGCTCGGACCGTGCCGCGCGCTCGGCGGCGAGGCCGTGCATGCGGTACCGTCCGCCGCTCAGCAGGTCGATCAGGCCGCGCTCCGCGAGCAGGGTCACCGATGGCGGCGGCGCGACGGCGGGGACGAAGGCCGGGACCGGGTACGCCATCTCGGCGAGGATCAGCATCAGGCTCCAGGTGCCGAAGTGCGTCACGTCCTCACGCACGCCGTCGAACTTGGGGTCCTCCATCGTTTCCCAATAGAGACGGGAGTAGGGACGGTCGCTCACGTCTCCCGCTCCCGTGGCGGCTTGGCGTAGTCGGCCAGCGACTTCGGCAGCGGCTGCCGCCGCGCCTGTCCGAGCGGCACGGCTCCGTAGTAGCCGCGCCGCGAGAGGACCGTCTCGGTGCAGGCCGGGCCGTTGACCCAGCGGCCGTTGCCGGTCTTGGTCCTCATGCGGCCCTCCGCTTCTTCAGCAGGATCACCTCGCGCGCCTCGGCGTAGTAGTCGCGCGCCTTCGCCAGCAGCTCGTCGTGGTGGGCCGCGCGGTAGGCGCGGTTGTAGGCGAGCACCCGGTCCGCGTTGGCGGCACGCCAGCGCCGCGCGGCGGTCAGGTGCCCCTCGTGATTGGCCCAATAGCGGGTGCGCTGCGCCTCCAGGCGGCAGGCATGGCGGTACTCGTTGGTGTTGTACCCGCGCTCCTTGGCCGCGAAGTACAGGCGCCAGCAGGCACGGCAGCGGCTGAGCCCGTAGCGCGCCGACCAGCCCTCGTCGAGCCCGGTCCACTGGCGACAGAGCGGGCAGCGGGCCTCCCATGCATCGTCGCGGCGGCGCAGCGGCAGGGCGGTGTTCATGGCTCGCACCACGCGCACCCGCGCTCGCGCACGCCGACGTGGCGGGCATGGGCCGTCTCACGCAGCCGGATAGCGACCCGGACGCCGGACACCAGCGCGGCCATGCAACTGTCGCAGCGCGCGGTGTCCGCCTCGCCGCCCTCGTTGTACCGGGTGGCCTCGTTGCGGCAGCCGGGCTCCACGCAGGGGCGCGGCAGGATGACGATGGCGTTCATGACAGCTTGTCCAGCGCGGCGAGGGCGTCGCGGAGGGCCACCATCGGGGCGTCCGTCTCCGGGTCGCTGTCACCTTCGTGGTCCACCGGCCATGCGACGCGCGGCCGCATGCCGTCATCCCAGAAGGAGCACACACCCACGGCTGAGCGCGCCGCCTCGGCCACGTCGAGCAGGGCCGGGAGAGCGTTGCGCATAGCGGCGATCAGCCGGGCATCCTCCGCATTGAGAGGACTCGTCGTGTAGTCCTCGTCGGCCTTCCCGCTGAACGCGACGTAGCGGTACTCGCGCCCATCGGCCTTGCTCCACTGGCGCATCAATGCAGAGGTGCGGTCGCGCCACGGCGGCTTCGTGGCCTGCGCCTCCAGTTCGCGCAGTCGTTCGATGGCGTTCATTCGAGCACCAGGCAGACGAGCGCGATCACTGACAGAACCACGAGCGCGGAGAGGAGCGTGGTGCCCCAGCCCTCGGCCCGTACCGCGTCGAGCATGTCGCTCATGACGCCACCTCCTCCGGGTGCCAGATGGTCAGCGGCTCGACGAGCACGTAGCGCGCGAACCGCGCATCGCCGTCACGGTCCCAGCGGGTCGCCACGTCGTACCCCTCGCGGCGCAGCTCGTACACGCGGGCACCGGCCCGGTACGAGCCGATGGCGCGCCACACCTGCAGCGGCGTCACGCCTTCGGGATGCGCACGCAGCAGGCGCAGCAGGGCGGCCGTCTGGGGCTTCATGCCGCCTGCGTCCAGTCGCACCAGCCCGCGCCCATCTTGGTCGGGCAGTAGAGGGAGCCGTTGTTGCGCGCCTTCAGCGGGTTGTGGGCCGGGTCGTGCCGGTCGCCGGCGCGGTACCCACCGCGCTCGATCTCCTCGCCGGGCCAGGGCGGCTCATCCGGGACGGGGGCGCGGGAGGAGGGGACCGCGCCCCCGTCTGTCGGACCGGAAGGCAGGGAAGATGCTCTGGTGGCCGCCACGGCGCGATCCGTCGTGTGCGGCAGGGCGGCGCCCTGGTGCTGCGGCTGGTCCGCCTCGGGGTCGTCGCCCGTGGGGATCTGGAAGGCGAGCAGCAGGCCGTACTTGAGCGCGCCGGTCATGGCCTTGTACACGGCCTTGTCGGACGAGTCCTCCCCCGTCCCGACCGACTGCCACGTGGCCGTCTCGCCGCTGTCGCCATCGGTCGCGCGCCACGTGACGCGCAGGGTATCCACGAACATCGTGCCGCCGGAACTGGTCGGGCGCGTGTCATGGAGCAGGTGCTCCACCGTCTCCGGCACGAGCGAGACGTGGCGCGCGGCCAGCTCGCCCCGGACGGCATCGGCCACATCGGAGGCGGCGGCGAACTTGTAACCCTGCCGCGCGTTGGTGCCGTTCTTCGGCACGTACCCGACGGCGGCCATGACCTCCGACAGCTTGGAGGCGAGCCCGTTAGGCTGCGACATCGCTAGAACCTCCCCTCACCGCGACGGGGCACAGGTCCAGGTACTGGCAGCCCGAGCAGCCGTAGCGCGGCATGCCGACCATTGAGACGTTGACGGGATCGGCCAGTCCGTCGTTGATGCGCGCGTCGATGTCGCGGGCGCGGACGAAGCCATTGACGACCGCCCGCGTCCAGTCGAGAAACTCGTCGGTGACGGGCTCGGTGATCGTCTGCCAGTGCGCCTTGGGCCGCACCCAGACGAGGTAGCCCACCTGCGTGGGCCGCTCGCCCGTCTCCAGTTCGCGCAGCAGTGCGTAGAACCCGAGCTCCACCGTGCGCGCCGTGGGCTTGGGCCGCTTGCCCGTCTTGTAGTCCCAGATCGCGTCGCCGATGATCAGGTCCGGGTGGCCGTCCACCTTGCCCCAGTCGGGCAGGTCGAGCGACACGTGGTGCTGCGTCGCCGCGTAGGTCCAGTCGAGATGCGGCGCCACCTCGGCGAAGAAGGCGGCGAGCGCGCGGGTGATCTCCGCGAGGTCCACCGGCACGCCGTCGCGATCGACGATCTCCTGCGCGGCCTCCAGCATCCGGCCCATGTCCGGGTCCTGGCCCGCACGGACATACTCGGCGCCAAGGTCGAGTCCGGCGTTCAGCGCACTGCCGAACGTGATCCGCTCGGCGGGGATGAGGTCGCGGCGATGGTGGATACCGTGCCACGCCGCCCACTGGCACGCGTTGAACGATGCCAGTTGCGACTTGGAAAGAGCGGTCCGGTAGAAGAGGTCGGGCCGGGCGATCATCGCCGGTACTCCGACCACACGCCGCCCGCCAGCATGGCGAGGAAGCCGGCCCCGAGAATGAGGATGCCGAGGGTCATGGCCTCACCGTCCCTGCAGCGCGCGGCGGATGCCGCACAGGTCGCGCAGCGCGTACTCGCGCACGTCGGCCTCGCGCCGGGTGCCGTAGCGGCGCGCATCCTGCAGGTCGCGCCACGCATCGCGCATGGCCGACTCGATCACGCGCATGGCCCGCTGTTCGCGGGCGGAGACGTAGAGCACGTCATGCGCGATCATCGGGCGGCCCCCGGCGCAACTCCCGCAGCCGCGCCTCGGCCGTGTCGGCTCGGAATGTCGCCCGATCAGCAGTGTCGCGGAGCGCGACAATGCGCGACTCGGCCTCGCGGAGAGCGGCGAGTAGGCGGACGGCATCGCAGGGCCAGTCGTCACCGTCCCCAGCGCAGTGCACGTCGGCCGTGAACTCCTCAAGCGTGGTGTGGTTCGTGCTGCAAGGCCAGTGCCGCGCCTCGATGGCGGCTCGATCGCGCGCGTTCATCGGGACTCTCGCTGGTAGCGCAGCATCTCGCGCTCACCGGCGTCGAGTAGGTCGAGCGGATCGCCCGCGTAGGGGACGGACGAGAGCCGTCCGGTGGTCCGCGCGGGCTCGGCCGCGTAGTAGGTGTCCGTGATCTCGCGCTCGGTGACCGTGCCGCCGCGGTAGGTCAGCTCGCGCATCGCCGAGCGGCGGGCCATCGTGGCGATCCGGGCGGCGGCGGCGAGTGCCCGCTGGCCGGCCTCGGTGGCCGCGAAGGCGGGATCATTGGCGGCTCGGTGAGAACACGCCTCGCACCAGTCCAGGAAGAGCGGTGCGCCGCACTCCTCGCACTGTGGCATCCTGTAGCCCTCCTCGTGAGGCACCCCCGCTCTTGTTGGTAGCTCGGTGGGGGTGTGTCCTCGATAGGTAGGACACTAGCCTCTTTGACTAGCCTTGTCAAGTACCCTACGCGATATCCCCGGCCCAATCTTTCGCCGCGCGTACCGTGCGCTCCGCCCGCTCGTGCTCGTGACGCAGGGCGCCCAGCAGGGTCGCGGCGAGCGTCGCGCCGTCGAGATCGCCCATGCGCACCAGGTGCTCGCGCAGGCGCTCGGCGGGCGGCACGACGTGCGCGGCGAACTCGGCGTGCTCCGCCGCGATGGCGCAGGTGTCGAGGATGCGATCGAGTTCGGCGACGCGCTCGCGGGCCTCGCGCGTGCGCCCGATGCCGCGCCCGCCGCTGACGACGCGCATGGTGCGGACATCCGCGAGCCGCCGCGTCAGGCGGCGTCGCTCGCTGGCTGTCGGCACGCGACCACCTCCCGAAGGGCGGCGCGGTAGCGGGCCTCAAAGCGCGAGGCGTCCGGCATCTGCTCGATCTGGGTGATCCGCTGCCGGGACACGGCCATGCGGCCCGCGATCTGCTTCGCCTGGACCCCCGCCCGGATTCGATCCACTTTGAGGTCGATCCCGCTGACCACGCCGCCCTCCGCTGCATCGGGAGACGCCCCATCGGCCCTCGGCATCTCCCGTCCACCCTCGCCGATGGGCAGCAGGATAGCCGCGTCTACTAGTCCTGTCAAGTAGTCCCGACCACTAGGCGGACGCGATATACCACGCCAGCGTGAAGCGGGCTAGACTACGCCACCGAGGGAGTAGGGGAACCCAGCATTGAGGGACAGGCATGACAGCAGAGACACGGCACCCATTCGCGGAGCGGCTGAGCGCCGACATCGCGGCCTCGGGCCTCAGCCGGACACAGGTCGCGGCAAGCGTGGGGTTCAGCGAGGGCGCACTGAAGCGCTACCTGGCGGCCGGGCGCGCGGTCAAGAACGCGGCGGGCTCATTCCCGCCCGACAAGGTGGCGGCGCTGGCGCAGGTGCTCGGGCAGGATGAGGCCGAGTACCAGCGGCTGGCGGGGAACAGCGTGGTGCTCAGGCGGCCCGACGACGACGCGCTCGCGCGGTTGGAAGAGGGGCAGCGTCGGCTGGAGACGGCCGTCGCGGACCTGACGGCGGCCATTCGCTCCGTCCGCACCTTGGGCATACCGGAGGATCTGGCAGCGCTGGCGCAAACCGAGGCGCACGTGCAGGTAGGGCATGAGGTCCGAGAGGTCCTAGCGGGCCGAACAGCATCTCCCGCAGCAGTGCGGCGGTCGCGTCGCGCAGGTCGTCCAGAGCCTCAGCCATGACCTCAGCGTCCACGCCCTCGCCTCCAGTCTTGTTACGCCCCAGCTTGCGGCACATGATACCGATGTCAACCGGCACTTGCGTCTTACGGTTTCGTAACAAGTGAGCCGCACCGGAGATCTCGTCATCGCGCTCGCCGCCATCGGCGCGTTCCTGCTGCTGGCCGGTCTCCTGTTGGGCACCACCTGTCTCGTCGGCGGGTACGTCGCGAGTCTGCGATGGCCGCGCTCCTGATCGCCGGCCTACTCGTCTGGGCGCTCTGGCCGCGCCGGCGCCAGCGCATCGTGATCGCCGTGATCCTGCCGCCGCCGCAGATCGTCGAGCGCGTCGTGGAGCGCAAGGCGTGCCCGGTGTGCGTGGCAGCGTGCGAGGCCGACGCCACGGCCTGCTGGCGCTGCGGGTTCGACTGGGAAACGGGCGAGATAGACCCTCATAGGCCATACCACTTGACAGGCAGAGAACGTGCGTCATAATGACGGGATGCACTACCGCGATTGCTCGGATCACTGGTGCGACGGATGCAAGACCTGCCTTACCGGGCGATGTTGCCGACGCGATGATCCGGCTCGCCCGCTGCCGACACCCGGATCAATCAGCCCCATGTACGGGGAGCTGGGCGTCCGAAACGAAGACGGCGAGCGGGTGGAGTGTCACGTGTGCGGGGGCTGGTACCGTGCGTTGCCAGCTCACATTTGGCGGCAGCATGACCTCACCGCAGACGAGTACAAGGCGGCCTTCGGGCTCTCGCGAAAGGGACTGCTGTCCACGGCGCTACATGACCGCTTGGTAGAGGTCCAAAGACGCGCCTACGCGCAAAGGGCGGTTGAGCACAGAATGCCCGTGGCGCCGCCGCTTACGGCGGAGCAGCGCAAGTATGGGTGGCGGAGCGAAGAGACCCGACGAGTCATGAGGGCGAAGGTCGCCCCCGCATTTACTGCGGGTGCCAAGAGGCCAGAGGTGCGTGCCCGCGCGATCGCATCCGCCCGCGAGGCCTGCGCCGTCCCCGACGTGACGTGGAACTGTCCCGTGTGCGGCCGGGAGGTCAGTCGCAAGCCGCACCAACGCATCGTGACGTGCGGGTCGCGAACATGCGTGAGAACCTATCTATCGAGACTCCGCTTGGGGACGCCGCCGAGCGAGCGGCAGCATGAGGCCGCGCGGCGGTTGGGGGCCGTGGGCGCTTCTATGTGGACGCCAGAACGGCGAGAGTTGGCCCGGGTGCGGGGGCTGCAGATGACAGACGGCGCCCGGGAGCGCATGCGCGCCTATATCGAAAAGCTCGGACCCGAGGCGGCTCAGGAGTTGCGTGTCCGAGCCGCCCGCATTAGCGCCGAACGAAAGCGTAAGCCGCATCCGTGTACGTGGTGCGGCAAGTTATTGCCACGGGCGACGCCGAAGACTTGTAGCCCGGAGTGTCGTCGCGAAGTACGGCGGGCGACCGCTAGGCGGACGGCAGAGATGATGAAACGCCCGCCCCGGTGAGGGGGCGGGCGTCATGCTCGTTTCAGGGCTTCGCGGATGCAGTCGCCGCAGATGCGTTTCTCCCGAACCAGCCGCTGCTCTCCGGCCTCGCGGACGACGACGACGCCCGCACTCCCACGTGTAGGCGTTGCGGCCGCAGTAGTCGCAGTCCGCCTTGCGCGGGCGCCCGTAGTCATAGAGCTGTCCGCGATCAACGGCCACTATCCCATCTCGGCTGCCCAGTCGGTCATCGGTTTGCCCGAGCCGTAGAGCCGCACCACGCCGTCGCGGACGGTGGCGAAGCCCTGCTGCCACTGGGGGAACAGCGTCAGCGACTCGTGCGCGTAGCGGACCACGCGCGGGTCGAGCAGGGTGGGGAGTTCGTAGCCGTGCCAGCGGCCGGAGCGGCTGATCTGGTGGCCCGTGATGTGGCCGTTGCCGACGATCACGTGGCTCTCGTACTTCTCGGCGTACTCCCGTGCGATCTGCCCGCCGCGCTGGCGGTAGTTCGAGGCGTGGCCGACGAGGAAGCGCTCGCCGCCGGAGCGCAGGTCGAGGAAGTCCTGCTCGGTGGTGGCGATGCGGGCACGGTCGGCGTCGGCGAGCCCGGCCATGTCCATGAGCTGCTTGAGCTTGATGTGCCCGCCGGTCACCCGCACGATCCGCCGGGAAATGTGATTCCCGGGCGTTACCACGATCTCGTCGAACACGTCGAGCGCCGAGCGGAGCAGCTTGTGCAGCGACTCCATCTCGTCGTCGAACCCCCACTCGGGGATCTGTCCGAGCGCCAGCCACTTACTGAACATGTCGAGGGTCACGAGATCGCCCGCCACGATGAGCCGGGGGAGCTTGTCGCGCGCCCCGACCGAGAGCAGGCGCGCCCACATCGTGAGGTCCGTCTCGGGGACGTGGACGCACGCCGCGACGAGCGCATCGCCCTCCACCCGCGCGACGGTGCGGGTGTAGTCGGTGAGCGTGACCGACGGCACGGCCAGCGACGCGCGGTACTCGCGCCGCTTGTTGACGTACCCCTGATGCGAGCGCTCGGGGTAGCGCGCGTGGTAGTCGGGCCAGTCGAGCGATACGGCGGCGCGCGTCTCGGCGTCCGACCAGGAGGGGCGGGAGCCGCCGCCGGTGGTGAGGCCAAGCTTGACCAGGTGCAGCGTGACGGAGGCGTAGGTGCGGCCCATCTCGGCCGCGATCTGCTGGGGGGGAGTGCCGGCCGCTGCCAGATCCCGGAGCCGAGCGTCCAGCTCGGGTGTCCAGGCGGCGAAGTCGTGCCGTCGGGCCACTTACGCCTTGGTGATCGAACTGAGCCAGCCGAACAGGGCGGGGAGGTCGGCGCCGACGCGCCCCATCAGGCCGTCGAACGCCGCCACCCCCAGGACCGCCGCCAGCGTCTCGGCCCCGGTGAGGGTGAAGTGCGACCCGGCGATGGGCAGGTACGGCGCGATGTTGACCGCCGCCAGCCCCGCGACCGCGCCCTGGAACGCATCGGTCAGGAACTTCAGCAGCGGCGCCGGGATCACCTGCGTGATCACGGTGGGGGCTGGAACCGGGGTGGGCGCCGGGGTGGGCGAGGATCGCGCCGTCAGGTCGGCGTCGTTCATGATCGCCAGCATGCCCTTGACGGCGCCGTGGTCGATCAGGATGGCGCGCTGGCTGGCGCTGGTGGCGCCGGGGGAGTAGATGCCGGTGGATGGCGGGTAGTAGTCGAGCTTCGTCAGTGGGGTGACGCCGTCGAGCTGGTAGATCTGCGAGCCGATCGGCGCGTCGTACCAGCCGGGGGAGCCCGTGAGGGTGATCACCTGATCCTCCGTGGGTGGGACGGCGCAGAGCACCGTCTGATTGCCGGACAGGCCATAGGCGTAGGCGGACACGACCGCGTCGGGCCAGATCTCGCCGTGGTACGTGCCGTCGGCGGGCGCGAGCGGGTCCATCACGAAGAACCCGGCATCCGTGTGGAGCGCGAACACGGCGTGGCCGCCGGTGAACGTCGGATCGAAGCGGTTGTAGGGCGCCGGCACGGCACCGTAGAGCCCCTGGATCACCATGCCGCCGGTGACCGCCTGCAGCTGCGCGAAGGTGGGCGGCGTGGCGTACAGGCAGCCGATGTCGAGCCCGTAGTGCGCCTGCGCGAAGGCGGCCATGCTCGCGAGGTCATCCCCGCCGGGCTTGTCCGGCAGGTCGGCGCCCGTCTGCGTGCCGTGCGTCATCCAGTCGAGCAGCATGCCGGTCGAGCGCGGCGTGCAATCGTCGATCTGGCCGTCCGGGTCCCCGCGCTCGCTCTGGAACGCGGGCAGGTAGCCCGCCTCGCTCTGCGCCGACTGGACGGCGGCGATGATGTTGTTGACGTACCGGGTGACGCGCGCCGTGATCGTGCCGGAGCCCGACAGCCAGTAGGCGCACATCTGGCCGAGCGAGCCCGCCCAGCCCCAGCCGCGGTACAGGCCCATGAGGTGCAGGTACGCCTGCAGCCCGAGGTCCCAGGAGGGATACAGGGCGTAGGTGTACCCGTTGCCCGGCGCGTAGGCGGTGGCGCCGAACTGCGCCTCCCACGTGGCCCACGTCTGGTTGCCCCAGCTGTGGGTCACCGTGGCGTAGCCCGCGGTGCCGTAGGATGACTCCGCGGCGAACTGCCCGAGGGCCACGGCGGGGTCCATGCCCGCCGCCACGCACTGCGCGTACAGCGCGGCGGCGTCCGGTGCGACGGGCGAGCCCGAAAGCGCTGCCGTCCACTCCGCGAGGGTGAGAGTGGGCGGACCGAAGACCGGCGAGGATGCGTTCATCATCAGACGTGGTACCCGTGCAGCATCAGGATCACGGCGGCGGCGATGAGCGCCCAGCCGCCGACCGACATGAGCAGCGACGAGAGTCGCAGGCGGTCCCCGTCCCACGCGGTGAAGCCGGAGTAGAGCAGCACGGCGAAGCCCGCGAGGATCAGAAGGGCCACCATGACCGGACCTTTCGACAGATGCGCGTGGCGAGGGGCGCGGGGAGCATGTCGCGCCCGGTGAGGTCGCGGAAGTCGGCGGCGAGATCGGGAACGGTGAGCCCATCGACGAACTCGCGGCGGCCCATGTGCTCGGGCCAGATGACCGCCCACGCCTCGTCGAGCTGGTGCGCCACGAAGGCGTCCGTCATGTCGGTGGGGGTGGCCCAGCTGATCACGGCGGTGCGGTCCGGTGACTCGGCGTAGCGCCCGGCCATGACCGCGTGACCGCCCCACTCGGCCGAGGGCACGTAGTCCCACGTGCGCTGCGACTGCTGCGCGGCCTCGAGGTTGACGCCGAGCAGGAGCGAGCCGAAGAGCGCGATGGCCGCGCGCATCTCGTCGAGGTTGGTGTGGTCCACCGCCGCGAACGCTACCGGACGGACGCCGGCGATGCCGCCGGACATCAGGGCTTCGAGCATGGTCTGCATGACCACGCCGTTGTCACCCTGCCCGGTGGCCGGGTTGAAGTCCGGGTTCCCGGAGCGGCGGTACAGGTCGAAGATGTCCGCCTGCGAGACGCGCTGCGGCGTGCTGAGGTACGTGGTGACGAGCAGCCGGTCGTTGGCGACGGACACCGGGCCGCAGTCGGAGTAGCGGTCGTTGCCGCCGAGTATCCAGGCGGGGACCCTGGCGAAGTGGTCCGAGGCGGAGGGATGCACCGGGATCGCGCCGGTGAGGTAGTCCCCGAGCCGCAGGGCGGGCTTGTGGATCGGCGGTCGTCGTCCGAGTTTGCGCGCTACGTCTCCCTGCTCTGCTCGTCTTGTCTATGCTCGTCTCTGCTCTGCTTTGCTAGGCATGATCGGGCATTGCTCGGAGCATGCTCGGAGCATGCGGGGAGCATCCCCCTCAGATTGTGGATAACTTTTCTCGCTCAACCTCTTGACATATCTACGTTGCGTAGATATAGTATGGACATCAGGAGAGCAGCGAATGAAGGAGCGAACACGATGCAGAACCTGAAGATCCGGGGCCGCGAGTACACCGTCGAGGAGACCGGCCGGCAGGCGATGCCGTACATCCTGACCGGAGCGCGCGGGGCCGCCTATGGCGCGGTGCGGGCGCTCGACAATCCGTCCGTCCTTCGTCTCGTCGGTGGTAGGTCCTTCACGGAGCTGCGGATCGATGGGAACGCGGTCCGGCTGACGGACGCGGATGGCGAGCTGCGCGAGGACCGCGTCCATCGGATGGGACAGATCCGGTGACACTGAAGGAGGCCGCCGCCATCCTCGGGATCACGCCGGCCACCCTGCGCCAACAGATCCGCAATGGCCGCATGCGAGCCCGGAAGATGGGACGCACCTGGTACGTCTCCGAAGAGTCTGTGGCGTCATATCGCGCCATGTACCGCCGCGACAAGCCGACACCGATCGAGATCCTGCCCGGAGACGTCGAGCGGTTCTGGTCGCGCGTCACAAAGTCTGAGGGCTGTTGGACGTGGCCTACTGAACCACACAACTACGGCAGCTTCGTGACGCACGGCACGCCGAGTCGAGTCGTGCGGGCGAGCCGCTACGCCTACACGCTCACGCACGGACCGATCCCGCCCGGTCTTCAGGTCTGTCACTCCTGCGACAACCCGCCATGCGTGCGACCTGACCATTTGTTTCTCGGAACGCCGGTGGAGAACTCCCGGGATATGGTCGCAAAGGGACGGATGAAGAGGTGACGCCGCGCGAGGTCGCGCGCTACCGGCGGGAGTCATCCCGCGCTACCAGCGGATATGGCCCCAGTTCTGGGCGAGGAACGTGAGGATGGCGAGGATCACGCCCGCCCCACCGGTGAGCTTGTAGATGCGCGCCTGTCGGTTCGACACCTCGACCTGCGCGCGCATGATCTCCATCTGCTCCTTGACATCGCGCGCATCGTGGAGCCGGTCCACCGATGCCGAGAGGTCCGACACCTGCTGCGGCAGGGGGCGCAGCGCGTCGAGCAGGGCGAACAGGCGCCGGTGATCCTCGCGGTTCTCCTTCGCCTCGCGTTCCAGTGTCGCGAGCCGTTCGTCGTGGCGCGCGAGCGTGGTGTCGAGTCCGTTGGGGCGACGGCGCGGCGTCTCGTCGGGCAGGATGGTCGCCGTTACTCCTCCGTCCCCGCGACGTTCACGCGGACATTGCCGGCCGTGACGGCGGCCGAGAGGTTGACGTTCAGGGCGTTGTTCGCCGCCGCCGAGAGCACGCCCAGGCCGCCGAGGTCGATCCATCCGGAGCTGTAGCCGTCGCCGATGCTCGTGCCGGCGGCTGAGGGAACCCACACATCGTGCGCGATAGGGATGGCCGTGGTGGCATCCTGAAACGAGATCGTGAGGACGGCCGCCGTGCCGAGCGTGGCGTTCTCGGTCATCTCGACTTGGTAGCGCAACAGGCGGAACTTCTTGCCGCTGGTCGGCGTCCACACGGCCGTGTTGCCGCTGGCCGTGGCCTGTGCCGTGTGGAACACGTTGGGCAGGCGGACCGTCGCATACGTGCCCGCGCCGTCGGTGACGCCGCCCTGCACGATCTTGACATCACCGGACGCGTCCGTGGCGATGGTGCGGGCATCCGTCCCGTCCGAGCCTGCGACCAGCACCGGGTTGCCCGCGACCGCTGCGCCGTTGGCGGCATCGCCGACCACGGTGGTGGTGCCCGCCGCCGAGGTCACCTTGAGGTTGCCTGAGGCGTCCACCTGCAGCGGCGCGACGACCAGCGAGGGGTTCTCACCACCCACCAGCACCAGGCCGTCGCCAGAGCCCAACGTCGCGCCGTTCGTGTGCGTGGCGGAGGCCGCCCACGCCGCGTCGGGGGAGGTGCCGCCGACGGCGATGCCGCCCACCGCCAGCTTGTAGTAGACGGTCCCCGAGGCATCGACGAGGGCGTCGATGCGCTCGCCCTGGCCGTCGCTCGGAAAGTTCGGGGGGTTGGCCGCTACGTCCTCCTAGTCGGGCGAACTGGCCGACACCGTGTACGTGGCGTCGGTCGTGGCGTTATCGGTGGTGAGCGCCGTCGAGGCGTTGCCCGCGGCGTTGGTCTGGCTCGTCGTGGGGTTGAACTGCCAGCCGCCGGGGCGGGTGCTGGCGTTGTACTGCGTGCTGGCGGTGATGTCGGTGCCCGCCGAGTCGGTGACGACCACCGACCAGGTCACATCCTTGCCCGCCACCTGCCACGCATCGCCGGCATCGTTCACGAGCTGCGCGGTGATGTTGACCGTGCCACCGGGGGCCGGGGAGGCGCCCGAGGAGCTGAGCTTGTGCTTGGTGGCCGCCTTCTTCGGACCCACGCGCTTGATCGCCTGCGCGCGCAGCCCGAGCGTGCCGAAGGGCGCGGTGCCCCACTCGATGGTCGCCCGCCGCATGTCGGTGCCCGACATCCACGTCGTGGTGACCTTCTGCACCGACGTGTAGTAGCTCGACAGCCCGATCGGGTGGTTCGTGACGTACAGGCCCATGCCGGCGCGGTACAGGATGCCGCTGGCGATCACGTCCGCGGTGCCGCGCACGAAGGCCGTCCCGTTGTACGCGAGCGCCGCGCCGCCGAGGGAATCGCGCTGCGCCTGCGTGGCGGCGGTGGGGATGCTGAGGTACCGTGAGAGGTAGGACGGCGTGCCGCCGTTGATCCAGCCCGAGCCGCCCACGCCGATGGTGGCCGCCGAGGGCGTCACCTGCACCGGTACCACCGTCACGTTGCTGTCGCCCTGGCGGATCAGGTAGCCGTTCGGCTCGGTGCCGGGGGTGCCGGACTTGATCTCCCAGAAGTGCCCGCCGCCCGATGAGCAGGGGGTGACGTAGGTCGGGTTGACGTACACCTGCTGCGCCACCGTGCCGTAGGTCACGCCGGGCTGCGCGATGCAGCCGTCGTTGTGCCGGGAGTAGATCAGGGTGGGCGACTGGAACGTGGCGATGAAGTTGCCGACGGTTGCCGGGGGCGTGGGCGCGGGGGTGTAGGTGTAGCCGGTGGCGCCCTCGGCGTAGGCGCTCTTCGTCAGCGACTTGGAGTCGTAGGTGACGGAGAAGTTCTCGTACCCGATGCTGGTCACGCCGTCCGGCGTGTCGCTGATGTTGTACGGCGCGGGCGCGGTGGCGGGCGTGGTGGTCTTGATCTGCGGGAACAGCATGAGCAGGTTCCCGATGGTGGTGACGCCGCCCGAGGTGCCGCCCGAGGGCGTTCCAGCCTGCGGGCGGTTGGTCCAGTGCAGCTTCGCGTCCGCGTCGATCCAGAAGTACGTGTTGGGCGACGAGAGCGTGGCGATGTCGTTCAGCGCATCGCGCAGCGTCACGCGGTCCCAGCCGAGATCGTGCGCGCCGACGTTCGGGTTGATCGTCTCGACGTAGGTGGTGGTGTCGATGGTGACCGGGTAGTGCCAGTAGTTTGCGAAGAGCTGCGCGACGTTGTAGGCGTCCGAGCCCGGCTGAATGAAGGCGTTCGGGTCGATCGCCGTGTACGTGAGGGTCGTGGGGTCCTGCACCCAGTGCGTGCCGTCCGGCGTCCCCACGAGGTGCGTATCGAGCAGCGCGTTCAGGTCGTTGGCGTCGAGCGTGATGAGCCGGTACGTCGCGACGGGGTCGTACTTGCGGGTGACGATGTAGCCCTGAAAGATGTTCTTGGCGTTGACATCGTCGTACACCGTGATGGTGTCCATGTCGGCCACCGTCACCGAGTTCGCGAGGTCCCAGATCTCCAGGTGCGCCGTGGCCGAGCCCGGCACCGACTCCGCCACCGTGACCTTCGACGCCCGCCCGTCGGGGTTCGTGCTGAACGGCACGACCGCGGTGCGGTCGGTCCCGCCGATCGTGATGGTGACGCTCAGAACGGACTCCCGACCACCGCCGGACCGCTCAGCTGCTGGTACTCGCTGAACAGCACCTTGGACACGGCGCCCGCGATCACGCGCCCGTCAAGGTAGATCGAGACCGGGCCGAGGTTGATCTGCGGGGCCGCGCTGGTGGTGGTGCCACCGGACGCCGCGACCGACCCGCCGCCCACGCTGAACGAGGCCGAGCCGCCGACCAGCATGCTGATGCCGCCCTTATGCGCCTTGGTAGCGGCGGCGGCGGCGTTCAGCTGGTCCTGCCGCGCCGTCGTCAGCTTCACGTTGGCGATGGCGAGCGCGTTCTCGGACTTGGTCACCGCGCTGGTGGCGGACTCGACCGCCTTGGAACGCGCGGCGGCGGTCTTGAAGTGCGCCTCCTCCACGGCCTTCAGGTGATCCTGTGCCTCGCGCAGCTTGTCCGCCGAGACCTTGACCGCGTTCTGGGCGTTGGTGACCGCATCGGCCGCCGAGAGCAGCTTGGTGTTGCCGCCCGCTGCCTTCAGTTGCGCGATGGCGAGCTGCTGCTGCGCCTTCGCCAGTGCATCCTGTTGGGCCTGCGCGGCCGAGGCCGTGGTGTTCAGCGCCGGAATGGCGGAACTGCCGCCCTTGGCAGCCTTGCCGCTCGTGAGTTGCGTGTACTGGTTGAGCAGCGCACTGAGCGCCGAGGTCGCGGTGTCGGCCACCCGTTGGTGCGCCTGTGCGGTGGCCGTCTGTGCGGCGAGCAGCGCGCGACGCGCCGGGCTCATGTCCTGCGTGTCGGTGACGCCCGTCGCGCCCACGTCGCCGTGGGTGTAGATGTTCGCGCCCAGCAGGCGCGCGCGCCGCGCGGCGGCGGCTGCGGCGGCCGAGCTGGCGTTGGCTGCGCTGGCAGAGGGAATGCCCATGCCGGCGCCCGGCAGCCCGGAGCCCGCAGCGGGCATGGGGATGCCGAGGTGCGCCCCGAGGCTGTTCCAGAGGTCGTTGAGCCGTCCGCCGATGTACGTCGCGGCGCCCGCCACGAAGGCGACCGAGAAGCCGACCGCAGCAGCGCTCCCGGCCGCCGCGATCACGCCGCCTTGCGCCGCGACGGTGCCCGCGATGGTCGTGCCGATGCCACCGATGGCGCCTGCGCCGGTGGCGCTGGCGTCGAACGCCTCGCCGAAGGCCACTCCCTCGGCGGTGCCCTCGGCGATCACGATGCCGATCTGGGCGGCGATCTTCGCCACGATGTCGCGGGCGAAGTTGACGATGGGGGACGCGAGAGTTGCCGCGAGGTTGTAGGCGGCCGCCCACGCCTCGCCCGCGATCGTGCCCGCGAGCGCGATGACCTGTACCTGGATCTCGGCGATGATGCCGGAGGCGAACTGCGTGATGGCCGAACTGACCCGCGCGGCCGTCGCCATCGCCGCCGCATAGGCCGCTCCGGCGACAGCGCCAGCCGCGGCGATCACGGTGATGATGGCCGCGCCCGCGAGCAGCGCGCCGAGGGCCGCCACGACCGCACCGGGGTTGCCGATGATGCCGGAGGCGAGTGCGGCCACCGCCTGCAGTGCGAGGTTCACCATGCCACCCGCGATCACGGGGATGGCGCCGGCGATCCAGTTGAGGATGGTGGCTGTGACCGCGCCGAGCGCGGAGGCGATCTGCGGCAGCACCGGCTGCACCCACGTCACGAACGTGGCCGCCCACGCCTGCAGGGCATCGAGGACGAGCGGTACCTGCTGCGCCACCCACTGCATGAGCGCCGCGAGTGCGAGCGAGAGCGCCTGCAGCATCTGCGGCACCATCGGAGCGATCCACGCCACGAACGCCTGCGCCCAGCCGGCCAGCGCCGAGACGATGCCGGCCAGCATACCGGCCAGATTGCCGATCAGTTGCGAGAGGGGGATGGCGCCCGAGAGCACCTCGCCGATGGACGCAAAGAGGCCCTGGTTGGCGCCGATCCAGGTATTCAACCCGGAGATGACGCTGTTGACGATCGGCAGAAGCCTGTTGCCAATGACGATCAGACCGGTCTGAACGTAACTGTTCAGACGCTGCCACTGGAAGGCGACGTTCTGCTGCGTGGCGGCCCAAGCATCGCCGAACGAGGTGGACGCCTTCGCGATGTCGCCGTACTTCGATTTCATGCGGTCCAGCTGGGTGAGCAGTAGCAGGATCGCGGACGAGGTGCGGCCACCACCAAAGGCCCTGGAGAGCGTCGCGGCCTGTTGGGTCGCCGTCTCGCCGGATGCCTTCAGGTGAGCTTGCAGGTCCTCCAGCGCGCCGATCAGGCCCTTGCTGCGCATGTCCTGGCCGAGTTGCGTGGCGCCGAGCCCGATGCTCTTGAACGCCTTGATCGCGGCTGCGGAGGGTGCGCCCATCAGGGAGAACGTCATGCGCAGTCGGGTCGCGGCATCCTGGGCGGGGATGGCATTGTCGGTCATGGTCGCCATCGCGGCGCCCACGTCGGTGATGTTGAGCCCGAAGACCTTGGCGGTGGAGAGGATGCCGGTGGACATGGCCGTGGCGAGGTCCTGCGTGCGCATGTCGCCGGAGCCGACGATGCCATTGAGCACGCCCATCGCCTGGGTCATGTTCTTGATGCCGCCGATGCCCGAGACGTTGGCCGCGATCATGGCCTGCGTGACGGACTCGAGATCGGCGTTGCCGACCTTGGCGCCCTCGGCGGCGATCTTCAGGATGTCGAGGGCCTTGGCCCCCCGGATACCCGCCGACTCGATGTGATACAGGCCGGCCGCCAGCTGGTCGGGTCCCGTGCCGACGGCGGGAGCCAGCTGCAGGACGGCCTGCGACATGCTGTTGACTTCCGCCTGCGAGGCACCGGCCTGCGTGCGGACGAGCTCCATCGACTGCTGGAAGTCGGTCGCCGCCTTGACGGCGGCCACGCCGATGATGGCTCCGGCTCCGACCGCCGCCGTACCGACGAGCGCCAGCGCCTTGACTGCCGTGCCACCGGCGCTCGCCAGCCGCGAGCCGACCCCCGAGCCCTGCCGGTCAAGCACGCCCAGCCTGGCGTTGACCTGATCGATGGACTTGGAGGCACGGTCGCGCGCTTCTAGCGTGAGCAGGTAGGCGAGGTTGTCGGCTACTACTTCCTCTCGGCCTTGGCGCGTTCGTAGGCCGCGCGCCGCTCTTCGGCGGCGATCACGGCGATGTCATCGGCGATCTGCGATGCGGGGAGGCGCTGGGCATCGAACGGCCCGATGCCGAGCTGCTGCCAGAGCGCCCGGCGCAGCCGGAAGCTCGTGACGGCGGGGAGGTCGGCGGGTTCTTCCTCGCTCTCGCGGAGGATCGCGCGCCGGATCGACTCGTCAAGCGCTTTTCTGGTCCGCCACGTCGCGGGTCGGCGTCGCAACCGCCGCGACGATCGCCTTGAAGACGACATCGGGCAGTCCGGCGACCGAAGCGCGACGGGCGGCATCAGGCTCCAGTGGCAGGTCCTTATCCTCGCGGTCGGTGAGATTCCACGCCCGGATGGCGCGGACGGCGATCTCGAACTGGTACGCGGCATTGTCGAGTTCGCCTGCCGCCTCGCTGCGATTATCCGCGACCTCGGTGCGCAGGGAATGGTGCGGAAGGAGGGCGCGATCCGCCGCCGCGGCGTCGGCCGCAGAGAGGTATTTCGCGACCTCCACCCACCACTTCTTGCCGAAGGTCAGGCGCTCGACCGCATCGTATTCCGAGAGAAAGCCCAACGGATTTCCTCCGATTTCAGGGGATCGTACTGAGGTCGTTGACCAGCGTCATCTGCCAGCTATTCCCGGCCGTCGAGTCGTACACCGACCGCCCCGTGAAGTTCACGAGCCAGGTGTCCTTGTCCATCTTGAAGGGGAACGTGTCCCAGTACAGGTAGCCGTCCACCGTGAGCGAATTGGTGCTGGACGAACCGGTGATCGTGGGGCCGGTGACGGTCAGGCGCGTCTTGCGCTCATAGCCGTTGCCGACCGCGTTCATGGCGTTCGCGAGCTCGGTCGCATCGTCGAACCACTTGCTGATCTCGACCTGCAGGTGGCGCGTGGGGCGCACGATGCCGGTGGGGTACAGCTTGTTGTTCAGGAAGAAGAGCTGCTGAAAGCCGTTCTTGATGGTGAACTTGACCTCGTCCACGTCGTTGAACACCGTGGTGCCGATGGTCGTGGTGTCGATGTACGTCTGGCCGTACGCCGGGTTCAGCAGGTTCTGGGTGATGCGGCTGATGCCCGGCGTCTTGGCGCCCATCTGCCACGCCTGCTGCGCGATGAAGTCGGCGGTGATGTCGGCGGTGGTCGTGCCGCGCTTCACGTCGATCACGAGCTGGTCGCAGTACGCCGAGCCGACGTGATAGGCGGCGGTGTCGGTGAACGCCTCGGCGCCCATGCCCGCGAGGTCGTCCGCGCTGCTCGTCGGGGAGAAGACCCACGTGTAGGCGTGCGAGTCGCTGGTGGTCGGCACCACGCCGCCCTTGACCGCGTAGGAGAGCCAGTTCGTCAGGTGCTCGAACGACGCGGGTGCCTTCAGGCCCTTCAGTTCGGCGTGCTCCTCGACGATGACGCTCTCGAAGAACTCCTCGAACGTGTTGCGCTGCAGGCTCGGGTTGTAGCGGGTGACCAGCGACTCGAAGAAGCCGCCCTTCTCGATCTCCATGAGGTTCGTGGCGCACATGAAGACGTTGGCGGCGATCAGGTGCGTGGCGGCCGTGGTGCCGCCCGCGCCGCGGGTCACGGTCCAGGTGGTGGTGCCGAAGCCCGCCGTCACCGTCATCTGCTCAGAGTCCACCATGATCGAGTACGCGGTGGACGACGGAAATCCGGAGGCGTCGGTGACGGTGATCGAGGTGGCCGACGTGGTGGTGATCGCGGCGGCGAGGGTGGTGTATCCGGGGGTGAGCGCCGTCGCACTCATGCGGACCGGTTCGGTGAAGGTCTGCAGGCCCGAGAGGGCGATCAGGCCGGAGCCAGTGGCGGCGATTATTGCTCCTTCTTCGTGGTGCGCTTGACGACGACCGGTTCCGCTTCGGGCTCCGGTTCAGGGTTGACCAGTTCGTACAGGCCGGAGGCCAGCGCCTCCGCGGCCAGCGCCTCATCCTCGGTGTCGAGGTCGGCGGTGGGGATGCCGACCACGTAGCGGCCGGACCCGATGTAGTGGAGCTGCACGCTCACCTCACAGGACGTTGATGGTGCGGACCGATGTGCGGACGCGCAGCGTGCCGCCCACGCGGCGCGCGAAGAGCGCCACGACCTCGGGTTCCACGTCGTGCCACGCGCGGCTGTGGAACGTGTTGCGCGCAGTGCCGGGATGCGAGACGTGGCGGGTAAACACAAGCTTTCCGTCCGATGCGTAGAACACGAGCACCGATGCCTGGCGCGGCACGATGTCGTGCGCCTTCGTGCCGCTGATCACGCCCAGCGCCACGCGGTAGCCGCTGTCCGTCACGTCATCCGAGACGACCGACAGCGACTCGGCGCCTTCCTGCGTCCCGATGCTCGCCTGCAGCTTGCCCGTGCGCACCGGCGCCTCGCGCCGGAACGCGTCGGTGAGCAGCGGTGAGACCTCGCGGCTGAAGACCGCCCAGCCGCCGACCCAATCGAAGAGCAGTGCCATCAGCCGATCACAAACTCATCGACGATCACCGTGATGAGGCCGTTGAAGAGCAGCATCGCCTGGTCCGCGAGCGCCTGCGGCGTGGCGTAGTCCACGCTCATCTCCTCGCCGACGTTCTGCAGTTGCGAGGTGCCGCCGGTCACGGGGTCCGTGATCACGATGCCGATGGGCGTGGTGCGCAGCGTCTCCATGATCGCGTCGAGCAGCGCGGGGAAGGCCGTATCGAGGTTCGGGTCGTCGTTCGCCATCGCCAGCGTGGGATACACGTCCACCTGGTGGCGCAGGAACTTGTTGCCCGACGGCCGCGGCAGCGTCAGGCGGTCCTCCTTGATGCGCCCGCCCCAGATGTAGATCTGCGGCGCCGGCACGAGGTCCCCCACGATGGGCGGCGTGATGTACGCCTGTGCCGCCGGTAGCTGCCCGGACGTGAGCCCGTCGAGCAGCCCGAGGATGTGCGACTGAACGGCGGCGAGCCCCGCTAAATCACCCGGCCGTAGGCCATGAGCGTCTCGCGCGCGAGGTCCCACCACTCCCGAGAGGTGCGCCCGCCGCTCGTCTGCGCCGCCCCACGCTGGGTGGGCACCACGGTCGCGGTAGCGCCGCGCGTGAGGGCCATCGACGTGGCGAAGTAGATCGTGGCGAGCTGGATGTCCTCCGGCATGGACGAGAACATGGCGCCCGAGACATGCGGGTACGCGGTGGCGCCGATGGTGACCGTGCCAGGCCCGCCCACGGTGGACGCGGGCGTGGTTGCGCTGACCGTGACGTCCTCGGTGTACGCGCCGTCATAGATCGTGCCGCGCACGCCGGTCCAGCCGGTCACGTCGTCCACGCTGAGCGTGGTGGCACCGGCCACACAGGCCGCGGTGAGCGACGTGTGCGGCCAGCCGTTGATGTAGGTCACGCTGAAGTAGTAGCCGTTGCGCCCGTTGGACCAGTCGATGTAGCCCGGCGCGATCAGGAGCGCCGCCGGTCCCGCGCCGGCCGCGGAGGGCGCGGCCGTGCCGTTCAGGCTCATGGCGGGATGCTCGGGGCGGATCATGTCGGCGGGCACCGCCGTCCATGACAGGTACGGGCCGCCAGCCGTCTGCGTGCCGGCCGTCGCCACCTGCGCCGAGACGATCTGCACAACCGGCCAGCGGCTGATCTGCATGCGCGCCTCGCCGGTGATCCCCGATCCTACGGTGATGCGGTAGTCCGGGCCGCGCTCGACCTCGGTGTCGATGGTGGCGCGCAGCACCTGGTTGGCCGTGCGGTCCACCATGCCGGTCGCCATGCGGCACAGCGTGAGCTGCTCGGCGTACTGCTCCTCGGCGGAACTATTGGGCCGGGGCACGCTCGACCAGGAGATGCCGGTCGGATGGGCGATCAGGGCTGCGGGAGTGACGTAGGGGGTGAGGGATGCCGCTACTGCACCTGTCTAGGAGAACCGGATGTAGTCGAAGTTTGCGTCCGCCAAACCGCCAGCCGTTTGTCCGGCGATGTACAGGCCGACCTGTTTGGGCGTGAAGGACGGCGCACTCGTGGACTGCTCCGTCCACGCCCCGGCGCTGAAGTAGGAAAACACCCAGGTCGTCGCGTTCGTCGCCACGATCCGGTACCCGATGGGCGCAGCACTCGCCACGATGTCGGCGTTGTTGTTCGTGGCCCGGACCGTCAGACTGGACCACGTTTGCCAGTAGATATCGTTGAGCGAGCCACCGTACCCACCGTAGAGCCATCCGTAGGATAGGTACTGTGTGCCGTCGAACATCCAGATGCCCGCCGAGACGAAGTTGTTGTTGAGCGTGTAGGCCGACAGCTTGGTCTCGACCGTAAAGGGGAAGGGTGGGACGGTCTCCAGTATCCCCGCGATGGCATAGCCGATGTTCGCGTCGTACAGGTGCAGCGTGCCGGGGGTATCCGACGTATTGTACTTGTCCAGCGCGCCCACCTTGGTCCACTTGGAGGCCAGAGAGGGCGAGTTGAACTCGTCGGTGTACGGTCCGACCGGAGTAACTGGGGCGCGTGGCAAGCCAAACACAGGCTGCGATCGTACGGTCACGAAGGGCATGATCTAGTAGTCCCCGCCCTGCGCCAGGATGTCGGTCTGCTTGCCGCTGGTGACGGCGGTGGCGACGTTGACGTAGAGCGAATAGCCGGACTGCAGCACGATATATCCGAGGTTGGGGGCAAGCGCCGGAATAGCGTCCACCAGCCCGATGGTCGTATATCCGGCCCCGATGGCGAGTGTCGTATCGCCGAGATGATAGTAGACCGATGACCCGTCATAGGCCCAGAAGCTCAGCGTCTCGGACGCCGTATCGCTCGTTGAGCAGGCGATCTGGTCGATGCGCGAGCCGTTCGTTCCGGCCGCGACAACGAGCGTTTTGGTGGTGCCGGTTGCGTTCGTGAGCTGACAACCCTTTACCCAGGGCGACACCTCGAAGATCGGCGCGGTGTTGGCGGCCATCGGGTACTCCTATCGAAACAGCGAGTAGGCGGAGACGAGCGCGGCGGCCGAGAGGGGCGTCACATCGCCCGCCGTCAGCACCGCTGCGATGGTCGCCCCCGACCCGTGCGCCGATGCGCCGTTGCCGCCGTTCAGCTCATAGGCGCGCGTGATCGTGAGCGTGCCCGAGGCGTTGGCCGTGACCAGCACCGTCTCGGCGGTGTTGGAGCCCTCCGCACCGATGGTCGCGGTGAAGGGCAGGGAGGGGATGCCAGTGGTGGAGGCGACCGTGCAGGTCGTGGCGCTGTTGGTGATCCCCGCGCTCAGCGTGGTCGAATAGCCGTTCGCGTACCCCAGGAAGCTACCTCGTCAGCGGCGGGAAGGGCGACACCAGGAACTGCCCCGTATTGGCCGCCTGCCCGGTGCCCGTCGAGTACCAGCGGTACTGCCAGCGCCCCGGCTTCGCGGTGGTATCGAGGTTGACCGTGTAGACGCCGGTCGAGACCTTCGTCACGGTACCGCCAGAGTAACTGTACGTCGTGGTCACGCCGGTGGCGTCCACCACGTCCACGGCGATCGTGGCGGGGTCGGTGACGGTGCCCGAGCTATCCTCGAACGTGCCCTTGATCTGCACGAGGGCGCCGACGGTGTAGGTGTTGACGGTGGCCGCTACAGCACCTCTAGATCAGGGCATCGGTGACGGTGACGGTGGTCGGCAGCGCGAGTGTGGGCGTCACGCTCCAGACGAGCGCATCGGCCGCTGTGACCGTGTACGCGGCGGCATCCGACGCCACGACGCGGACGGCGACCTGCGCACCGAACAGAACGACCAGCACGCGCTCGATGAGCGAGGGCAGGGCATCGGCGACGCTGCGCACGAACGCCTGCGGGCCACGGGTGGCGGCGTCGGACAGGGCGGCCAGCGACTCGGCGGCGGAGCGTGCCAGTGTCGTGGCCGAGCGTGAGGCCGCGTCCGTCATGGCGCTCAGCGTGTCAATCGCGGACACCACGACATGGTGGGCGGTGCCTGCCACGTCCGCGAGGGTCGGGATCGTCACGGCTGCGCTGCGGGCGAAGGATTGTGCCGAGCGTGTCGCGGTATCCGCCAGCGCGCCCAGCATGTCGGCTGCCGTGCGGGCGAGGTGCGCCGACGCGCGGCTGGCGGCATCTGTCATGGCCCCCAGCGCGTCCGTGGCGGCCCGTAGGGCGCTCGTGACGCGCGCGGCGGTATCGGACAGCGCGGGCACGCTGTCCGCTCCGCTACGGGCCTGTGCGGCGGTCCTGGTGGCGGCGTCCGCCAGTGCCGCCAATGTGTCGGCCGCCGTGCGGGCGAATGACTGCAGCGAGCGGGTCACCGCGTCGTTGATCGTCCCGAGCGTATCGGTCGTGGTGCGCACGGCGTTGAGGAGCGCGCGCACGGCGCTGTCGGCCAGCGCGGGGATCGTGTCCGCGGCCGTCCGCGCGAACGCCTGTGCGCTGCGGGTCGCGGTATCCGTGAGTGCGGCGAGCGCGTCGGACGCGGTACGCCCGAGCGCCTGCGCGGAGCGCGTGGCGGCGTCCGCCAGGGCGGCGATGCTGTCCGTCGCGCTGCGGGCAAACGCCTGTGCCGAGCGAGTGGCCGTGTCCGAGAGCGCCGCGAGGCTGTCGGCGGCGGTGACGATGGCGTGATGGCCGGCGACGGTGGCGGCGTCCACGATGGCGCCGAGCGTGTCCGACGCGGCGCGCACGAGCCTAACCGTTCGGGTAGCCGTGTCGGTGATCGCGCCGATGGTGTCGGCGACAGTGCGCGACAGGACGAGACCGGCACGGGTCGCGGTGTCGGTGATCGCCCCGATGGTATCCGAGGCCGAGCGGCCCAGCGCCTGCGCGGCCCGGGTCGCGGCATCGGTGATCGAGAGCGCATCGGACGCGGTGCGCACGAGCCCCAGCCCGCGATCCGCAGCATCCGAGAGCGTGGAGAGCACGTCTACCGTGCTGCGGCGGATGTTCTGCCCGGCCCGCGTCGCGGTATCGGTGAGGGCCGCGAGGCTGTCGCTGGTGGAACGCCCGAACGCCTGCACCGCGCGGGTGGCGGTATCGGCGAGCGAGAGGGCGTCGGACGCCGTTCGGGCAAACGCCTGCACCGCGCGGGACGCGGCGTCGGTGAGCGCACCGATGGCATCTGTGCCCGTCCGGGCGAACGCCTGTGCGGCGCGCGTGGGCGTATCGGTGAGCGCCGTGATCGTGTCGGCGCCGGACCGTGCCCGGTTGTAGGCCGCGCGGGTGGCGGTATCCGCCAGTGCGACCAGCGCATCGGCGGCGGCACGTGCATGCGCGACGATCCGCGTGGCCGTGTCGGTGAGTGCCGCCGCGGTATCGGAGCTGGAGCGAGAGAGCGACTGGGCCGCCCGTGTCACAGCATCGGTCAGCGTCGCCGGGGCGTCGTTGGCGATCCGGGCGAACCGCGCGGCACGGGTCGCGGTGTCGGAGATGGCGGCCAGCGCGTCGGCCACCGTGCGGGGGTGTGCGACGAGCCGCGTGATCGCTTCGGTCAGCGCGGCGAAGGAGTCGGAGAGCGAGCGCGCAAAGGACTGCGCGCTGCGCGTCACCGCATCCGAGGGCGTGGTGAGCGCGTCGGACGCGGTGACGGCATTGCTGGCAGAGACGGTGCCGACCGCACCCAGTTCGAGAAAGCCGGGTTGGCTATTGACGGTCCCGAGCTGGCCGGTGAAGGTCGGCAAGAATACCTAGAGCGAGACCTGCCAGGTGTTGAGCTGGATCGTGTCGCCGTTCGCGGCCACGGTCGCCGTGGCGTTGAGCAGCGTTTCGAGCAGGGGGATCGTCCCCGCGCCGGCCGCGCTGTTGAACAGCACGACCTTGCCGATGGTCACCGACGTGGCGCCGGTGTACGTCCAGGTGTGGAGGAAGTTGTACTGCCCCGCCGTGTTGTCGGTCGGGTTGGTGGACGAGCCGTAGCCGCAGTACGCGCGGGCGAGACCGTTGGCCGTCTGCTCGGTGGCGGTACCCGACGAGGTGCCGTCCGCCCATAGGCCATCGGCGGAGCGCGTCACGTCCGTGGCGGCGGGCGAGGACGTGCTGGTGGACAGCGCGACCCACCACACGGGCGCGGCGCCCGGCAGGACGAACGCGGCCGACGCGGCGGCGGGCGTCGTGCCCGTGGCGCCGGTGATCGGCACCGCGTACCACTGGTCCACGGTGAGGGCCGTCGCCGTGTTCGAGAGGATGACGCCGGCCACGGGGTTCGTGAAGGCGTCGGAGGTCACGGCGTTCGCCACGAACACCATGTGCCCCTGCAGGCCCGCGTTGCCCGCGCTCGACGTGGCCGTGGGGAAGGACGACGCGGCGCCGGTCCACGTGGTGGCCGTGGGCGAGGTGGCGGTGCCCGTGGCGGCGAGGCCGTTGAGCGAGGCGCCCACGTCACCGAACATGGCGATGCGCTGCTGCTGGTCGCGCCCGACGTTCAGGCGCAGGTTGTGGGTGCGGCGGATCTCGCGGTAGACCCGGCGCTGCATGCCGTAGGCGGCGTCACGCCACTCGGCGCCGACGAGCACGGGCTGCGTGAAGGCCGTCGGATCGCGGACAAGCTCCCACGGGCGCACGCGCGCGCCGTCGGGGACGAGCGACGTGGTGCGCACCTCGACGGGATCGGGAAACTTGCGGTAGCCCGAGACGAATGACCGCGCATCGAGGATGCCTGCCGCCAGGTGGCGCAGATCCTCGCGCAGACTGCGGTGATTGGTCTGCGGCACCGGGAACGGGGAAAGGCTATCGACTGCGGACAGTACGCTCCTTGTGGACTAGGCCGCGTTCTTGGCGGCGGCGATCTTCTTGGCGCAGCGCCGGCAGAGCCAGCGGTGGCCGTCATTCGTGATGTGTTCGAGACAGAACTGCTGGTGGCACGCATCGCACCACTCCAGCGAGAAGCCCCGCGGGCGAGGGCAGAGTGGGCACAGCCGCTTGGGGCGTCCCAGGAACTAGCCCTTGCGGGTTTGGACTTTGGCCGCCTCCACCATCGCGCGGGCCATCTCGCGCATGACGGCAAGCTCGGACTGGGTGGACTTCTTCTCATCCTCCAGCTCGCGCGGCGTGCGGGGGTACTTCTCGGGATCGGGCGACCAGCCCTCGCGCAGCCGGTACGGCGCGCACTTGGCGCAGTCGAGCGCCCACGGCGTCACCCCGGCCGGATCGCGCTTGACGCGCGTGTGGTGGCAGCCGGTCGGCTCGCAGTTGTAGCTGTGGGCATCCGTGCGCCCGTAGAGCACCGTCATCGCGTCTCCCTTGTCGTGCCGCAGCGCGGGCACGTCGTCTGCCAGCGCCACAGGCCGCGGGCGCAGCCCGCGCAGTAGTCGCCATCGCCGCTGATGTAGACCGCGCTCGACACCTGGTCGTAGGTGCGCGTGACCTGCGACTTCGACAGCGCGTGCTGGTGGTCGGATCGGTCGATGGTCACGAAGCCGCCGCGCGCGTTGTAGTGGGTGCCGTCCGCCATATCGAGCCCGCGGCAGTTGGGCGGCACGCGGTAGCGGGTCATTCGATCACCGTGAACTGGTGCGCCACGACGTGCGCGATGGTGGCCGCGAGGTCGCCCCAGAAGGAGCAGGCGCGGCAGGCGAACAGCGGAAGGTGCTGCAGGCGGACGCACTCGTGACGATCCATCGGACCTCCCTTGTGGTAGCGGGACGCGGAGTCGAACCGCGCTCGCACCGGGTTATGAGCCCGGACGGGTCCCGGACCTTCCCGCATGGAGTGCCCGCCGCGGACCTGCCGATCCCGCGGGCTCTCGCCATGTGCGCCTGCAGGCGCGATGCGAGCGATCCGTGTGCCACTTGTTACGCGCCGGACACGGAGAGCGCGGGCGGCGGTGGCGCACGCCGTCATGTCGTGCGGGGCGCGGGTTGCCCGTTCGACGGATCTCCGCCCGCGCCCCTAGTCCCCGTCCGGTCATAGCGAACTCGGCCTAACGGCCTGGTGGCGGCACCGAACGCATCTCCGCGCTGCTGGTCGGACGGGGGGTATGTAGTGGCCCGTCGCGGCACGGCTGAACCGTACCCACGGGCTGTACGGCGCTGGCCCCCGATCTCGGGCTTGGCCCCGCTACGCACGCTTAGTTGCCACCCTGTGACGCCGGGTGGCCCCGCGTGGTCGCTAGGCGGCCAGTGCCTCAGAAGCCGGGATCAGGAGTAGGGGGTCGCCCCACTGCGCTGGAGGCCCGAAATCCACGCCGAGTACTGGGGAGCAGCGCCCACCAGCGACCCGTAGAGGAAGATCGAGTACCGGAACGTGATGTCCACGACCGGCCAGCTGATCGAGAGGTAGTCCTGAACGTTGAAGACCTGCCACGCGAGGTTGACGTTCGAGAACGTCATCGGCAGCGTGTAGCTCATCAGCATCGCGTTGCCCTGCGGGAGCAGCGGATGCACGGTCAGGTTGAGCGACGCGCGGTTGATCGGGTTCAGGACGGTGCTGACGGCGCCACCGTAGGTGATGCCCTGCAGTTGATCCTGCTCGACGAACAGCCGGTAGGCCGCGCCGTTGTTCTGGTTCTTCAGGATGTCGTCAGAGAGGTTCTTCACGTCGTAGCCCGACGCGATGATCTCGGTGGGCGACGCGCGGAAGCCCTGGTTGGCGCCCGACACGGCGGTCGAGCTGTTGTACAGCCCGGAGTTGTCCCACAGGCCGGCGAGGGCATCCTCGATGACCGGATAGGACAGCGTGTTGCCGACGCCGTTGCGGACGTAGCCGCCCATGTAGCCGGACGGGTACGCCGACGTCGCGGGCAGGCCCTGCAGGACCGACTGGATGCCGTCGTAGCGGTTGGCCGACGCGGTGCCGGAATCCGCCGACGGGGCGACCGAGCCGGACGTCGGAAGGATGCCCTGCACGGTGTACTTGGTGCCGCCGACGGTGGCGACATGGTACTTGGCCGTGCGGCCGGGATCGGCGGTGCCGGTGCCGGCGTACACGTTGTACTCCAGCGCGCCGGGCACGGCATCCCAGATCAGATCGACCACCTGCGACGCGGCGGCCGCGACGGCGGTGAACGTCGCCTCGGTCGTCTCGCCGAAGAAGTTCTTCGCGCTGACCGCGAAGTACAGGTTGCCGCTGGTCGTGGTGATGGCCGTCTCGCCCGAGCCGAGCGAGGTGCGACCGGTGGCCGACACGACGGTCGGCGCGCCGATGCCCGAGGCCGAGCTGATGCCGCCGATGAGCATGTACTCTTCGGCCATCAGCGCTTCCTGGAGCAGGATCAGGTTGACGAGGGCGGCCACGTCCTCGAAGCCCTGCCCGGCGAACTGGGCGAGCCACGAGGCGTTCTCGGTGAGCCCGAAGAACTTCATCGGGATGTTGAGATCGACGGCCGTCTGGGAACCGGACTGCGGCAGGTTGATCGGGTACGTGGAGCTGATCGACCCGGCGCCGTTCAGCTCGGTGAAGCTCCAGTCGAGGATGCCGGCGGAGCTGGACTGCGAGCCGGACACGCCGGTGATGACCTTCAGGCGAAGGTTGGTGCCCTGCGCCTGCGTGCGGGCGATGCGGTTGCGCAACAGGTTTGTTACTCGTCAGGCGCACCTGACGGGCTAGGTCATTTCTGCCTAGCTCCCGCCGTCTCCGACGGGCTCGGACTGTATCACCATCTGTCGGGGCCACCGCCCGGCGGCGACGTGCGCGCTCTGGCGCGCCCGCCACTCGGGGTCGGCCCAATGTCGCTTCATGGCCTCGGAGTTGGACCGCCGGTTTGCGACCGACGCGCCCGTGGTCCGCTGCCACCGCGACTGACACTCCTGCGAGCAGAACTGGACCGCGCTGCGGCCCGGCTTCTGCCTCGTTGACGGCCACGCCTGATACTCGCGGCCGCACCCGTCGCACACGTAGGTCCGCTTGCCGCCCCGCCATGTCGGATGGTCGGGGCCGCGCATCGCGGTTCGGATGTCTGCTCGGGGTTCGGCGTCCGGCGTCAGTCCGCTACCCTCGATCACCTGTCGGATGCAGCCGTCGGGATCGTCGTTGATCGCGCGTCCGGTAAACCGATACACGGTGTACCCGGCGGCGCGAAGGGCGGCGTCCCGCTCGGCGTCCTTGGTGGCATTGAGGATATGGACGTTGCCGTCCGCCTCGATGATGACCGGTGCCTGATCAATCAGGATGTCCACAACGTAGCGGCCGAGCTTTCGGCGCTGCGTCGAGAACGAGATACCGGACTTCAGGAGTGCTCGGTGAAGGATGCGTTCCAGTGGCGAGTTCGCGGCGGGTCCGACGTTGATCGTCGGTAGCCGCTCCAGCCATTTCTCCCGCTGGCGCTGCCGCCACGCGGGATCGTTCCAGTGCTTCTCACTGGCGGCACGCCAGGAAGCCGACTTCGGCTTGCCCTTCTGGTTGCCATACGGCTGGATCGTCACGCCCTGCTCGGCCAGTTCCGCCCGGACTCGTTCGTACCGGACGTGATAGAAGCGAGCGACGCGCTGGACGCTTCCCAGTGTCGCGTAGTCCTCTCGGACCCGCGACCAATCGACAGATGCCCCGCGTGCAGTCTCTACGGAGTCCCTTCCGGGTTCCCTCGGTGTCGTCCGCATGTCCATGGGAAGATTATAACCCATGCGAAGGATGTTCACCGATACAGCGGGGTTTGCAATCGGGGATCGCTCCCCGATGGCCCTTGCGTTAGTGCGAAGGCGAGTAGACTGGATAGAGCAAGCGGGAAGGCTGCCGCAAGTCGAACGGCACGAAGCCGGAGGCCAGCGGCGAGGTGAGGGTCACGTCCTTGGCGAGTTCGGCGCCGAGGGTGGCCTGCATGGCCGACTGCGCCTGATTCTGCGCCGCGAACATGATCGAACCGGCGGGCGTCGAGGCCCAGCCGTTCATGATCGCCTTGGTGGCGATCTCATGGCGCCGCTTGGGCGAGCCGATGGACTCGGACACGACCTTGCGCATCGCCGCCTCGACGGCATCGGCCGCCTCGACTGCGGGCGCGCCGGTCAGTTCGGGCCGGGCAGCGTTGGCACCCGAGCCGTCCTTGCCGCGGACGAGCGAGAGCGCCTTGCCGGCGAACTGGTCGGCCAGGTCGTCGTTCGGTGCGATGTAGCTCGACAGGAGTCCGTTGGACTCCGCGATGCTATCGGAGAGGTGGGCCAGTACGTCCTTTCTACTTGGTGAGGTCGGCGCCGAGCGCCTTCAGTGCGGTGCGGATCTCGTCGCGCACCACCGGGTCCGCCGTCGTGTCCGCCCGCCTCTGCCACGCGGCGATACGCGCCTCGCGCGCCCGTGCCTCGGACGCCGCTGCGTCCTCTTCGGCACTGGCCCGCTTCTCGGCGCGCCCGTCCAGGGCGGCATTGCGGATCGGCGCACGGGTCGGATCGGGGGCTGCCTCGAGCTCGTGGATACGAGCCTGCAGCTCCGCGATGGCGTCCGCGTGTCGCTTGTTCTGTTCGTCGATGGCGTCGCGGATCAGCTTCTCCACGTCGGCCATCGCCACGGTGTTCGCGGGCTCGACGGCCTTGACGGGCTCGGCGGGCGCCGCGGGGTGGATCGTCTCGGGGGTGCTGGTGGCGCGGTTGTCCCAGACGGTGCTGTCGGAGTTGTCCATGTAGCACATGTCCGGGAACACGGCCGCGATGCTGTCGTGCAGGAAGGCGACCGCGGCCTGCTCGCGCTGGCCGTTGAACGCCTTGAGGTAGTCCGCGCCGGAGAGGCCCGGACCCAACCGCAGCGAGTCGGCCTTGTCGCCAGGCGCCTCGCGCTGCTCGTCGCCGCCGAGGTACCCGCGATCGAAGTCGGACGGCTCCGGCACGTGCGTCGCGCCGGGCATGTGCGGCGACGGGGCGCCCTCGCCATCCTCGCGCTGCGTCCCCGCCGTGAGGTAGGGGCGGCGGAACGACGCCGGGTTGGGCGGATCGCCGGGCTTCGGGATGTCGCCCTTGCCCGCGTACTCGGCGGCGAACTGCTTGTGCAGTTCCTCCCGCGCCGTGGCGAGCTCCGGCATGGCCGCGAGGCTCGTCACGTCGTGGTAGGCGGCCGCCATGCGCGCGATGTCATCGGAGGTCGCCTCACCCGCCAGCGCGAGCGAGAGCGAGGTGCGCAGCGCGTCCAGCGCGTCGGTCCCGATGGTGATCTGCGCATCGGGATACGCGGCCTTCAGCGCCTCGGTCGAGTAGACGGCGCACGTGATGTCGTGAGCGTGACGGATGGCCTTCTTCGCGTCCTCCGTCCAGCTGTCGGGTAGCTCAGCCACAAACTCCTTGCCCTTGCGTCGGGCGATTGCGATGATCCTGCGCTTGATCTGCTCACGGTCGGCCGCATCGGCACGACCGAGGGAAGAGGCGGCGTCGGACACGTCGCCCGGCGTCACGATGGCGAAGGTTCGGTGGGGTCCGGCAAAGTCCTCAGCCGGGATCTTGTCGCGGTCCACGCCGCCGCCGACGTTGGGGTCCATGTCGCGCTTCTCCGCGCGCGCCTTGCCGGTGCCGCCGCAGTCGGGGCACTTGCGGTGGCCTTCGAGAATGGTGCCCTTGCCCTTGCACGTCTTGCACTCGGCCGCCTCGGCCTTCATGGCCTCGGCCTCGCCATCGTCCGGCTCGCCGTCGGGATGGCCGTGCATATGGTTCTTCCCGTGCGGCGCGGCGTTCGGGGCATGGCGGTGGGGGTGCGTGTGCGTCAGATCCTCGCCGTCGGGACCCATGCCGGGGTGCGTGTGCTCGTGCTCGTGCACGGCCTTCTCGATCTCGACCTCGGCGCCCACGTACTCGACGGCGCCGCCCGCCATCTTGGCGACCATGAACTTGGCCGTGGGGAGTGCCGGGCGGTCCACCAGCGACACCTCGACGATGCGCCCGTCCACGATGCGCCCGCCGGATGCCTTGTTGTCACGGATGATGCGCGGGCGCGCGATGCCGACGCTGTAGCCGGTGTAGACGCCTTCCTCGACCTTGCGCGCGGCGAGGGGGTCCACCACCCGCGTGACGAGGTGAAAGCCATCGTCCTCCTCGGAGAGCGTGGTGCCCTTGCCGACGGCGGACGGCTGGTGCATCTCGCGGACGTTGGCCGCCGCGGTGAACCACTCGTCGAGCGCCTTGCGGGCGAACTCCTTATCGACGATCTGGTCGTCGAGATCAATCTCGTCATTGGTCACCTTGCCGGTGACCGTGAGCGTCCCGTCCTCCGCCTTCTCCCACTTGACGATGGGGAGAAAGACGGGGGTCAGCTCGTCGAGAACCTGGGCTATTACGCTCCTTTGAGGCGATGCGGGATCGGCCGCCCGAAGCGGCGTTCGAGGTGCGCGGCGAGCACCATGCCGGTGAAGGTGCCGGCTGATCCGCCGACGGCGATGGCGAGGAAGGCGGAGACGGTCTGCACCGAGACGCCGCTGGTGATCGCCACGCCCGCCGTGGCGACGATGTAGAGCGTGCTGGTCAGCATGCCCACGGCATCGACCATGACGGCGAGCCGCCGGTAGCCGTGGGCGACCAGCGCCGCTTTGGAGGTGAAGCAGACGTCCTGCGCCCACGCGGCGACGAGGATCAGGAGGATGGCGAGCGTTACGCCTCCCAGCGTTCGTGGCCCACCGCGGGCCGGTGCTCGTGGATGCGCTCGGGGAGCAGCGCCGCCGCCCACTGCGTGTCGAGGTAGCGCCAGCCGTGCTCTCGCGCGGCCACCCATGCGGGGACGCCGGGGTGCGCGGCGATGAACTCGGCGCTGAACTTGGTGCAGCCGAGACAGGCGATCTCCGCCGCGCGGTACGGGTAGACCGTGCCGCACCAGCCGTGGTCGCAGTCGAGCATGGCGCCGATGGCGCCGGGGTAGACCACGATGTCGTGCTCGATCACGACGAACGTCTCACCCGCCCGCCATAGGTCCGCGAGCAGGTTGTAGTACCCGTACTCGCCCTGCATCGGCACCGGCTCGGGATCGTAGCCGTCGGCCACCAGCGCGAGGATCGTGGCGGGCCTAAGTCTCGTGAACGGAACGACGATCCGGGCGACGAACCCTCCGGCTTACCTGTATCCACCCGACGCCCTCGCAGCGCGGGCAGCGGACCTCCGGTCCGAACTCCTGCACCAGCTCGTCGGGGATCGCCTGGCCGCAGGCGTCGCAGTTGAACTCGCCCACCATCGGGTACTGGTGCAGGTGGCGCACCGCGGGCCAGTGCGTCGCCGGCCGCTCACCGGCCGCGTTCAGCGCGTAGAACCAGTGCGAGTCGAGCGTCAGCCAGCCGCGCCGGTCCGGCGGGATGCGGTCCGGCAGGTTCCGCAGGCGGTCCATGATCGGCGCCTTGTACGTGGTGCAGCCGTGGGCGATGCCGTAGGCCCCGTTGATGTAGTACGCGGTGCCGCACCAGTCATGCTCGCACACCGCCATGTGCTCGATCGCGCCGGGGTACACGACGATATCCTGCTCGACGAGCGTGAACGGCTCGCCGGCGCGCCACAGGTCTGTCAGGATGCCGAAGTACGCCAGCGGGTCGCCTGGCGGCGTGTGGGCCATCTGTGGGCGGTACGGGGCCAGCGCCGCGATCGCCTCGGGGTACGGCGTCGTGTGGACGTAGACGACGCGGGTCACTCGTCTCGCGGCTCGGTCGGGGCGGGGACTCCCGACGTGGGGATGCGCGACCAGTCGCGCACGCCCATCGGGTTGCGCGGCTTTGTGAACTCCGCATTCGCCTCGGTCTGGCGCTGCACCTGGAAGTCAATCGGCAGGCCCGTCTCCTGCTGGCCCCACACGGAGAACCCGCGGTTGAGGAATCGGACGGCATCAAGACGCCCACGGAAGCGGGCATCGAACATGGCGTCGGTGAGGATCAATCGCACGTCCACATCGCGGTAGTCAGCCCTCTCGGTGGCCGAGCCGACGAGATATGGCGGCACACCGAAGATCACGCGAACCATCCGGCACCAGTCCTCCAGCCGGTCGAAATCCGACTGGATGAGATATGAGGCCCGCGTCACGTCGCCCCGCCATGCCCGAAGTAGTAGACCGGCCGCCCGCACCGCGAGCACGCCGAGGCGCCCGGGCCCGCGCGCAGCTCCGCGAACCGCAGCGGACCGCCGCAGTCCTGGCAGTTGGCGAACACGTGCTCCGGCGGCGCACATTCAGGGTTGCGATGCTCCGCCGCCGGCCAGTGCCAGTGCGGGCGCTCTCCCTGCGCGCGCAGCAGCGCGATCACCGCCGAGTCCAGCCCACGCCAGTGGTGATCGCGAACGAGTCGCAATGTGTACGGGTGCGCCGCCATGATCTCGGGCGCGTACTTGGTCAGCCCGTGCCACACGCCGAAGGTGCGGCCCACGGTGTACGGCACGCCGCACCACCGCTCGGGACAGGCGCGGAGCGAGGCGATGGCACCGGGATACGGCACAATGTCCTGCTCGACGAGGATCGCGCCCGCCTGCTCCTGCCAGAGCGTGCGGAGCAGCCAGTAGTAGGCGTCATCGGAGCCAGAGGTATCGGCCCACTCGACATCCTCGCCCGCCAGCGCGGCGGCGGTGTCGGGATGCAGCGCCGCGTAGGCGCAGACGAGGGGGATCACGGCGCGGGCTCCGGCTCGATCCCGTCGAGCGAGTACGTCTGCGCGAAGAGCATGATGCCGTGTTCCGGGTCCGGCTCCAGCGCGATGATCCGGCAGTCGGCGAAGATCGCGCGCATGTGATCCGCGGTGAAGCGCCAGTGGTCGGACGGGTAGTCGTGGCGCGGGAAGCCCGGCGAGCGCGTGGTGACGAGCAGGTAGCCGCCGGGGAGCGCGGCGCGCTTGATCGCCTCCACCGCGCCGCGCCAGTCCTCCGCGTGCTCCAGCATCTCGGTGCAGATCACGAGGTCCCACCCGCTGGCCTCGCTATCCTCCGCCGCACACACCCAGTCCACTCCCGGTCCGGGCTCGATGTCCACGCCGAGATAGCGTTCGGCGTAGGGCTCGACGATGCCGCGCAGCGAGCCGTTGACGTTGCGGGAGCCGAACTCGATGACGTTCGCCCGGCAGACATCCGGCGTCAGCCAGCGCCGGCCGAAGTCGAGGATGGCGGGGGTCACAGTGCCGGCGCGATGATGGCGCGCTCCACGTGGTAGAAGCCCTGCCAGCGCTCGCCGTCGCCGAAGGCGCGGAGCGCGTCCATGCAGGCGTCGTAGTCGCCGGGCTCCGTCTCCCAGGCGTAGGACCCGTCGTGCTGGTGGAACCAGACGCGGGTCTGCCAGCGGCCCGTGTAGATGCGGCTCGACTCGCCGCCGCAGTAGTAGAAGAGGTCATCCACCGCAGCACCCGTCGCATCCGTGCATCTCGTACCCGTGCAACCCGATGCGCTCCATCCATGCGAGGCTGTCGGGGTCCGGGTGGCCGATGCCGTGCGCGCAGATACGCTCCGTCAGGCCTGACGCCCGAAGGTTGCGCGGCCACGTCGCCATCTTGTGGTCGGACGGCGCGTGGAACGGACACGGGTGCCCGGCGCAGCGCTGCGCGTCGTGGTAGCAGCGATCGCCGACCGACATCTCGGCGGCGATGGCATCGGCGAGCGGGGGCGGCTTGGTCATGCGCCTGCCATCCACCTCCACATGTAGAGCGCCACCGACAGGCCGAAGCCCGCCGCGTCGGCGAGGATCGCGCGTGCCAGCGCGGGGTCGGGGATCTTGCCGTCCGGTGCCTGCACCTGCTCCAACGCCGTGACGTGCGTGCGGTACGTGCGCTCCGCCTGCAGGACCGCCGAGTGGTAGAGCGACTTCGGATCGGCCAGCGGCAGGGGCTCGACGGATGCCGGCAGGTACTTGCCATTGGCCTTCGCCAGGTCCAGCTCGCCGCCCTTGTGCTGCTCGGCGGTCAGCGTCCGCGTGAGGTGCCATGGGCACGACAGATCCAACGAATAATGTGAGAACGTCTGCGCGAACGTCTCCCGTGCGCGGTCGAACTCGCCCTCACGGATGGCATCGCGGCAGAGGCGCGGTGCCTGTGCGATCACCGTCGGCGCAGAGCCCGTCAGATGCGTCAGGCTGCCGTCCGGTTCGAGGCGCATCTTCCACGAGTGCGCGTGAGCCTCGTGAAACGAGTCCTGTCCCGTCACGAGCAGGTTGTCGCCTTCGATCTCGTCGGGCGACTTGGCGTGCCAGTTCAGCTCGACCTGGCTCAAGCGCAGGAAGTCGCGCGCGTCGGGGGGCAGTGCGGCGTAGATCAGGCCGGCGACGCGCTGGTGGGTCTTGATGTGCAGGAAGTCACTTCAGTCGTTCAATGGCCATCCACGACTGTGCCGTCATAGTGGCCGCGGCAAAGCTCGACCACACAGACGCGAGCACGTTCGTAGCCTTCGTCATATTTCCTACCCACTCGGCCACGAAGGCGGGTGTCGGGTAAGGGCTGGACCCGGTCTGGCCCAGACAGTCTGTCTCGGACTGGGTGCCGTTGATCGCTGTTCCGCCGTTAGTGTCCGAAATGTCAAGCGGATAGAGCATGCCGGAGGTGCCGCCCTTGAGAACGCCGGACCACACGATGCGGTATCGACCGTCGGCGGGGAGGGCGAAGACCGTGGCGCTGGAGTTCAGGCCGCCAGACTGGCCCGTTGCCCCGTAGGTCGTCACGTAGCCGGCGTCGTCATATTCGGTATGGGGAAATGACCAGCCGCCAGCGCCACTCAGCTGGAGCGTGTCGGCGGACAGATACACCTTGGCGCCGCCGAGCGCGCCGCCACCCCCCGCCGGCACGTGGATCGCGGCGGCGGTCCCGATTATCGGCATCGCTCGCACACCACCATGCGCTCATGCTGCTCCGGCACGTCGCACCACTCGGGCGCGGTGTCCCAGTCGTGCTCGACGATGGCCCCGCAGCGGACCACGGGATAGCTGCCGTCGAGATCGGCACGGAAGCCGATCACGGCATGCACCAGCAGGTGGCGATGGTCGTACAGCAGCGTGCCCGCCAGCGCGCGCACGTCGGGCGCGGCGGTGTAGGCGCTGATCACAGGCTCTCGTGCCACTCGACGTAGCCTCCGGGCGTCTCGTCCCACGGGCCGTGCGTCTCGCTGTGACACCACGCGGCGGCGACGCTGGTGAACGTCTCGCCGCAGTCGCAGGTGTACACCGTGTCCGGCGCGTGCTTGTCGTGGCGGCGATGCCGGCGGATCGCCAGCACGGCGGGATCGGATGCGTCGTCGATCACGCAGCCTCCTTGGTCAGCACGCCCAACTCCAGGAGGGCGGGCAAGCGGCGGTACTCGCGCGGCGGCAGATCGCGGCCCGCGAGGGCACGGATGTCGGCGTCGAGGTCGGTGTGCGACGGCGACCACAGCGCCGCCAGCCTGTCGCCCGCGCACCAGTAGTCGCGCGGATCGTCGGCCTGCTCGTACAGGATGCGGGCGCCGGTGGCCGCCTGAACGCGCTCGGCCAGCTCGCCCACGGTCACGTTGTGGCCCACCACGTTGTACACGCCGCGCTCGGTGCGGCCGAGCATGCAGGCGATCACCGATGCCACGTCGTCCACGTGGACGATGGGTCGGCGGGCGTTGCCGCGCGCGGTGATATGCGAGGGCGCCGCGCACATGGCGTTCAGCACGAGGTCCGTGCGATGGCCGGGCGCGTAGCCGTACACCGTGCCCAGCCGCAGCGACACGGCGTCGTACCGCGCGGCCTCCACGTCCACGGCCGCCTTGCAGCGGGCGTACACCGAGAGCGGCGCGGTGGGCGTCGTCTCGTCGGCCATCTCGACCGCGCCGTACACCGAGGCCGACGAGACGACCACGTGGCGTGCGCGCGGGTACTGCGCCATCAGGCGCACGGTGCCGTAGAAGTTGATGTCTTCGGTGAGCGTCGGATCGAGCGCGCCCATCGGGTCGTTGGACAGGCCCGCTAGATGCACCACGGCATCGAAGCGCTCGGCGCCCTGGCGGGTGCGGATGTCCGCCATGACCAGCCGGTCCGGCCACGCGGGCGGCTCGGCGAACTGGTGGACGAACCAGCCGGTGTCGAGCCCGGTGACGTGGTGGCCGGCGGCGTGCAGGGCGCGGACCACGGGCGATCCGATGTAGCCGAGGGCACCGGTCAGTAGGACTCGCACGGCTACGCCCATCCCTCCCGTACCGCCCATGCGTCGAGTGCATCGCGCCACCAGCGCAGCGGCGGCAGTGCCTCGGACCGCAGCGTCGAGTCAGTCGGGCGCAGCGGATCATCAGCGATGCGCGCGCTGATCTCGCGCTGGTGCCCGGTGGCCTTGCAGATGGCGCGGCCGAACTCGGCCCAGGTACAGGAGCCATCGTTGGCCGCGTGGTAGATGGCGCCGACGCCGTGGGGCAGCCCCCGCGCGATCTGTACGATTCGTACAGCAGCATCGTGGGCGTAGGTCGGTGAGAACCGCTGATCGACCGGCAGGCTGATCGGATCGCGCGAGGCGAGGATCGTGCCGGTGAACGTGCGGCCCTTGTGCGACGGATAATGGCCGAAGAGCGGACCGACCCGCACCACGGCTCCGCCGCGATCCAGCGTCTCGCGTTCGCCCATCGCCTTCGTCTGCGCGTAGATCGAGCCGCCCAGCGGCGGCGCCCACGTCTCCGAGCCGGGCGAGGCGTAGTCCGTCGAGACGTATACCTCGCGGCAGGCGTTCGCCACGTACAGCGCGCCGAACCAGTTGACGGCCTCGGCGCGGTCCGGCCGCTGCTCGCAGGCGGTGAGGTCGTGGTACGCCGCCGTGTTGATCGCCACGCTGGCGTCCTTCAGGGCGTGGTAGCAGTTGGCGGGGTCGGTCACCTCGATATCCGCGTGCGTCAGCAGGCGGTGCGGCACGTCGAGCGCACGGCACCACTCGGCGATGCTCTGCCCGAGCAGGCCGTCGCCGACGATGGCGATCACGATGGGGCGCGGCCCGCACCATCCACGACGAGCGCCGGGTGACCAACCTGCCCGATAAGACAGTGAATGGCCTCTGCCGGAGTGGCCCCGATCCCGTCCATTGGATCGCCACCCGTCCAGTAGACGGTCGCCCTCCACTCGTCGGTCCAGACCAACTCGAATACGTCGATCTCACCGCGCATGTCGGACAGCGCCTCGGTTAGACGAACCATCGCGCAGTCAACGCACAAGTCGGTGCTGTCATAATGTACGGTGGACGACCGGTTCGCGGGCGGGTCGCCGATCAGATTGTGCGCGCAGTACTCGTTCAGCCCCATCGGCGTGTGAACTCCTCTAGCGTCGGCGACCACTGGTCGCGCTGTGACAGGTACAGGTCCTCGGGCCATGCGTCAAACCAGTGCGCACCCACCGGATCGTCGAAGGCGTACCACTCGTGCTCGTCGGGCGCGTCGCGGTCGTACTCCTCGGTCAGCAGGTACACGAGGATGCAGCCCGTGGCGGTGTAGAAGCCGTGCGAGACGCCGGGCGGGATGATCAGCGTCGAGCCGGCGTCGAGGTCGTAGACGCTGTGCTCGGCGCTGCGGTGATCGTAGGTCTGGACCCGCGCCGTGCCCGAGACGAAGTGCCACACGTCGTACTGGCGGCGGTGGGCATGCATGCCGCGCAGGGTGTGCGGCACCGACTCCGAGCGCACCACCTGACGGATGGGCGGCAGGTCGGCCCACGACGCGCGGAACGTCTCCCGAACGCTGCCGCGATCATCGGCGTGGACCACGAGGTCGCGGATCACTGCCAGAAGAAGTGTGCGAGGAGCAGGCCGACCGCGAGTCCGGCCAGCATGCCCAGCGGCGGGTATGAGCGGAACAGCGTGCGCACCTGCGTGCTGATCGTCGCCTGTCCGCTCAGGATGTAGTACAGCTCCAGCGCGATCCATGCGGCGGCGCTGGCGAGGAAGAGCGCGAGCGTGATCACGCGGCCTCCATTCCCGGCCCCGGCGTGCGGCCGAAGGCGGGGATGGGCACGTCTGGGTTGACGCCGAGCGCGGTCAGCACATCGCCCCACTTGTCGAACACCGTCACGCCGTCCGGCGCGGTCTCGGGTGTCCACGGTCGCTGCGGGGCGTACACGTGGACGTACTTCCCGGCGAGGCTGAACTTCTCCGGGTTGTCATCGAACAGCACCACCGGCGCATCCTCGGTCGCGGCGGCGCACAGGTCGGCCTTGGCGGTCGGTCCGAGCGCGATGTCGTCATACGGCACGCGCCACTTGTGCAGCCAGTCGCGCGTCACCGCCATGCAGTCGGCGGAACGATCCGACGCCACCACCAGGTGAAAGTCGGTGAGCGCCTGCATGGCCGCCACGCCGGTGAAGTCGGGCGCCACGTTGGCGTAGGTCACCGGCTGGTCGAACAGCGCCATCAGCCATGCGCCCTGCTCCGGCGGCAGTACGTCCTCCATGCGGTAGTCGCGCATCTCGGAGACGACGTAGGCCGTGCCGAAGTGGCCGTTCAGTGCCGTGGTGAACGTCTCGGCGAGGAAGCCCAGCGTGCCGTCAATGTCGGCCACGATGGTCGGGCGGCGGTAGGCGGCGAGGAAGGCGTCGGCGGCGGTCACCGGAGCCGGGCACCGAAGATGGCTAGCGGCACGACCAGGAGTAGCAGCACACTAAAGACGAGACCCAGGAGCATGACTCCCAGCTCCGCGATGGCGCGTTCTCCCTGGCGCAAACCATAGACGATTAGGTCCACCGCCACGAAGGCCCCGCTGACAACGATGCCAGTAAGGGCGACGGCTAGGGCCACCGACCCCACCCACCCCACCCACCCCAGCACGCTCACTTGCCCCTCGCTTTCACCATCGCCCGCCACAGCGCGCGCCGATGGCGGCGCAGGCGGACATGCCGGGCCACGTCAGCGGCATTGGCGATCATGCCGCCGCAGCGCGGACAGCGGATCACCGGATCTCGTCCACCAGCCCGAGTTCCAGGGCCTCGTCTGACGAGAGGTACCAATCTTTTCTACGCCAGTGCGCGTCGAGATACCGCTTGGAGCACTTGCCGCCGGAGCGCGAGGCGAAGATGTCCAGCACGCGGTCCTGGATGCGCTTGACGAAGGCCACCTCGTCCTCCACCTCGCCGATCTTGCCGGACGCGCCGAAGGACACCTCGTGGATCATCAGCCACGACTCCTTCGCCATGACCCGCACGTCGCCGGCCTGCAGCAGGATGCCGGCCATCGACGCCGCCCAGCCCAGTGCCGTGGTGGTCATGCGATGCCCCTCGCGGCTGAGGAGGCGGATGTGGTCGAACAGCGCGAGCCCCTGGATGACCTCGCCGCCGGGCGAGGTGAAGACGATCTCGATGTCGCAGCCCGGATCGAGCCGCCGCCACTCGTTGAGCTGCTTCATGCACAGCGCCACCGACGATGCGGCGACGGTGGTGGCGAAGTGGTACACGTGGTGGTACTCGTTCGACGCCAGCGTCTGGCGCTCCGTGCGCTCGGCCTCGTCCGCCGTGATGCGCGCCGACCGCGCCCGTTCGCGCTCCGACTCTGCCTCGGCCGCGAGCTTGGCGATCTCAGCGCGCGTCTTCTCGTTAGCGATGCGCGCGGCCTCGTTCTCCCGCGCGATGCGTGCCTCGATCTCGGCGGCCTCGAGCCGCAGCTTGGCGACCTCGGCCTCGGTCTTGACGGGATCAGGCTGCGCGACGCTCATGGGACGCTCCTATGTCGCGGGTATGCCAGTGGGAGGGACGCGGCACCGAGATGGCCGGTGCGCCCTCGGACAGCTCCGGCTCGGGCCACCACTGGCCGGGCAGCCGTGTCGGAGTGGCGGCGGGACCGCAGGCGTACTGCGCGGGTGTGCCGCGCGGGTGACCGAGCTTCTGGCGCAATGTCAGCCCTCAGTGGGGGTGTAGTCGAGCTGGCAGCGGCAGTTGACGCCGCCCTCGCACAACCCTCCGAAGCCGCCGTCGCCCGGATAGCCGGGCAGATCGGCGCGGGTGTACGTCTGGCCGTCGCGGGCGTCGCACAGCTCGCAGGTGTCCTTGTCGCCCTCGGCGATCCAGGTGATCGTGTAGTCGCCCTGCTTCGCCACGCCGTCCCCGAAGCCCTGCTCGTACACGGGGTTGACGGACGCGCCGTACAGGCCCATGCGCGACGCGATAGCCGCCGCGCTCATGCCCGCCGCGAGGTCCTGCAGCAGCCCGTGCAGGAAGCCTTCCTGCGCCGCCGCGCGCTGCTCGGCGACCGCCGTGGCGTCGGCCGTACCGGTCGCCCCACTGTCCGCGTAGCCCGCGCTGTAGGCGTCCGCGTAGCCCGCCGTCAGGGCACGGCGCGCGGTATCCACGAAGGCGATGGACGAGAGCTTGTCGCGCCGGTGCGCGGCGGCAGCGGCACCGAGGGCAGCCGCCACGCGGGCGGCGATGGGATCGACCGCCGCCTTGCGCCTGGTGCCGGAGCGCAGGGCCTTACCGACGAAAGGGGCGGCGATCAACGCCACCTCCGCGGGCGTCAGGTGCAGCGCGACGAACTTCTCCAGCGGCTTGCCGTGGCGCAGGTAGTTGCGCAGGGCGTCGCGCTCGGCGCTCTTGGCCCCGCCGGGCTTGGTCGGCTCGGCACCGGCCTTCGGTTCGGCCTCGTCGGGATTGGGCGCGGTCGGGGTGACCGGGGCGTGCGCCGCATGCTCGGGCGGTGGAGTGCCCGGCTCGCCCGGCGGGAGGGGGACCGCCGGGTGAGCGGGCTCGGGTGGTGCGTTCTCGGCGGCGATCTCGGATTCGAGCTCGGCCTGCTCGCGCTGCACGTCGGGGTCGAGGGTGACGTAGCCGGTGGGCAGCAGCACGCCGGGTGAGCCGGTGATCGGCAGGCCCCACGGGTCCTTGCCGGCCTCCAGCCGTTCCTCGTCGATCGAGGTGATGCCGGTGGCGACGCGCTGGTGCGCCGCCTGCGCGCTGGACAGCTCATCCTCGGACGGCTGATCGTCGATCCACTGCCATTCGAGGTCGTGCTGCCCGAGCACGAAGTGGATCACGTAGTCGAATAGCGTGCGCTTCAGCCACTGGCGCATGGGGCGCGTGCGCTGCTGCGCCGCCGCCTCCTGCCCGGCCTGTGCCGCCGCGTTGGAGCCCATCGAGGATGTCCGGCCGCCCGGCATCATCGAGAGTTCCATCATCTGGATACGGAAGACCTGGAGGACCTGCTCGGCGATCGTGATGTCGATCTTGTCGTCGAGCACCGGCTGCTTCTGCGGCTCGGACTTGGAGCCCGGCGGCAGCACGATGACCTTGTGCTTGTAGCCGACATCGCCGGCGATGGCGTTGAGGATGTCCTGCAGCTGGCGGATCTGCGCCGGGGTAGAGACGGACGGTCCGGGATCGATGTAGACCGCCGGGACGCTGCCCTCGTTGAAGTAGTCGAGCCAGTATTCCTGGCGCTTCAGGCCGATCGCCACCGGCAGCAGCGACTGGCTGACCAGCGAGTAGCCGTAGGGCGTCCAGGCGCGCGGGTTCGAGCGCAGGTAGACGATCTGATCGCCCGCGTACTCCGCGTCGGCCTCGCCGAGATCGTCGCGGTCCGTGATCGGCGCCATCAGGTCGCTGCGCGGGATGCCCCACAGGTACTGCTGGTAGGCCGGATTGGGCGGCAGCGGCCGGCCGCCGCGAACGTCGAGCAGCGGGCGGATCGTCGAGCCGTCGAGCAGGTCGAGCGCCGCCAGCGACGTGCCGAACGGCCCCTTGCCCGCGACCCGCGTGGGGTGCAGGTACAGCGCCCCGGCGTCAAGGACGAAGATGTCCTCCAGCAGCGCCGAGAACCACTCGTCCCAGCCGTTGTACGCGGGATCGGGGCGGTGGAAGAACGCGCGGATCTTGGCGCTACGCTCGGCGATGTCCTTCTGTGCGCCCTTGTCGCCGCGCGCGGCTTTCTCCGCCTCGCCGGTGGCGCCGATGTCCCAGCCCGCCGCGACCAGCTCCGACTTGCGCAGCTCGATGCAGGCGCGCAGCAGGCTGTACACGTCGGCGTAGCGCCGCAGCGACGCGAAGGACGCGATCTGCAGCCCCTCGGAACCGGGGATGCCGACCGGCAGGTTCCAGCCGACGGGGTACTGCCAGCGCCGCGGCTCCGGTCGGCCGGTTTCGTCGCGGCCCACGTCGATCGCCATCGGCGCGATGGCGTCCAACGGCCCGAAGGCGCCGGAGAGGAACGTGCGCGGATCGCGCGGCAGGCTCGTCGAGCCGCGGCCGAAGGTCCACTGGGCATACGCCGAGGCGGGCTCGTACCCGAACATGCTATTGCCCACGGGCGCGCTCATGGCGCGCTGCTGGGCGATGATGGCGTTGGCCGTGGCGCGGGTGTTGCTAGCCGGTACCTACTCCGTCAACTCTTCGGGCCAGATGATCCCGGCGTCCGACCACTCGCCATCGGGCCAGAACTCGACTTCGGCTGGCTCCGCGCGGTTGGTGATCCAGCGCAGGCGCTTCACGCGCGGGCAGGCGCGGGCGTGGTAGCCGCCGCACCACTGGCACGAGCCGGACTGCCGGATGGCAACGACCTGCTCCGGTGTCAGCGGGATGGGCGCGGTCGGCGCGGGGAAGAGGCGATCGATGATGGTGGCCGCTAACGCCAGACTTTCGGATTGCGGTGCCAGCCGCCACGGCACAGGTGGCAGATGCCGGTCGGCGATGGCGTCGAGCAGCGGCACATGCAGCGCGGGCAGCCGCAGGGCACCTCGGCGGGCGTCCTCACGGCCGCTTTACCGTGGCCGCTCGGGCCTCGTCGATCGGCCAATCTTCCTCGTCCGCCGCGGACCGCAACACGTCCTCAATCGCCTCGCGCACCCTCGGGTCGGCCATCGCCTCGTCACTCGGGCGGAGGAGGAAGTGATCGGCGCGGTTACAGTCCGATGCTGCGAGCGAGTGCTCTGACATCAGGTCCATCAGCCCGTAGGACCACCCGTCGGTGCCGTCGCCGAACACCGTGACGGGGATCAGCGCGCCGAGTCGGATCAGGGCCGCGATGGGCTGCGCCTCGCTCTGCCAGGAGACGCAGGAGC
>JAEHJW020000930.1_pt1 | contig 54932 bp, 76 predicted proteins | sample 9271431 | NCBI WGS metagenome assembly JAEHJW02
TTTATAAAGTTGTGGCCAATATTTAAATTTACTAATACCTTTTTGATCATCTCTTAAAAAGAAATGATATTGATTTTCGCCAGGTTGGAAAGTATAATGGACTGCTTGATACATTTATTTGTCTTTTGGTTTACCTAATTTAATTCGCATTCTTTCAATGCTATCTAGATCTTCTTGAATATGTTCATTACATCTGTCACGTAATGCTTCTATAAACGCTCGACAAGTATGTCCTTCCAATTGTTTAATAAATTGATCAGCAGCTTCTTTAAAATCTACATCACACATTTTGTAATGTAATTCTTCTTCAACAAATATATCTTCAAAATGATCTTCCATTTCATACATGTGAATAAGAGCAAATGCATTTCTACATATTTGAATAGGGAAACGTTTGTAATTTTTAAATTTATCGAACATAATTATTTTCTTCTACCTTTATTTAATTCTTCTTTATTTACTCGTTTGTCATTTCCATAATAATAAATATTTTCATAATCCCATACCCAATCACATCTCGTATAATCATTAATTATATTTCGTTCATTTTTTAATTCTAATTTATCAAGATCATTTAATAATAGTTGATCTTTCAATTTATTTTTGATAGAACGTTTTGTAATTCTTCGATATAGTTTATTACCATACCCCTTATCTTTTATTATGGCTTTTTTCTTTGAACGACTCATTATTTATTTTCCTGATGATCCAAACCCACTTGATCCGCGTAATTGTCTTTGTTTTAATTCTTCGAATTGTTCATCATTGAGTTCTTCAATAACATAGTTAGGTTTTTTAATTACCTCTACTTGTGCATATCTCTCACCTTTTTTAATCCATACATCTTGTTCTCCTACATTATAAATCTTTACAGATAAATCTCCTGTATAACCAGCATCAACTTTTCCGTAATGAGGGATTAATTCTTTTCTGAACCCCATTGATGAACGCAAACTTATAGTCATACTATACGAATCATTTTGGTCTATCACTAGATTAAGTCCATTAGGGACGATTGCTGATGAGTGAGGGAATATACGTGTATCTTCAATACAAGTCAAATCAAAACATGCAGATGTTGCATTATAAGCGACTTGTGGAATTACCGCGTCTACGTGCGTTTTATGCGCATATATTTTAACGTCTATATTACGAATAGAAGATAATGTTTCTTGTTGTGGAATAAAAATAGTTGCTGTGTTTGTTTGATTATTGTTCTCCATCTCCTTCATTAAATACTCTATCAATAATTGTGTTTAAATAATGACTACTCATCTCGTGTTTTGTATCTCTTAATATATTTACTAATGTCCCAAAATAAGCGATATCGACACCTATTAATTGTTCTTCGAGTACATCTGGATTTGTCAAATCTAATTCACTGATTTGGAACATAATTTTAAGCATTTCTCCTGCTGAAATATTCCATCCTCTGTTTAAGAACTTCTTGATTCTTATAATTGATGTTAATGGGTATAAACTTCCTTGATATCTTAATGTCTTAGACATGATGGATGTTAATGCTTCTACATTTAATACGAGTCCATCATCAAAAGTGAAGTAATTAGTAGCGTGAATAAAATCAAATGTTTTATGGATTGCTTCATTATCTCCATGAAAACGGATTACAATTTGAATATTATCACTTAATGAAATGGCGTTTGGGGATAAGAATACAACTTGATATTTTTTATCTTTATCATTGTTAATTTTAAGTCCACCTGTTGGAAGATATAATTTAATTTGATCATCGCGTAATGTACGTATAGCAACAGTTCTCTTAGACTGATCATCTTCTATTTCATAGTCACGTTCTTCTTTATACTTTGCTTTATTTCTTCCATCTAATATTTCTACGTTAGGAATATCTTTTGTATAATATTTGGTGAGCTCTAACAAAACATCCATATCTTTTAAATAGATATCGTAATCATTTACTTCTTGTTGTTGAAGAAGAGATGTGATTGAACCTCCACTTAATAAAATATTTTTACGAACTTTTTTACGTAATGATTCGTCTTCAATAGATTCGAGCCATTCTTCTAATTTACTTGCGATAATTTTTTTGATACTTTTTACTTGCATCGTAATTTGAGATTTTAAATTATTTCCATATTTCCATATTTCCATTTTTATTTATATATAAATATAAAAAGGCTCCTTTGAAGAGTCAAATTATATTAATAAAGAAGATATATTATTCAGGTTTTTCGTATTTGAATATATTTAAAATATCTGTTTCGATAATTTTACCGATTCGATAATCAGCCATACTTCCCTTCATACCTTCTACAATACCTTCTTCTGCTTCTTTAATGTCATTTGCTTGAACAAACATTGTAGTACCTGTTAATTTTTCTACACCTTTTTCTTCATCAAGAGAAATGAAATACACTTTAGAAGAATACCATTTATCACCATTTTCGTTTTCAAACATTTCATTAATCCTTTTAGGAGTAATATTTACAATTTGAAATTCACCTGAAATAAATGGTTCCATTTCTTTAATAATGCGTGCTTCAGCTTCACTAAAAGAGAGTGCATCAATAAGGTATTTTTCACTAATTTTTACAATTTTACCCTCTTCGGCAGTTTTTTCGTACTTGATTTTTACTTCAAACCAGTTGTGCATAAATTTTATTTTAAATTGTTTATATTTTAATTAATACTATTCCGTTATTTTCATGACTATATCTAAACCCTAATTTTTCAGCATTTTTTTCTATATATGAAAAATATATTCTATTTTTTTGACCCGGCAAAATTACATTTGTTTTATCTTGCCCTTTAATATGTAATATTTTTACAGGATATTCATCAATAAATTTTTTAATTATTTCAAATACAGTAGCAATTATTTTTAAATAATATGACATATTAGATTTAAACGCTTGCATTCCATTATCATTTACAGTAAAAGATATATTATATTCTAAATAATCTATATTTTCGAAATTAACAAATATTCTAGGTAATTCTTCTTTTTTAATTTCATTTCCTATAGGAGCAAAGAAAGCAGCATGATGATTTTTAGAGAATGAAAAAAATTTATTATCCCACTTAAATGGGGAAGCGTTCCCTTCACCTATCTCTTTTAAAAATCTTTTTTCTTCTTCAACAAGAAGATTATGTATTTCCATTCCCATATGTTTATATAAATTTTATTTTAAATTGTTAATAATTTATTACTGTAATATAAATGAATTTCATATAATTTTCGCTGAAAATCAATAGGGATATTATTTTGTTTAGCGAGTTTAATTATTTCTTGTTCTCGGACTTTGCGTAATTCTTCTTCAGGATCTTCCAGATATTCTTCCATATCATTTGAGTGGGAATTTTTCGTTTAATATTTGTTTACGGCGCTGACAATTACATTTGCCTTTCCATATTTTATCAACTATATACTTAATACCAGTATATTTAGTGAAAAATTCAATTATATCACCGAGACCTTTAATTCTCATCTATAGGTTCTATTTTAATTATATTATTTGGGTGAATGTTTTGATAAGTGTAAACTCCATCTTCAAAATTTGGATCTTCATATGAATCCAATCCTTTTGAATTTATTGTCAATAAAATTCCTTTTCCTCTAGGAATATGCATTTTCAATCTATTCCATAAAGATAATGCTCCTTCTCTACTTAAAGAAAAATATACTCTATCAGGATGTTAGGCGGCATATTAAGAAAAGAACGTAGCACCTGAAAGCTCTTTGACTTTATCCATAAATTCATTGGCTTCCTGTAATGTCTCAAATCTGTATGTTTTTTCGACTTTCGACTCATAGTAAAGTGTTACTATCGGCTTTTCGTATAAAGTATCGTTTTTCAAAACTAAATTTTTAGGTATAGTGGTTGTTTCAAAACTATCCCATACGCTGAAATAAACACCTTCTTTTTGTGTTGTCATTCCAAGAAATGTCTTTTTTGGTTTCCATGTGTACCAAACTGACGGATAAAAGTCGCAGACTTCTATTTTTACGAGTTTTTCTAAGTTGTATAAATCCATATTGTTGTTTAAAAATGTTTTACTAAAAGAATAAAGAGTAATACGACCGCCTAACACACGTGTATGCTTAATAGCCTACTGTGTGCGTTTGTGTAGCTTTTTCGCCCGCTTGCAGCTCGAATTGTCTGTCGACAATTCATCGCCCGCAATCAGGCTACAAAGCATACACTCGGTCGTTATGTACTATTTTAAGAAAGAAGCGTCTGCATAAATTCGTACATTCCGACAGCTTTGTAATTTTTCCAATCTTCCCGCTCGTTTTGCTCATACATTTCTGTAAGTTTATCCCAGTTCGTTACTAAATTATCCCACTGGTTTGAAAATTGTCGCATTTTGAAAAGTTGTGATTTCCATTCTGGAACTGCTTGAAGTAATTTATAGCAACGTTTAAAATCGTCAGGGTCGTGAGGGTAACTTGCTTGTTTCGGATTTTGACCAGATAAAACAGCAAACATTGAGTTTGAACTCATACCACGTTCACCATTTGCAGCCCACCACATTGCTTTTTCTGTGGTCGTTTCGCCTTGTGGCGTTGGTTCTATCCATGTTTGCGGACAATCTTTGTGTAATTCGTCAAATGCTTTTAATTTAGCTGTGTAATTTTCAGTTTGTATTGGATAATTTAAGTTGTAACTTCCACCACAACAAGTGCAGAATAAAGCACCATTTCTAATTGTTGTTGACATATTTATTTGTTTAAAGTTAATTTAAGAAAAAAAACAGTACATAACAATGTGTAATACGCACCCGAAATACGGGATGCGCATACACCCTCGTTAGCGGGCATTATAAGGAAAATACCGAAACGCAGTGAAATGGATAATTGCAAGTGATTTTGAAAAGTCATATTTTTTAAACCATTCTTCAAAATCTTCGAGTGAAAGACCGTCATTCATTGCAAGTTGTTTTATTGCGTCAATATCATTCATACATGGAATTACGACCTCTTCAAGTCCAATTCCTGAAAATCTATTAAGTTGACAAATTTCGACTTGTTTTGAATTATAAGGCTTTCCGCTCCAATATCGAATTGAAAGAATTGCGTTGCCTTTTTGAATTTCGGAAATACGTTTTTTCCATAATTCGACATTTGTACGAATTGTATGAAATTTAGGATTTCTACATTCAAAGAATATTTCTCTGTCAAAATCGGCTTGAGTGTCTTGTAGATAAAAATCTTTATTCTTATCATATTGACCGACTAATAATTTTTCTACAAAATGCGTTGGTTCACCAGCTCTTTTATGAGTTTTCGGAAAATAACGACTAACTGTTAATACATAAGTTTTCATATAATTGAAATTTAAAAGTTTACGAAAAAGAAATAAATAACGACCCGCTAATACACGCCTATGGGCACAGGCTGGCTGACGTGCATTTAGCAGGTTTTGCTCCCGCATTCACTTTGTCGCTTGGGCGACAGCGAATGCTCCCGCAAACCGCCAAATGCCCATAGCCTTATTCGTTATAAGCTATTTTAAAAAAGGGTTTGTTGTCGTTTATGAAGTTTGTATCGTTTAGTTGCCTTTTCGAAGTATTCCGGGTCGATTTCGCAAATATCTAAATTGAAACCTTCCATGTCTGCAGCTATTGCGCTATTCATTGAGCCTCCGTGAGTATCTAATATCTTATATTCAGGTTTTGCGTATTGTGTAAGCAATTTTCTGTATAATAGTTTAGGTTTTGTTGTCGGATGAAATTTTTCGTCCTCTATTCCAATAAAACCACTCCACGGAACAACTATTTTTTTTAAAGCCTGATTAAATGAAGTCCAAGCCAATTCTCCGTCAGAAAATGAACAGTCAGCAGCGACGCATTTATCCCAAAAAATCCAACCTTGTGAGTTTTTTTTGTATTTTATCAATCATGTGATTAGCTCCGAAAATTATTTGATTTTTTGAAACTCTGAAAAGCTCATTAAAGTACTCTTCGCTTGGAGTTTCGTTATCCCATTTTTTTACGGTTCGTTTTTTTGATTTAGTATCTTTTTTTCGACCTGCATTCATATTTACAGATATTCCATAAGGCGGGTCAACAATAGCCAAATCATAATAATTATCTGGTTTAGTTTTCATAAACTCGACACAATCAATATTATAAAAATTTATTTCACTCATAGTTTTGAATTTTAAGAAAGAAAAAAACAGCTTATAACACTTAAATATGTGCAATTCTCCACGCACAAATCGACCGCACAAACCCATTCTTTTTCTCCATTAATTTGGATTTCATAAATTTTTGTTTTTATATTTTTTTTAAAAAAGGTATAATTGAAGGGAAAGTTTCTTTTTTATATCGTTTGCTTTATTTCTGTAGTATTCGTAAGTAGTATATCGGTCATGGAATCTTTTTTGGGAGGCATAAAATGAAGTTCTGTCGAGTGATAGAACATCCATTATTTTTTTTATGTCGCTTGATTGTTTTAAATTTATCCATATAAATATATCTCGTAAATCAACATTTTCAGGAATCCTGTTTTTCAAAAAAACATCTGCTTTAATTCCACAAGCCTTTTCAAAATCTAAAATTTCTTTCATAAGTGTTTTTATTTAATATAATGTGAATTACCATTTTTTGAATTTATCATAGTATTTTTCAAAATAAGGTATATTAGTCTCTCCCTTAGTCGATTGATGTTCATTATAACTTTTTTCGTCTGCCGAACTTATCCTATCATCTGTATATTTTTTCAACCAACTTAAAACAACACTTGCATCAAGTCTGTATATACCTTTATCATAAAATCCATTTTTAGCCCTGTTAAAGCAAAATCTAAAATCTTCTATTTTAAGGAAATAGTACTGGTCAATAATGTCGTTTGCCAAATCTGCAAGCTGCTCATCGTCCATTGTTTGACCTAAGTTGAAAGATTTTATCAAATCTCTCAAAATGATAGTGAGTATTGACTGTGCTGCAATCAAACCATTTTTCCCCATTTCTTTTTTGAAAGTTGCAATCGATGGGGTAATAGAATTGAAAATGTCATTGTACGTTTTGGGGCACAAGGTTTTGTAATATTGCTTCGGCACAGTCTGCAAGGCGGTCAACGCTCCGCTTTTTGTCATCGGCATTAGTTCCTGCGGTATTCTTCCGGTAACCTGAATATCCGTTATTTGCTGTTGGTTGTATATTGCTATTTCCATTTAAGTATATTATTTCGTCATTCCATGACTTTTGATTAAGATATGTTTCAGGATTTTTCCTGAATTGTTTTTCGGGTTGCGATTCTTTATATTTTGGAATATGTTCTTTAATGAGTAATCTGTCGTTTTCAGAAATAGAATTATATTTTTTCTCTATTTTCTTTCTATCTCCCACTTTTTTATCATAGTCATTCCAAAAATTTTCAAAAGCGTAAATAGTAATATTTAATATATCATCTTTAATTATATTTCCATTTCCATTTCCATTTCCCATATGATTATCATATGATTTACATATGATTTCTTTTTTAGTCTTCCCTTTTTTATTATTTGAACGGCTTTCAGAATATGTTTTACGCTTTTTTATCTCATATTCAAGTCGCTCATTATAATAAAGTCCATTATCATCAATTTTAAATTTTTCGAATATATCTTTATCATATGTTTTACATATAAAAATCATATTTTTTTCGCTTAAATGTCCTGTTTGATGTTGAGCACAAAGTAATCTGATATATTTTCCGCATTGTTCATCTGTTAAAAACATTGTACCAGACAAAAAATTATCAGAATAAAATAAGAATGAAGGGTCTTTTGCCATGATCAAAACTTGTTAGAAATTTTATCGTTTTCGGTTTGTTCAAATAAATACGGTTTAATTTCAAAATCAATAAACTCATTACCCTTTGAAACTATTTTTTTTTCAACGATAAGTTTAAAAATATGTCTGTCGTTAAATCCGTACTTTTTTTGAAGACAATCAATAAACGGTTTTAACGCGTTATCTATATCAGAGAGTACGTTGCTATAACCTATTACTATTTCAATCAAATACGGTGGTTCTGTGTGCTTAATTCGAGGTAATAAATACATTAAATCATTTATGTATTTATCATATTTTGGAGTTCTGTATTTTCTTCCTCTAAAAGCTTCGTTTGCCGAAAGCGGTTTAATGTTTATTTTCATTTGTGTTCTTTGTACGTAGATAAATCTTGTACAGATTGAATTATATCGTCATTATTGTTTGAGTTAGCCAAATACTCAATAAATACATTTGAATCAAGTGTTGAAGTATGCCTCCAGCCTTCTTCAAGTAATTTATCTGTAAATCCTTTTTTACTTACTGTTTGCAAATCGAATACTCTTACTTTATCATCTTTAGAATAAATGAAAACTATATTTCTTATTTCACGTTCCATAATATTTAGTTTTTACGATAATACCTTCTTGCACCCATTTCGTCAACCCTGCAAGCCCGGATGAATAAATTCTCTTGTCGTGTACGAAAATCACAGTTATCGTCATGTTGCTGATGGCAACTCCGGCACATGATTACAAGGTTGTCGGGCTCGGTAATATATTCAGGGAAAAGACTGCGAGGTAATAAATGGCACAAATCATTTGCCGAAGTTCCGCAAATAACACATCTCAACGGGTGAAGTTTTTTATATTCTGATAATATGCGTTTCTGTTTGTCTGATTTCATATTTTAATAATTTATTAAGTTTCGTTCAAATTCTTCTTGGGAAATATGATTTAGGAATGATTTAAAAAGTACATCTTTTACTTTGCCATAAAATTCACTAAATTCTAATTCATCCATTTTACTAAATGAAATAGTTTTTGGAATATCTACGAATGATTTAAGTGAAATACTGTAAATCGTTTCGCAATGTCCGGCTGTTATTTCAACAGTTTTACGGAATTTTTCGACCGAATTGTTGAAAAGAAATTCGCAACGCCTTTCGTTTTGGTAGGCATAAGCGCAATTTATAAGAGAAAAATATTTTCTATGGAATTGCGGGTTTCGCTGTTTTTTAACCTCAATAGTAACCAATTCTCCATTTTTTATCTTTGAATAATCCTCATAATCCTCATCGTATGCTGGTTTTAATCCGCTTGCTGTTTTTATCGCTGTGAATTTCATAACACTTCAATTATAGTCCCATTTAGTCCATTTCGTTTCGCTATTTTCTTTTGAATAAATAGCTCATTTAATTCATTTTTCCAATCAGGAAAATTGTTTTTAATATCAACAAGTTTGTAAAATTTTCTATTAGTTGAAATAAAATATTGTTCCATTATAATAAATTTAATTTGGTAGCCGGAAAGGGTTTCAATCCATATCGTCCGGCTTTGGTTTATTTTATTATTGGAAATTCCTCTGATGATTCAATCCATCGTAATGTTTTAAGATTAGTTCCGTTTGCATAATGATTATATGCCTTAATTAATAATGCGTTCAACTCTCTCTTAGGCATTGACAATTTAGACATTCCAACTTTAATTAATCTATCAGTTAATAAAGATGGAGTAGTATTTGTTAATGGATTTATACCAAATAATTCTCTAAAAAAATTCATGGATTTATCTTTATCTTTTTTATCTATAAGAATAAGTTTAAGTAAAAAAGAATAAATAATTGATTTTGTCAATAGCCTTCTTTTGGAATAACAAATGCTTGCAAAGGATTCAAGTTCACAACATAAATCAATATTGTTATTATAAAATTCTATAACATCGACTGAGTTATAGTTAGTTTCTTTCCTTCTGTTATGACTATTTAATCCTTTAATATATCCAAAATAAAGTCCTATTGAAGATGCATGTACATTGTAGTTTGCAATTCCGCTCATAGAAAGGACTTGCCCTACTGTCCTTTTCATTCCTGTATCCATTGTTGAAAATGCATCGTCAGAAACTCCATCTGTTACCATAAATAATAATGGTTTGCCATATTTAATTAAAGCTAACATTCTATGTTGACCATCAACAAGATTTCCTTTAGTATTAAATGCTATACCTTGATGAGTTTGCTCGTTCTATTGTCCTTTAGCCATTTGGCTCGCATAATCATCTATTGTTACTTCACTAAGGGATCTATTAATAACCATTGTGCTTAAATAAGACAGGGCTAATTCTGGTGTAATTAATTTTTGAATTGTATTCATAATTTATTGATTTAAAAGGGGAGATCGCTTCCTTCTGGATTCGTTGGTGCTGGGCTGCTGTAAGTATTTGCCGGAGGTGCGGTAGTAGTTACTTCTTTTGGTTTTTGCTCAAAATAACTTACTTTCCCATCCCAATTTACAGGAATTGATGTAATTTTTGAGAAGAAACTTTGATCATCCATGACAAAGAATTTTCCGATATTGGTATATTCGTTCTTTTCTTCGCCTTGCCTGTTGGTGTATTTACCTGTGATAGCCACCATGTCATAAATCTTTTTTACGTTTGCCATTGTTTTAATTTTTAAAATGTATTTAATAAATCCTTGAATACTTTTACTTTACGTTCTAAATCGTTGAACTTGTCGCACCAAAATTGCGCTGAAAATTCCTTTGTTTGTGTACTTTTTTCTAAATCGGAAACTTTTTGTTTAAGTTCCTCGTTTTCTTTGATTAATTCCTCGTTTGTCATGATAATTATTTGTTTATGGTTATTACTACTGATGTTGTACTTGTTTTTAGTGCGGGTTGAAGTAGTATTATTTCACCCGATTCAGGATCGATAAATTCCTCCTCTTTAGTAATCGTTTGCAGCCGTTTTTCAAGCTCTTTTTTGCGTTGTGATAGTTTCTCAATCTCGTTGCAAATTCTTTCGTATTCAGGCATTCCGCAAGCTAAATAATCATACTTTACTCCTGTTTCTTTTATCTGAATATTTGAATTGTATAAATCTTTCAATTCAGTAGGGTGATATTTTTCTGTTTCATTCAAAACGGCATTTTTAAACTCCTCGCTCGATTCAATTTCATCAATGGTTTTTTTCATTGCCGAAAGTTGAACTTTCACTTTTAAAGGGCTTTCGTAACCGCTTAAAACGCTTTCAATCATTTTTGAAGCAAATACTTTTATTTCGCTTTTTGTCTCTGGGAAAAGAGCTGATACGCTCGTTACTGACATTGTTTCCATTACTCGTTATTATTTATTTTTTGTTGCTCCTTAAGTATTTCGTTTCCACGTTCAGTGGCATAATCAACTAACTCCTTTTGAGCTATTGGGGAAAGTGTTTTAAAATAAACTTTCAAATTATCTATGTTCGTAAATTCAGAAAGTTTCTTTTTATATTCCGTATAATCAGTTGGCTTTTGTGCAGGTGGTGGAGTTACATTTCCTTTCCCCTGAAATACACTTAATCCAATTCCCAGATAAGAACCTATTTTTGTGATTCCGTCCGTTGTAGCTCCTTTGTAGGCATCTCCCAAATCAAAGTTTTTTGAGTTTTCACCTCCGTTATCATTCCCTCCGTAACTTTCGTAATAAACACCATATTCAGGAATAGTCAACGTGGTTTTAATGACAACCATTCCTTTGTCATTCTCTGACACTTTTTCAGCCTTTATTTGCCATTTTCCGCACCCAAACACATCGTTTAGCCTTTCGGTTACATAAATAGCTTTAATCGAGCTTAAATAAGTTTTAGTTGGGTGCTGTTTTACCGCTTCTTTTGGAAGTTCTTTTTTTAGTTCGGCATACATTTCAGCCGTAATTTCTTTTATTTCCATACTATTTTTCCATGAAATGTTGATTAATCTTCTGAATATCTTCCCAATTTAATTCTTGAATTCTTTGTATTAGATCAATAATATGATCATTGATGGGTTTTTTGTATATATGTCCGCTTCCAGCTCCGATGTAGTACATAAATTCACCATTGAACCCATACCTTGTTGTAATATCTGCAAACAAAGTATCTATAGTACTTATCGACTTCTTTATAATCTTAGTATTATTAGCTAAATCGGTGTATTGATGATGTATTTTATCATATTCAATTTGCAATTCCTTGACGTTTTTACTCAAAGTATCAATTTGCAATTGCAACAAATCAACTTTCTCTTTTTTCTGTTTTTGCGTTGTTTTTTCAACTTCTACTTTTACGATTGTTTCTTTTTCCTTTTTCATTTTAGTCGTTTTCGTTATATTCTTTCAATAATTCTAATTTATAATTCCGTAAGCATTCAGGGCAAAGGGTTAGTCCTTCGTGCTTTTCAAGTTCTGATTCGTGAAACTCACAATCGCATTCGTAGCAGGTGAGTAATTCTTCTTCTTCCTCCATATCGTCCCCGCATACTGGGCATCCGACCTGACCGTAACATACATCACACATTATAGCAGTTCTATTTTTTGAATCAAATCAGTTTTAATCACTTGAATTTTTGTCCAGTACGTGGAAACCAATTCCCTTGCAGCAAAAAAATCAGGGTTCTCGTTTTTCTGCCTGATAGCCTCAAGTAACTTTTCTTTTTGATGATCGTACTCTAAAAGAGCTGATCTAATTTCGTCCGTTGTCATAATTCTTCATCGGTTTGGTCAAGGATTCCTTCAATTGTATCTGCCCATTTTGCAGCCAAACATAAAGATAATGAAATAAGCAGAATAAATAATACTGCTAAAACTCCGATAATAATAAGTGCTATTTTCATATCTATCAATTTTAAAATTTGTATCTTAACCCCGATTCAACGAGGTTAAGCTTACCCTATCTTTTAACGCATTTCACGCAACGCATAGGGTTCGAGTAAGTTGTTTTTCACGCATTTCACGTAACTCCAACTATTAGATTACCCTGAACCGCCATAGCTTTTATCCGTGCTATTTTCAGGGCTTATTTTTGTGCAATATGTCAAAGAGCTTTTAATTTGTGGATAAGGCTATATCCCAAGCCTTTCTCCTTTAAAGAATTATCCGTATAAGTTGACCTAAAAAATAAATGCCGGCACAAACAAATAGAATAAAATAACCTGTGTAATTCTTCATGTAGTTTTTCATTTTTTCGGTCTTACAAATGATTTAATTATTCCTACAACTATCACCAAGATAACGGCTATCACCGTTCCAATTCCAAGTATTAATTCTCCAGCGTATTCCATAATTGTTTAAAATTAGATTGTACATAATTAACTTCGCAAGTCTCTTGTATTGACATATCATATCCAAAACCTTTATTTATCTTATGCCAGCCAATTTCTATTGCATTATCCTGAACTACTGCTATTATTCTGCCCGATAGGTTAACCACGTCAATACGATTATCAAAACTTCTTGATTTTCGCAGGGTTATACTTTGAAATTCAGGTATTTCGTTTCCCTTTTCAAAACATTGCTTCCATGCGTGAGATTGTTTATTTGCCCTTATCGAAATGAGTATTCCGAATAATCCGGCAACTGCTATTATTGCTCTTATTCCAATTGAAATCATTTTACTTGAGGTTTTTTAAAGTTTTCAAATTTTGCATATATTTTATCCTGTTTAGTGGCTCGTTTAGCTCGTTCCGGTGCATTTATCATTGTTTTTAAGTCTTGAATGTCTTGCAGCAGTCGTTCTTCTATCTGTAAGAGTTTTATAGCTTTGATTGAGAGCTTTTCCATGATTATTGATTATAAATGTTTATCAATTTATCAAGTCCTCGTTTTGTAATCACGATTTTTTTTATTGGTTGGTCTTTTCCGTTTATTTGTAGGTTTTCAAAAACGGTTTTAGCATATCCTTGTAATTCTGCATATCGGGTAGATGCTGTTCCTTTTGTTGAATCTTTCATCGCCCACTCCATATTTTTGAGTGTTTCAGATAGTTTATTTCTTCCGATATTGAGAATATCGCTTACCGTGTCAAGTGTGTAGGTAGTTGCTGCATCAATTACACGATTAAATGCTGCAATCATTGGTTTTTGCTCTTGTATTTTTTCTTCGAGCATTTTTATTGTCTTTTGTTGAATTTGGGAGGCACGAATTAGAATATATTCGTCAGAATTTAGCATTAATTCACGCTTATTAAATTCATTGATAAACATTTCTTTGAACTGTCCTGCTTTTTCTCCGGTATAACCCATAACCAAAAAACTAAATCCGTCTTTTGTCATTTCGTAAGATTTATACGTTTGACCATTTTGAGGATGTGAATATGGGGTGTCGCCAAAATTGGCGTGTCTAAAATTTTCTGAACATGATAGGTTTTCAATATCTCTACAAACCTTATTATGTTCTTTTCCAAAAATATCTGCAACTATCAAAGATGTAGTTACTCCGTTTCCGTTACTGTTTATTTTTACAAGTGATTCCATAATTTAAAAAGGACAATATGTTATTACTATAAAATCTGTGTATTTATGAACTCCGAGTTGGTTTTCAACACGTTTTTTGTTTAAGTACCAGCAAATTAGTTTTGCTTTATAGAAATTAAGTGTTGTATTACCTTCATAGAAAATTGAATTATCTCCGGGCAACATTCTTTCTATTGATTTTTTCATTACCGTATTCTTTTAATCGTTATTTGATAGTCATTATCTGTTTTAATAGAATATCGCTTATGGCATTGGTCTTTTATTCTTGCTATTGCTTGTTTGATAGAATCCCTTTGAAAACGTGGTGCAGGAACAGTTCCTCCAATTCTTAAGTTTTCTAATGTACTTTTTGGAGTAGCCAATTGGTTAATCTTTGTTAAATCTTCAGTCATTTTGATTAATTTTATAAGTTACATACTATATTTGCTTTTTATTTGTGTCGGGTTGCTAACTTACTTATATAGTTGCTCCCTTTCTTTTAGATATGCAAATATAGTAGGTAACTTTGTAATATAGTTATTTACTATATTTAGTTTTTAGTATTTTATATTATATTGTAATTTATTTATATTTACGTAAAACTTAATACTATGCAACAATTTGAAAGACTGAAAGTTATAAGAAATCATTACAAACTTACTCAAGATGAGTTTGCAAGAGGATTAGAGATTAAGCAGGGTAGTTATTCGGATATTGAGAGAGGTAGAATTGATAATATTTCTACTTCTATACTTACTAAGATAGCGTTTTACTATAATATAAATATAAATTGGTTGCTTACTGGAGAAGGTGAAATGTTGAAAGGAGAAATGAAGAAGAATGAAAAAATCACAACTAATAAAAATTCAATCCCTATGATTTCGCTAAATACAATCGCCGGTTATCATGATTTAGATCATGACGATATGTTGGCACAATGTGAACAATATGCTATCCCTGACTTTTCGGAGAAAGGTGCAGAATTTGTTATTCGAGTGAGTGGCAATAGTATGTGCCCAAAATACTGCAATGGAGATATAGTGGCGTGTAGAATAGTTAAAGATATAGTGTTTTTGCAATGGGGAAAACCCTACGTTATAGATAGTTCTCAAGGAATTATGATCAAAAGGGTTTATGAGGAAAAGGATAACCCTAATTGTATTCGTTGCTATTCCGATAATAAAGAGTTCTACCCGGAGTTTGTAATTCCTAAAAGCGATATTAGAAGTTTGAGTATAGTTGTTGGATTAATAAGAGTGGAATAGAGTACATAAATCAGTACATAAAGTACACAAAAATAAGCTGATTTTTTAAATAACGACTACTGATAATCAAATAGTTACTCAATAAAAAAAGTAAATTTACAAGTCCTGTTTTGGGCACTTTACTACTTAAGTAGTTGATTTTCAACTTTAATTAATGCAAAAGTACATGAATCGGTACACAGAAAACTACACTTATCCGAAACTTTGCTCTCGTTCTGGCGATGTAACAAAGCAATGGTACGTGTATTTTTTTTGGTTGGAAAACGACCAGAAGAAACAAATCAGGGTTAAGCGTGGACTAAATTTAATTAAGAATAAAAAGGAACGTGAACAGGAAGGAAAAATTCTTGTACAGGTTGTTTTAAATCAACTTAACGATGGTTGGAATCCAATTACCGACCAAATGGATAAAAAACTTGAAAATAAAACTGTTTCCGAATGGTTGGATGATATATTATTACTGAAAAAATCTTATATTACCGACAGAAGTTATAGGACGTATAAAGACAATATCAAATTCTTTAAATCCTGGTTGAAACTCAAAAAACTCGATGACTTATTCGTTCATAACTTTACAAATAAACATGCTCAACAGTTTTTAGATTGGATATTAGTAGATAAAGGATTTTGTGGAAAAACTCACAATGGTTATTTAGGCAATATAAGCGGTTTTTTTAATGAGATAGAAAAACGGAATAAATCGGTTACAAATCCATTTAAAGGAATAAAAAAACTACCCGAAGATGTAGGCTCTAATACTACTTATTCTGTCGAAGAACAAAATTTACTTGAAAAATATTTTATAGAAAATGATAAATATTTCTATTTTGCTACCCGATTCGTAAAATACTGTTTTTTTCGTAGAACAGAACTTTCTTTGCTTCAAGTAAAACATATAATGTGGTATAATAAAACAATCGTTGTACCTTCTAAAAGTGCAAAAAGTCGTAAACAAGATAGTGTTACGATAGGAAAAACGCTTGAAAAAATAATAAAAGAAAGTGGAATTATAAATCTTGATCCTCAAATGTATGTTTTTGGAAAAGATTTTATTCCCTCTTTTGAAAAAATAAAACGACTTGATGATTTTTCAGATAAACAGCGTGATATTAATAAAATGCTTGGAGTTAAACCTGAATGTACTTTCTATTCGTGGAAACATACCGGATGTGTAGAACTGTATAATATTACAACTGACCCTTATGTTGTAATGCGACAATGTAGACATTCAGAAATTAATATAACAATGCGATATTTACGTTCATTAGGACTTGGAGTTAATGAACAAGTCCGGGCATGGTAAAATTAAAAGCCCGGAATTCCCATCCCAGACTTTTACCGAACATGTAACCACATTCCAAAACTAATTTATGAAAAAACTGATCTTTATTATTTAGAACAAGTGAATAGGATTGGTAATAAACTATCTTATATACGTCATAAAACGGCAGGGAAACGCAAGGAAAACGGACGTATGATAATAACTATTCCTGATGAGATACTTTACTTGTTCGACAAATATAAGGGCTTAAAACGGCTGCTTTCGTTCTCTGATAAATTTGCCACTGAAAAATTATTTATGGATTCCATTTCCAGGGGAATGGCTGAGTTGGGTGTCAGTTCATACGTATTCCGGCATTCGTGGGCTACAATTGCTCAAAATAAATGTGGTGCTTCTACAGAATTAGTCGGTTTTTGTCTAAATCATGCTTCGGCACATAAAATTTCAGAAGGGTATATTGAGAAAGATTTTACAAAGGTTGATGTTTTAAACAGGAAAGTGATTAATTATTTGAAATTCAGGAGGAGAAAAGTTCTTAAATTTAAAATTGTTCATAATAAGATACAACAGGTTTATTCCCTCAATCTTAACACTTATCAAAATCCAAATTATTGAATTAATGATAATGAAAAATTTCGGGGTTGAAATTCGACTTTTATTACTCAATTTATCGAATGTTCAGAGCGTGAAATGCAGTTTTGTCCCTTCAAGCACACTTTTCAAAATTTTTTGAGGTCGCTGTCGTTACCTGTCAAACGTTGCAGCAATGTAGTGTGGCATTTCGTACTCATTCTTTTCTCTTGAAAGCAAAATTGAATACTTACTTTGAGTATGAATTAAAACTCAAATTTCATTTTGTGGATTGTCAAATGGATTAATGACATAAAATGAAAAAACCCCAATACGGGGTCAGAATCGTATTGAGGTTTTACACAGAAACGAGGAAAAGCTCAAATAAATTCAAGCTCTGACCCTCGAATTGTGGTACAAAGATAATTTACGGTCATGCTATTTTAATTACTTGATGACAATAAGTTTTCAACATTTTAAAAAAGCGAGGATTTCTCCCCGCTTTAGTTCAGTTTTTTTATCTACAATAGTAGAAATTACAATTTTTTGAAAGCAAATCACAACGCTTGCGATTCATAACTGAACACCGCAAAGATAATATATATTTTTTAATTTGATTCAATAGGATTGTTATTTAGAATGATTTTAAATAAAAAGTGCCTATTCTCACGAACAAGCACGATTAAAACCTACTAATGAATCGAATTATTGTTATCTCAAATATCTTTTTGCATACGCATTAAACTTCAATCGGTATTCCTCACGTTCCTCCGGTGTTGGCTTATTTCCATTTTCGTCCATTGTACAGTAAAACGTTATCCGGTTTATTTCTAAATTTCCCCAACTTTTCGGAATACGTGGAGGTATAATCTTTTGTCCTTTCTTGGAACTTCCATCCGCTAAAAGGAATTTTCCCTTTTTAATAGTAGGCTTCTTTGCTCTTTTAATGGTATCTCTATTCCATATCTCCATTGCGTGTTCTTGCCCAACTATTACAACTCTGGTTTTCATTCCTGTTGCTTTTCGGTACATGTCGGCAAGCATAGAGTAAACTTTTAATTTCAGATTAAATCTTCTTAAAATTAAAAACTCGCCCAAAAGTGAACGATAATTCCTGAAATCCAATAATATAGCTTTGAACATGTTGTTTTTATTGCAAATTTAAGTACTATTTTTTATTTATAATGTTTTCTAAATAAAAAGTTTTGAACATTTTAAAATGAACTTTCATTTACAAAACGTTTAACTGGTCTTACGTAAGTGTGTTCTATTTTGTGCGGTATTGGTAACTCAAAATCAACCCACATCCCTATCATTCGGGTCATTATAATATCGTCGTGTTTGCCATCTTTCGCTCCATGTTTTCCGTTTTTCTTTTTTTCGTACCACCGTGCTTCGTTTAGTGCTTCATGGCTGCGTTCTTTGTAGAGTTTTTCACGAAGTACGGCTACATAGTTGGCAATAATAGCTGGTTTAGTCTGTCTGTTGGTATTGAATCCGTATTTTGCAGGCACTCCTTCTCGTATCTTGTCGGCTGGTGTTCGGGAGTAAAGATTAGGGTAATAATCTACAATAGCATCATAGATAAATTCGGAATCATCTTCTCGTTGCTGACTATCGTAGGTATTGTTCTCAATAATAAGCAAAGCATTATCGTAAAATGCTGCTATCTGACAAGCTAACCATATCGCTATATCCTTATCTTCGTGTCCTCTCCATTCTGCCACTACTTCACTAACTCCTCCGTACATTCTCCAATACCTGTCCAGTACACAGATAACGCCAAAATCCGCTTTATCTGTTACTCCCTTACTTGGGTCATAAACAACAATGTACCTGTCGGATATTTTTTCTTCGAAGTCAGGAAGTTCCCATACTTTTACTTTATTTATCTCGTGTTTGAGTTTTATTTTAGGATCAGATGATTTTATTCCTTCTGTTGCCTTTTTATCTTCAACGAATTTTAAATTTCTAAGTATATATTTTCGTTTTGTTGAATCAATCCGGGCTTCTGCAGGTGAATGGTCGGCAATCAGTTCTCCTACATAGATAGGTTCGGAACAGTCGGATCGTAACGCTTCCACATGGTCTGCTTTAAAGTCCGGCATACCTGAATTTTGGAACGCTTCTGTATCATCGCTTGGGTAGTCTTGCATCATTTCTTCCATTGAAGTCATTTCGGCAAGCTTCCCTCTGTACCAGTTTATATTCTCTAAAGTACAAAGTTTATTGTTGTAGAATAGATTTGATTCATATTCTGTAAACGTCTTGATTAAATCTTCTGCTCCGCCCTGCTCTATCTTTCCGTCATGATTGTAATAGGTACCATTAAATTCATCGGAATACATATCAATCATAAACCACGGTACAAATACCGGTTCATAAGCTGAATTTCCTTTAACTGATTTTTCCCATTCTCCGTGAAAATAATCTCCAACACCATTAGCCGTACTTTCAAAAACAATAAAAGTATCCGCAATCTTGGGTATCGTTCCTACAATCGAGCCTATTAATTTTGTCGTTCCCTTTTTGTCAGTATTAGGATATTTGGCTACTTCTGAAAAATGAGCCATTTTTACGTCTTGCGAACGTACTGAATCCGGTTCTTCTGCCGAACCTACTGTTATCTTACAACCTCGTTCTTTTATTATCTTTATATTCTGGGTCTGCTGGAATGGTTGAATTTTATAAACTACTCCGTTTATGGGTATCATATTTGAAGTAACCACATCGAACATTCCTCGAATAGTTACAGAAGCATCCTTCACGTGAGCACAAATAACGGAACTCCAATTCTTTTTAAGTATCATTTGAATCCAATCCATATAAAGTTGAACTAACGTAGAACCTCCGTACTGTCGTGCCTTGAGTAAAATAACACGTATAGGCGTTCCTTTTACTCTCATTTGTTCAAATGTATCAAGTAATAGTCTTTGTCCTCTATTGAGCTTAAAACGCACTAAATCACCCGTAATCTTATGTTGAATAGTCATGCAAATTATAGCGAAAAACTCAAAATCATATTTGTAGCGTTGTTCACAAAATTTTAACCATAATTCATACACCTGTTTTGTTCCTATTTCTTCGTCGTTATCTTCTAAAAACTTCTTTATTGAACCTTTCTTGACTAATTCTTTACAAATTGGAGTTTCTGCAAACGCTTTAGGTAGATATAAATTTGGAAAGGGTGCATCTTCAATGTAGATATGCACCCTATTTCCTTGACACCCTTCTCCTGTAATCGGATTATAAGGTTTATTTATTAATTCGTGTCTTCGGTTATTCTCCTGTATTATCTCATTCGTTGTCATCGGGTTCAATATAATCCCTATCATCTTGCAATGACATATAATGAATATCTATGATATTTGGTATTTCCATCACTTCACAATTAACCACGTACCCACTGCCCCGGCAATCACACCGAGCCAAATTTTATTCCGGTTAAACCAGTTATTTTTCCGCTTTAAATCCTTTTTCAACTGATCATTTATCCTGTTCGTTTCACTCAAAAGTGAAGTTTTATTCATGATTACGGTATCTTTCAACACACTTTGTTTTTCGCATAAATAAAGCTGTCGTGAGTAACTTTCTGCTTTGTTATTTAATAATACGTTTTCGGTGTTGATCGTGTCAATCTCGGCTTGCATGGAGGTAACAACCATATTGCAGAGCGTATCTTTTACCGGAATCAGTTTTTTCAGCGAATCGTTTTTTAGTTTCAATTCGGCTGCATTTGCGTTGGTTTGCGTCAATTTGCGTTGGATTGCGTCCGTTTTCTTTTCTTCCGCTTGCTGCCCTGCTTTATAGTTGGCAAGTAGTTCGTTATAGTGAACGGATTGCAAACTATCTTTCACGTGATTAACTGCCTGTTGCAGTTCGGACTGATTCATCACCGTATCCGTGTATTTTACACCGCATTTTTGCAAGAAAATTACAAAAACGAGGATTAAAATGATAATTATCTGAATCAGATTGTTTTTTACGAAGTCCTTCATAGCACGTCTATTTTTGGTTTCGTTTGCTCTAAATATAGTACCATTTCCCAATTTTTCGGATTCATCTTCCAACGCTCGTATCGAACGAGCATCAGAATGAACGTTTTTAGCAAAGATCGTTTTGGTTTCATAACTCTAAATTATTTACGCGGTTTATCCACCCTTTTTTGTATTTTGCATTTTTCCCAACTCCAATTTGTGTGTAGAAGGCAATCCGTGCATTTTTAAACGCTTCTACATGATTTCCTGTGTTTACGGCTTTCAATGTATCTTTTCCAACTATGCCATCGTCTTCAACTCCTACCACTTTTTGCAGGGTGGTGATCGACTTATGCACGCCACTTGTTACCGCAAAATCAAACACATGAAGTGCCAAAAACTCATCGTTTATCAAGTCAATTTTACACGGATCGCAATAAATTTTCTTATAAATTGCTATCGCCTGCGCCTCTGTTAAGTTCTTAATATCCAAATTTGGAAATGATCTTTTGGAAATTCCATACTTCGTTTCACCGCCTGAATCGTCAGGATCATTCGTATATTTATCGCCTCCTTCGGCAAATAATATTTTTGGAATAAATTTTTCTGATCGTGTCATTTTTTTAAACCTTTCATTCTGTTTATAGCAATATCTATCGCTTCGCTTACCCGCTTCGGCTGTGGCTGTGGAATATCTGCCCCTTTGCGCCATTTTTGGTAATACTCCAGTTCTTTGATGGCTTCATCGAGAGTCATTGCTGTTTTGAACCTCCGGTTACGTTATTGTCTTTTGCAAAGAAGAACCCCGTACCCGCTGCGATGGCTAATGCAGCCTGTGTGTAATCGTTCGTGCGTATAAATACCACGATACCGGCAACGATGATGATAATGCCTACTAAATTTGTTTTCCAGTTTTTCATACCTCTGTTTTTTTTATAAATTAATATTGAATAAATGTGAGATCAGCATTGTGATAATTATTCCTATCAACACGATACCTGTGCCCGTAATCCATTTTTGAATCCCATTTGTGTTTTCAAGATTCTGGATACGCTGTTCGTGATTAAGCAGTTGAACGGAAGTGTTCGATTTAATGTCTGCAATATCTTTTTGGACATTTTCAAGTGTAGTACTGATTTTTATCAACATATCGTGATCTAAATTTGCTCTCTCCCTATCCTTGATCGACATTTCATTTTGTGGTAACATAACTTTAATTTATTGTTAAATTATTCGCTCTCTTATTTCCCTAAATATCCTCTTTTTTAATAAATCTGATAAGTTAGAATTGATAATTCTGTTGCATCTATCATTTCTTCGCTCACTCCAACGATCGAAATACTCCCTTTGAAAAAGTTCTTAGGCGGTACTACACCTGCATCTAATGTAACTCCAACTGTCGACAGATTACCCTTCAATTTAATGAGTTGTGGAATTACACCTGCATCTAATGCTATGCCTATAGTTTCAATGCTTATCATTTCTATTGATCATAATCAACATTAAAATGTCCGTTTATTTCTAACCGCATGTATTTTAATATTGGAATTTTATAATAATAATTCGTTGTGTCGGCAGATAACGTACCGAACTCCTGATCTGCATTGCTCACTGCCCAATCAGCGTAATAAGCTATTTTGTCGTTCACCACCTCACTGAAAAGTACTGGTTTGTCAATGTTAACTCCAAGTTTGTGGTACAGCAACATAACGTTTCCGAACATAGGGCTACTGAATTTCGGAAAGGTAACCGAAGGTGTAACCGCATCATCATAAGGAATCACTTCAACGCTTTCCAGCGGGGTAGCTAACACCTTTTTTACTACCGATCCACTTCCGGCATTTAATAACGAAAAAACAAGTGTTGTGCTGTCTGTTTTGAAAAAATAATCAGGCAGATATTGATTTCCGTTATATAGTATTGCTTCATTAACCGTTGTTATTGTATTATGAACTTTATAAATTGTATTGGCTTCCAATGTATCCCCAGGATTTAGAGGTGTTGCATTCATCAGTACTTGATGCTTTCCAAAATAATATCCAAACGGACTTCCATCGGTACTCATGGAATTTAGTCCTTTAAATTTTATTCCATTTGGAATTATGATCGTATTGGCACTTTTTATCCGATTCCAAATTTGAGTTGATGCCGTGTTAAAACTTAAAACATCGGCTGTATTCAATATCAAATCACCTGCAACAGTATCATCCGTGCCATCTGCCAACACATTAATCGGACTTGCTAAAGTATTACCACTAACAGAACTTACAGGCGATGCGGGTTTGAAACAACCTACATAACCACCCGTATCGCTTGCATATAGGGCTTCATTAGCACTATCAGGATTTAATGAAAAATCTAATACATTGCCACTTGCATCATACCGATTGAAAATATTTGCAGAAGTTCCACCATCACGGACTTCTTTTATTATTCTACATGTTTCGTTACCGAAAGAATCTTTTGTAAATAGTAAATCTGCAGTTGCCTGTGGCATACCGGCTATTACTAATGCATTCCTTAGAAGTTGCACATTGGCTTTGGAATCCGATGTAAAAGTTACATTCAAAACTGTTGTGTTATAAGTAAATACACATAAGGTGTTCGTGACCAGATATGAAAAAGGTACATGATCGATGTCAATATTAAAGACTGCTATTTTAAGACTTTTGGCAACTAAAAGATTTTTGGCAATAGTAGCCCCATTATATTGTAACTCATTGAATGTTGTTTGGAAGAATGATGAGTAGCCACTACTACTATTATAGATAGAAGTTTTAATCAAAGAGTTTGACGATTTCGTCTTCGCCAGTGAAGTCCCATTAGATCCATTTACAATAACTGAACTCATCAATCCCCGGTCGTAGCCCCCAATATTAGAAGGTATTATGTCAAGTGTGGCTTTATAAATATATGCTACCGTATAGTCATAGTTTGAATCAATTACCATTTGATTAATGTCATCTCCAATCATGATATAATTTGATTGAAACGCCTCATTAACAACACCTCTAAAAACTATATTACTTACACCACTTTTTTGGGTCGCTTTAAAAACAGAACGATACGGGAATTCACGAGTACCATCGCCGGTTAAGTCATCACCAATATAGGTGTGAACAAAAGCCGTATTAGCATTCGTCAAAGCCGTTGCACTATCTGTGCCGTCAGGGTTTGGAAAAAATCTGGTTTTAAAATAATTAGCCATCGTTATACGGGTTTAATAGTTAGTTGAAAATCGCGACAAGCCCAATTACTTGAATCTTGATAGATATATAGCGGATAAATAGTTATCTGAAACGTGTTAACAACCACCGTATAGCTCATCGGACGGCTATATTCGTCCAACAAATCAGGTTTTAGTTTGTCATTAATGAGAATATTTACATTCTCGTTATACCATTGTTGAAATTCTGCACTTTGCTTTGAAAGTAGCAAATTTTCATCGAATAGAATTGTGTTAGTTATGTTTATCATTATAATATAATTAAAGCATTAGCATATGTATACCCTGTTTGAATGGTGATATCATTGATCACCATCTCCGTATTAGCAGGAAGCAACACATTTACAAGCGATATTTGATCGTAAGTTGTTGCTCCGATAGTTACTGAAATTCCTGTGCAATTCGTCATTAGCTGCACACTTGATATAGTCTTATCTGTTGTCCATTTGAACAATACCGGATATGTGATTCCGTTACTGCTTTGCTTGAATAGAGAGATTGTGAGCGGTGCGTTTGTACCATGAAGTGATGCAAGCCATTCAATCTCAGTTAAAACAGGATTATCTGTCGTATTTGCTACATATAAGTCATAGGTGGATTTGACAGTTGGTGGGGGAAGAAAGAATCCCCCTGTTGTTAATGATATTGCCATCAGTTGTGAATATTAAGTGTTATAACAATGTCTCCCGTAGGAATTGATGCTGATCTGAATATTACATAGCCATTATAGGCGGAGGTATATGGATATACACCTGCATCTGCTGCTAAAACCCCGTTATATACAGGAATAGCATCGACAACTGTTGTGGATTTAATATTCATGTCATAAAATGTATAAGAAGCAATCCTGTTTGTAACTATCCAATTTTTACGTAATAACGTGATATTTTTAAGTTGAATATTTTTAAATCCATAGGTTGTGTCAATCACATTTCCACGTTGATCGCATCTTGCTCCTTGCGAGATAAACTCGGTTGGAAGATCAATGCTGAAATAACGCATAGGTCTTACAGGTAACAATGTTGATTTTAGTTGGTAATTGAATCCAGTTGATGTAATACTCATAGCTTCTGTTGCATTCAATTCATTCGATGTCCATTGAGGTACTGCAATTCCCATAACCGACCACTGTTCCTCTGCTTCCATGTCAGTACCAAGAAACCAATCGGAAAATCCATTTAACGTTAAGTCTAAACAGGCTTTCGCTGCCGAGTTTACCGTAGCAGCTGCTATAAGTTGTGAGTTGGATAGTCCCATACCGATCACAGTATGATCAATACTGTCAGTATATACAAGAATATCCGTGTCCGACCATACCGATGCAGGCAGATCAACGGTTGCTGAAATGATACCTTTTATCTTTCCGTCTTCGTAGAATGTGTCGGATGGTTGAGCAATGTAAACTACTGTACCGCCTTGAAAGGTCGAACCAATCGGAGGCGGAGCAACACTATAATCAAAAGCCGGAATAATAGAATCGAGTTTGGTATGATCAACTACAGATGTTCCGATATTTGTCCATGCAGGATAAACCAAAGGAACAACGTTTGGAATGATTCGGTATAGAATTTGCGTACCGTTATTAATAAACACCTGCATTACCGAATCGAGTACCGTACCTACCAAATAATTCCCCACTATCAAAACTCCTGTTATACCCACGTCTGCACCTTCTATGCTGTATTGTCCGTTTTTCAGGTCTATACGGTCGAGATCAGCAAGGGCGGTAACAGGGAGAGGAAGGACACCGGCAGATACATCTCCTAAAGGAATTAATTTTTGTCCATTCCATATATAATTGTATCCTGCTAAATAGTATATTATTCCAAATGTAGGTTGGGCATACATTTCGAATGTTGTTCCTGTATTTTGGTATATATAGTTATCAAAGGTTGCAAAAATCAAATCACCAATCAAATAGGACTGTGGGGTTATATTGATCACTTTATCAACTATACTTGTAAGTATTACTCTGTCAGCCTTTTCGTTTAGTTTATAATCAGAACTGACAAATTCAGGTTGAATAGTAGTATTTGGGGGGATAGAACGCGTAAATATCGAATTTTCCCATATTACCATCTGATGAAATATCAGAGTATTTATATCTTTCCAACCGATATAAATTCCCGGAACACCGGATATGGAATAAAGTCCTTCACCTGCTCCGTTGAAATCAGCCAACGTTTTGGCGAGTATCAACGGTAATGAATCTTTATATTCAATATATTGTTGTGGTATAGAATATGGTTGTGGAGGTATTACGCTCCATAATAGAAAAACCGCCCCATTCACTAAATAATAGGCTTTGTCTGCACATTGAACTATTATTACCTGTTTCCCTGTATAATCTGTAAAGACAATCAGTTTCAACGTTCCTGTTAGTCCTATGGGTGTATCGGTTGAACCATCTGTTACATTATATATTCCGTTTTCAAAAATCTGAATCCACGAAGTTACTGCAAGTGTATCTGTAAAAATTACTTCTTCCCATTGGTTATCTTTCCATTCGTAAAACTTCTGTTCACTTCTAACAAATGCAAACCAACCTTCTTCGCCTCCATCAAGGTAATTTTTATAAAGGTCTGAAACTGATGTAACGGTGGATAGAATCTTTTTCATAATTATTGTTTGATCGTAATCATTGAACCTACTTGAGATTTAAATCCGGGAAACATTTCGGCTACTCGCATCTCAAGGTTTTTGGCAATATCGTATTTCTCAAATATGGTAAATACAGTAGATGCGCTTAAATAAGCCAATGGCTCAAGTATGCGTTGGTCAATGCCTAAATCGTCATTTATACCAAAATCCGATAATGGTTTTACTGATGGAATATAAAGGGCTTCCTCAATGATATGAGAGGTTAGTCCTTTTTGTAAGGAATAATAGTTTAGCACTGGTATAATTCCATTGGGGAGTATAATTGGATTTATTTCTATCCAATCTGTTGGTGTTGCTTCTGGAAATGTTTGCGTACTCTGAAGTAAGCAAGAAAATATCTTATTGTTATAATAAAGAAGGTCTCCTACCTTAAAATCTATAAGTGAACCATTTAAATTCCATACCACATAAAGCAATGCTGTAGAATTTAATCTATACAAATTTGTTCCTACTCTGAATATTTTATTTGCAGCTATATTAATATTTGGGGGTACTATCGTTCCTACATTTATTGCATCACATAAAGTGTAATCTATCTCATTACTCGAAATCGTTCCTACAGGACGTATTTGGCTTCCTCTGGTATATTCATTGCTTTGTATAGATGCCGTTCGTTCGTTTTCTGTGGCTGTTTCGTAAATAGATTTTTGCCATCCTTGCATTTTAAAGCTATTCATCATGTAAAAATCTTCGGGTAATACTACGTATCCTGTCCCTTGTGATAAATTTGGAACAATAGGATTATATTTAAAACTTGCACTTTTAAACCAACTTTTTGGTAATACACTTATGCATCGCCTCCATGAATCTACAAAAGAACCTTCAATATGTTTGTCTACTTGTGCGTTGTCTGCTCCCGAAAAGGTAAATCCCGTTCCCGATAATAAGGTTGGTTCATTCATTATGAGAAGCACTCTGTTTATGTATTCTGATTTAGTTGGCATTGTAGTAGTTATTAAAAAAGGCTGCCACGTTTGCAGCAGCCTTTTAGTTTATAAGCAATAGTTTTTAATTTGTCCAGTTCGGAAATGCTACCGAATGTTCAATGGCTTGTGCCATGATAGCTTCGGGAGTTCGTAACTTTTGATGGTTTACATTGTAAGGTTCGGCTCGTAATATGTCTTTTGCCTGATTGATTGTTGCTACTCCGAGAAACACTGTTAGTTCTTTTTCTCTCTTTGTTTCCACGTGCTCATTAATTTCATTGGTAGTTTCAGATTCAGAAAACAATATAATATCTCCTGATGCAAATAACGTTGAATTTTCAATGTACTCCTGAATTTCTTTATTATTTGTGTTGAAAGTATTCCCTGCGTCTGTAAATTCACAATAGACAATATCATCTCCCTGTCTAACAGGGAGAATCAATTGTCCATGTGATCGATAACTTTTCATTATACTTGTGGATATAATTGAACTCGGATATGAGCGTTAGGATTCTGGAGTACAAGTGCTGAATCTTCGCTTATTGTCCGTGCATCTACATCTCTATCGCCCGATTTTCTCAAGTCGAGGTCTGTTGCCTTCAACTCATTAATAGAATACTTGCGTAAAAAGTCTGTATCTACCACTAATCCACAATTAGTCATTTCCATTTCGTCAAATGATTCATCGTGTATTACCCACAACGTACCGAAGTTAGTTGTAATTTCCTTAAAGGTAATTCCATACTTAACAAAGGTTGTAGCTGCATCTTTCTGATTAGTCCCATAATTGATTAATGAAAGGTTTGCCATCAATCCAGAGCCTACAAAGAATACTTTTTCTTTATTTCCTGCATTCCCTGTGAACGCTGATTTTGTTAACGCTACTAATTCTGCAAAGGTTATTTGAGTAACTCCTGCTGCTCCATATACGAAGTCTTTTCCGGCTTGCCAGTAAATACCTCCGGTCATATATACATCGTTGCTGTCATTGTCCTGTACTACGCCCATTGCACCTACTAAGTAGTTTTTGTTCTGACCTCTTGTCATATCAAAAATTGCTTCTTGTTCTTGGTCGTTGAAAGTCCAATCAACTTGTTTGTCCTGAATTTTTTCTAAAGTAGATTGTTCAATCTGACATTTGAAATTCTGTATATACTGAACTGTTGGAGTTGGTAAGTTGGCAAATTTCCCTGTTTGGATGTCAAGTTCATTATGAGCACGTCCGGCACGGATAATTACTGAATTGATAGGAATGGTTGGAACACCAATTACATTACCAATCAGTTTGCCGTTTACTACTTTGATGATTAATCGCTTATCAGATTCTTTATTGATAATATATCCTTGTAAGAATTGATTTGTTTGAACAGTACCATCTTTTGACCATCCTTTAATCCCGGGAAACAAAATTGTTTCTTTTATGGAAAAAATCAAGTCGTTATTAGTTGCTAACGTAGCAATGGTCGAGGCATTACCGGTGGTAGGTTCTGTATATTCTGTTTTCACGGTTGTTTTTACAGGCAATACATCAGTTGAGAAATACTCCTGAATACGGCTTTTTGCTCCTTTTTTGGTTACATACCGGCTAATGGTTGCTAAAGGGTTTCCCATTGGTCGAATAACCACTACTTTACGCTCAATATCATTCAGATTTAATCCCGGAACGTTAGCTCTGGTGGCTTGATCTGTACTAATATCACCTACTTCTACAACACCAATTCCTGATGTTGGAACTACTGCATCGGCTGTCATTACACCACCAACACCAAATAATGAACACGTAAGCATAATTACTATCATTAGTAACCCGCTGTCTTTTAATTTTTCAAATACCTTTTTCATTGTTTTTTCTTTTTCGTTGTTTTTAATTATCGCTTTCCGGGAAATCCATTAAAGAATGAACCGGGTTTACTTGTATTTAATTGTTTTACTTTTCCACTTCCTGTGCCTTCCCCTAAATTGGGTACTACTTCGGGTTGGAGTGATTTTTTCTTGTTGTCAATAGCTTGATTTTTACCTTCTACTAATCCGGTATCGGCTGCATCTTGCACATCTTGGTCGTAATTCACGCCTTTATCAATCAACTCCCAGTCTTTTTCAGAGATAATTCCCATTAAAAGGTTGTCGGCAAGTTCATATCCTTTTTGCTGAATGGCTGCTTTTCCTACTTCGTCAATTCCATTCTTTGAGCAATAAGCATCAAGGTCAGTCATAGATTTTTCAATGTTTTTAACAGCTTCGTCTTGGAGGGCTTTGCTTTGTGCCAGTTGAGCAAGGTTTTCTTGGTAGCCTTTTTCAAATTCTTCAAGTTCATCGCCTTCATATCCCATTCCTTCTTTGCCATATACTTTACCGTGTGCATAAGGGAATGAAGTTGGTTGTTCACCACCGATAAGTTCAAGCATCTTTCCTACTCGTGGGTCTTTTACGGCTGCCCCTGCAAGTCTTTCATTGGCTGCACGGTGTTTTCCTAATTCTTCATTCATTGAGGAGTGCATTTCGTGCACGTCGTCAAAGAGTTGGTCATCGTTTTCCGGTGCATAGTCTGGATTCTTTTCCTTCATAATAGCAATGAATGCTTCCCTTCCTTTTGGAGTTCCTGCAACTTCTTCATTTGCTTGTCCGATAGGTTCTTTTTTGTCTTTCATAATAGTTTTTATCCATTTTAGTAAGAAATAGTATTCTTTTATAGAATTGATATGCAAAAAAACTGATTTAAAAAACGATTTTATTTACTTGATGATAAAAGATAAAAAAAATGTTCAAAACTTTCTATTTATAATCAATTCTAAATAGCACTTTGTAAATTATCTTTGTGTAAAATAATTAATGCCTATGCAATTGGTTTATTTAGAGGAACGTAATGCCGACTTTTTAAATGTATGTGAACGAATCAGGAAGGAAAACAAACATCTTTCTGTTACCGAAATTGCTAAATTAGCGGTGTATGAAAATGCAGAATCATTTTATATTGATTCTATGCAATATCTGAAAATTATTCAACTAATGAGGTGTAGTGCGGATATTACCAATATACGGTGTGTAAAAAAAGAACTATACAACGAACTATTTAGGTTATATTGGGAAATCAAAAAGGCTAATCCAACTTTTTCCACGTGGAAAATAGCTAAAATGCTAAATGATTATCCTGCTCCTCGCTTTTATATGTCAGAAATTACAGCTATTAAAACCTATTATAACGGACTTCATGCAGTATCTAATCGTTCTCGTATTCTGGATAACTTTTTTCGCATTCAATAACGGCGGGTATTTTATCGGTTCGCCTTTATATACTCATTTTACCTATATGTTTTGCCATGCAGGTATTATTCATTTAACTTTAAACTCGCTTTCGTTTATTGCGATGTTTCGGTTTTTATCTATATATATTAAACCATTATTACTTTTTTCTATAATACTGTTTATTGGTTTCTCGGCTTCGTTTTTTGCTGAATGTACATTACCTACTGTTGGAGCTTCAAGCATGGTATATGCTATGATAGGATTGTTTACGGGAGGTATTTTATTGGGAAAGTATAAAATTAAAAATCTGGAAGTATTTTTTATTGTGCTTACCTTATCACTTGGAATCTCGTATTTTAAACAGTCAAGCAATTTTACGCTTCATATCGTTTCGCTTTTGTTCGGATTGCTACTAACTTTATTTAATACCATACTTAGACATGAACATAAACGACCTACAACAACGTAATTACGATGCACAACTTAAACGTGGAAAAATCACGGAAGAAACAACGCTCGAAGATTGCATTGATGATTTAGCCGGAGAGGTATTGGAATTATACGAGGAAAAAGAAAATAACCGATGGTTGTTGGAAGCTGCCGATGTAATGCTCAATCTTCTTTCTTGTTGTCGTATAGCTGGATTTGATGGGGAAGAACTGTATTTGGCTTGTCAACGTAAAATGTTGTACAATGAAAAAAGAACGGACTAAATACTTTGAGTATATTGAAGATTGTGTTGATAAGCATAAAAATAATCCTACTCCTGCGGAATCTCTTATGGAAGCTAAACTCAGGATGAATGGGTTTAAATTTCAACGTGAATACGCTATACTTACCGAAAAATCGTTCTTTACAGCCGACTTCTATATACCGGTTCATGGGTTAATTATTGAAATAGACGGTTTTTATCACTGTTCTAAAACTCAAATTGAAAAAGATACCATTAAGGATATAGTCTATAAGTCATTTGGATATAACGTACTTCGTATAAAAAACAATGAAGTCGAATTTTTTGATACTAATTTTATAAAGAAATATAAACGAAAACTAATCTTACAACAAAATGTGTACACCCATTGCCGATCCAGTCCTAAAAGAACAAAATAAGCTTGCTTATGAAGCAAAGAAACGTAAAGAACAGACTAAATTTGTTCTGAATCCCGATTGTCCATTACCTAAAATATTTTTGCATAAAAGAATAGGATAAACATGAAAACTGAAAAAATAAGAATTTACGATAATGGTAACGGACTTTTGGTATCTGTAAAAGATATAGTTAATTAGCTTGAATCAAAAGGAGTTATTGGTGGTAAAAAACCAATGGGAGTTAAATGGAAATTTCATACAGAATTATTTGAGAAACTTAAATATCAGTATAAACATGGAACTACGTCTATGCAAATAAATATCTTTAATTTTCAGGACGTGTTTATTTGTTGGTCTTATCTGTGGCTCATGAAAAAATATTTTACCGATATTCAACAGCATAAAAAACCATTTTGGGAATTATTTTTATTATTAGATAGCCCCCACGAAATAAGGAATAGCGATATTTTTGAATACTATGAGCCGGTCAAAACAAGCAAATAGAAACGCTTATTTAGCATGGAAAGAACGAACAGACACAAAAGATTATAGAAAAAAACTGTATGCAAACCATAAGCAAAAGATTCACGAAAGAGAAAAAGAAGCAAGGATTAATTTAAAATCATACATTATTAGAAAATATCTTATAAATGCAGGTTGGAAGCCGAATGATATTACTCCAGAACTGATTGAAATAAAAAGACAACAAATAATTCTAAAAAGATTACTAAATGAAAAACTTCAATGATATTTTACAAACGCTAATTACAGTAAATGACTTACTAATTAATGATAAAATTGATATTGAAAAGGCGAAAGTGATTGGTCAAAATACACAAACTTTAATTAATGCCGCCAAAGTTCAATTAGATTATGCAAAGCAAACAAAACAAAATCCGGCTTTTCTGAATGAATTAAAACAGTCAGTTCACAAAGATATTATTGACGAATGCAAAGAAATAGCTCAAATAGCATTCAAGTTAAACGATTCAGAAAACTTTGATGAAGTAACTGATAAAAAACCATTCGATTTTTAAACAACAAAAGCCCTCAATTATTGAGGGCTTTCTTTTTACGGATTAAGGCACCTGGATTGATTCACTTGGGAACACGCCATTACAGATGACTTCCTCTACGATGTATTGCACAATTTCTCATACCTAAATAGATTTTAATATCCATTAAGTACTGTTCCGACCGTATTTTGTAAGTCATTGCTTCTTGAGGTAATTTAGTTTCCAGCCAACGGTACATAATATAAGCCGTCAGGTATTCCTTTATCTTTATTCCAATCGAACCTGTCATCTGATCTTTGAAAGTACAGGGTAAGCATAGTTGTAATATAAAGTCTTTGTTATCACTGAAATCTTCGTCATTAAACGTATCGTTTACACTTTCCATAAGATATGCCGAACAGGCAGATATAATCGCTGTACGGGCGTCAAAAAATAGTGAGCGGAACAATATAGCATACTCCTCATCAAATACCAACTGTTCAAACGTGGGAGTTCCTTGTTGGTCGGTTCTGCGCACTGCCATGTACGAACTTTCCATTTTTACGCTTTTGAGCATTTCGTCATGCGTATTTATGAAAGTGAGTATTTTTGGTTCGTGTATCATGCTTGGTTTTTCATTTGTTGTTGTACTTCGGGTGGAACTACTTGTCCCATTGGTTGCTGTTGTGCTGCTTCTTGTTTCCGAGCTTCAATGCTCTGTAATAGTTTATCGGCAAATGGGAACGAACCTGATTTTAATAAATCCTCTACACTCAATTGTCCTTGTTGGAACAGTTGCATTAAGAAGTCATTCATTATCATTCTATAAGCTGGTGTACTGGTACTTTCTACCAACGACAAGTCAAATTCGGCATTCTGTACTTCACTTGGGTTGTAAACCACGTCTTTGGCATCTTGTCCTACTAAATTAATGTATTTAATATCTTCCCACGATTGCTGAACAAGTTTCAAATTCTTCATATCCCTTGATTCCCGCAAGTCCCGGAACGATTCAAACATATCAATCAGCGATGTTTGTGAGTTTTGGGTCTGTTGTAGGAAAAGAGAAGCAGGTGTTCCTGAGCGTGGTGCTTGTCCTTGTAATGCTCCTTGTACACCGCTTACATCTTCCAACATCTTTAGCTGCACATTCAGCATATCATATAATCCTGCTTGTGTACTGTTGGCTATAATCTGTTGTGGCATTTGTCCGTCTGCTCTCGGAGTGTAATACATGGTACTACCCGTCTGTGCCCATAATTCAGCGTAATCTTCTTCGCTTATATTGTCGGGTTTACTCCCTACAGGTATCATCAATACTCCTTTGGCGGAAGTCTTGGTAATAAAGTCCTGTAAGGTTATCAGTCGGTTAATATATCGTTGTTGGTCGATAAAATCACCTACAAATGGATATACTCTGCCGTTGTAGAATGGATATATCTTGAATGAATATGGGTGTGATTTGTGCCAAAATGGTGTTTCTCCTTCTTTTAGTACATATCCGGTGGGGGTTTGGTAGTAATAATACCAATAATTATCAATAAACCATGTATATTCTATTAGTTTTTGGTCTTCGGGTAGTACTCCTTGTGCTGTTTGGGTCTTTACTCTGCGTAAATTTTCCAGTTTAATAAGGCGTTCTTCTTCGGTTTCTACTTTGTAGTACTCTCCTGTAAGTCTGTCATGTACCTGTAATCGCTCTTTCGATTCTTTTCTCCATGTACTTATTACCCTGCATTGGGTTGAATCAGTAGGTATAAAGAAGTTTTTATGTTCTTCTACGTCCCTTGTCAGGTTATCAATGCTTTGCATTGTCCTTTCAGGATTATTGTAGGCGTAAAGGTTTCGTATTGCTTCTGCTTTTTCTTTCGATCCGTCCGAAAATTGAGCCATTACATCATACAGTCCCATGTCGGCTATCTCTCCTATCAAATGACAATCCCAATGTCTTGGATCTTTCATGTGATTATCAAAGAAGATATTATTATAGTTTGGCATATACGTCCAAACATCGTTTTTATCTTCTCTCCAACCGAATATAGAACGGAAAAATGCTACTCCGGTAATTAAAAAGTACTCTAAGGCTCTGCGGTCAAGCTCCCATAGCTTATTATTCTGATAAACAAATTGCAAGGCTGCTGTCATTGTTTCGCCCTTACTTTGTTTGTCTCTATCTCTGCTTACTATTAAAGGTTCTGTTTGTTGTGAGGAAAATACGCCCAATACCGAACGGACAATTCCCCTGATACGGTTATTTTGAAGCGGTACACTTCCTTTTTTAATGATGCGTTGGCGTTCTGTAATTGATCCTCTCCCGTCATGGTGGTTCTCTCTATCACCCCACTGATCGCTAAAGGTGTACATCTCATTCCTTCGGGCTTGTCTGCGAAATTCATCAAGGGATGACCATGCTACAAACGAATCAGTAAGTACTTGAATATTCTTACTGAACAATTCCGAATTTTTTACTGTATCAATCTTTGCCTTTGATGGGTTTATCTTGGAGGCAAGTTTATAGTTATATGGCATTTTTCGCTAATTAATCAGCGAAATAAGATATTTTAAATTACATTTTATTTACTTGATGATAAAAGATTTTATTTGACATAAAAAACCAACTCGTTAGCTGGGACAATGTCCCTTGTATGTTGTTTCGTACTACAAATGCATGAACAATATTTATATGTAGTACTTTTGTTTATAAACTTTAACTAATAAGGCATATTTTGAATTTGTTTATAATGTTGTATTTCTTTTTCTAACTCTATAAAATCTTCATCTGTTATGCACTTAGAACAGTTATATTCATTTAAATTAGTTATATATATCAAAGAATATTTTTCACGCCTTTCTTTTATATGATATTTATCCGAATTCAAAACACTGCAATTTTCATCTAAGTGCATTATTTTACCACTATCATAAAATACATATCTACAAGCCTTTATTCGTTCAAATCTTTGTTCTTTAGTTTCGCATGAAATAAATATAAGAGATATAATTGAAAACAATATTAGTTTTTTCATATTATGAGTATTAATTAGACAACAAAAATAGTATTATAATTTTATTTATAACACTATTTTTTATAATAAAGTTTGAATATTCTGTTCAAACTTTATTATAGATACTTTCTCTATTCTGTTATTTTCGATAACTCTTTTTCTTTTTCCTTCAAGTATTTTTCCTGTTCCTGCGGTGTCATATCCTGCGTTTCTTTTTCTGCGGTTACAACAAACTCTTTGAGTTGTTTTACCATACTGTCAATTTTATCTTGCTGGTCTGTTGGTGCTCCTGCTTCTTTGCTTTGCATTTTATCAATCGCCTTTACTATTCCTCCAAATAGTTGTTGTTTGTAGCTATTGTACGGCTCTATCCTTTTAGGAAAGTCGGTCAAACTTACTTCTCCTTTTTTAGCTTGTTTTACCAATGCTTTTATTTTCCAGTCGTTTTCTTTTACTCCATCAATTATTTTATAGTAATCCTCATTTACTCCTGTATTGCGTTGATGTATATCGTCCGTACTCTTAATAATAGCTTTTGGGGTCAGTTCTTTAATGAGTGAACCATCTTTTTCGCTTAGTAATCCTTCAGCTATTGTAAGGGGTTGTTCGTAAATCCCTGCTAAATATCCACCTAAAACTTGATTTACTGCATCTGGATTCGGACTTAACCATCCTTTTTCTACTCCATCGCCTCCTGTTAAGTTATCAAGGAATTTTGAACCTTTAATAATCATTTCAGGTGCGTATGCTTCCCCTTGTTTATTAGTCCTTACTTTTGTATAACCGGGCGCATAATCGGGTTGATTGGCTTTTACTATTTGTGTTCCCATCCAATTTTTATTGCTTACATAAAGTTCGGTAAGTGGACTTACTACATCGGGGAATGCACTTCCTAATCCTCCTTGTGCCACTGATTCTATTGGGTTATAAGGCAACATTGAACTAAATCCCTTCATTACATTTACGGCTGTTTCCGTTGCTGTTACTTTTCCGTGTGCCATCATTAGTAAATCCATACCCAATCCGTGATACATTCTAAATTCCTGTCCGAGTGGAATATCTATTATTTTATCGGGAGTCCAGATAGAAAAATTAGAATTTCGGGTAAATGCTGAACGGTTTGAGAAATCTTCTAACCATTTATCTTCATCCCATCCGAATAAAGTACAAAGTAGTGAATTTAAACCTGCTACAATGAGTGAACCGCTTACCACATTAGCTGCAATAGCCAAAGCTGCTCTCATTGCGGTGGTTTTATTCTTCGTAGATTTAGTATAAAGGTTATCTATTGCCTGAAATCCTACATTAATAAAGGCATATCCGGCTTTTAATTCTCTTAATCCGTTTCGTCCGTTTCCTTTTCTATCAAAATTTACAGTTGCTTCTTTTGCCATTGATGTGGCTCTAAGAGGGGAATATCCTTTTTCAATAGCGGACATATAAACTGCCATACGCATCTGATTTTCGGTTATATCACTTACTGCGTGGTATAGGTCAAATACTTTTCCTATTGGGTTTATTCCGTCCTTTAATCTCTTTTCAATGCTTTTCTGAACTTCTTTCAGTTCCATTATCTTGGATATTCCTGTCTTTCCTCCTTGCATAAGGAAGTCCATAAGCATTTTATCATACTTGTTATTTACAACATCCAGTTTTCCAATATTATAACGAACGAGTGAGCTTATGGCATGAGGAAAGTTTTTCATTACGTTTGCGGTAAATGCTGTACCTTCGTCAATAAAGGCAAGATTTAATCCTGCATGTATATCTCGTAAAGGATTGGTAAGAAGTATAAATGCCGGTCTCCACAAAGTTTTAAATCCTGCCATGTGTCTTGTAGCATTCCCTATTCCGTCCAAAACGCTTCCTACAAATCCTTCGTAATGCCTTACGTTAGTTTCATTAATTGCTTGTGGAATACGTGGGGAGGTGTTAAATCGAATCGTATAAGATACTCCGTTTTGAATTACCTGAACTTCATGTTCTCTCACATTTGCTGGCTTAATCCACAATCCTAAGTTTAGTTTTTCCTGTCCGCTTCGGTATGCATCGCCTTTTTCTTGTAAAGCGGTCATATTTTCTTCAAACTTTCGTATCTTTTCATGATAAGTCTGTTCGGTGTCGGTATCTAAATAAGGAATCTCATCTGCTACGCTCCAAATCTTTGAGCCATCAGGGTTTTCGCCTACTTTTACAAACCATGTTTTATTTATGGTTATCGAGCCATCTTTTACTTGCGCTGCCAATCTTTTTAAAGTCAGGTTCAAAAGATTTCCTTCGGCTGCACCTATTGAACTTCTAACGGTTGATTCCATTACTGAAAATGGATCATCCGATTCACTCCTACGCCCTTTTGCTTGTTTTACTGCACTAAAGAAAAAATCTCCATGTTCGCTCGAATAATCAAATAGGTCTTCGGCTGTTACATCCCGGTGTCCTTTCATGGGAATGTAGTAGTTGAACATTGATTTTATTCCGTCTGCCCATTCCTGCGATTTCAGTTGTCCTCGTACTTCTTCATCAAGTGCAAAATGACTGACTTTTTTACCTTGTTGCCAAAAATCATCCACCAACGTTCCGTTTTTGCTCTCAAAATTAGCAATAAAATCTTCGGCTTTTTGTCCTATACGTTGTTCAATGGCTTTTTTACCTGCAAAATCAGTATCAGGAGTTACTTCTATTTCTTTTTGGTCGGCAATATGCTGTGTATATTCGTCTGCGTGTTTCAACTTAGCATACGTTGTAATATCATCGTATGTAAATCCGTTTTTCTGAATCTTTTTTATCGTTTCAATAAATGGTTTCTCAACTTCATTCTTAAACTTTTCAAATCTAAATTCAATACGGCTTGGTACGGTTGTCAGTCGTAAATAATAATCGTTATTGTCAGGTATAACAAGTCCTTTATCCCTTAAGTGGTTCAGGTATTGTTTTACTGGTAATGCTTTATCAGCCCAACCCTCCCAAAGATTATTTGATTTTACTTTTACCCATTCTTTAATTTCAGCTACTTTCGTTTCTGGTAAGTTCTCACGGTTATTAAGTAAAATATCCTCAATACTGCGTTCTTTCCTACTCTCACTTACTCCCATTCCGTCCATCAATACTATTTGATCTTCGGGTGCTACATCGGCTGTTTCGCTGAGTAATTTTTCCCTGCGTTCGGCTTCTGTAAAATTCATGCGGGTGGAAGCGTTACGGGCTTCTACTTCACCGGAAAGATTGTGGTAGTTTTTATATGCCTTTTCTTCTGCAGTAATTGATTTCTCAAGAAGTTCTTTTAAATGTTTATCTAATTTCTCGTAATCATCTTTTTCTTTTCCTGAAAGTTCTCCATTTTCATATTTAATAGATAGTTCATTGTAGTTTTGACCATCTACTAATGCTTTGTATTCATCTAAATAATTACGACTTGTTCTTTGATTGTCTGTATTTCCACCCTTTGCAAATCCTTCAATTTCCTGAATGGCGTGTTGTATTTCGTGGATAAGAACGGATTTAAACTGTTCTTGCGTTTTTACCGCATAAGAACCTGCAATGTTTATTGTTTTTTCACCTGTTGTTTTATTTGTATCAAAAGAACCTAATGTTCCGTCAGATATGAAAGCGTTTGTTACCACTTTTATATTTGATAGTTCAGGATATGCTTTTATTAAATCATCATCTATATACTCTACCAAACTAACTCCGTCATTTAATCTGTTAATTTCATTTTCAATATAATTGTATTTGTCAACTACTGGGTCTGATTTTTTTCTCATTTCTGATATTGATCCATGCCCCATGCTTACAATTCTATTTCTTTCTGAATTTCTTTCAGATTCAAGGTCAAATATATTGTGTTTTATTTCAATATCCGGTACCTCATACCGCCACAATCCGTCCCCGCCTTTTTCCCATCCGGCTGCCATGCGTATTTCTTGAGGGGTCTTAGTAGCTTCCATTTCCTTTGCCACCTTCAAATTATCCAGTCGGGTTGTGGCTTCTTCGGCTTTGTCGAGGTTCGCTGCTCCTTTTTCTCCTAAAACTTGCCATAATTTTAATTCGTTGTCTTCTTTTGGAGCTTTGAATTTATTATTTACAAACATGTCCGATTGTTTCTTACTCATGTCAATTACATCGTCCGTTTCGTATGGAGTACCTTCCCATTCTCCACCAAATTCTCCGTTATGAACAAATACTACTCTTGAACCTATACCTTTATCTACTGCTTCCTGTGCAATTCTGATTACATCTTCTTTTGTTGCTCCTTCTGGGAATAAGTCATAACCATTTATATCGTGGTCGTGGCTCATATAAACTATTGCACCCTTGTAAGAATCTCCGTTTAGTATCGCTTTTGATATTTCAAATAGTCTATTCTTGTTTCCTTTTACGTTTTCACGTTCTTTAAATAGTTTTTCGGGAGCATTTTTGTAGTTATGATAACCAAAATTATTAATATCGGGTACATCTGCGTTTACATCGGGTCTAAAATAGGTATAATTATCGTGGTCAATAATTACATGACCTATTATATTTACGTCATTACCTAACCGTTTTTGTATAATATGAGTACTTGATATGTCGAAAATTGACGGTTTAGGGTCTCCACTTGGGTGGTTGTGTAGCATATACATACCATCTGCACCGTATTTTTCGTATAAATCCTTTATTCTTTCGGGTGTTCCCAATGAAGTATAGTTGTGGTTGTTCATCGTTATAGCCGATGAGCCTACTATTTTCCCATCTTTCAAAAAGATAAAGTGTGTTTTTTCAATATACGGACTTCGATGTATGCTCCAAAGGTCGGCAATATCCTGATGTGATTCTATCTTTCGTCCTACTAAATCTACATATCCTGATTCTTTGAAACTATCGACAACTGCTCTTCGTTCCACTCGCACAGAACCATCTCCTTCTGGTCGAATTCCCTGTCCATTGTCAGATACATTTGAGTTTTCTGAACCTCTATTAAGAATTCCGCTTGCTCCTTCGGTAAGTAGAATTGTTTTTCTGATTGCTTCGTTTCTATTTTCTTCGTTTCCATAAGCATTGTTTATTTCTTGTTTTTCTTCTTTGGAATCATAAAGTATTCCGTTTTCTCCTTCCTGAATGGCTAATTTTGCTTTGTCTTTTTCAACTTGTCGTTTCACGGCTTCTAATTCTTCTTTACTGAACTTCCTTCCGTGTAATGAACCTGTTCTAAGTATTAATTCGCCTTCGGATATAGAATCTTGAATATGTTGAATTTTTTGTAAATCCAACTGTTTCTCTTTCTCCTTCGCCTTGCTGTATTCTCCTGTGGTTAAACTGTCCAGGATTGAGGTTTGTTTTTGCTCCTGTTGTTTATTATAGTCTTTTGCAAGTTCTATTTCCTCGTTTAAATCATCAGTAGTAAGCCATTTCATAAAAAATGTCTTATTGTCTCGAACCTGTATTTGATTTCCGTTTATGTATACAATTTGATATTCTTTCGGTTCAAGTCCTACTGGTGAGAGTAGTGTAACTTTGTCGCCTTTTGCAAATTGTATTTCCTTAACCGCTGGTCTAATCTGTAAGTCCGGGTAATCTTTCAGTACTTCTACTGGTACTGGTTTGCCTTCGGATAAGGCTTGTTGAACAGATTCTTCATGTAGTTTCTCATACTTATCATACATTCTTTTTGTTTGATATTTAATCGGAATACCTTTACCAGAAGTCATCTCGTAGATATAATCATCCTGTGTCATTTCCCACGGTTGTTTTCCCGTTGTGGTCAGATTGTGGTCGGATTGTGGTTTGGCTACCGCAACCGCATGACTTAAATCCAAATCAATATAACGAAGTGTCCCGTTCTCCATTTTGAGCACGTTGGCAGGTTTCATGTCGGTAAGTTCATATTTTCCGTTGGTGTACCCTTCAAGCCCTTTGTTTATGCCTTCGCCTAAAATTGTTTTGGTAAATCCACGTTTGCTAAGGTCTGTGTGTATTTCTTCTTGCGTGGGGTGAACTTCACTATCTACAAATGGTTGTTGCATTACAACCGAAGTGTTACCGTCTTTATCGTTGGTAAATCCAATTATATTGTAAGCATCTTTCGGAAATAGTTCGTTGTGGATTGATATTCTGTCAAAGAAGTACTTTAAATCTCGTGTGTGTGGGTAATCTGTACCGTTTTCGTTGAGGAATAACAGATTGTTTACTTTTATTACGGTTCTTCCTTCTTTGGATATGTAAACGTGGTTTTCTGTACCTTTTGCGAAATGACCTAAACCGTCAGTTAGTGGAGTAATATCTTCTATCCACGTTCCGTTGACTTTGGCTCGTTCCGCAAGTTGTTTTAATCCTTCGGGTTTTGACCAAGACTTATTGCTCGTTTCCGCATTTGTTCCTCCAACTGCTTTCTGGTTAGTGGCTTCTTCGATTGTTCGGTCGACTGGTTCACTTGTAGTGATTGTTCCCAGTGGTAAATGTTCGGGTTCGTTTCCCACTGTTTGTCGGTTATCCAGTCCGGTTTTATTGGTTTGTCCATTGTCTTTATTTTCTACAAAGTTAGTATTATTTTTTGAATTGTCAAGTTGAATATTTGTTCCCTCAATAATTCCAACTTTTTGACCACTTCTCACTAATTTGGTTAAGTAATCATCAAGCATATTTGAATCAAACATTACAACATTATCAAAATTAGTTGATTTTGTTGTTGTTTTATTGATTTTATCAGCTACATATACTGCATCTTCATTAAATGCTAATACTCCATTTGGTGTTTTGAATAAATACAGTACATCTGGACGTTTGGATTTTAATTCGTCAAACTGCTTACGTAATGCCGATTTATTTTCATTTCCAGTAGATAATTCACTTACTGCCACATCTTTATGCACAGTTTTTCCGTTCAACTCCAATTCTACCGTCTGTCCGTCTGCGGTTATTCCGTTTACGGTGTATTCTTTGCCTTGATAGGTTACGGTTGAGCCGTTTTTGATTCCCTGTCCTTCATCCTTTATTTTGATTAAAGAACCATCGCCATAAATTCCTTCTCCATCAACATTATTTAAACGAGGGTTGGTGTCAATAAAAAAGAATTTACCTTCAGGAGATACTATTACGTTATGATTTTGCAAGTCGGTTACAATGTAATTATCATTCCAAATAGTCATTACATTGTCTCCATCAAATGTAAATCCACTATCTTTTAAATATTTTTTATATTGTTCAAAAATGATAGGGTCTTCTATAGTCCTTCCGGAACTTTTTATAAATGGTTGTTCTACTATTACCATCAAAGCTCCGCCTTTCTTACGAGTAAACCCTTTTACTTCATAATAAGTTTCTGGAAATAAATAATTGTTGAGTGATATTTTATCGTTGAAAAATCTTAGCAAATCAGCTGATGATGCACCTGGATATATTACTTTTGATACAAAGCCTTTTCTGTCTGATTCAAACACGGATGCTTCTATTCCCTTTTCAATAAGTTTTCTTTTAGTGGCTTCTTTGTAATCTATCCATGCACCTGATTTTTTTGCCCATTCTTCTATTAATTGTTCCTGTCTATCTATTCTTTGTTTTTGCGACAGGCTTCCATAAACCTTTTTGTTGATTCTTGCATCTGTTGAGAGGATAAGGGATGCTTCAACATTTCTTCTACCTCCTTTTGTTTCTCCTCTGATTGCTTCCAATGGTAGTCGGTTAATGTAAGCGGTTCCTTGTTCGCCTGTATCAACAACTGGAGTTTGCTCGCTTGTTTTTGGTCTTGTGATGGCTCGTTCTTCATAACCTGCTTCTTTTAATAGGGTTTGTATTAATTCATCTTTCGATTGTAAGCCGTCAAATATATCAACTTGTCCGTTTTCAAAGTCTGTGGCTTTATCGTTATACAAAGATAGTATTTTTTTAAATTCAGTTTGTCCTTTTGATATTAATTTGGCAAAGTATTGAGAAGTTAGGTCGTACAAATCAATAGCATTATCGCCAAATTCTTTCCCTAAAGTTGGTTGAAGTATATAACTGTCAATATCTGCACTTGTAGGAACTGTTCCCGTTTGCTTATAAACTCCGTGTATAAGATTAATAGCATCCGACAATTCTTTTGTCAAATTATAATCCGTTAGTTTCCGATTATTTATAATTGGAATAATTGCTTTTACAATGGTTTGCCTTATTCCACGCATTTCGTTTAATTGTCTCAATGCCGATTCATTCAGCGAAGACCCCACAAGTAAAGTTTCAACAAACTCTTTTCCCTGTTCGGATAATAATTCTCCATCCTTGAGCGATGCTATTTCATTCGTTCCAATTACTCCATCGTTTACAAGTTCAGCCAATATCTTATTGGTAGCATTGCCATCGGCATATAAATCTCCTAAACTATCAAAATCATCAATTATCTGACCTATTTTCTGAACGGTCGTTTCCTTTACGGTCTTGCTAATCTTAACGGCTTTTTCGGTCTTGTTTTGCGTTTTCTTTTCTTCTGAATTAAACTTGGAAAAGTTTTCAGTGGTATAAGGCATTTCTGCATCTGGAACAAATACTACTCTTGGATTATCGAATCCATGTACTTGTTCGTTCGTAAAACCATATTTCTGTGCGTGTTTTTGTAAATAATCATTATACGCCTTGTCTGTTCCATTCTCGGCTGCCAATTGACCAGCCATTGTTCTATCGTTTCCGCTCAAAACTATTCCGTCCTGACTTACTATAACAGGGGTCTGTAATGCTCGTTGGTCATATTCATTGGATCGTTGCAATACAAGTCCTTGTGCTGTCTTATCGCTTTGATAATCACGGTCATTCACTGTCTTTCCGGTTTCTGTTGTTGGAAATCCCTCTGACTGATTAAATCCGTTTGGATTATGCGAAGGTGTCATTGAGCCTGCTTCGGTCAAAACATATTTACCGTGTATTTTTTCTCCATTGGCAAGTACTATTTCGTCTTGCATACCGTCCATTTTAGTAGCGTTATCCCAACGCTTCTTAATAGATTCTATGCCTGATAATTTTACTTCTTGTGGTTTATTTTCTCTTTTGTTTACAACAGAAACAACATTCTTTGTCTTTTCGTTAAGTTCGCGTGCTTTTTCTTGATATAATTCTTTCTCTATCGAAGTCCAATAGTTCAATTTCCCCTGCAATTCGGCTTTCTTTTGCTTCAATGCAGCGTTTTGTTCCGCCATTTCATCAATTGTACCTTTCAACTTTGTCTTTGAAAGTTTGATAATCTCACCATTGAACTGTGCAATTTGCATTTTTACCACACTATCCACATCGTCAAACTGTTCTTTCAACGCTCCAATTGTTGTTTCAATAGGGGCTTGCTCGTAAAGAGTAACGGTCTTTCCAGTTGGTTTCCCTTTTCCGTCCAACACATTTCGTTTTGGTATTTGTTCCTTGAATGTTTTTGGAGCTTCAACTACTTCTTTTTGCGGTTCTTCTATCGTTTTGTCAGTACTTACTGATGCGTTACCCTCATTTTCGGGTGTTTCTGCTGTCGTTTTGATAGGCTGAATGTCAGAAATAGGGACAATCTTATCATTTACGGTTGCCAATCCCTGAGAATGAAGTTCTTCGTCATAGATATATTCACCGCTTGTTCCATCTTTTAATGTAACGTTATCACCCGATTTAATGCCGTTCAGGTTCGATTCGTTAACAATTACTCTTGGTTCAATGGTAGTTACTTCTCCGTTTTGCGAATTATTGGGTTTAAATTGGTATGTTCCATCCGGATTAATACCTTCAATTGAGCCTAAAGAGAATTGATTATTTCCTAAATCAATGCGCACTTTATCGCCTATTTGGTGTGGTAATGCGTCCTCGTTAGCGTGTTTCTCCAATAATGGAACGGTAACGGTTGCCTGTGCTTCTTGGTGTGCTTGTTCGACAGGAGTAGATAATACGCTTTCTTGTAGTATTTGTTTGGCTGCAATAGGATGTATTTTTCCATCTGCATCCATAAATGTAAAATCTCCTGTTGAGTTGTCGTGGTCGAGTAGTCCGTCCTCTCTCATTTTCAGGTTTCCGCTCATTACATATCCTTTTCCTAATCCTTGAACTTCGGCTTCCACTACGGCATCCATATCAGGATTTGTCCTTGACTGGATAAATTCTGCTGCCCGTTGTTGTTCTGCTGTTATTTCGCTGTTGCGTTGGTCGAGTTTAAGTTGTTCAGGGGTGGGTATAGTTTGTTCAATAGCTTTCTGGTTATATCCTTCCGACGTTTTTAAATCGTAAGATGGGTTATCGGCAAGATATTTTTTCAACATAATAGATTCTAAACTTGTTTGTTTATCAAATTTAGAGCTTACATTTTTATATGCATTAAAAGTTTTAAGATAATTATTAATTAATGAAGATGTATTATTTAATTCTACATCTGTTTTTGTAAAATCTTTTTGAGTAAAATCTGGTTTTACAATTATTCCTGTAAGTGTATTTATAACATTTTCGGCATCTTTTTTAGTTCTTGTATTTTTTAAAAGATTTAAAGCATCGGATATTTCTCCATCTTTTAATCCTTTATCAACTAAATAATTTGTAAGAGTTGTTTCGGCTTCTTTAAAACTTTCATTAGATGCTCTTACTGCCGGTATAGCTGAAAGTAAATGAGAACCAGCGAATCCAATACCCATTGCAGCTCCATTCCATCCTGCTTCGCTTATTCCACTTGTAAGGTTTAGTTCCTTAGTTAGTCCTGTAGCGTAATCAATAGCATTTGTAGCCATTTTATCTGCCATTCCTTGAGCTGCCATTGCTACGGGAGTAAATAATACTCCAGAATGTCGTAATGTAGTTGATATTCCCGAATAAATAGCATTTGAAACTATTGTAGTCGCTTTTTTTGCTCCATATTTCCCAATAGCGTCACCTACAAATGGTAATAATTTTGGGGCAAGTCCTAAAGTAGCATACATTGTTACTCCTGAAATCGTTCCAGTGAGAGTTGCATTAATGGCTTTTGATTGATCGCCAATTTTATTATTTGATTTTAGAGAATCGTATTTTTCTTCTGCTGCTAATGCTCCAAAATAAGGCATTGCTCCACCACCCATATAGGATGAAGCAATTATAGCTGGCATCATCTTAGTAATACTTGAACCAACATTTGCTATTGCTCCAAAATAATCACCTTCTTTAAATTGTTCAGTAACGGACTTATTATTATTTTCGTTGTATTCGTCTAAATGTTTAGATAAAGTAGCCATATCACGCTGAAAATCGCTTGGATTAGGCGTTTTTGCATCTATTCCAACTGACTGCGCTAACATAGAAGGAATATCTCTAACAAAACCAACAGTATTTCCTATTGTAGAATACGCTCCTGATAAAAAAGTAGGTATTTCAGAAACAGCAAATTTTTCTAAATAATTTCCATGAATTTGATAGGGATTATTTACATTTATATTTGAGTTATTTTTTAATTTTTCTGTAATTGGTAAGTTTTTAATTTGGCTATACGCATCAGAAGGTAAAATAGTTTTTTCTTTCGTTATTATAGGGTTTTCAAAAGTATCTCCGTTTAAAATAGATTCATTTGTTTTCTGTATTTCATTTCTTTGATTCTCATATTCTTGTTTGGAAATTCCATTTGATATTCTATATGCTTCTTCGGCTGATTTTATCTTGTCTATGTCATCTTTATTTACATCGTCACTTGTAAGAGTGGGCGTTTCCAATTGTGGTGTTTTACCATAAACGGACTGTTCAGGTAATTTATAATCACTATCTAACGAGGTATCATTAATAGATTTTTGTTTCCCTTTATTTTCCCCCTCATTAAATTGAGTATTTGCAAGGTCGTAATCAGTAGGTAATGTATTAATAGGAGTATCTGACAATCCTAATTTAGTAATACCCGGTAATTTTCCATAAATAGAATTTATTTCATGCTTATTATCGCTCAAAATATCAGATTGTTTTGTGTCAATCGGCTTTAAGTCATGGATAGGATTAATCTTTATTTCAGGAATAGGTTGCGATTCTTGTCCATTTTCCGAACCTACCGTCTGTTTCGGAATCGGAACTATATCAAAGTTCTGTTTTTCGGGTGCGAGAACGCCACTGCCATCAAAGTTTACAATACCCTTGTATTCAGGGTACTTATCAACCATTTTTTGTGATAGAGTTAGGTCATCTACTTGGTTATATTCGGGATATTTTGATTTTACTTTTGCAGCAAAATCTTGATATGACATTGTATCTGGCATGGTGAATTATTTTAAAAGCCCTAATGGATCAGAATTATTTTTTCCTACTATATTATACTGGCTGTTTTCAAATGAGTTTTGAGCCGGTGGAGGAGTTGCAATCTTATTGTTATCATAATCTCTCACGGCTGCTTCCAATACTTCGGGTCTGATTGAATTATCAAATGTCCATTCTGTTTTGTCGAGAACTCCGTCCTTTACTGCCACAGGCTTTAAAAAACCCATTTTCTTTTGCCATTCAACAGGCATTGTGCGAACTTTTTGGACTAAATTCATGTCAGAGTTATACTTATTATTTGTTGCTGCAACTTTATCCCTGTCAACAGAAATTTGTCCTGCGTGCCATTTAGCTTCGTTGTCAATTTTTTGTTTATCAAGCTCTAATTCTTTTTGCTTGATTATTCTATTAGCTTCCTTATCCCCATATAGAGCAACCAATTTTCTATATTCTATATCATTTGCCTGTCTTGCACTAATAGCCTGATGCAAGAATTGCCTTGCTTCTGCTTGGTTTTGGTTGTATTCTTGCCTTCCAATAGAATAATCCTGAATTTTAGCGTTCACAAGTCCGTTATCATACGCATCTTGTTCGGTCTTATATAACTGTTTTAAATCACGTTCTTTGGCGTAATTCTTATCCGTGTTGCTTGCGTTATTACTCATTCTTGCCCTTGCCCCATTTGCTGAACCAACCATTTCCGCCAAACTTCCAAAGGTGTCTCCCAACGAAGCTGCTATTCGTGCAGCCTTTATTCCATCTTCCGATAGTGGTGTAGGTGCTTTTTTAGTCGATTCGTATATATGTTGAAGGTAAGGTATATTGGATGTCGGGTCGTATGCTGGAGCTTTTAGAGTTTGTAATGTGGCATTCTGCTCGTTTTTATACGCTTCATCTAAAGGGTCAGGAGTAGCCGGCTGTGCAACGGTCGGTTGAACTGCTGGTTTATTTTGTAAATCTTGAAGATATTGAGGTGTTGCCATGATTATTTAGATGAGAAATTAGGTGCTTGATATGGTTTCCAATTTGTACCGGTGTTGACATTGCTATTATAAGGCGATGGCGTAATTAATGGTGCTGCATGAACAGTTGTATCAGCAGGTACATATTTTTGTTCTGTTCCTGCAACTGTAACAGGTGTGTTTTTATTTGTCATTAACGAAGTTCCCAATCCGCTCACTCCTGCACCTATTTGTCTTATTCCATTGCTCATCAAGTTTTCATAACCAGTCGCATTGTCAGCCATATTGCCATACTCAGCGTTGCTCAATTGGTTTTTACGGTTAAGATATTGGTTCGAGATGTTATCCTTCCACCGCTGCCACATTGCACCTAAATTCGTTGCTGTATCGGTAATTACTTTATTAGATTGTTCTTTAACTGCATTTTGAGCTTCGGGTGTTGCTCCTGTTACAACTGCGGTATTTGCTGCTACCTCGTTGTTCTTTTTTAGCATATCTCTTGTACGCTTCATTAACGCCTGTGTATCAGCACGTTGAAGATAATCACCGTAATAATTCTGATTGTACCATGTCTCATTGTCGGCTTTCTGACCTCTCAGATAGTCATCCATGCGTTTACGTTCTTCTCCTGCTTTGATACCTCCGTAAATGCTTTCCCCTAATCCAGCTACAGCCCCAAGTCCGGGAACTAAAGAATCTATTAATCCCATAATCTTTTATTTTAGTTTACAAAATAAGATTATAAGTATCCGATTTCATTTACTTGATGATAAAAATTAGAATTGTGTCGAAAGATAATTGTCAATTCATACAAATAAAATCTATAATTGTTGTAGTTTTGCAAAATATGAATCTAAATGATATTTTCATATTTTAAGATATGGCACAAAACAAAGGTCAAACCGGTAATCCGTTAGGAAAACCGAAAGGAGTAAAAAATAAATTGACTATTGAAATTAAAGAGAGAATCAACAATTATGTGAATGAGAATTTTGATAATTTTCAGGCAGATTTGCTTGCTATCGAAGATAAGTCTGTAAAAGCTAAATTATATCTTGAAATGTGTAAATTAATAATACCTAAGCCTGTTGACCCTATTGAGAAGGAAAAAGAACAAATCTTCAAAGAAACATTACTTAAACGTTTCTTTCCTGAAGAATAAAAAAAGCCTACTGAATAATTTCAGTAGGCTTTTCCTTTATCTCATCTTTTCATTTTTATATTCGGGCGATACTTCACAATCAAGTAAACTAATTTGACTTTCTTCGTCTAATTCTGCCGAGAAAGCATATATAAATTGTTTATTCTTATTTCTTGCCATCAATCCTAAATCAATATCGCGGTAATTACCTTGATCGTATGTTTTTCCTTGTGCCGGTTCAAAATTAATTCCGTCGTTAGAATACAAATTCATTGCTATCATGTTATTTGTATTGTGTAACCTTGCTCGAAGTATCGTTCTTTCTAACTTCTTTGTATCTTGTGTCGAAAAATTAAAAGGTCTTGTAAGTACACTTACTTTAGCTTTTACTTGAATCGGAATAATATCTTCGGTCATTCTTATTTGTCCAAAATCTTTAATTATATTAACCGAAATATCTTTATAAGTTGTTGGTATTACTGTACCAGCGAGATCAACTACTTTGATGCCGACGTAATTATATAAAGCTGTTTTCAGATCAGTTTGGTAGCTTTGTAGTGCTATATCAAAATAATTTGCAAGTGTAACGTCAATCGGGTCTACCTCGTTCGTCCAGAACGTGTTATTAATAAATGTAATTCCCCCTAAGAATATATTTCGGGCTTGATTGGGGTTTGGCAACACATACCCTATCGGCACATTTGCCATTGCGTAATCCCAATTTGCAGATGATAATTCTCCGGTTATTACATATCCCTTTTTTATTGCAGCGTTATATTCTGCGTCTGTCGATATAAGTATATGCGCTAATATCCCCCCTGATACCGCATCTCCTATCTGCGGATAAATTGTGTGCTCGGCTACATCTACTACTGTTATTATAGCTCCATTTTCAGTTGCATATAAATCAGGATAAACCCCATCTACTATTTTATCAATAACCTCTGTTTGCTGGTAGAATTCTTTTGAATCTATATTGTAAACATAGTTGTATTTTATAGTTGGATTTACAATTATTATTTCGTTTTGTTGATTATCATATAATATTTCAGTTATTCTGGTTAAATAATCTCTAAAATAGTAATTCCACGTCTTTATGAATGCGATATTCGGTACATCCTGTACGGTTGGTAGGTTTAATTCAAATGTCAGCGGTTCTTGTTCTAATTGTGGCGTGAGAAAGTCAACCTGTTGCCCATTTATAATAAATAATCCTCTCTTTCCGACAAATATAACTCCGAACGGGGTTGAGCATATAATTTCTTTAATTGGAATTTCCAAACTGGACGGACTTATACGGTTATAAGATAAAGTTGTTCCTGTATCTAAGGAATAAATTCCTTCGCTCGTAAAGATATACAAATCATACTGTCCAAATTGCCCTTCGCTCATTCGGATTGCGTTCGTGCCGGCATTAAGTATTATACCGGTACCTACATTCATTGTTGTAGCATCAGGAAAATAAAATGGATTATTTATTTTTGATACTTTAAGCGAGTTTCTGTATATTATAGTTTGATTTGATTCTACTGGAATTGATTCTTTATTGTCAAACGTATCTGATAAACTAAATAATATTGGTTTCAAATCAGGAGAAATATAATATGCAAAATTTTGATTTACAGAAGAAGTAAGTTTTACACTTATTTTTTTGTTCATTTTTTCTGTACCTGAATAATCATTTGCATATTGATATATTGTCATGCTTGTAGCTCTGCTATCAGGATAACTCAACATAGAAGATAAATCACTCCAGCCTACGTCAGCGATTGAAGACATCACTACTTTAGAAATTCCTGTATCTGTTTTTATTGACACCTCAATGTAATACAATAAATCAACCGGAGAAGAATGTGTATAAACGATAGAAGGGAATTGTCCGATTCCTACCTCATTATAGAAATCTGTAATTTTCCACCCATTAAATAGTTCTTGTTTATAATCCCAGATGTGAAGTTTAGAATTATAAACCATTTGTCCATTTGGAATAAATGAGTGGTGCGTGAAGTTATCGACAGGGAGTTCTTCTTGCATAACTAAACTATCTCCCAATTTCCCTTTCAAATCAATGGTAATCCAATCCCCAGGGATTATTTTCGTTAAACTTGTTGAGCCTTCAACAATGTCATCAAATGGTATTTCGTGTACTTTATAAAATTGTTGGTTTGCAGAAAGTTCTTCAATTATTTCGGTATTCGTTTTCAGACTTCCGGTCATATTTTCAAAATACTGAGTAAATCCAGCTGAAAAAATCCCTGTTGATTCTATTTGTGAAACAATAGAAATAGTGTCAAATTTATATTGTTGTACCTGATTTGTAATAAATACAGAGATAGATTTAATTACACTTCTGTATTTTTCGTTTATTAGCGAGTTTACTTTAAATTTTAATTCGTTTGATGATACACATACGCAAATCGGTACTGAATAACTTGTATCTGTGATAATACGTTTTGTAAATGATGAGATTAAATTTGGCATAATTGGAGAATCAATATAATTTGCAGAATTTCCCATCGATTTGTAAACTGCTGAATTTCCAGAACTTAATTCTGTATAATTATCAATTATATTAGTTGTAGCGTACGCATCTATACCTCCGTAAAATACTCCTTTATTCGTCTCGTAGTTTAACGTAGTTCCATCTACCGATATTGCTGAATATCTTGTATTTGAATCATACGCTTGCCCTAATAAAAATGGTTGTGATGGAAGTATAAAACTTCCATCGTATAATTCAATAGCTATACACGCCATCACGTAACCCGTAAGTCTTCCATCTCTGCATTCAATTCCTATCGCTTTTTTAAAAAGTGAACTCGTCAAATCAAGTCTTGTTTTTCTACTCTCTGTTGAATCAGCAGATGTCAAATCTGAATATTCAAACTTAGCATCACTTTTATAAATTCGTATTATTTGGTTATTCGCATTATTTATTCCATCCACCTTCAAATTAAGGCTTACATCAATATTCCCTAAAATCAAATTATAACTACTATTATTCCAAATCAAATACTTTAATCCGTTAGAATCCAATACATTAAGTACGTTTCCTGTTTGTGTAATGCTTTTAAAACCTGTAGTATCAGAGAGTAATGTTTCGGTGTCCGTAATTTGGTCTATGCTTGTTTGAGTAGTACCAATCCAATATATATTACCAGCTCTAATTCCAATCAGATTTATACCAGTTTGGGGTAAATTGTGCTGAAACAAATAATCGTATGCTTGAGTGAGAGTTTTAATTATTTTTCTCGGACTTACAGGCTTCAATACTCCGTTTTTCTTTCGCAAATTGACAAGTGAAATGCAATCACCATCTGCATACGAAGATGAAGTTGATATTCCCGTTATAGGTATTTGAGTTCTCATATATTTTTTTTGCAAATCTATATGAGAACCTTTTTTTTTACTTTACTTGACGATAAAACATTTATGAGATTGTAATATTTTTATCGTGTAGGGGTCTTTTATTTTAATCAGGATGTCAATCATCTGCAAAGAATGTATAACAGTTGAATGACTTCGATTGAATTTTTTTCCGATCCAATTAAGTGTTTTATTTTTTTTTCTCAAACACATCATACAATAATTTCTTTTAATGCAAATTTCTTGCTTCCTCGATTTACTTCTAATCGTACTATTCGATAATCCTGTATTTTTTATTCTCTCTTTAACGTTGCACATTTTCCAAATATTTAAGTGTTATCAAATTCTCATTAATGCTCTCAATTTCCATTTCTGTCGTTTCTCTTGTAATGTATATGCAGTTGCTTTTATCTGCTCTATCATACGTTAATGCCACATTTCCGTAATAGTTACTTACTTTTACGTTTGCAATTTCTTTTCCTACTAATTCTATTATCATATTTAAAAGTATTTATCTTTAATTTTTATCAAAATTGGTTTTCTTAACTTGTCAGCAGTAATTAGTAATAGTTCCTGCCCGCCATTTCTCAATAGATTTGCGGGTTTCATTTTCTTTGCTTTTAGAAAATTATACGCTTCGATATATGGAGTTTTAAGTCGAATTGTTATAACGTTGCTATTCATGTTGTTATAGTATTTTGTAATACAAATGGTAATTATAGGATGATGTTATCCGTCAGTTTAAAAAAACAGGAATTCCGTCCGAATTTAGAGGCATGAAAGCGATAACGTATTCGTTGAAAGTTCCATTCGGGTCTGAATCATATTCAAACTCTGAACCATTCCATTTGGCG
>JAEHJW020005654.1_pt1 | contig 54830 bp, 74 predicted proteins | sample 9271431 | NCBI WGS metagenome assembly JAEHJW02
ACCCGTGTAGTTTAACTGCTGCTAAGCATATAGCCTCTGTTTGATCTTTAACATATTCTAATGTATATATTGCATTTTTAACTGCTTCCAAACAAATAGCCTCTGTTTGATCTTTAACATATTCTAAAGCATTTCCATTACGTTTAACTGCAGCTAAACAAATAGCTTCTGTTTGTTCTTTAATATTTACTAAACTATATGGATTTTTCTTAACTTGTTCTATTAATCTTAATTCTAATTCTTTATTCATAATGTCATACCATATTGAGTTAATTTATTATCTAACTTATTAAAATCAACATACTTCCATAGTTTATGTTTAGTATAAAAGTTAATTATATCTTTATCTTTGTTAAATGTTTTAATTATTTTATTTAAGATTAATTCATCTTTCTTATTGTATTTTAAATAAGCATCTAATATTACTAAGGCATTATTTCTCTTTGTTGGAATAATCTTTATCATAGATACACTATTTAAATCTTTATCTAACACAAACTTACACAACTTAACTGTTTGATCTTTGACATACTTAAAGCTACGTATATTATTCTTAACTGCTTCTAAACATAACTCTTCAGTTTGATTTTTAATGTATTTTAATGCGCGTCCATCTTGTTTAACTGCTTCCAAGCATATTTCTTGTGTTTTATCGTTAACATATTTCAACGCAGATCCGTGTTTTTTAACTGCTTCTAATGATATTTTTTCTGTTTTATTATTAACGTACTGTAATGCATATCCATTTTGTCTTACTGCTACTAAGCATACAACTTCTGTTTGATCTTTAACGTACTCTAAAGCATTTCCATTGCGTTTTACTGCAATCAAACAAAGTTCTTCAGTTTGATCTTTAACATACTTTAAAACTAAGCTGTGATTTTTAACTGCAACTAAGCATATTTCTTGAGTTTGATCTTTAACGTACTCTAGAGCGTTTCCATCTTCTTTAACTGCTATTAAACACATTTCTAAAGTTTGATTCTTAACTTGTTTTAGATTGTACCAATCTTGCTTAACTGCTTCTAAACAAATTGCTTCTGTTTGATTCTTAACATACTTAAAAGCATTTCCATCTCTTTTAACTGCTTCTAAACAAATTGCTTCTGTTTGATTCTTAACGAATTGTAAAGCTAATCGATTTATTTTAACTGCTTCTAAACATATAGCTTCAGTTTGTTCTTCTATATACTTAAAAGTATATGAATCTTTCTTAACTCGTTCTATTAATTCTTGTTCTAATTCTTTGTTCATATTGTCATACCATATTGAGTTAACTTTATATCTAACTTATTAAAGTCTACATACTTCCAAAGTTTATGTTTAGTATAAAAGTCAACTATTTCTTTATCTTCATTAAATTCTTCTATTATGTTATTTAATATTTTTTTATCTTTACTTTTATGATACAAATAAGCATTTAAGACTATCAAAGCTACATTTCGTTTATGAATATTTAGCATAGATACAACGTCTAAATTTTGTTTTAATGCTTCTAAACACACTCTATCAGTTGGATTGTCAATGTATCGTAAATTTTGTCCATCCTGCTTAACTGATGCTAAGCATATTCTTTCAGTTTTATCTTTAACATACCGCAAAACGTATCCTTTCTGTTTAACACCAATTAAACATAATTCTTCAGTTTGATGTTTTAATAATTCAAGATTATATCCATCTCGTTTTACTGCTTCTAAACATACCTCTTCTGTTTGATCTTCAACAAATTGAAAAGAGTATGCTTTACTTTTAACTGCTTCTAAGCAAATTTCTGGAGTTTGGTGTTCAACATATCTTAAAGCATATCCATTTTGCTTTACTGCTTCTAAACATATTTTATCATTTTGGTGTTTAACGTACTTTAAAGCATCTCCATGTTCTTTAACCGCTTCTAAGCAAACCTCTTCCGTTTGATCTTCAATGAACTGAAGAGCCATGCCTTTTACTTTAACAGCTGCTAAACAAATATCTTCAGTTTGTTCTTCTATATTTCTTAAAGAAGATGGATCTTTCTTAACTTGCCTTATTAATTGTTTTTCTAATTCTGCATTCATTTTAGATTATTTTTAACTGTGTTGTGTGCTATATACTCCTAACTATAGGAGTATTCTCTCTTGCATCTTAAAAGATAGTAACTTATTCTTTAACTTGTTAAATTCAAACTTAGGATTAGACAACTTTGGAAACTTATAATAAGATTTGTTAAGTGTTATCATTTTATCGTTGTTTCCTATCGTCATAGACACTAAATACTTATCATTTTCTTTCTCAATTTTAGTGTTAGTTTTGTCTATACAAATTTCATCTGTATTTTTAAGGTTACCATTAACATGAATTTTAAACGACGGATTATTTTCTAATAAAAATTCTATTAAATTTTTTAACTTCATCTTAATCTCCTTATCATCTGTTATGTGTTAATTCTTGATCTTGCGGCATATCTCTATTTCTTTCTTCTTTTCTATACCATACAACTTTTCCGTAAGGAATGCTCTTACTATTAATGTAAGACTTAGAGTTGAGATTAGCTATCCATATTACTTCTTTACCTCCTTTAGGTTTAGGTGGTATGTCTACTAAGAAGTCTGTGAAAACTATCTTTAACTTTCCTTCGTTTTTTTCGAATTGTTTGAATGTTTCTGTATAATCTGTACCGCCGTAACCTTGTCTCTTCTTTATAGCATTTAAGAATTCTGTTTCGTTGAAAGAATTCATCTTTATTACATTTTGTATACCACCGTCAGTCATGTAAACGTTGCAGCTCTTTATGTACTTTTTATTATCTTTTATTATACTTATGAATCTAGAATATTCTTCATCAGGTACTGAACCGCTGGTATCTACTAGTATGTCTAAATTTTCTATCACAGGAGAAGTATATGCTGGAAGTTTAACAAATCTATCAGGATGTGCTCTGTTCATAGTATACTGCATCTTGTTGTTCTTCTTAAAGTTAATATTTATACTTCCAGCTTTTTCAGCATTGAATGTATTTTGAAGAGCCGTCTTTAGGTCTAAGTTTATCTTCTCAAACTCTAATTCTTGCTGCATGTTACCTAAACCAAATCCTTGTTGTGCGTTACCTTTATGATCTTCGTTTATAGTGATTCTAATATCATTTCTAATATCTTTTCTAAGATTATCTCCTTTATCTTTATCTTTCGGTTTTAAGTCTTCTTCGTTGATTATCGACTTATAAACCTCTTTCCCGTTTTCTATTATAGTTACTAACTTATATGATTCTTTCTTGCCGTTCTTTCCATCTTTTCCTTCTCCATCTTTTCCATCTTTATTACTTCCACCTTCTCCATCTTTTCTATCTTTATCTTCTTTGCCACCCTTACCACTACCACTTCCACCTTTTCCTTCTCCATCTTTTCCTTCTTTACCACTACCACTTCCACCTTTTCCTTCTCCATCTTTTACTTCTTTGCAGCTTCCACCTTGTCCTTCTTGCCCTTCTTTGCCGTCTTTACCTTTTCCTTCACCGCTTTGTCCTTCACCATCATTATCGCCTTCTTTTCCTTTATTATCGCAATTACCTTTTTCTTTTTCTATAGATTCAATTTTAAATTGTGTTTTTCCATCTTTTGATTTTTCTTTAAGCATCATGTATATAACTTCAGTAGGTAAACCTTCTACGTCTAACTTCATATCACGATTTAAATCTACACCTGTCTTCAAATAATCTTGCCAGTCACTTAAAGGTACTAAACTCATAAGTTCTTCATTAGGATGATCGACCGTGGCGTTGTTAGCTGAGTATATTTGTTTTCTAACGAATTGATTTATCGCTTCATCTGAAGCATAGTTAAAGATAACGGCATCTTCTAAACTTTCTGGTCTTATTAACTTATCGCGTCTAACGTCGTGTCTTAAAGTTATATGTAAAACTTCATGCAACAGTAACAATGTTTTATTGACTCCTGTGTTGTTGAATATTGCTATCTTCTTGAAGTCAGTATAGGCATACATAGGTTTACTCTTGTCGAATTCATAAAATTCTATAGGTGTCCATAGTATAGCTTTAGATCCAGTCATTCTATAAACGTTTCTTTTCATTATCTGTTCTACGTCACTGTCTACTATTGCTTTCTTTAACTCTTGCATATTGTTCTCCTCTTATAAATTTTTTATCTCGATAATGTGAATGAATTTTCTATATTCTTGTTCAAAGTAACTTTTTGCTTCTGACTAATGCTTTTATCTTTCTTCTCATCTTTTACTTTAAATTTATCGTAAAAATTAATATTATTGTTTAGTTTACCTTTTAGAATATCGCTAGTATTTGAATCATACACCTTAGAAGCGTTGAATAAGAATTTACTACACATACTGTTAAACTTTAAATTTCCTTCTTCGTTTAGTTTATCAGTAACTTTCTCTATAATTTTCTTGTTATTACTATTCATTAGTAACGTTTTAGAATTTAAACAAAATCTTTTATAATCTTTATCGTTTATCGATTCAACTATTATATTATATAATTTTTCTGAATTATTGTTCAGCATATTGTTTATAAATTTATTCATGATAATCACCTCTCTTTGTTATAAAAGTTTCTTTCTATTTTTCCTTCTTTTAGTTTTTGTATCTTTTCTTTTGTTTCGTTAGATAAGTAAGAATTATAGTTATCTAACAAGTAAGTTAAGTCTAACTTATTCCATTGATAATTGTTCAGTTTATACACTCTATTAACTGATTCAACTATTTCTCTTGCGCATTCATCTTTAGTTGTTCTATTAACTTTCATCATGTGTGTTATAGCTCTGTTAGTATTACCTCTAACTGAAGCTAATCCTATATGAGTTACTTCATGACAAGCGCTACACAATCCTTCGATGTTTACTAAAGTTTGAGTTTTAGTGTTAACGTCGAATTTCCATCTTTCATGTGCTTCTAATCTTTCACTCTTAGCATTACAAATTTCACAGCAGTAATTAGTTTTCTTATAAACAGACTTTCTTATCTTATCCCATTCTCCTTCTGCTAGTTCATTTCTAAGATTGCTATACCAAGCTTTGTAAGGAACCATGTCTACGTATAGTTTTTTATTATCCATTTTTATCTTTATTATTTTAAATTAAATAAACAAAATACATTTTATATTATATATATATAATATATATAAAAAATATGTAAAATTTTATTTAAATTATGAATGAAAGAATAGAAAAAAATATAATAGATAGAGTATTAGAAAATCCTTATTCTTTAAAGTACGTAGATCAAACTGAAAGAATATGTCTAGCTGCAGTTAAAAGAGACGGATATGCATTAAGATATGTTAAATATAAAACAAAAGAAATATGTTTAGAAGCAGTTAAAACATTTGGATTGAGTTTAGAGTATGTCGAAGATCAAACTGAGGAAGTATCCTTAGAAGCAGTTAAGAATAACGCATATGCTTTATTGTATGTTAAAGATAAAACTGATAGAGTATGTTTAGAAGCGATAAATAAAAATGCAAATGCAATAGAATTTATAGATATCAACGAGAGAAGTAAGGCTTTGATTGTACTTAACTTCTATTTGAATCATAAGAAAGATAAAGATGTCTTAACTAAGATAATTAAAAAATTTCATAATGATAAAGAATTTATAGATTTTTACACTAAACATAATATTTGGAAGTATGTTGACTTTTATAAAACTAAATTAAACGATAAACTAATTAAATATACTATGACACTATGAATAAGGAATTAGAAGAATATTTAATAGAACAAGTTAAAAAAGATCCTTTAAGTTTAAAGGAAGTTAAGAATCAAACAGAAAATATTTGCTTAGAAGCAGTTAAGCATGATGGTTGGGTAATAATGTACGTCAAAAATCAAACAATAAGAGTATGTTTAGCTGCGGTTAAACAAAATGGATACAGTTTAGTACATGTTAAACGTCAAACACCAGAAATATGTTTAGCTGCAGTTAAAGAAAACGGATTAGCTTTGAAGTATGTTAAAGATCAAACTGAAAAAGTATGTTTAGCTGCTGTTAAACAAGTAGGATACGTTCTTAGAATGGTAAAAGATCAAACAGAAGAGATGTGTTTAGAAGCAATTAAACAAGATGGAAATATTTTAGAATACGTTAAGCGACAAAATGAAAAGATATGTTTAGCTGCAGTAAAACAAAATGGAGATGCTTTGTTTTATGTTAAGAATAAAACTCCAGAAATTTGTTTAGAAGCAGTTAGACAAAGAGGAAGCGCTTTATGTTATGTTAAAAAACAAACTGAAGAAATATGCTTAGAAGCAGTTAAACAAAATGGATTAGTTTTACAATTTGTCAATAACAAAACAGACAACATTTGTAGAGAAGCTTTAAAGAATAATTTTAACGCTTCTATACGTTTAATAGACATTAAAAAAAGAGTACAGCTATCATAATTTTAGAAGCTTTTTTGCAAAACACGAAAGATAAAGTAATTTTAAATAATATAATAGAAAAGTTTAGTAAAGATAAAGAAATATTAAATTTTTATACTAAACATAAACTATGGAATTACGTCAACTTTGGTGAATTAAATTGTGAATTAAGTAGATACGCTATGACACGATGAACAGAGAATTAGAACAAAAATTAATAGAAAAAATTAATAATTACACTGTAGCTTTGAAAGACATAGAAGAGCAAACTGAAGCTATGTGTTTAGCTGCAGTAACTATTAGAGGTTATGATCTTGAATTTTGTAAACATCAAACTAAAAAAGTATGTTTAGTTGCAGTTAAACAAAACGGAAATGCTTTACATTTTGTTAAAGATCAAACTGAAGAAATATGTTTAGAAGCAGTAAAGCAGAATGGATTAGCTTTATACTACGTTAAGAATCAAACAGAAAAAATTTGTTTAGCAGCAGTTAAAAAGAACGGAAAAGCTCTAGGTTATGTTGATCAGCAAACAGAAAGTATATGCTTAGAAGCAGTTAAGCAAAACGGTAATGCTTTAGAGAATGTTATCGATAAAACAAATGAAGTATGTTTAGAAGCTATCAATAACGACGTTAAAGCTTTATCTTACATCAACGAACAAACTGAAGAAATGTGTTTAGTTGCTGTTAAAATTGATGGATTAGCTTTATTCTATGTTAAGAATCAAACAGAAAGTATATGCTTAGCATCGGTTAAACAATATGGAGGTGCTCTACAGTTCGTTAAAGATCAAACATATGATGTATGTAGAGAAGCATTAAATAGTAACTTTAACGCTTCTTTACCTTTCATAAAAATTAAAGATAATAATATAGCTATGTTAGTATTAGAAGCTTCATTAAATAATGAAAAAGATAAAAACATTTTAACTAAAATAATAAATAAATTTAGTAAAGATAAAGAAATTGTTAATTTTTACAGTAAGCATAAGCTTTGGAAGTATGTTGATTTTTATAAAGTTAAAGCAAATGACGATTTAAGTAAGTATGTTATGACAATATGAACGAACAATTAGAACGTGAATTAATAAAAAAAGTTAAAAAAGATCCTTATAGTTTAAAATACATTAAAGAACAAACTGAAGCTATATGTTTAGCAGCAGTTAAACAAAATGGTCATGCATTAAGTTACGTTAAGAATAAAACTGAAGAACTATGTTTAGCAGCAGTTAAACAAAATGGATACGCTATACATGATGTTAAGAATCAAACTACAGAGATATGTTTAGCTGCGGTTGAAGAAGATGGAAATTCATTGCAGTATATTAATGATCAAACAGAAGAAATTTGTTTACGAGCTGTTAATGAAAACGGATTAGCTTTAAAATACGTTAAGAATCAAACAGAAAGAATATGTTTAGAAGCGGTTGAACGTGATATATATGCTTTACCGTATGTTAAACATCAAACAGAAAAAATTTGTTTAGCTGCAGTTAAGCAAGATGGATTATCTCTGTTGCGTGTTAAAAATCAAACTGAAAAAATTTGTTTAGAAGCAGTTAAAGAAACAACTTATGCTCTACGACTAGTTAAAGATAAGACTGAAAAAATATATTTAGAATCGTTCAAGGATAATCTCGACGCTGCATTTTTAGTAAATATTAATGAACGAAACGTTGTATTAATTATGCTTAATTCTTCTTTACAGCATAAAAATAAAAATAAAGAAATTTTAACTAAGATAATTAAAAAGTTTAATAAAGATAGAGAAGTTGTTGATTTTTATACTAAATACAATCTTTGGAAGTATGTAGATTTTTCTAAAGTTAAATTGAACAATGAATTAATTAAACATTCTATTATATTATGAACAAAAAAATAGAGCAAGAAGTAATACATAGAGTTAAAAAAGACCCATATAGTTTAAGATATGTTAAAGAACAAACAGAAACTGCTTGTTTAGTTGCAGTAAAAGAAGAAGGATGCATTATAAAACACGTATATGATCAAACAGAAGAAGTATGTTTAGAAGCCGTTAAGCAAAATGGACGTGCTTTAGAGTTTGTTAAAGATCAAACAGAAGAAATATGCTTGGCTGCAGTTAAACAGAATGGATACGCGTTACAATATGTTAAAGATCAAACAGAAGAAATATGTTTAAGTGCGGTAGAAGAAGACGGACAAGTGTTAGAGTATGTTAATGCTCAAACTCCTAAAATATGTTTAGCAGCGGTTAAACAGAATGGGTATTCTTTGGAGTATGTTAAGAATCAAACAGAAGCTGTTTGTTTAGCTGCAGTTAAACGAGATGGAGAAGCTTTAAAGTATGTTAAGAATCAAACTGAAAAAATATGTTTAGAAGCCGTTAAGCGAAATGGAATGGCATTAAAGTATGTTAATAATCAAACAGATAGTATCTGCAGAGAAGCGTTGAAGAATAATTTCAATGCTTCTTTCAGGTTAGTGATAATTAAAAATAATAGCACAGCATTGATATTGCTAGAAGCTTTTTTACAGCACAGAAAAGATAAAAGTATTTTAACTGAAATAATAAAAAAATTCAGCAAATATGAAGAAATAGTTGATTTTTATACTAAACATAATCTTTGGAAGTATGTTGATTCTAATAAACTCAACGATAAATTAATTAAGTATGGTATGACGATATGAATAAAGAATTAGAAGAAGAATTAATAAAACAAGTTAAAAAAGATCCATTGAGTTTAGAATATTTTAAAGATCAAACTGAAGCTATTTGCATAGAAGCAGTTAAGCAAGATGGAGAAGCTTTGAAGTATGTTAAGAATCAAACCAATGAAATATGTTTAGCAGCAGTTAGACAATACGGTCATGCTTTACAATATGTTAATGATAAAACTGAAGAAATATGTTTAGCAGCGGTTAAAAAGCATGGATTAGCTTTAGTATATGTTGAAAATCAAACTAATGAAATATGTTTAGAAGCTGTTAAACAACATGGGCATGCCTTAGAGTATGTTAAAAATCAAACTGAAGAAATATGTTTAGCAGCAGTTAAAATGTACGCATTATCTTTAGAATATGTTAAAAATCAAACTGAACGAATATGTTTAGAAGCAGTTAAAGAAAATTGGACAGCTTTGAAGTATGTTAAAAATCAAACTAAACGAATATGCTTAGAAGCAGCTAAACGAAACGGAAGTATAGTAAAATATTTTAACAGACAAACAAAAGAATTATGTTTAGAAGCAGTTAAAAATGATGGATTAGCTTTACGTTACATTAAAAATCAAACTGAAGAAGTATGCTTAGAAGCAGTTAAATGCTATCCAGCTGCATTAGAGTTCGTTAACAATCAAACAGAAAGAATATGTATAGAAGCAGTAAGTAGAGAAGGATACGCTCTTGCGTTAGTTAAGAATCAAACAGAAACAATATGTATAGAAGCAGTTAAACAAGATCCATCGTCGATAAAGTTTGTTAAACAACAAACCGACAAAATATGTTTAGAAGCTCTTAATTATAGTAGTAAAATATTTATCTTTAAAGAAATACTACCTTTGCTTGCAATAGATGTAAAGAGTATAGCGTTGATAGTGTTGAACGCTTCATTAGAATATAAGAGTAAAAATAAAGAAATACTAACTAAGATACTAAATAACTTTAATGAAGACAAAGAAGTTGTTGACTTCTACACTAAACATAAACTATGGAAATACGTTGATTTCGATAAGTTAAATTTTGAATTAACGCAATATACTATGACAATATGAATAAAAAATTAGAAGAAGAATTGATAGAAAAAGTTAAGAAAGATCCTTTTTATTTAAAGTTAGTAGATGAACAAACTGAAGATATATGCTTAGCAGCTGTTAATGGTACCGGATTAGCATTAGAATATGTTAAAGATCAAAATGAAAGAATATGTTTAGCTGCAGTTAAAAATTTTGGAAACGCGTTAAAGTTCGCTAAATGTCAAACAGAAGAAATTTGTTTAGAAGCAGTTAAAAAGAACGGATTAAGTTTGTCGTATGTTAAGAATCAAACTGAAAAGATATGCTTAGCAGCAGTTAAAAATTACGGATACACTATAAGATACGTTGAGAATCAAACTGAAGAAATGTGTTTAGAAGCTATTAAATTCAACGGAAACACTATACGATACGTTAAGAATCAAACTGAAGAATTATGTTTAGAAGCAATTAAGGAAGATGGAAGCGCTTTAGAGTATGTTAGAAATCAAACAGAAAGAATATGTTTAGCAGCAGTTAATCATGGAGGATATGCATTAAAGTATGTTAAGAATCAAACAGAAAGAATATGTTTAGCAGCAGTTAGAAAAGATGCAACAACATTACAGTATGTTAAACATAAAACTGATAAAATTTATAAAGAAGCGTTGAATAAAAATTTCGACGATTGTATATACTCGATAGAAATTAAACAAAAGAGTACAGCTATGATAGTATTAGAAGCTTCTTTGCGTAATCAAAAACATAAGATAATTTTAACTGATATATTGAACAAGTTTAACGATGAAGAAATAATTAACTTTTACACTAAGCATAAACTATGGAAGTATGTTGACTTTACTAAGTTAGATAATAAATTAACTCAATATGGTATGATACTATGAATAAAAAATTAGAAGAAGAATTAATAGAACGAGCTAAGAGTTACCCTTTTATCTTACGAACTATTGAAGAACAAACTGAAGCTATATGTTTAGCTGCAGTTAAATCTGATGGACGTACTTTAGAGTATGTTAAAGATAAAACTGAAAGAGTGTGCTTAGAAGCAGTTAAACGAAACGGATTCTCTATTAGGTTCGTTGAGCATCAAACTGAAGAAATGTGTCTATCTGCGGTTAAACAGAATCCTTTTAGTTTACCTTATATAAAGAATCAAACAGAAGAAGTTTGTTTGATAGCTGTTGAATCGAGTGCTAGTATGTTGAATCAAGTTAAATATCAAACTAGAAAAGTATGTTTGAAGGCTATAGTGAAAGACCCTTTCGCTTTGAAGTATGTTAAACATCAAACTGAAGAATTATGTTTAGAAGCAGTAAAGCGAAATCCTCATACTTTAGAATTCGTTAATGATCAAACTGAAGAATTATGTTTAGAAGCTGTAAGACAGAACGGATACACGATAGAGTATGTTAAGAATAAAACAGATAAGATATGTTTAGAAGCGGTTAAAAAATACGGATCAATTTTGAAGTATATACCTGATCATCAATCAGAAGAAGTATGCATAGAAGCATTCAACAAAGATCATGACAACTTACAATTCGTTAATGTTAATAACAAGGATGCATGCTTAGGATTGATGAAGTATATGATGAAGATAAAGTATAATGACGTTAAATTCTTTAACGAAGTAATCAACGAACACAGTGAAGATGAAGAGTTAAGAAATTTTTACACTAAACACAAACTTTGGAAGTACGTTGACTTTAATAGGTTGAATAATTTAACAGAATACAGTATGCTAACATAAATTAATAAAATAAACCATAATATTATGAACAAAAATTATTCTAAAGAAGATAGAATTTCATTACTGAATGCGATTAAGTTGAACGGATTTGCGTTGGTAAAAATAAAAGATCAAACTGAAGAATTATGTTTAGAAGCAGTAAAACAATCAGGAATAGTATTGGAGTACGTTAAACATCAAACACCAGAAATATGTTTAGCAGCTGTTAAGCAAGATGGATACGCTTTAAAGTATGTTAAGAATCAAACTAAAGAGATATGCATAGAAGCAATTAAAAAGTATAGATTAGCTTTACAATATGTTAAGAATCAAACAGAAGAAATGTGTTTAATCGCGGTTAAAGAATGTGGATTGAACTTGAAATATGTTAAGAATCAAACAGAAGAAATGTGTTCAATTGCAGTTAAAGATAGTCCTATGTATTTAGAACATGCTAAGTGCCAAACAGAAGAAATTTGCTTAGCTGCAGTTAAGCGAGATGGACGAAGTTTTCAATACGTTAAAAATCAAACACACAGATTATGTTTAGAAGCAGTTAAACAAGATGGATTTGCTTTAAAGTACGTTAAAGATCAAACTGAAGATATTTGCTTAGCTGCAGTTAAGAATAACGGAATAACTTTAGAATACGTTAAAGAACAAACTCCAGAAATATGTTTAGCTGCAGTAAAAGACAGAGGAGATGCGTTGAAATTCATTAATGATCAAACAGAAGATCTCTGTTTATTAGCAGTTAAAAACAATAAAATGGATCTAACGTTTGTTAAAAAACAAACTGACAAAATTTGTATAGAAGCATTGAAGGATGATTTCGACGCTGGTAAATTAGTAGACATTAGCGTTAGAAGTAGAGCTTTGATACTGTTGAATGCTTACTTACACTATAAAGCTAATGATAAAGATATATTAACTAAAATAATTAAAAAATTTAACGATGAAGAATTCAAAAATATTTACACAAAACACAAACTTTGGAAGTACGTTGATTTTTCTAAGTTGAGCAATTTGATTGAATACAGCATGCTGCTACAGTAACCAATTAAGATATAAAATTAAAAAAAAATAATTTTATAAATATAAGTTAATGTTTATTTTTTATTAAATATTAAATTTCAGAACTATCTTCTTCAGACTCTTCTACTTCTTCGTCTATGTTAGTATTCTTTATATGTAAAGCTGTTAATATCCTATCTAGAGTAGAACCTACTGTTTTGTCGTATTGTTCTTCGTAGTCTATTTCGAATTCTTCTAACACTTCTTTAGGAAACTTCTGTAAGTTAGTAGCTATAACGTTAGTGTTATACTTGTTAGGCATCTTGACGAATAACATCTTAACTTTATCACCACTTTCTATCTTATCTAATTTTAGGTTCTTTTCTTCTATTATGTAGTTGTAAATTAAAGAAGCTCTTCTGTGAATTATACTTCCTTTAGGCATCACTAAAGGTTTTATGTCAGACTTAACTTTCAACTTAGACAGTATGTTATCTTTAACTTCTATCAAAGAACCACATTCGTTCAAGTTTTTATCAGTTGAAATCAACTCTAAGTCTGAGCTGACAAAACTTTCTTTTATCTTCTTCTCTTCTTCTTCTTTCCATCTTTCAATTGTTAAACTTCTGTCGAACATGATCTTTAAGTAATTCTTTAGATTATTTCTTATGAACTTAGAAGCTGCCGTAAAGTTCTTAGTGTGTTTGAATCCGTCATAAGGTTGTCCGTCTTTTATCAAGTACTTAAAAGCGTAGTTCTTCTTAGCGACGAAAGCTCCTCTGTCTAATACTGCTTCGTTCTCCATGTATATTCTTCTCTCAGTATGGTTGAATATCTTAGTTAGATAATCATGCATGTAATCTATTTCTTTATTTATCTCAGCAGCAACTCTCTTTACTTCTTCGAGTATAGGTTTGCTGTGATCTATTAAATTATCTACATCTATGAACACTGAATCTGTATCTGTGTTGAAATAACCATACTTCTTATGAAGCAAGTGTGCTATAACACCTCTTATAGATAACTGCGCTGACTTCGTTATGCCTAAGGCGTAGTGTATGTTATAGTACTTAAAGTACCTATTTCCGTTAGCTCCGTAGTATCCATTCAACAAAACTTTCAACGTAACGTTAGATAAGTCAGCAGCTCTAGCTTGACTTTCTAACTCTTTATTATCTTTATCTAGAACTAACATGTTGTTCAATCTCTTGTATTCTTTCTTGTAGAACACTCTCCTGTTCAACTTGTTCTTTATTATTTCAGGAATGAAACCAACTTTATCTCTCTTGAATATTAATCCTGTAGGAGTCATAGTGTAATTATACTTCTGCAACAGAGGCGTTAAGTTGTCTTCTATGTACTTCAAGTTACTCAACGTTTTTTCATAGTTATCGATGTCGTCGTCTATTATCTTGTTGAAGTTGTTGATTCCTTTAGTGATGTCAGTTTTATAGTTAGATACTATAGCTTTTAAGTCTTCTGGAAGATCTTCGAACTCAACCTCACAATCTTTACTAACGTTGTATGCTATTATCTGGTTAGGATAACTAGAAACTATGTCGAATACTAAACTAGTGTTAGCTAATAAGTTCTTATGTTTTAGGTAAGTCCATCCACCTTCAAATTCATGCTTTTCAGGAACTGTATCAGGATAGTAAGGAATTATCTTCTTATCTAATGAGTTGTAACTATTCTTGAATACTTCACATGCTATAACATGTTCCCATGGAGATATAGTGCTCATACACTCTTCGAAATCTACTTTAGTCATGTAAGAGAAAGACATTCCGAACTCTATCAGTTTAAACTTCTTGTCTAGAGCGTTGACTAACTCTACATCTCGTAAGTTATACTCTACGAACTTCTCAAAGTTGTTAATATAAAAATCATTTATGTTACCTTCTTCATACTCTATCTTCTTTATCTTTAACTCTTCAGCTGCTACGGTATTCAACTTAAAATTTTCTAACTGTTTTCCTGCAAACTTCTTATAGAGTAACAGATAATCCATAGTAGAACAGTGATCTATCTTAACAGAATGACTTCCGTCTTTATAAGTGGTAGGTTTACACTTGAAAGGCAACTTGATGTTAAGAGCCATAGCTCTGTTTACTATATACGGAATGTCGAAAGATCTAACGTTCCAACCGGTAATAACGTCAACTCCTGATATTATCTTCAACAAAATTTCTATCAACGCTCTTTCATCTTCTAGTTTCTTGTAGTAACTGTTAGAGCACTCTTTGTAACCTAACACCTTACTCTTATCTGTGTTGATGTCGTTGATAGCAGCTAGAGTTATAGGATATATAAACTTACCTTCATTTAAGTTCTTGAAGAAGTTCTTATCACTCTCTACTTCTATATCTATGTTGATTATCTTCATACTCTTCATGTCTGGAATGAAATCTTCGTTGAAGTAGTTGATTATAGTGTATAAGTCAACAACAGACATACCGTTGAAGTATGTTTTTATACTCTTATCTTCTCTTATTATCTTTCTGGCGTTCCAATAGTCAGCGTCAGAAGCAGCTTCGTACATGTAAACGTCAGAGTTGGTGAGTATGTCTTTGAAAGTTCTAAGATAATTCAACTTCAATTTCTTATCTAACATTCTGTCTACGAAGAAGTAACCTGAATACTTATCGTATCTAAGTTTCACTTCTTTATCTACTATTTCTTTGATAGATATCTTGTTGTTGCCGAATTCTTTCCATATCTTAACGTACGGTACTTTATTGCTCATTTTAATTTCCTTTAGTTATTAGTTTATATAAACTTATTGGTATCATCGTAGTCAACGGCGTTACTAGAAATAGAGAAATGATGAAAATAGCATCTCTTACTTCACTCTTATAAATAGAAGGTATGAATTTAGATACTAACTTAGAGTTAAACTTTACTAATAATGATGCTACTATCAACATTATCAACAATATAGTGCAAACAATTAACATTTAGATTCCTGCAGCTTCTATTTCATTTTCTAATTCATGCTCTTTAATATACTCTTTTTCTTCAAGCTCAGCTTCTTCTCTTCTGTGTTTGAGTTCATCGTTGATCATATCTTTGTGATTCCAAATGAAAGCTCTTATGTTAGGTTCATAGTTATCACTAATGAAGAATCCATCATTTTTCTTCCATATGAACAATTTATCATTCTGATTAATTCTAATAGAGAAGTACCATGAATATGCTTGTTTGAAGTAATGTTTGTATCCTGCCAAGAATAAATTTACGTCCTTATATGTTTTAATAGACTCTATTACAGGTACATCTGTGTCTTTTTTTGAGAAAATATTTTTAAAAACAGACATTATAATCTCCATTTAAATGTTTAAAATTTATTTTAATAATAGCTTCTTTGAGTTGCTACATTTATCTTTATCTATAAATTCAATAAAAATACCACTTTAATCAACTTAGTTGATTCATCGGTAAAAATATTTTATAGTTCATCGACGTTATTTTAAGCAATAAACTTATGAAGTAGAATGATAAAAATATAAACAAAGTAGATAAAATAGGTTGAAATATATAACTTATTTCAACGTTGCTAGATATAAAATTATTGTATATTAAAATAATAACGATTAAAGAAGATAAAAATAAGCCTATTTCTACTGTATAGAATAAATTAACAATGACAAAATCAAACTTTGTAATTTTATATTCTTTAAAGTTTATCGGTTTATTTTCTTTAGTTAGAAATATTTCTTTTCTTAACTGCTTGATGTAATTATTGTTTAAATTTAAATAATATAAGAATATCATAGCAATTATGTATAATACCATTACTCCAGTAAAAACAATTACTACCGAAAGCATATAAGTGTTATTATTATCTATCATTATGCCTTCTTTGTTAAAAGTAGACAATAATGTTAATAGTACTGAAATTATTAACAATAGATATATAAATAATAAATTTTCATCTTCTTTTCTTATTTTAAATCCGTCTTTAAATACGAAGAAATAATTAAATATTAATTTTTTCATAGTTTTTAAATAATTTAATTTTTATGTTATTATATTAAACTTTTAACTATAGTTTATCATTTTACTATTTCGCCAATTTCAAAAGAAAGTAGAATAGCTTTATTTCTTTCATCGTTTATGACTTCAATTAAACCTTTTCCTAAAGCATTTTCAAAATGATTTTCATCTCCTAGATCTATGCTTGCATATACTTCAGATTCAGGATTTACTCTTTGCAATTTTTCTATCAAATCCTTTACTTTTATCATTGTTAATTCTCCTTTAAACTTTTATTTTTACTATAACTTTATAATAATACATCCACTGTGGTTTTGTAATTTATTTTTTATTTATTGATGAAAATGACAAAATTCAAAACGTTTAAATCTTCCTTTTTAACTGATATCGTCTATGCAAACTATTATTATATATGTATTTATTTTTAAAATAATACTAAATTATAAAAAGTTTATGCGAATAGAATAATGAATATAAAATTATACAAACAATACAAATTTTTAAAAGCTTAAGATTTATTTAATTATGTTTCATGTAATCTTCTAACAGTTTAATAGTAATTGAATTACCGATTAATTGTTTAATGTATAATAAACAATAAAGATACTGTAAAGTTAATCTGATTTTAAATAGCGCCTTATAATTTACTTTAACGATTCTTTCTTAAAAGCAATTTGTTTTATATTGGATAATTTTTGTATTTGTTTATACGGCGATTAACTACTAGAAATCCTTTATTAAGCGGTTTCTGAATTATAAACTTTGATTGTTTTTGTTAATTAATAGGTTTTCTTTATAATATCTGCATATTCATATAATGTGTTCTTTAAGAAGTTCTTATAAAATATTTCAAGCAATTAATCAATAAAAAACCAAATATGTCTTAATACTCTTTCAAAAATACTCATATTCTTCGTATATGTAAACTCTACTATATTTTTTTTCCATAATAGATTTATAATTGAAGATAAAATTAACATTACTATCACATACAAGATAACACATAGAAAAAATAACGCTATAGTAAATAACATTCCTGCGAATGGATAAGCAAAATATAAATATCTTTCTTGATGAATAGAGTTGAAGTTAAACATGTGAATATACTTAGATAAACGCCCTAATTCAAATGAAACAAGATAAATTAATGTTAAAACTAAAATGAAGATAGAAATCTTCATGAATGACTTATTTAAGTTTTTAGCGTTTATAGAAATCATAATAAAAATCTCTCTTAAATTTTATTAATTTTTTAAATTTTGACTATTCATCCAATCATATGGAGATTTTAGTTCATACTTTGATTCGTGATAGAGTCCTAGCTCTTTTATTTCTTTTTTAAATTTCTTTAATTCTTTTAGTAAATTTTTATTGTATTTAGATAGCTGATTATTTATTGTTTTGTTATTTTTCATTTTTTATATTTTACTATTATTTAAAATTTTTCAATAGTTTTCCGTAATACTCGCCCATTTTTACGAATTTATTTAAATCTTTAATTATGTTTTTATCTGACTTATCTATTTTGATTGCAATATTTTCTTTTTCGTAAAAGAGTTTGCTATCGTCTGTTTGAGATAAGTATTCAAATATTATAATATTTCCTTCTTTTTTCAAAGTAAATCTCCTTTTTAAAATTCTTTATTGTTATTTAATGCTTCAATATTATATAATTTATTTATTATTTTAGCACAAACTTCAATCCATTCTTTTCCGTTTATATAATTTGACTCACTATTGTGAGCTAACTGATTTCTTTCGTGGCAGATTAGTTCTATTTTTTGAGTGGGATTTAGTTTATTAGTACTTATTTTTTTAATTTCATATTGCACTTCATACGGCTCAAGCATAATTTTTTCTGCTAATTCTGTTATTATTTTTTCATTATTTTTTTGTTGTTGTATAGAAATTTGCATACATTCAGATTCAATGTCATCAATACATATTAGTTTTTTCTCTCCAGTAATAAAAAATGTAAGTAGTTTATTTAAACCTTCTATATTTTTTTTACAATAGGCATGATATGAAGTTATTTTACAATAAACATCTTTTAATGCAGACTCCAATACTATAAAAGCATGCTCTTTAGCTATAGTATTAAAATTTCTATAATACATAGAATATATTAATAAGTATATCACATTTGTAAATCCTACTTTTATTTGTTCAGAAACATTATCATTGAGTTTAATTTTAATTTTACTAATTTCATTATAATATTCTTTTATCATATTTTGGTTATAATATGCAGCTAAAAAATTATTATCATATTTACATAAATTTTCAAAAGATTTTAATTCTTCCATAATAAGTTCTCTTTAGAATTTTTTATACGATCTTGACTTGCTGGTTCCCCAATCATTATCTTTAATGTATAGAGTACCTTTTTCTATCTTTATATGATATGAAAATAATTTAGTATGTGCTTTTCTATGTTTTTTATACTCATTTATGAGTAATACTATAGTATTTCTAATTGATCTTTCTAATGTCTTGACATCTCCAAAATAATTATCATTAGTTAAATGATTTTTCTTTAAAAAATCATTAATAATTAAACATTCCATGTTGTGTACTATGTATTTGAAGTAGGCGTTATTCGCAGATTTTATCATATCTATGTTCTTATTTTTCATAATTTATCTTTAATTGTTTTATATATAAAAGATTATAATTTTAAAATTTTTATGATTTATCTTTGCTGCTTTGCTGTGTTATTCAAAGTAAATTTTACAAAGATAACCGTACCAACGACTATGGTTGCGCATGCAATAGCTAAAAGACTAATATTTACATCGTTATATCCATATTTAAGCAATAAATAATTCGTTATTAAATTCTTAGATAATATGATAATTATATCCATAATCATCGTTACAACAACGCTTACTCATATTATTTCAATTAACGTTAAATTTTTTTCATCTTTCATTTTAATATCTCCTTCATAACAATTAAAATTATATTTAAAAATAAGAACTTTATTTTATTTTACTGTTGTATAGTTTATCTACTTCGTTAATAGCTGGTTTGTATCCTTTCGAAGCACTCAAGTATAACATTTTCTTTATCTTATCTTCATTCTTATAGTTTGTAAAGTAAAATAACTTACTTTTATCATCATAAAAATTTCTTAACTTAATATAATAATCATATCCAATTAAGGCTCCATTTTTATATAACATAGCCATTTGAAATAATGCTGGAGCATAGTTTTGTTTACTTGAAAGCTTTATGAATTCTATGGCTTTAGCATACGTTTTAGTATTAGTATATTTAATATACTTATTATTTTTACTTATAAATATATTCTTTAAGTTAATAGAAGACAGTATATATTTACCATAGATATACTCTGACTTATAGTAACCTTCATGTGCAGACTTTCTAAGATAGATTAAAGATTTTAAGTTATGTCCATAAACATATTTTTCTAAGTTATACTTTCTAAATTTATCATAGTTTATTTTGCCTAACAACTTGTTATCTTTAACTTCAGTTTTTACTTTTATCATTTCATCTACAAATATTGTTTTACTAGCATGAACGATGTTTAATTTATTATCTTCTATATTCTTAGATACATAAAGTATCAATATACAAACAGCTATTGCTATAATTATAACAATAGATATAAATATGCTCTCAGTTTTTTTATTGAAAGTATTTGCAGGCATAATGTTTCTCCTAAATTTATATTTTTTTGAATGTTACACCATTTATAATTATTTCGTCTATATCGTCGATCTCTCCTATACATAATACATCATCTTTGAATACTTCTTTTCTTGCTGACTTCAAAATTTCCATCATCTGCATATAGTTACGACTAGGATCCATAGAACCAATGCTAGCAGAATACATCTTCGTTATGAACCTTCCTAAGTCAAATTTCATATTGCCTCCGTTTATTTAAAAATTAAATTATTTTTAAATTATATTTCATCTTGCAGCTTTTGTAATTGTCAAATTAATCTAGTATATTATTATGAAAATAACATTACTCCTAAATATTATATTTTAGTATTAGTATTATTATATTTAAAATGTTTTTAAATAAACAGGTATGAAATTAAAATAATTATTTTAATTAAGTGTATACACACTATGATTGGTATTTATATAGATAAATGTTTTATTTTAATGTGTAAATTTGTTTCTAGTGTAAATGTTTTCTGTTGCATTTTTCGTACTATCTAAATAATATTTTTGAAAGTGTCTGCTGATGCTATTTAAAGTTTTAAAATACTCTTTATATTTTTTGTAATCTTCATGTATATCTAAAATTACTGATTTTTCTTCTTTCTGCTTCATAAAATCTCCTTTATTTTTTTTTTAATAAACTTAACGTTTCGTTAAAATACATCTAAAATAATAAAACTTCATCTACTATGAGTAAGTTTTACTTTGACATCATTCTCAATATCATACTCAGTTATATTCTTCATCTTATTTAACCATTCATGTAATAAGTTTTCAACTGTTTTCTGTGGTTCTTCAGAGTATGCAGCTTCTATTTCTAACTTAGAGAACATTTTGTTCAAGAATCTTACACCGTATGATTTTGATGATTTGTCTATTCTATAAATATCTAACATTATGTTCTTTAAGTTAGAATCTATTCTTACTTCGTTGTTGAACACTTCAGTGAATTCTTTTATCTTACTATCTATAATTTCTTCTATGATGTCTTCGTTGACGTCGTTCAATCTTATTATGTGTGGAATTCTACCTAAGAATTCAGGATTTTCGTCTACATACTTCATAACATTGTTAGTTAAGTTTAATATAGAATTGCTATCGTTCATCTTATATTGTTCTATGAATCCTAAGTTTTTCTTATTTAAGTTAGCATCTTGCATACCTTTGAACACGCCTGAGAATACGAATAAGAATCTAGGATCTTCCAAGAACGTCATTATGTTGAACAATACACGATTTGAATATTCATGTAGTTCAGTTGAGCTTGCGCCGAATAGTTTATCTATTTCATCTAAGTAGACTATAGCTTTTTGGTCTTCTGTTATTCCTTTTAATATTTCAGTAATTTCTTCACCTTTAAAACCAGTATTAGTTATGTTGGTTATGTTTCTCTTGATCACAGTAACGTTTAAATCATTTTCACTTATGTATCTTTCAAGAGTGTTGACTATTTCTGTTTTACCTACACCAGAGTTACCTATGAACACAACATGTTCACCGTGAAAATCAGTATTGATGAACTTCAAGAAAGAATATGAAATTAATCTTATTGCTTCTTTCTGTCCTTTAACTTTACTGTTTATATAATCTTTTAACTTGTTCAACTTTGATAAATTATCTTTTATGTTCATCTTCGAAGGCACAACGTCATCTGAGAATAAGTTATACTTTTGTTTATCTATCTTGCAATAGTCTTTGAACTTTAAGTACTTCCATATGTCATGTTCATAGAAAGCGTACATTGTGTCTTTGTTTTCATTGTTTAAGAAGTATGATATTAATATGTCTTTAAATATCGGTCCAATTTTTCCATCTGGTTCATACGTGCCTTTCTGTATGCTCTCTAGAAGAGTAATACATTTTTTTATTCCATTATTACTAGTATAATTAACTATCATTCTTAATAACTTACCATAAAATATTTCTGAATATCTTACTTTAATTCCTTCATTTATGCTGTTGTCTATTCCTTCTAATGAAAAGTTAGTGTTTTCATTTATAGAGATACGCAGTTCGCCATATATTTTCTTAGGCACACCTATGAAGTTAACTACTGGATTAAATGATAAGTCTACATAACCTTCAACTTCTTCAGGAGCAAAACTTAAGTTAGTTATGTTGTTGTAGTAAATAGAAAATTTTCCGTCAACTTTGTTGAACTTTACAGGTACTTCGCTTAAGTTACTAAAGCCTAAGTTTACGTCACAATAAACATCTACAGACTTATCTTCTCTTATCGTGAAATTATCTATGTTGTGCTTTATCAGCCATTCTTCTATCTTATCATTAGAATCATAAAAACTCATTTAATCTCCAAAGTTAACACTCATTGACTTTATTTTTTAATCTGGAAAAATCTTAGCAATCTTTTCTTGCAACGTTTCTGCTGTGAAAGGTTTTACTATGTAGTTGTTGACTCCAAACTTAACTGCTTCTATAATGTTTTCCTTCTTTGCTTCAGCTGTAACCATCAAAAAAGGTATGGCTTTAAGATTTTCAGTAGATCTCACTAATCTTAGTAACTCTATTCCTGTCATCTCAGGCATGTTCCAATCGGAAATGACTAAGTCATAACTATCATCACTGCTCAACTTAATAAAAGCTTGATGTCCATTTTCTGCTTCGTCGATATCATGAAATCCTATCTGTTTCAGAATACTCCTAACTATTCTTCTCATGGTAGAAAAATCATCTACTACTAAAATTTTCATAGAAAAATCTAAAGCCATTTTTAATTAAGGTTGTGTATAAACTATCTTCCAATTTCTGTTAACTTAGCTTTTGCTGCTGCTGACGTTGCTTTATCTAAACCTTGCATAAAACATAACCATTCCTGTAGAAGCGTATCCTTCTAAAATACTAAGATCATGTTTACTTTTTATGTTTCTTTCTTATATTTTTTAAGCGTATCCTTTATACTTTCTTTCATTTTAATTTCCATTATTGTTTCTTGTCATTCTTAAAGTATCCGTGTGCATAAAGAAATGCTTGTATAATATTCAATATTAGAAGACTCCAAACACTATCTTCGTATGCCACGATTATCCAGAACATACAACTAAGTACTGCAACAGCAAAACCAACTTTATACTTATGAACAGAAAGAAACCAAAATGCTGTTAGAGTAGAAATTAACGCTAAAAAGTTAATTGTTTGAAATATCATATACTTTAAATTATAAATAGTTTTTAATTTTAACAAATTTTAATTATAATATAATATATTTATAATTATTTTAATTTTTTTTTACATTTTACTATACGTTTACTTATATTATTTTTTTTTAAATTTTTTTATCGTTTCTATAGCTACTTTTAAATTAGTAACATTTTGAATATTATACTTTTCACAAACTATATTTACATTTCCTTTTCTCCAAAATCCTTCAGGACAAACAACTATCAACTTACCGGTTCTGGCGAATAAACCAAATTCCAACAAAGAAATAGGTGATTTAGTTTGCGGATCAAAGTACATGATTATCTTATCTGCTATTTCTAAACAATCTAATTCCCAACAAACTTGTTCTTTAAATTTTTCATCTTTTATTGAAATAGTCCAACTATTATCCCAATCTTTTCTTCTTGGATTTAAAATAACTAAATTATTACAAGATTTTAGTTCTTCTATAACTGTATCTTGCCACATTTCAGCTAAACCTAACTCAATAGATCCAGCAAGAAATACTGAAAGTTCATCATCTTTAATTGATATTTTGTTTGGTGGGAATATCACTCTCACAATACTATATTTCCTCATTTGTATAATTTATTCTTTAAAGTTGTATTTGTCAATTTGAACATGTGCATCATTATAACATCTCATTAATAAAATGGTTATGTGTAATAATTTAGTTATTTAATAGACAAATATATGTACTTCTTATGATTCATCTTGTATTGTGAACTACCTCGCCATTTCTAACGAAGTTTATTAATTTGTAGATAAGATGCTTTTAGTACATAAGCATTGGCGCTTATGATGTTATCAATAAAGCGTATTTCGTCAAGTGTAAATTGAGCAAGTTACTTGGTCTATGTTTCATTGCTTGCTTATTATAATTTTAACAATGAAGCACTCTTAATTTCTTCTTCTAATTTAATCTTCATTCTTTCTTCTTCATCGGCTAATTTCTTTATTTGTGCTCTTTTTTGTAATTCTTTAGTTATATACTCTTTATTTTCCCATGTATAGTTGCGTATGTAAGGTTCCTTTTTGTCATTTACAGCATACCTTGACTTTTCTGATAAAGTATATAAGTTTATACTTATTCTCATAAATAATGTTCTAACGTCTTTTATTTTTTCAAATTCAAACACGTAGTTACATCCGATAGGCAAGATCGTTACATAGTCAAAGTATAATTTATAATTTTTTAAGAATTCGTTGACGTCTTTATAACTATCGATAGATTCTAACATTTTTAATTTTTTTTTTAAATAGATGAAGTTTTTATCGTGAGCATATTACTTACTTCACTATAAAAACTTCATCTAATAGAGTTATCTTATTTTAATGATTCTAAATACTTAGCAACAGTGTCTACTTGAGATTTAGGCATGCGTTTATAATTAGGCATTATCGCCATGTATGATTCACCGTTGATAGTAACTGTGCTTCCTGAAGCAAAATGCTTTCCTGGAGTTACTATTTGTGTTTTAATCCATGATAAGCTTCTTTGACTGCCTACATGAGATAAGTTTGGACCTACTGCTCCGCCTGATCCGTCAATTGTATGACATGCAATACATCCGTTAGATTTAAATAGCTGCGCACCAGTAGACGCAAATGCTGCAGTAGACGTAAGCACAAATATGCTTAAACCTAAGAATGAAGCTGTTAAAATTTTTGAAAATGATTTTTTCATCTTTAAGTCTCCTTTAATTTTAAATTTTATTTAATTATAAACCAACAGATATTGTTTTGTAAGCTTAAGTTAATTTAAATTATAATAATATTATAATTTTTTTAAGCTTAACTTACAAGATATCTTTTAAATCAAGATTAGCTGTAAGTTTATACTATCATATCTTCCATGATTTTTGAATCTTATATAACCAGCTTTACTTTTTGTTTATTCGTATGAAAGAAATATTTATATATTTTTCTAAGAATAAATATTGCGTAAGATGTTAAATATTTTCTTGTTTTTTTTTTTTTGTTAATATCTTTCATGTTGATAGTGTGTATTGATAATATTATTTACATATTTCTTTATAATGATTAATATTTACCTACAAGCTACATAGCAAAAAGTTATACAATATACGATAAGCTTTAATTGTTAAATTTAATATTTTGATTTACTTCTTTATCAAATATAATATGTAATTGAATAATATATTTTATAGAAAAATAGATGTAATATTAGAAATTATTAAAGATAAAAATATAGATTATGATTAAAATTATATAAAAACATATTCAGTATATTTCATAAAATAAAAACAATTAACAAAGTAAAAATATAATAATATAATATAATAAAATTAAAATTAATTAAGGAGAAAAATTATGAAAATAGAAATTTTAGATAACATGGATTGTAATTCAGAAGAAGCAAAAGAAGAATATGGGAGTTGGAGCTCAAAAACAGAACATCATATTGCAGGAGCTATTAAAGTTACTGAAGATGAGTATTTTGATTTAGAAGTAAACGATGATTTTTTAAATAAACGAGTTTATCTTCTATATATCTTATATTCCAAAGGAGATTCTTTTGGAACTTCCACTGGAAATATAGAATATATAGATGTATTTGAAAATTATGATAAAGCATTAGAAGTTAAAAAAATTATAGAAGAAGATTATAAACGAAATCCAAATTATGATTTTGAACCAGACGGTAAGGATTTAAAAAGCTTATTTTATACAAAGGAAAATGGTAATAAAGCAAAAATTCCTACATGTATTTATAAAGGATATTTTGAGGATATTGAGTCAGTAAACATAGAAAAAATAACAATTAAAGGAGAATAAATTAAAAAGAATTTTTTGTAAATTATAATAAATATAATTCTATAAACATATATGTAACACTCTATAAATTGCCACCGGCAACATATCAATTAAATTTTGATAACATGAAGCAATAAGTATTTATTATGAGCAAACTTAACCATTTTGCTACCAAATAAATTTTATGATGATATCAATAAAACTTCCAAAAAGAATATGTAACGTATTTAAAGTAACTGATAAAATATAGACACTTTATTGGTAAACAAATAATGTTATGGTAAAACATTATTAACAAAACTTTTATCCTCCAAAAAAAGTATATTTAATATAATATAACATCTTTAACTATTATAATATTCTCTCTATTTAATGAAGAAAGAATTTATCATATCTCTTTTAGATGTAGAGAATGAAGCTATTATCATGTTTGATGAATTTGAAAAAATTTACTATAATGATAATGAGATAAATCTCTATTTTTAAATATATTAGACACCATAGCAAAAATAAAAAATTTTAAAATGATTTTTCATCTTTAAGCCAATTTTTAAATTTAATTTTTATTTAATTATAAGTTGTACCTATTATTTTTTAAGCTTAAATTAATCTTAAAATATAATAAATTATCTATATATATTATATATAGATAGATTTTTTAAAAGTTTAACTCATAACAATATCTTTTAATGGATAAACAAACAGAACGAAAGTTGATAGAAAAAGTTAAAAAAGATCCTTGGTACTTGAAATACGTTAACGAACAAACAGAAGAAATATGCTTAGCTGCGGTTAAGAGAAATGGATATGTTTTGAAGTACGTGAAAGATAAAACAAAAGCTGTATGTTTAGCTGCAGTTAAACGAGAAGGATGTGCTATAGAAGATGTAGATGATCAAACAGAAGAATTATGCTTAGCTGCAGTTAAAGATAATAGTACCGCTTTGAAGTACATCAAACATCAAACTGAAGAAATGTGCTTGATAGCAGTAAAAAACCTTTCATATGCTTTACCGTACGTTAAAGATCAAACTGAGGCTATATGTTTAGAAGCTGTAAAGAAAAACGGATTGATGATAGGATTCGTTAAAGATCAAACTGAAAATATATGTTTAGAAGCTGTAAAGCAGAATCCTGAAGCAATAGAATCAATTGATAATCCTAGTGAAGACGTATGCATAGCTGCAATAAAACAGAATCCTAATATGCTAAGTTCAATCAAAGATCAAACAGAAGAAATATGTTTAACTGCAGTTAAAGAAAATGGATATGTTTTAAGACACGTTAAGAACCAAAATAGAAAGATATGTTTAGCTGCTGTTAATAAGTATGGACATGCGATAGAATATGTTAAAGATCAAACAGAAGACATATGTTTAGCAGCTATAAGTCAGAATAGCTCAGCTTTGCAGTATATTAAACATCAAACTATAAGTTTATGTTTAATGGCGATAAAAGATAGCATTGACAATTTGAAGTATGTTAATGTTAAAGATAGAAACTTATGTTTAAAGTTAATAAGCATCTTAGCGGATAAAGATTATAAGTATAAGAATAATGAATTCTTAAATAAAGTAATTAACGAGTATAGCAAAGATAAAGAATTCAAAGATGTTTATACGAAGTATAATCTTTGGAAGTATACAACGATCAACGACAACACTTTGTTCTACTCTATGCTAAAGTAGCATACATCTATTTTGTATCTTTTAGTAAAATTAAACAATTAACTTTAAAAAAATTATATATATAATATGGACGAAAAATTAGAAAAACAACTAATAGTTGAAGTATACAACAATTATACTAAGCTGCGTTTATTAGAAGAGCAAACAGATAAGATTTGTTTGTCAGCTATCAAACGTAATGTTAATGCTATGGCATATGTTAAGGATAAGAATGAGAAACTTTGCTTAGAAGCAGTTAAGTTGAATCCTTTCGCTCTAGATTATATCGACAATCAAACTGAAGAGATGTGTTTGCTAGCAGTAAAGAAGAACGGATTAGCTCTAGAGTACATTAAGAATCAAACAGAAGAAATGTGTTTAGAAGCAGTTAAACGAAATGGATTAGCTTTGCAATGGGTTCAACGTCAATCTGAAGAAGTATGTTTAGAAGCTATCAAAGAAACAGGATTAAACTTACGTTTCGTTAAAGATAAAACTGAAAAGATTTGTTTAGAAGCTATAAGACGAACTCCTTTGTCGCTTCAATATGTTAATAATCAAACTGAAGAGATGTGTTTAGAAGCTGTTAAACGAGATCATTCAGCTCTATCTTTCGTTAAACATAAAACATTCAAAGTGTATGACGCAGCTATAAGCAAAGATATTTATGCTCTAATGTACATTAAGAATAATAGTTATAAATTGTATAAATTAGCTTTGAAGAAAGACATATCTGCATTCTATCTTATAGATAGAAAGAATAGAAGTGAAAAAGTTTGTATTACTGCATTGGATATTATGTATGAAAATAAGACAATTAATAAGAATATGTTGAACCATATATTGAAATTGTTTCCTAATGGTAACATTAAAAATCTTTATACTAAGTATAATTTTTGGAAGTATGTAGACTTCAAAGAATTAAATAACTTAGGCTTAAGCGAGTATCAGATGTTGTTGTAGATGAATAAAAAATTAGAAAAAGAGTTGATAGAAAAGGTTAAAGAAGATCCTTCATCGCTGAAGTATATGCAAGAGCAAACAGAAGCAATATGCTTAGCTGCGGTTAAAGAAGATCCATTCGCAATGTTTTAGATTTTTCAATCTGACAACCAAATAGCTTCAGATCGCAGTAAACAAAACACTACAAGACTGCTTTATACTATACTGTATAGATAAGCAAGCATTATGCATAGCTTTAAAATGCTTACTCCAGCTTTCGCTATAGTAATTCTCTAGTATTCCGTATATGCTATACTTGCTTAACTTCTTAGGTATTAATCTACCAAATTCATCGACAGTATGCAACTTACTTCTCAAACCATTTGAGACAAGTCGACTCTTTAAGTTCTTAGACGAATGAACATCAGCGTTTTCCTTTACTCCACACTTAGTACAATGAAACTCTTCTTGTGTCTTACGATTATTGTGTGATATGTTACCACACTCACAAATAATGCTGCTGTATCTTGAAGATGTTATGTGAACTCTTATTCCGTTCTTCTCACCTTGCGACTTCATGTAGTGCTTCACTTTAGATAACTGTAACAACTTTAATAGTCTAGAATACTTAACTTTGAACTCTTCGTTGTCAGCACTTAGTTTATCTCTGAAGAGTAAATCTTCAATAACTAGATCAGATATACAATTGTCTTTACAGTATTTAATGATCTCGTGTATTTCTAAGTTAACAAACCACTCAAGTCGTCTGTAAAGACGTTTTAACTTCTTTAGCTGACTATCTGAAAGATTCTGCATTCCTATCTTATCTAACTTCTGCAAATCTTTCAATATAGTCTTGAAGAACTCTCTGTCGAAGTCAAACTCTTTGTTGTTAGACATAGCTGCAAAGTTATTCTTAACGTTGAAGCCAAGTCCTTCAACTATGGTAAAGTTGTTGAACTTCAGATCAAGTTCGTCGACGGTAGCAGATATGTTTATCTTATTGCCTTTTACCGACGGAGATACTACGAAGTACTTAGTATTCCAATCTGATAGTTTATGATACTTTTCATTTATCTGTATGGGTAATATAAATCTATTATCTTTGAATAATTTAAAAGAGAACCAATCTTTGTACTTCGTATTGCTTGAATCTCTTAAGATATAAGCATTATCTTTAGAATATCCATTAACTCTAAAAGAAGATAGTTCATTAGTGAATTCTATAAGTTTTATACGATTGATGACATTCTTCTGTGCAAAGATAGCTAAGTTAACTATGCGTTCTAATATATTCTTATCGTTGAAGTGTTTGATCATAGTTAATATAGCTGGATTCTTTATTGTTGAATATATCTTAGATGGATCTGAAAGATTAAGGTATGTTAAGTACTTAACTAAGCGGCATATCATTGTAGATTGTTTATCTATTCTAAACTCTTTAACGCCTCCTACATCATGATGTTTAGTTTTCTTCTTATACTTACTAATGTCAAAATTAGTTTGAACTTCAAACTTCTTATTCTTGATTAAACGATTAAATGAGTTAATGTATTTATCTTTTAAGATAGCAAACTCTGTTTGAAGGTTCCACTTAGGTATTTTATCACTATGAAAGTTTTCATTAAACTTAGAGTTTAACGACTTCACATCTCTATTGAATAAGAGTAATTTTTTATTATTGTATATTATTTGAGACATACCAATCTTATGAGTAGTCATCTCTCTCATTATGTCAAAGACTCTTTTCATCTTTCCACTATTAGCAAAATATACTGATGTCATTTGACTCTTAATCATATGTATATATTATAACATATTAATTTAAAAAGTAAATATATTTTTATTAATAATTTATAAAACTTATTTGTTTATGAATAATATTAATTAAACTTTAACTTGGTATTTTTATAAATAAAATATATTAATCTTCACAGTTAAAATAAATTCATCTTTATATTATTTTCTAACAAGATTAAATTATAGAATAAAAATTTTAAAATATCATTATATATAAAATAATAAAAATAAATTATATATATTATTAAGATAATTATATTATAATTTAAAATTTTTATGAAAGAAGAATTAGAAAAAGCGTTGATAAACGAAATAAAGAATAATCCATCTTGTTTCAAAGAAGTAGATGAATCTGATCAAACAGAAGAGATATGCTTAGCAGCTATAAGAGTAAATGCGTACAATCTCTCGTTAGTAAAGAATCAAACAGAAGAGATATGCTTAGCAGCTGTTAAACAAAAAGGAGATGTACTATGTTACGTAAAAGAACAAACAGAAAAAATATGTAAAGAAGCAGTTAAACAAAATGAATATGCTATAAGGTACGTAAATAATCAAACTCATGATTTGTGTAAGATAGCAGTAAAGAAGAACGGATACGCGTTGCTGTACATTAAGAATAAAATTCCTGAAATATTAAAATTAGCAGTAGAACAGAATGGGCATGCGTTGAAGTACGTAGAAGATAAATCTGAAGAATTATGCTTTGCAGCTATAAAACAGAATCCTTATGCTATTATGTACGTAGAAGATCAAACTGAAAGATTATGTATTACAGCTGTTAAGATTAATCCAGATTCTTTAACTTACGTTAAAGATAAAACAGCTAAAGTTTGTTATGAAGCTTTAAGAAGAAACTTTAAATCTATAAGATACTTGAGTGATTCTGATCTTAGCAAGAAGAATGTATCTTTGGCTGTAATAAGAGCTATGGCTACTTGCAGCAACAAGGATATTAAAACATTAAATAGAATAATTAACTTGTTTAAAGACGATAAAGATATACAAAATATTTATGTAAAGTATAACTTATGGAAATATGTAGATAAGTTTAAAAAGAACAATTCACAATATTCAATGTTAAGATGAAAATATTTACGCATAATTCGTAAACATTATGGATAGAGAATTAGAACTAAAGTTGATTGAAGAAGTTAAGAAAGATCCTTTCAAGTTGAAAGATATTGAAGAGCAAACTGAAGATATTTGTTTAGCTGCAATTAAGTCTGCAGGATCAGCTGTGATATTGAGGGTAAAGAATCAAACTGAAAAGATTTGTCTAGAAGCAGTTAAACAGAATGGCAATGCCCTTCAATACGTCAAGAATCAAACCAAAGAGATATGTTTAGCCGCTATTTTACAAGATGCATATTTTATGAATCATGTTAAACATCAAACTGAAGATCTTTATCTAGAAGCAGCAAAGATAAACGGAAACGTCTTAGAATGTTTTAGATTTTTTAATTTAATAAAATAAAATTTATTAGATCGCAGTAAACAAAACACTACAAACTGCTTTATTACTATACTGTAGATATGCAAGCATTGCGTATATTGTTGAATCGCTTACTATAGCTTTCTCTATAGTAATTCTCTAGTATGCCGTATATGCTGTACTTGCTTAACTTCTTAGGCATTAACCTGCCAAACTCATCTACAGTATGCAACTTGCTTCTCAAAACATTCGAGACAAGTCTATCCTTTAAGTTCTTAGATGAATGAAAATCTGCGTTTTCTTTTACTCCGCATTTTTTACAGTGAAATTCTTCTTGCGTTCTACGATTACTACCAGATATATTACCACATTCGCAAGTAATGCTGCTGTATCTTGAGGTTGTTATGCGAACTCTTATTCCGTTCTTTTCACCTTGCGACTTCATATAATGTTTTACTTTAGACAGATGTAACAACTTTAGTAATCTTGAATACTTAATGTTAAATTCTTCATTGTCAGTACCTAGTTTATCTCTGAAGAGTAAATCTTCAACAACTATGTCTGATATACAGTTATCCTTACAATATTTTATAATTTCATGAATTTCTAAGTTAACGAACCACTCAAGCCGTCTGTAGAGACGTTTTAATCTTTTTAATTGACTATATGAAAGATTCTGAGTTCCTATCTTATCTAATTTCTGTAGATCTTTTAAGATACTTCCAAAGAACTCTCTGTTGAAGTCAAACTCTTTGTTGTTAGACATAGATGCAAAGTTATGTTTTATGTTGAAGTCGAGTCCTTCAACTATCGTAAAGTTGTTGAACTTTGGATCTGGTTCATCTATAGTAGCCGATACGTTGATCTTGTTGCCTTTAATAGAAGGCGATACTACGAAGTACTTGGTATTCCAGTCTGATAGTTTATGGTATTTTTTATTAATCTGTATAGGTAATATAAACCTATTATCTTTGAACATCTTAAAAGAGAACCAATCTTTATACTTCATGTTGCTTGAATCTCTTAATAAATAAGCAGTATTAGGACCATTACCAACTCTGAAAGAAGATAGTTCGTTAGTAAACTCTATTAACTTTATATGTTTTATGATGTTATTCTGCGCTAAGATAGCTAAGTTAACTATACGTTCTAACACATTCTTCTCGTCGAAATGTTTAATCATAGTTAATATAGCTGGATTCTTTATCGTTGAATGTATCTTAGATGGATCTGATAGGTTAATGTATGTTAAGTACTTAACTAAACGGCATAACATAGTAGACTGCTTATCTATTCTAAACTCTTTAGTGTCTCCTATAGAATGATGTTTAGTTTTCTTCTTGAAGTGAATAAGATTTATATTAGTTTGAACTTCAAACTTCTTATTTTTGATTAAACGATTGAATGTGTTAATATACTTGTCTATTAGTATTTCATATTCTTTTTGTAAATTCCACTTAGGTATCTTATCACTGTGAAAGTTTTCATTGAACTTAGAGTTTAATGATTTTATGTTTCTGTCAAATAATAGTAGCTTTTTATTGTTGTATATCATTATAGACATAGAAGTCTTATGAGTAGTCATCTCTCTCATGATGTCGAAGACTCTATTCATCTTTCCTGTATTAGCGAAATGTACTGATGTCATTTGACTCTTAATCATATGTATATTATAATATATTAATGTGAACTACCCCGCCCTTACGGACGGGGCTTCTTGGTTCGTAGATAAGGTGCTTTTTAGTGCATAAGCATTGCTGCTTACGATGTCATCCGCAGAGCTTATCTCCCCAAGCGTAAATTCGGCAAGTTCCTTGCCTATAGTTTTATTTAGTATATTTATCGACGCATTCATATCCCTGTCGTGTTCGGTATGGCATACGGGACAAGTCCATTTGCGGACGGATAAAGTCATATCCTTATAGATATATCCGCATGCCGAACAGGACTTTGATGTATTGCGGGGGTTCACTTTCTCTACATAACAACCAGCCTCTTCCGCTTTGTAGTTAAGAAAAGAAACAAACTGTCCCCAGCCTGCGTCAGATATTGATTTAGCAAGATTATGATTTTTAACCATATTTTTGATTTGCAAGTCTTCTACTTTGATATATCCGTAGTTATCTACTATTTGCCTTGACAGCTTATGCTGAAAATCCTTGCGCTGGTTAGATACTTTTTTATGTAGTCTTGCAACCGATACCTTTGCTTTCTTGCGGTTATTAGAACCTTTCTTTTTATTAGAAAGCCGTCTTTGTTTTTTAATAAGGCGTTCTTCGGAGTAAATAAGGTATTTAGGATTATCAATAACCTTGCCATCAGAAAGAACCGCAAAAGACTTAATACCTACGTCTATTCCTACCTGCCGAGACGGCAAGGGTTTAACCTTAGGCGTATATTCTACCGAAAAACAGACATACCACCGGTCTATTTCTTTTTTGATATTGCAGGTTTTGATAATGCCGTCTATCTGCCTATGCTGTTTAAGTTTTATATGCCCGATTTTGGATAATTTAAGTTTACCGTCTATTATCTCAAAGCCCGACTGCGTATAAGTTATGCTGTCATATCTGCCTTGATTTTTAAATCTCGGATATCCCGCCTTACCGCTTTTATCTTTAAGCCTGCGAAAGAAGTTTTTATAGGCTTTTTCTACCCTGAATAAGACGTCCTGCAAGACTTGAGAGTGGATATTTGTAAGATATTCGATGTTTTTCTTATCCTGAACTAATATCTTTTGCTGGTCTATGCGGGATAGACTTTTCTTTGTTTCTTCGTAATGGCGGTTTCTATCTGCCAAACAAGAATTATAAAGGATACGGCAAGTCTCAAGCGTCCATTCGAGTTTTTCGGTCTGCTTTCTTGTCGGGTATAACCGATATTTATAAGTCTTGAGCATTTTGCTTTTTCTTTTTAGGTATATTCCAATATGGAGATTTACATTTAGGGCATAGCATTACTTCCGATTTTCGCGGTATCCATTTATGCCCGCACCTTTTGCATAATAACTCGTTTATTTTTATCTTCATACTTATAATTGTATATTATAAGTAATTTTTTGTCAAGCAAAATATAAACAATATTGTATTGCCTTTCATCCCCGCCCTTACGGACGGGGACTTCTCGGCAATGTTAGTTAAAAAATAAATATATTTTATTAATTTATGAAAATTTATTTGTTAGTGAATAATATTAAACTTTAACATAATATATATATAAAATTATTTGGATTATTTTTATATGATTTTGTAATTTTTATTATATAAAAGTTTATATATAATATATATTATGAATTATCTTTAATATTTTATTAAAGAATTTAATAAAATATACTATGACAATATGGATGAAGAATTAGAACAAGAACTAATAGAAAGAGTTAAGAAAGATCCTTTTAGTTTAAAACACATCAAAGATCAAACAGAACAAGTATGTTTAAATGCTGTTAGTCAGAATGGATTAGTTTTACTGTTCGTTAAAGATCAAACTGAAGCTGTATGTTTGGCTGCTGTAAATAATAACGGATACGCTATGCAGTATGTTAAAGACAAAACTAATGCAGTATGTTTAGCAGCAGTTAATCAAAATAGATTTGCTCTAAAATATATAGATGATCAAACTGAAGAAATATGTTTAGCAGCAGTTAATCATAGTGCATTAGCTATAGAGTATGTTAAAGATCAAACAGAAGAAATATGCTTGAAATCAGTTAGACGCACGCCTTACACATTAGAATATATTAGAAATCAAACAGAAAAGATATGTTTAGAAGCAGTAAGCACCGATGGATTGACTTTAGAATATGTTAAAGATCAAACTGAAGAACTATGTTTAATTGCTGTTAAGCAGAATGGACGTGCATTAGAGTACGTTAAATATCAAACTGAAGATATATGTTTAGCCGCAGTTAAACAGAACGGACATGCCTTAGAGTACGTTAAAGATCAAACTGAAGAACTATGTTTAAATGCAGTTAAGCAGAATGGATTAGCTTTAAGTTACGTAAAATACCAAACAAAAGAAATATGTTTAGAAGCAGTTAAGAGAACTGGAATTGTTTTGATGCATGTTAAAAATAAAACGCCGGAAATATGTTTAGCTGCAGTTAAACAGAACGGATTATCTTTACGTTATGTAAAACATCAAAATGAAAAAATATGCTTAGAAGCAGTTAAACAAGATCCGTACGCTATAGATTATGTTAAACATCAAACTAAGAGTATATGCTTAGAAACAGTTAAGTCTAATGGATTATGTTTAGAATTAGTTAAAGATCAAACTGAAGAAATTTGTTTAGAAGCTATTAAACAAAATGCGTACGCTAGACGATATGCAGACGTCAACAAACTACAAATTGCCTTATTAGTATTAAATGTTTCATTGAAAAACGAAGATAAAGTAATTTTAAATAAAATAATTAAAATACACGGTGAAGATAAAGAAATTCTTGATTTTTACACTAAACATAAGCTCTGGAAGTACGTAGATATATCAAATAATTTAACTCATTATGGTATGATACTATAAATGATTAAATAAAGTTCTAAACTTATAAAATGTTATTTATTTTTTTTTTTTAATATAAATATTTTTCAACATGAAAGATTTACAAAATTATTTTAAAATTATAAAATATTTTTATAAGTTAAATTTTAACTGTGGAGATAATGATGAATAATTTAAGAAATTTTTTAAAAGATAATAAAAGAGTGATAGTAACAGGAAAACCTGACATATGTAAAGCTGAATTTACGTCGTTCGTATCGAATAAGCCATTATTAGAAGCAGTCAACTTCGATGCTGAGTATCATAGCGTTGATAATTTAGTGTTAGGTGACTTAGAAAAGTTAAACAACTTAAGCTTTTTAAATATAGAAGATAAGTTAGTAGCTACATTTAAGGGCAGTATAAATGAATTAAACAGTTTATTAGGTAAATCAAGCTTCGTAGTTTACAACTTAAAATTTGACGTAGATAGTTGGTTAGACTTTGCTTCACAATATAGAGATAGTTATGGAAAAATTGCTATAGACGAAAGAGTATATCTTTTCATAAAGAACAACAAGAATATGATATCAGAAGAAGGAAGATGCACACCTAAGAATTGGATCATAGCTTCAAATACTATAAAGAAAGGTAACTTAAACATAGAACAATTCGTAGGCAAGTCTGTCAACAAAGAATTCTTAAGTTACTGTAATTTTTTAGAAAGAATGTACGAACAGAACTATAAATAAGGAGATACTTTATGAATGAAGTAGAAGAAACGTTAAACGTAGAAGATTTAACTAAACTAAAAGATAATTGTTTAAAGTATAGAAGTTTTCTAGCTAAGAGAACGATGAAAGACATATTTAGTTTATTTCTTTGGATACCTTTTTCATTTATTTCTACTATGTACGTTTCAAAAGCATTAGGATACTTGTATGTAGAAAGTCAAAACAGCATAATAGTTAACGTTACATTACTAGCTTTAATTCCTACTATAATATCCATATTCTTTATGATAGACATTGTATTAGACTTATATCATATGATGGAATTTGGATTAGTTAACGAAGACCTAATAACTATATTCAACAAAGCTTTAAATAACGAATTAAGTATAGTTAAGAAAGTTACTAACGACGGCAACAACAATATGAAAGTTGAAATAAAGCATAAATCTATGTGAATTTTAAAATATTAAATTTTGTAAATTTTATGTAGTTATAATGTTTAATTTAAAAACTTAAAATTATAGGAGCTAAGATGCATGTAAACAAAGTAAATGATTTACCTCAAGGAAACATGTTAGCAGGCACTATGAAGAAAGATAACGGCGAGTCTAAGATTGTATTCTTTATCAAAGACAGTGACTTTCCTGAAGATAAATGTACGATACAGAGTGCTCTATTATTCTTTATACTAGAAGTTAACGACAAGTATGTTCCTTTCATATACTATGTTGCTAAATTTGGTAACTCTAACAGATTCATCTACAATACAGTTATTTACTTGAATGAATTAGATAAGATAGAAGATTTATTGTTAGATACTCGTACGTATTGCTTCGTAGGTAAAGAAACAGTAGAACCAAACAAACGTATAAGTTGCAATCTCATTCTTGATGAAAAAGTTAATAAAGCATTGAATGATGAAGTAGCTAAGATTTTAGAGTCTTTTAAAAGTACTAAAGAGTGTGATAGAGGATCTGCACAAGATTTCATAGATTTTCAAAATAGTGGTATGTTTGCTAATTTTATAGGTAAAAAAGAAAATGCATTCAAGAGAATAGAAGAACTGTCTAAGTTTGGATTAGTAGTTGATCTCAATCTTATGAGAAGTAACGAAGGATTTAGTTTGATTAATTAGAGGCAAGATAAAACAACAATAGTTATGTTTTTATTCATTCATAATACCATCGTATACTTATCATCTAATTTTTTTAACTTAGAAAAATCAACATACTTCCAGAGGTTATGTTTCGTGTAAATATCTTTAAATTCTTTATCATGATATCTCTTTATTATCTTATTTAGTATCTTTTCATCTTTTTGATTATTAGATATTAAGAACTTTAACACTTCTAAGTAATTTCGCTTGTTACAAATAATATATTTAAAAGATTCTAAACTTTGCTTGATAGCAGCTATGCAAGTATCAGCGCTTTGACATTGAGCATACTTTAGCACTCTCCAATCTTTACTAACGGCGTTAAAACGCATAGTTTCACTTTGATACTCAGCGAACATCAGCGCTTTCGGATTCTGTTCTACTGCCGCAGAACATATTTCTAATGTTTTATTCTTAACATGTTCTAAAATTAATCCATCTATTTTAACTGCACTTAAACATAAATTAGGAGTTTTATCTTTAATGAATTTAAAACTATGTGATGATCTTTCTAAGGCAGCTAAACAAATTTCTTCTGTTTGATCTATTACATACTCTAACGACGAACTAATTTCTTTCACTGCAGCTAAACAAATTTCCGGAGTCTGTTCTTTGACTAAGTCTAATAAGTTGCCATCTCCTTTAACTGCAGTTAAGCAAATTTCTTCAGTTTGATTTTCAACGAATAAAATTGATCTAGGATTACTGGTGACTGCAGTTAAACATATTTCTTCAGTTTGATGTTTAACAAATTCTAAAGCGTTTCCGAAATCTTTAACTGCTGCTAAGCATATCTCTGGTGTTTGATATTTAACGTACTGTAGTGCTAATCCATTACGTTCAACTGCAACTAAGCAAATATCTGGAGTTTGTTCTTCTATGAACTGCAAAGCGAATCCTGTATTATTTATTGCAGCTGAAATTATCTCGATAGTTTTATTGTTTACATACTGCAGCGCTAAACCGTTACTGTTGACTGCTGCAAGACATAGTTCGTCGTCTTTATCATTTATAAATTCTAACAGTAATCCGTCGTTCTTTAACGCTCTAAGATAAAAGTTTGATGATTTATCTTTGATGTACTTAAATACATTTCTATTCTTGGCTAACGCAGCTAAACATATAGCTTCTGTTTGTTCTTCTATGTATCTCAAACTAGAAGGATTCTTAGTAACTTGTTCTATGAGTTTAGCTTCTAGTTCTCTATTCATAAAATCATCGCATAATTATTTAATTCTTCTAAGTTAAAGAAATCAACATACTTCCAAAGATCATACTTAGTGTAAGTATCGATAGCTATTTTATCTTTGCTAAGTCTTTTAATTATTTTACTTAAAACTTCTTTGTTTCTATAATTTGATTTTATAATTAACTCTAACGCAACTAAACATTGTTTCTTAACATTATAATCTAAGTAAGTCAAAGCTATTCGTATGTCTTTCATGTGTTTACAAACGTTAATACTTTTGTTTTTGTTGTTGGCATAAGCTATTGATTCATCTTTTCTCTTAACAGCTTCTATACATATTTCTTCAGTTTTATCTTTAACATATTGTAATGAAAAACTATCTTGCTTAACCGCTTCTATACATACTTTAGTGGTCTGATGTTTAACGTACCTCAACGAACATCCATAATTCTTAACTGCAGCTAAACATATCTTTTCAGTTTGATCTTTAACATGCTCTAATGCGTTTCCATTTCTATTGACAGCTGCTAAACATATCTTTTCAGTTTGTTCTTCGATCTCTTTCAAGCTAAAAGGATATGTTCTTACAAATTCTATTATTTCTAATTCTAATTTTTCATCCATTTTCATCTAGTAAAAGCATATTTTACATTATATTTGTTAAAATCATCAACATACTTCCATAAATTGTACTTAGTAGTGAGTGTATTAATTGTATTATTATTCGGATGCCTTCTTACTATTCTGTTTATTGAACTTTTATTGATTTTCTTAGTCTTTATCATAATTTTTAGTTTTTCTATATCGTCGTCTATAGTATACTTATCGATTATTACTTTTATCTTTTCTACGTCTAATTTTAAACCTTCCATTAACTTTAAGTTGTTATCGTTGTCTATATGATGCATAAAATTCTTAACTTTAACGTCGTCATCGTACAACTTAAACAAGAAGTCTTTTACACTTTTGTATTCATAATTGTAGACATAAGATGATACGTTTAATAAATCTTTAGACTCATGAATTATTTGATGCATGCTAGGACCAGAAAATCCTAGAACGTCTCCACTATAATAAATTGGTTGATCGTTTAAAATAGACTTTATATCTTCGTCTGTTTCTTTAGTTTTTTCATCACTGAACAAAACGAATATCATAGTGTTATCTTCAACTTTTGTGTCGAAGCCTTGAGTAACTCTCAATGAGTGCTTATATTGCTCAGTATAAACAGCCTTCATCATTAGTTTATCAAAAACTTTCAACTTAATTAAGTTCTTAATTATCTTTTTGTTATTATCCATTTTTTTTGTAAAAATAAAATGAAGTTTAATATGAAATAATGTGTTCTTTCATGCTAAACTTCATTTTTAGTTAAACGTGTAAATTTCATCTTTTAGCTATAAATCACATTTCTCTTACTATATCTAAATTACTCTTATCTTTAGCTTTTACATGCTTCTTCTTCAACGTCATTCTTTTAATAGCGCCTTTATCCGCGTCTACTCTTAGCTTACCGAAAACCAATGCAGGTTCTCCGTGAAGAACTTTAACCGTTTCATTGTTTATCTTTATTTCTGTATACTTTAACGTTACGTTAATATTTTTCATCATCTCACCATTGTTATATCGTTGTTATGTTGTATATGTTTATTCTTCCTTGGAGCTACAAGTTCACGTTCTACTACATCTTTATCATTTTTAGCGTTGAATCTTAAATTATAAAAAAATAGTGATAGTGCATTAGCATTTTTTTCTAAATCATTAAGACAATAATGTATTACATCAGTGTTACTTTCTTTATTATTAAGTTTTCTATAACTTTGTAAAAGAGACTTAACATCCATGATAATCCTCCTATTATATTTTATATATAATATATAAAATATTCTTACATTTTTTACAAATTCAATAAAAAAATATATTATATTTTATTATAGATAAGCGGTTAACATTAAAATTTAAACAGGAGAGATAGATATGTTAGATGACATAGAATTAACCCAATACGATATTATAATGCATATGCTTTACAAAAATTATACGATAAGTTTAAATAGCATTAAAGGAAATTCAACCAATAATTTATATAAGATAAGAGTACAATATAAAGATGATATTTTTACTATGGTAAGTAACTCTTTCTATGTAGAAATTCCTTTTAACTACGACGATAATGCGCTTAAACATGCATTAAACAAGATGAGTCCTAACAATTTTATGAATTTTTATAGAGAGTATAAGAAGATATTAAACGAGTTAGTACGAGACGTAGAAGAATATAAGTCGCTGTTTAAGAAAAGATATGTAGAATTTGATAAAAATAAATTAATAATTATTTAAAAGCATATTAAAGATAAAATATTTATTTAATTTTTAATTAAAATATGGACATTGAAAAAGTATTAAAAAAATATGAATTGAAAGATTCTAAACGAATCGCTGAAAAGTCTTTCAAGAAGAATTTTCAATTGTTTCCTCATTTCAACGCATCTAAGAAAAAGTTAAGGTTTAAAGTGAAGATTATCGATGGAAAAGAAATAAGGTAAAGAAGTAATGTTTCATACAGCCATATCATCGTATCTTTCAACTTCACCTTTGTCCATACCTATCTTCACTAGATCTTTAACCTTAAAGTTTAACCTGCCTTTATAATCTATTAAACTTCTCTTTCTTTCAGCGTTGTGTAGAGCGTTCTTCAAGAAGTTTACTTTGTTGTCGGTGAATATTCTTATGTTATACTTAGCTCTAGTTACTCCTACGTAGAACTGTTGAAGCTTACTAGAAGTTTGATTCATATCTATTATTACATTCTCGAACGTTTTTCCTTGACTCTTGAACGTAGTTATAGTGTATCCGTAGTCTAATGAGTTGAAATTCTTTATGTTGAACTTCTTAAGTTTACCTACGTCTTTATCGGAGTAAGTTCTAACTTCTATTTCGTCTCCGTTTATAGACTCTATCGTTCCCATCTCACTGTTCTTTATATACTTACTCTTACTAGTTTCAGTGAATATTATTTGATCACCTTCTGTTAAACTTATGTCTTCTTCTTTGTACACATGAACTAAGTCGAATCTATCTTTTATTTCTTCGAACTTAATGAAGTTACCGTTGTCGAAAGTTAACTTTTCACTGTCTATATCTGATATTATACCTTTATGATTCTTGTACTCGAAGTACATTCCTAACTCATAAGCAGCTTCTGTTCTCATACTCAACGTAGAATCTATCTGCATCTTTCTCTTTATCTTGAACGTGAACTGTTCTTTATCCCCGAACAATTCGTTATGTATCATACTGTTAAGTTCTAACCTTCTCTTGTTAGTGTGAGTAAGTATCTTAGTACCGTCTTTCTTCTCTTTATACTTACCCATATAATAATCTAATATATCTTTGTTTCTTTCTGATTCTTCTTTTTCTACAGTAACTTTGTCGAATGTTTCTAATACTATATCTTCATTCTTCTTGTTGACTATATAATCTTTTAAAGTAGCAGTTGCATCTTTCAACACGAAACCTTCTACGTCAGCAAACTTATCTGAATCTTTCTGCCTATAGTTAGTAGTGAGTTCAGCTAGAGGCATTCCTAACTTCTTAGATTCAGAAAAAGGAATACCGCCGTTTATAGGTACTAGTTGTTTATCGTCACCTAACATCACTATCTTAGCTTTCTTAGGTATCTTACTAAGTAACTTGTCAAATTTTACTGCGTCCAACATAGAAACTTCATCTATTATGTATATAGCTTTCTCTTCAAACTTCATCTTAGAGTATATCATAGAATCTATAGTTCTAGTATCTTCTAATCCTGCATCTTGCATTTCTCTTACAGCAGCATTCTGAAACGATAAACCTACTACTTTTATGTTAGATTCATCTGCTATAGCTTTCAACGATTTCAGCATGAAAGTTTTACCAGATCCAGCATCACCTTGAACTCCTATTAGTTTGTGCTTGTTGCTCATTATAGTAACTATGACATTTTTCTGTTCAGCAGTAAGTGTAAAATCACTGTTGAGTTCTTTTCTCATTCTTCTTTCATACTCAGATATCATTATTTCAACTGTTTTGACGTTGCTATAAAGTTCACTAGAGTACTTCAACGTGCTCAAGTTACGCTTTTCTACTCTTATCATCTCTTTAGTAGTAAAGAAATCACGTTTATAGTGTTTTATGTAACTGTCATCTTCTAATGTTTCTTTGAGTTTATCGTAGAATTCGTCGAAAGATCTACCTATCAAGAAAGGTTTAGCTTTCTTAATAACGTCGTTCTTCGTGAAGAACATTTCTTGTTTAAGACACTGTTCTATAGAATCTTTTATTATTTCTTCCATAGATATAGTATTTACCGTGTTTATACCTTTGAAGTCCAAACTCATGTCTAAGCCTTCTCGCCATTTAGCTATCAGTTCGTTCTTGTCGAAAGTATCGTTCTTTTCTTCTCTAGTAGAAAAGAAAGCAGCTTTTTCTGAAGCACCAGAGTCTATCTTTTCTTTTATTTGATTACTCCTACTAGAAAACTTACTTATGTACTCTTGAGGCATATTAGCTAGTTCGAAGTTGCTCTTCGTTTGTCTTAACTTGTATCCTCTTCTCATCAAACTGAAACCCAGAGCATTGTCGTAAACTGCTTTTATCGTGCCTTGTTCGTGAAATACAGACGTTAGTATTGGAGCTTTAAACGAATTGTCTTTAGTTTTTACTATATTCATTAGTTTGAGATGTGAGTGTAGATGAGGATCTTCTATTCCTTCTACAGGTCTGCTAGTGGTATGCATGAACGAAACAGCTACATAATCTTGCGTTTGTACAAATTCATTGTTCTTATAATATTCAGTATAGTGATTTTCTATCCACTTCATTACTTCTCTCTCTGCTTCTACATGTGCGTCTATTATATCCTTATTGTTGTAAACTAAAGCAGCGATGGATACAGACTTAGGTGGAGAAAGCACCAACTCGAATCCTGCATTCTGTTTTTCTTTCTTCACTCTGCGATTGTCTACTTCTTTAGCTTCGAATATTCTATCATACTGTTCTTTAGTTATGTGATCTGTTATTCCAAACTCTTCCTTCAACCTACCGTATATGTTAGCGTTGTACGCTTTACTAGGTGAAATCATGTTCATAAACTTGTCTATTGAATAGTAATCGAACGGCCTAGTTCCTTTGCTGAATCTCTTAGTTCTCTGCAAGTTAGTTCTCCTTTAATGTTATATATATTATATATAATATATTTTTCATTATGTTAAAAATTTACAAATATTTTTAAAATTGTTTAAAATATATATATATTCTATATAAAACATTTACAAAACTTTTTCAAGTTGTTATAATATTAATTATAAATAAATAAAAATTTATTCAGTATGAAATTATAAATAAAAACAAAACAATCAAAGTATCAATATACAATAAATAATCTAAATGCAGTAATTTAAGGTTGTAAAAGTTAGTAACTTTATTTTTAAGTTTCTTAATTTTTAATAGTTTAAAATTAAAATAATTTAATTGAGATATCATAATGAACCCAGAAAATTTAGACATAGAATTAAATGATTCTTTGAAAGAAATAGACACAGTTAATTCGTCTTACCATATAATAGCAGTAAAACCTGATAGAGAACTTGCACTTTTTCTTTTTAAAAAGGATAAAATAGATTATATTTACAATGTATGCTCGATGGAAGGCAATCCGATGACTTTCCCTGAAGTGCAGACACTCTTAGATGGAATTACTGTAGGTGGACACAAAATAGAAGACGAACAGCAAGTTTTAAACCAGAATAAAAGCGTTTCTCTTTTATTGTCTATGCTTCAAAATAAAGAATTTAAATTAGACAAAGAAACATTCTGCAAACTTAATAAAATAGTTTCAAAAGATGAATCCATCAAACCTGGGGAATTTAGGACTAGCCAAGTAACAATAAGTGGAACAGATTATATCCCGCCTAAAGCAGACAAATTAGACGAGCTGTTTATCAAAGGTGTTAAAAAAATTTCAAGTATTGAAAATCCAATCATCCGCTCTTTCGTATTTTTTGGATTTGCAAGTAGACATCAGTTCTTTTGGGACGGAAATAAAAGAACCAGCAGACTTATGGCTAATGGTGTATTACTTGAAAATGGTTTTCAAGCTTTAAATATTAAAGCGAAAGATTCTCTTGAATTCAATAGAGCACTCATAAAGTTTTATAATTCCTGCGATTATAATGTTTTATTGTCGTATCTTATTTCTTACTATGAACATTCAATGCGCATATTTGGTACAAATGATATTTCTAGAGATTATCATAATAGTCAAAATACAGATAGGTCAATGCAATATTAATATTTAAATTTAATTAATCTTAAACGTAATAGATGAATCTAAGAAGTACATAACAGAAAATAACAACGTCATTAAAAAGTATATAGAATAGATTAATATATAATTTCATATTGTAGATTTATTTTAAAGTTATAATATATAAACACTAAAAGGAGGATAGATGCTAATTTCTACAGAAGATTATGTTTCAATCGAACGTTACATAATCAAAGCTTTATTTGAAAACCCAGGTTTACTAGATTCCTTGAACGATTTCGAATGTTTAATGCAAGAAGATCAAAAGATATTGAACGTTATAAAAGAAAATTCAAAGTTAGATTCAGAAAAGTTATACCAAGTTATTCCTAACTATCTTAAGCATGTAATGGATCAAATAAGATTCAACGAATATGCTTACATGTTAATATTAGACACGATAGATGAATCTAAGAAATACATAGCAGAAAAGAACAACGTTATAAGAATGTCTATACTCTTATCTAAAGTAAAAAAACTATATCCTAAGTTCGAAAGAATGTTAGAAGAATCGTTAAAAAATAATGAGTAAACATATTACAATAGAAGAACTAGAAGAGTTAAAAGCTTCAATACAAAACTTAGCGAGTGAAGCTTTGAAGTTCAACAGAGATAAACTAGAAGAAAACTTCGATGTTACTACTAACAATATAAAATTTTATAACTTGAGATTAAAACTAGCTAGTATGTTGAATAAATTAGAGTCAGATCAAGCTAAAGTTAAAAAAGTACTGTTCAAGAAGTTAAAAGAAGATGTAGACTTCAACCTTTCTAAGTCATCAGATATGAACACTTTCATAGAAGCAGACGATGAATTTCAAAGTTATAGTAAGATGATAAGTTTAACGAAGAACATAGTTAAGTATATAGAAGATGTTATATCAGGATTAAATACTAAACACTTCGAAATGAAGTTATTCTTAGAATATAAAAAATTTATGGCTGGGGAGTGTATGAAGTAATGGATATCGATAATAGAATAGAAGAAATAGTATCTAACTGGAAGATTAACTTCATCATAAGTAACAGAGAAACTAAGTATGTAAACGAGTATATAAAGAATAATTGCAAAGATGGTGATTATTATAACTTCTTCATAGAGTTGTGTAATTACTACGGAATACAAGAATTCATCTCTGATTTCTTCGTAGACTTAAGGAAGAACCCTTCTTTTAAATTTTGTAATAACGCTATAAAAGCTGAAGCGCTGAAGTTAGGAATGATAAAAAAAAGAGAAAAAACAAGTTCGAAGAATAAAAAAATTAACGTTGAAACAGGAGAATCAGATGAAAAACAAGAATAGAATCTTAATAGCATTGTCGTTGATGCTGTTAATTCCAGCAGTTACAGGATGTGGAACTATGAGCGCAGGAACTACAACTCTTAACGGTATGTCTAATAGAACAATATCTGCCAAATTGATAAAAGGAGAAACAACTAAGAATGAAGTATACAACTGGTTAGGAAAACCTGCAACAGTTACGTATTTATCTAACGGTGAAGAAAAAGTTGTGTATCAATATGCTTACGAGAAAGTAAGTCCTACAATAGTATTAGGTTTTAATCTTCATAACGAACATGCTAGAACATTAACATTGATATTTAGAAATAACGTGCTTCAGAATTATAGTTATAATATAGAATAGAATAGTAGTATAAAAATTAAAAGGAGATATTATGGAAAGTATTGTAGAATTAAAGGTTGATTCAATAACTATAGATACTCAACGCGAAGTATCTGCAGAAAAGATAAACGATCTAGCTAACAGTATAACTAAGATAGGCTTAATGCATCCTGTTACAGTAGTAAAATCTAACAATGATAAGTACACCTTAGTTTCAGGTTATCATAGATTACAAGCTTTTAAATCATTAGGTATCGATAAAATTCCTGCAGTATGCGTAGATTATGATGAAGATAGAGTTAAGTTAGCTAGGATAGATGAAAACTTAGTAAGGAAGAGACTTACTAAGTTAGAATTTTCTAAGATACTAGTAGACAGAAAAGAATTAGAATCTAAGTTAGAAGGTTCAGAAAAGAACTTCGTTAAGAAGATAAAAGATATGACAGGAGACTCTTCAGCTACTGTATCTAGAGCAATGAAGATAGGAAAGTCTATAGATCCAACATTAGCGAATGAATTAGTTAAAACTTCAGCAGCAAACAATCAGAATTCTCTATTGGAACTTTCGCTCTTCGACTTAGATGAACAGAATACGTTAGCTGAAGCTTTAAAATCTACTGACGATTCTAAAGTCAAGTCGAAGATGGTTAATGATAAGATAGCAGAAAAAAGAAAAGATAATGAAACCAAGAAGAAGAGTGTAGAAAGAGAGCCTGCTGAGTTGAAATCTAACTTCGTAAAGGAAGTGACTTATGATAATCTTAACATAAGAACTCTAAGAGTAGAAGAAGCTAATAAGATAAAAGATAGAGCTACTATACTACCTCTGCTGTATTGTTTCGAACATGGAATAGTGAAAGTAATTACATCTAATGAAGAAATAGTAGGATTCATATACGGTATACTAGACAACGATAACTTTAACCTTATAGGTGTATACTATGCTAACCTAGAAATCAGAGTAAGATTATTCGAAGATATATTAGAAAGTTACACTGTAAAAGTTATAACACCTTCTGAAGAAGAAGAGTTCTACTATAACTTAAACTACAAGATCAACAACGAACCTATAAATTTAGAATACTCAAGATTAACACTAAAGAAAAATTAAGGAGGAATTAAGATGAGTATTGACGAAAGTTTGTTTAATTATACTAAATATAGAAGATCATATTCGTTTCTGTTTAACTTGATAATTATCTTGTTGTTGGTAGAATTAACAGCTGATAAAATGTATCCGCACACTACTATAGTAGGTTTTATATCTTATGTAGAAACTATGAAGTTAAGTTACATAATTAACTTAAGCATCATACTCTTAGTTATGTCACTAATGTTAACCACCCTATTCATGTATGTATGTTATGCAATAGTAGACGCATTAACTTTCATAGTGACGACAATAGTAGAAGGATTTTCTGCTTTAAATAATAAGAAGAATGTCGATAGTGCAACAAATAGTAAAAAGTTGAACTCTGATTCAATAGGAATGATAGGATTTGGAGTTATGCTCGTTGCATTATCTACTATCTTTAGCAACTCAATTACATTTACAATTTCTAACTTCATTAAGCCTTTTTAAGAGTTATTTAAGTTGAGTAAACAAAAAACTAAAGGTAAACAATTCGAAAATAAGATTGCGTCTATTCTGCATGAATTCTTGTATACAGAATTCACAGAGTATGCTAAATTTTTATCAGAAATTAATTCAGACTTATCAGTTAAACGAAACTCTAATTCAGGTGCAACAATAAATGACGACGGTGACATAGATTTAAATCTAGGTAAAAAATACTTTCCATATTCTATAGAGTGTAAATTTTGGAAAAAGTTTCAAGATCTAAATATATTTAACATAAATAAATCTTCTGTTTTACCTTCAGTATATAAAAAACAAGCATTACCTGCAGCTAAAAATAAGAATCTAAAACCTATAATAATATTTCAAGCTAATAGAACTCTTCCTATGGTTTTTTTCGATAATAAATTATTAAATTTAAATTTATACAATATAGATTATTACATTAAACTTAGCAATAATTTTTACATATGTTTCTTGGTTGATTTTTTACAACTACATAAACCTAAAGGTGAAGGAGTAATTTCATGAATTACATAGACAACGATGAACTATTAATAGAAGTTATAAATTGGAAGAACAGAGGACAAATGTCTGATAGGTTAGTAGGAATGTTAAAACTTCTAATTTATAACTATGCATGTAAGATATACAGTAACAACGTAAACGAGATAGAAGATATAAAACAAGAATGTTTTTTAAGAATATTAAAGTACGGTAAGAACTTCGACGTTACTAAGACAACTAATGCTTTTTGTTACTTTTCTACTATAATTCAAAAATCTTTACTAAAAGAAGTTTTGATCATTAAGAGTATGAAAGAGTCTATTATATATGATTCTCAAGATCTCATAGATGGCGTAATTTTAGTGTAAACTTTTACAAAAATAATAGTTTAAAATGAGTCAACAATATAAAATTATATAAAATTATACGAATCTATATACTTTTTCATATTGATAACTTTAAGATCTGCGTCGACTCTGTCTTTAACGTCGTCTAGCAGTAAACGATATCTCAATTTCAGTTCTTTAATTTTTATGTAGAACTGTTTCCAGTCGCCACCCAAATCACCAACTAATCGTTCCTTCCATAGGTTTCTTAGTTGATCTCTGTCGAACTTCAGATACATTACTGAAAAAACTGTTGCCTTTAACATAATTCATTAGAGTATGTCCTCTACGATTTAACTCAATAGCAGCTGCAACTGAATCTACTTCATCAGGATACATCATACAGCCGATAAAAGAACTGTATTGAGGATATACTCTTATTAACTTTATTTTATCTATGGCACATCTCTTTTCGATGTTTGAAATGAAAGCTCTTCTTAACCATTGATTGTTTACTAATCGAACTTCTTTCCAAACTTATGATTATTATCTTTAAACTGCAAGTCTTCTACTACGAATGCTTCACATTGAAAGTGATTAGCTGTGGTTATCAGTTTCTTAGAAATTTCAAAGATAAGATTTCTTCTAACGTTGTTTAACTTAACTTTCTTACAGTCTGAAGATTTTGACTTAATTGCATTAAACTTATCGTTTAGTGACTTCAGAGAGATAATCTCTTTGTGTAGTATTTCATTATTGGTATGATCTTTTATTATGAAACCTATGTAGTTAGGATTCATGTCTATAGAAGCAATTCTGTTCTTAATCTTAGAAGATTTATTCTTATAGTTTAACTTAGTTTCGTCGAAAGATAGATGAATAAATTCATCATCTAGTTGAACAGACACAGTTAGTTTCTTCTCTTCAGCTAGGCATTGTATCTGAAATAGTTCATCTTTGTAGTTCTTTCTCAAAATAGGTAACTGCAATTTAATCATAGTATTTCTATTAGGTTTGAACATAACATAATAGAGTTATCTTCTATAAAGTTGAATTTAAATTGTCTGTTACCTTTATAGTTAGCTTCACCTACAGAAATGATAGGTAGCAACCTGTTCTTCTTGTAATCATCTTTAGATATCTTATTCTTAATTCTATCTATAAAATTACGCTTACCACCAAAGATAACTATGTGATCTTTATTTAATTTGAATATCTGATCTGCTTTCTTAATGCTAGATTGAACTAACCAAGAGTTCAATAAATTAGTGTTGTTAAGATTCTTACATAGTGATCTTATGTCTTTTTCAGATTTATTCTGTAAGAATCTGTTGTAAGCATATCTAACTATTATAGACTGTTGTTGTCTGTAGTTAGATATGATAGAAGAGTTTGAATCAGTTGTTGTATATGGTATCTTAATTGTTTTCATTTATAATTTATAAAATTTTATTATATTTACAAAAGTTTATTATATATATTATAATTAATTATATCATATATTGATATAATTTTATACTATCTTTAATGAATTTATATCATTTATAAACTTTAATATAATTAAATAATAATAATGGAGATTAACTTATGAGTGTTGATACAACAGTAAATTTTGATGATTTTATAAGAGATGATTATGTTAACTTTGCTAGTTACGATAACATAAGAAAGATAGCTAGTTACATAGACGGACAGAAGAATGCTATGAGAAAGATACTGTTCGTTATGATGCAACATGATGGTGGATTTGAAACTTGCGATATTTTAGCGTCTAACATAAAAGCTAAGAGTTGTTACATACACGGAGGCTTAGACAACGTCTTCGTCAACATGTGTCAAGCTTTTACAGGAGCTAACAACTTACCTTACTTTCAAAGAGATGGTTTCTTCGGTACTAAGTTAACTCCGCAAGCTACAGCTATGAGATACATATCCGCTGCTAAAGAAAAATACTTAGATAAAATATTCATTCCTGAATACAACAACGTTCTACAGAATCAAGTTTTTGAAGGACACAACATAGAACCTGCATTCTACGTTCCTACTATACCGATGATATTAGTTAACGGATCTATAGGTGTTTCTGTTGGTTTTGCACAAAAAATTTATCCTAGAAAGTTAGAAGCTATGCTAGAATACTTATTAGAAGGTAAACCTTATAAAGATGTAGTATACTATAAAGGTTACAAAGGTAGGATAGACAACGACAAAGAAAAAATAAAGTTTATCGGCAGTTATAGAATGATAAAGAATAATCAACTAGAAGTTAGCGAACTTCCTCTATCGTTCGACAGAGATAAGTATATATTAAAGTTAGAAAAACTTAAAGCTAATAAGACAATCAAAGGATATTCTGATCTTTCAGAAACAGACTCTGATAAATATAGGTTCATACTCTACTTAAATCCTGACATTCCTAACGACGAATCTATGTTGAACAAGCTTGGATTAACTTCATTGGAGAGTGAAAACTATACATGTTTAGATAGAGATAACAGGGTTGTAGTGTTCAACAATACACAGGAGTTACTAGACGCTTACGCTTCTGTTAAGATGGAGTATACAGAAAAATGGAAAAATTGGAAGTTAAATAATTTAAACGAAATTAAGAACGATAAGATTAACAGGTTCAACTTCTTAAAGTTAAAACTAAATCTTAATAGAAACGCTAATGATCTTAAGATTGAATTAGAAAAGAAAAAGTTCAACAACATCGATAGTTTACTATCGATGCCAATAAATAGTTATACTACAGAAAAACAAGATCAATTAGCTAAGGAAATAGAAAAGTTAGACAAAGATATAAAATACTTGAACACTAGAAAAATAATAAGTATATGGAAAGATGAAGTTAATGATTTGATGAATTTTATTCAGGTTTAGATAAATTTTTAGTTTTTTTTTATATATATATTATATATAAAATAACATGGAGGATAAAATGAACGTACAGAAGATAAAGTATGAAAGTCGTGCTTTAGATAAACTAAAAAAATTAGGAGCTATAACTAAAGCTAAAGCTAACTTATTATTTCCTAATGCAATTCAGATAAACGATAAGAACGTAATGTTGTTACAGAAAACTTACAACAAGTTAGACAATTCAGTCTTTAAGTTGACTAAAGATAGATTAAGCAAGAAGAACAAGAGCAAATCATTGTCTAAAGTTAACTTTACGAATGAAATATTGTCAAAATAATAAAAATTAAAGAAGGCAAATAATGAAACAGAATATCTTAAAATATTCATACAACGGAAGAGATTATTGTAATATATTAGTTTCTCAAGTAGAAGATAAATACTATATTAACATTGAGTCTTCTTTGGTGAGTCAGCTAGGTTTAAGAAATTTCTACAGTGACAAGAGTAAGTATATGGTACTAGATAAAGAAAACTTCGATAACTTTACTGCTAAACTGTTAGACGCTTCAGTTACTCTACAGAAAACACCAAAGATGAAGATAAAGAATCTAAATTCACTGAAGACTCTATTGAAGTTAGATAATCTTAAAGAAAGAAGTAAAGGTACGCATAAGAAACGCTTGCCAGATAACATAGTTAGTATGATCAAAGATATTAACGATAAAGATAAAAACTAAAAATAAAATTAAAGTTAAATTTAATAATTAAAAAAAAAAATGAAAAAATCTATTTTTAAAATGGCTGTGTTATTATTTTTGTTTGGTGTATCTACATCATATTTATTTGCTTCTAAAAGTTCTTATGCTTACAACGAAGCAAGATATAATAATAATGAAACTATTAACGATAATGCGATGGCAGAATCATTTCATGCTAGAAGAATTCTAGGCAAGCTTAATCATAGAAATATTCGCTTTCATAATATCAATAAAAGACTTCATCGCATGAATCATGCTCTTAGAGAAAAGAATAGTAAGATAAGAATGCGCACAAGAAGAATCGGAATGGAAAATAAAAAGAAAGAATAGAAAATCATAATATTCTACATCGTTAATCTTATACATTTCACATATTTCTCTACATAATTTTATACTCTAAATTAAAAAAAATCTATAACTATTTTTGGAGTAACACGTGCCTCTTCTATCACAATTTTTTTCAGACAATTCATCTGCAAAAACAAGAATAAGCGTGATAGGTGCTACTCCTAAAGAAGTTTTATTCTTGTTGAAAATGATGGATATTCTGATTCAACTCTTAGAGTTAGAAGAAGTTGACGTCATATCATCTATAAATTCTAAAAACATATTCAAGAAAATAGACAGATTCGACGATAAGCAAATAACGCCAGAAAATCTAAACCACTATATAGTAAACATGAACAATTCTCAGTCTATGGTAAATATCAAGTACGTTAACTCCAAACTTAACTTTCTGTTCAACATTTTAACTTTCGGTCATATACAGCTGATATTTAAATTAGCTCAAATAGTAAAAGATACATTCGACGTTGAAGAATATATGAGAAAGGACGCAATAATTCTTAAGTTGAAGAACAACGATGAAAACGTTAAGCAGATAGATAAGATTAGAAACTTTTCTAATTTTTCATTATGA
>JAEHJW020001415.1_pt1 | contig 54719 bp, 72 predicted proteins | sample 9271431 | NCBI WGS metagenome assembly JAEHJW02
GAGTTTTATTATGAACGAAAAACCATGGACATATGTAGAAACACGTACAAGGATTAAAGGTACAAATGAATTTTATAAAATAAAGGTAGACTTAGAGGATTTAGGACTATTAAAAGATAAAAATATAGTGATAGCTAAAGATTCAGGGTTGAAATTAGGTATGCTTGTCTGTTGTAGAGATATAATTGGTGGATTTGTTGATAGATCTAAACAAGTTGCGGTTAGTAGAATTATATTAAATTTAGTCTTAGTCAATAGAAGTTTTACTATAGGTTATTTAAATAATAATCCATTAGACCTAAGAAAGTCTAATCTTAAGATAATTAGAATAAATGAGGTAAAATTTAAGGCTAAAGGTCCAAAAAAGTCCTCTACTTTACCTAGGGGTGTGTATATTACCGGAAATACTATATTTTCAGTAATAACTATAAATAGAAAAAATAATTATTTAGGCTCTTTTAACACAATAGAAGAGGCATCGAAAGCCTATAAAGATGCTAAAAAGAGTATATTAGAAACTCTAGAGTCCGTAGATCTTAATAAGTAACTGCATAGACCTCACTATAAGTTGTGAGGATCATGTAAAAACATGATGTTATGATTATTCTTATAAAGAGGAAATTGTGGTGTTTAATTCTAATAAACCATGGACATATGTAGAAACACGTACAAGGATTAAAGGTACAAATGAATACTACAAAATAAAAATTGATTTAGAGGATCTGCACATATTAAAAGATAAGGCTATATATGTATGTAGGAGATCTAAATGCAGTTATGTAGTATTTAAATATTTAGTTGGCTGTTGTGTTGAAGTAGAAAAAAGTAGTGTGTTATCTAGAGCTATTAAAAATGTTAAACATACCGAACATAATAAAGTTATTAAACATATTAATGGAGATTATTTAGACCTATGTAAAGATAACCTAAAGGTAGTGTCTAGTTCAGAAAACAGATTAACTGCAACTAACAATAAAAAAAGAAATCTTCCTAAAGGAGTATATATTAAGGATAAAAAATACATAGCGTCAATTATTTGTCTAAATAAAACAAAGATACATTTAGGATATTTTAATACTGTAGAGGATGCTGAAAAAGCTTATAATTTAGCTAAATACGAATATCTGAATAATCTGAAGCAAGCATAATAGTGACTATTTATTAAGGAGATTTAAAATGGCTGTTATACAAATAAATAATGAAGATTTTAATACGTTTGTTCAGGATAGAGGTAACGTTGAATTAATTTCTGCGGGCTACGAAATTAATCAGATTCATAATAATTTTTGTTATAAGGATCTAGATAGAGTAAAGCCAACAGATATAAGTGCAGCCTTTAACGACTTATTTAATGCTTTAGTTTCTTCCACAATAACTCATTCCTCTAAGCAAGATTATCAGGTTAAATATATTAAGTATGTGACATTTATAGTATTGCTAACAATAATGAAATTGAGATATACTAACAAAACTAATGATCTTGTATTTAGTCTGGAGTTTAAAAATTATAACTGTTTTTACAAGTCAGATTTCATTAATCCATTTGCTCAATTTGATTTTTGCATGAAGGTGTCTAGATTTAATTCTAATGGTGATTTAGAGCCTTATGTGAAATTAGGTATTTCTATACCTCAATTTCTTTTCAAAACAACCAGAAGTTTGTATAATAGGTGGAGTTCAATAACAAATACTTCAGGTGTGGATTTTAATGATAGAGATGAAGAAGAACCCATAAGCGATACTTTAGTTAATTTACTATTACCTTTTGGTAAGTTTTTGTTTAACAATAAATTTCATATGTTTAAAAAATCAGATGAGATGGTTTTTAACTTTAGTGATCCTGATGAAACTAATACTCAATGTACTTTAAATATGCTGAAAGTAGTAAGGAATAATTTTAACCCATTTAAAGCAAAATTATTAGTTATAAAGTTAAATGTAGTAGGTGACTAAAAGCCAAATATTGTTACACTAGTAAAACTAGTGTAACAGCTTATTATATTTTTTTGTTTTAAGTGTGGTATTGAATAGATGTTGCAAGGAGATTAAAATGTTTGAAAGGAATGTATTTGTTTTAAATGATAGCGAATATAAGCAAGACATAGATCCTATTAATGAGTACATATATCAAACAGCATATTTTATAAATAAAAATACTAACGCGCCAATGAATGAGTGTTTAGAATTTGTTAGAAACAAATTAAAGACTTTAAAAACGATAGTAAATCCTAAAGTAACTTATTTAGAAAGAAATGTAGTTGGCGATAGAGAAAAGAAAACAATATCATTATCTAGTTACATTTATGACGGAATTAAGAATAACAGAATATTTGCTCCTACCTTAACAACTTATTATCATCCAGATCAAAAAAGATCATTTAGTGCTGGGGTAGTAGTAAAAAACATTGCAACTAGATATGTAGAAAAAGAGGCTTATTTTAAAGCATTAGCTGATAATAATAAAGAACTAGCTGTAATTAAAGATGGTGAACAAACCAATTATAAATTAATGAATAATTCGTTTTCTGGAGCATTCTGCACACCAACTAATGTGTTTTATAATAGAACAGCTCACAATACATTAACTTCAGTTACTAGAACTACGGCATCTATAGCTAACGCAAATAATGAAAAACTAATTACTGGTAATAGACACTATTGGGCTATGTTTATTGTTTATAATAATATTACATCTATTATTAGCCATTCAGATTTAAACGAGATTAAAAGAGTAGTTGAGAAGTATAATTTAAAATATCCTACTCCTGAAGATACTTTAGAATGTATCCTATATTCTACTAAATTATATTGGTCGTCTTCTCATTTTGAAATAGAAGTATTAAAATATTTAAAAACATTACAGCCTGAAGAATTAGCAGCTTTTGTATATACTGGGGATTTATACCAGTTAAGAAGATTAAACCCAGAATTTACATTTAATCTTATTACTAAATTATCAAAGAAGCATAATGAAGTAGTTGATAATCCATTAGACATAGTTGAAAAAATACCTGAGGACATTTTAAATTTAGCACATCAAATATGTAATACTGACGTTAAAGGTCTTGGAAAAAAATATAAAATAATGAACGAGAAAGGTATACTAAATACGCTAGTATCTACTAGTATAAATGTATACAATACTTTAGTAGAATATTCTGATATAATTAAGATATTCTTAGTAACTAATAATATTCCTGCTAGTGTAGCATACTTTCCTAAATCTATGCGTAGATCAGCTATTACTAGTGATACTGACTCAACTATTTTTACAGTACAGGATTGGATTTATTGGTATTTTGGCAAGTATATTGTAGATGATGAATCTATTGCCGTATCTGCGGTATTAGTATTTTTTGCATCTAATACAATCTATCATATTTTGGCAATTTTATCTAGTAATTTTAACTATGAAAAGAAAGAACTACATACGCTAGAAATGAAGAATGAATTTAGATTTGATGTATTCATACCTACCCAAGTAGCTAAGCATTATTATGCACAAATAGGTTGTAGAGAAGGTAATGTATTATCCGACTATATAGATGAAATTAAAGGGGCACATTTAAAGAATTCAAACTTACCAGAAAACATTACGAAAGCAGCAAAATTATTGATGGAAAAAATAATGAGTACTACAATTAGTAATCAAAAAATATCACTAATGGAGATTATAAATGATATAATTACAATAGAGAATTCTATCTATGATTCATTGATAAGAGGAGAATCTAATTTCTATAGATCATTTCGTTTAAAACGTCCAGATAGTTATAAATTAGAAGCTGCTAAATCTCCTTATATTTATCACATGCTTTGGAAAGAAATATTTCAGCCTAAATATGGCGAGTTACCTGAACCACCGTATAGCTGCATTAAGGTATCTACTAATTTACATAATAAAACGGCATTAGCTGATTTTGTAAATGAAATAGAGGATTTAAATATTAAAGAACGATTTATTAATTTCTTACAAACCTATAATAAGACTAGTTTAAATACTATTATGATTTCAAAAACATACGTAAATGAGCATGGCCTACCATCAGAAATAATAGGAGCAATAAATTTTAAAAGAATTATTCTAGATATATGCAATATTTTTTATATTATATTGGAAACTATTGGATATTATAAAAATCCATTATTTACTTTAAGGGAAATATATAAATGATTATTATTTTAGAAGGTCCTGATGGTGCAGGTAAGACTACTTTTGTTCATGCCCTAAGCCAGTCTTTAAATATGTTAGGATATGCTACTTTTAATTTAAGTGGTTTATTACCGGAATATAAAGAACAAATAACTAAAGAAACTTCTAATTTAGATAAGCTAGCAATAATGGTATCATCCTTTAAATCAGTAATAGCTAAAATTAATAATATTTTTGCTCGTAATCCTAAAAACTGTGTAGTTATTTTAGATAGATTTTTTCCTAGTACATATGCGTATCAGATTTACAATAATGAAGATTTTATTTTAAATCCATTATGTAGTAAACCCTTTTTAACTTTAAGTGCTAGCTTATTATTTAAAGAATATAAAGAATTAAGTAATAAGTTCTATAATTTTAATAAGTGGGCATTAGTTTATTTCGATACGGATAAAGATATTTTATTGGAGAGATTAGCTAAGAAAAATAAAGATATTCTAGATGAATATTTTTTAAATGATTTAGATAGAATTATTAGCGGCTATAAAGTTTATATTGATAGCTTACTAGACTTTAAGTGTGAGAATAATGATACATTAGTAATAGTTAATAAAAATAATGATCTCACTTCTGAAGTATGTGTAGCTAATTTAGTGAGTACCTATTTTCTAAATCATAGGAGTTAGTTATGAAACTGTTTGATATTAAATTACCAGAAACTTATAATGTGTCTACAGAAGCATTAAAGTCTGGGCAGCATGATTCTCCACCTAAAGGTTATCCTACTGATCGAGAACTATATGCTGTTCCTAAATACTGGGAATTTCCTTTAGATAAACCTAAGAGAGTTAAAGCGGCATTAACGTATTTTGATAAACATAAATGGCATTCTGACGAAGATAAGAAAGAAGCTGCTAAGCGCATATTGAAAGCTGCTAAAGGTTTTGGTATAAGTGTAGATACTGATACTGTAGTATATAAAGCAGCGCATTCAAAGTAGGGTTAAATAAATGTCAGAAGATGTTTTTAAAGTAACACCAATATCATTAAGGGATGAATTTAATTCTATTAAAGATAGTTATGACTGCGTCATAAAAAATAAAGACGCTATTAACGCGTTTCAATTACTATTTCATAATTTAATACCAGACCCAAAACCATTATTTAATATTATATTAGACTCTAAAGATCCTAGATTAATGTACGAGACTGCTTTAAATATTGATGATGCTCCTGTAGAGGCTTTATATAGGGAAGTTCTGAATAGTAAGAATACTTTTTTTATTGCCCTCTTTGAAGAAATACTATAATTTTCTAGCCATACCTACATTGGTATGGCTAGAAATAATGTTAAAAAATATTTAACCACATATTACTATAGGGTAGTATAGGGATATTGTTAGTAAATGTAATTTTTTACATGCTATATATACTGTGACAGAAAACATTCTACCTTATCTTACAGATAAGGCTATTAAGGATGTATGAACTTTAGTCAACTTAAAATAAAAATACCCATATATTACTATAATGGGTAAAGCTGTAGATGTCTAGGATTTAGTACTGACGGGTACTAATGTTGTAATAATTTGTTAACTGTTAACGGAGAGTAAAATGGCAATTCACGATGAACCACAGTCTCAAGTAAATCACCTGAATGACCAGGCTGGTCAGCAGAATGGTAATCAACAGAATACTGGAAGAACACAGAAGCGGAACTTCTTCCGCGGAGGTATGCAGTTTAGCCCATTGGGAAATGGTCAGTATAGCGAAATCTATAAGAAGACTAAAGAAAAGCTGGAAGAGATATTTAAGTCTAGCTCTCAGGACGAATTTAAACTCAGCGTCTTGGGTATTGACCGCGTTGAAAATCAGATTCTTGCATATTCTGTAATTTTGGTATGTGGTAAGCTGACTAATGTTGCAAATAGTCCGGTTGCTTATCATGTACTTCTTTTAGAGGGATCTGGCGATCAACCTAAGCCACTCTATCTTAATGTTGATGGAGAACAAGTGGAGATTGTTCGTACATCTTCTGATGCAGTTGATAATGAGCTGCTAAAGGTAGTAAGGCAGTATATTAATAGCCAGCTAGGAATTAAAACACCTCTAGCTACCGATGTTACTGTGATTGGTCGTAATTTCAATCCAGAGAATGGACAGCACATGTATCGTGTAGCCAGAAATGCAGCTTTGGCTGTTGGTACTGCTCTGGAAATGTCTCGTCCAGACTTTAAAGATATTAATCTTGCTGATGTTGATCTTGATGCATCTTTGAACCTTAATATTAGTATTCAGTTTCACAATAGTCAGAATGAAGATGATGTAGGTAATCCAGTTCGTTCCGATGTAATGATTGGATTCAATGTAATGAATTCCAATACTCGGAATCAGTCTTTAAATAGTGCTGTAAACGATATGATTTCAGAAGTTGATGGGTTTATTGATGTTCTTTGGGCTCCACCAAGGAATCCATACGAATCTAATCCATATGCAATGGCCAGTATGGGCATGAACCCGATGTTTAGACCTACTCAGAAGTATGTTGCGCGAGTAGTTATTACTAATATCTTGTGTAATAAGTCGTATAGTCCTGCTAGTATTTTGTTAGCTCTTTATACGGCAATGTCTCTTTCTGAAAATAATAACTGGGTTCAGTATTTCCGTCCTATTCATACCCAGGGTATTGATCTGAAGGATATTGGTGCTCTTGGTATTGAGGCCAATTTTGAAGGTAATAAGAATGGTTTTGGTAGTCGTATTGATACTAAGGCTGAATCTTTCAGTCTGGCTGATTTGGGTACGCTAGTATCTTCTCTTATTCAGCCATCTCTGATTTATTCTATCGATATTCCTGAATCTGGACCTCAGACCTGGTATGAGAGTATTTTCGCTGCTGCTGCTGATAATGTACAAGGAGCTATTGATCAGCTAGTATCTGCAGCAAACGACTTGACTAATAATCATTTCGGTAGGTTTTGGACTGGTAAGAGTATCATCAACTCTACCGCAGATAGTCGTATTCATCTAGGCTATTATGTTGATAGGGAAAATAAGCTACGTGATATTCGTGATATTGATTATATTGCAGTAGCTAACTATGCTGGTGAGTCTAATATTCGGATGATCCAGACTTGGTCTGATACTTTTAATATGGCTAATATCCGTGAAGATGTACGGCTTTTCCATCGTAAGCGTGTTATTATGAGCTGCACTGGTGAAAGGGCTGAGATCACTGGATTTGCTCGCAGAGTAACCTTCGATGCAAATTTCTTGGATGCTTTGGCTAAGGGTATTCAGGCTTGTGGTATGGCTGTTGGTATTAATACTCCTCTCTCTGGCGATTTGTTTAATAATGAGAGAGCTGCTGCTAGCTTTATGTCTAGCGCTATGTTTGCAACTCAGAACAATATCTTTAATGTTCGTAGTGCAGCTGGTGGTAATTTTGGTGGATTTAATCCAGGCTATATTAGGAGCTGGTAAAGTAGTAATAGTGGTCAATTAGGTATCTACCTCACTCTTAATTGAGTGAGGTAGATATTTTTTTTAGCTTAAGTAGGGTTATTATGGATATCGAATGGATTTCTTTAGATTATTTAAACCAGTATTATAGAAGTAAGGATAAGAGGTTTACTATTAATAGGCTTAGAACTAGATATGAACTTTTTGATAATATAGCTTTAAAGGTAATTGGTTATTATATTACTTTAGAACTAGCTAAAGAAAATGCACTAAGAACTTTAAACGAAATAGAGATAGACGATCATGATACCAAAATTAATATATAAGTGTTGCGGTGATAAAACACAAATTGATGATAGGATTTTAAGAGATATTGAGATAATAAAAGATAAAAACCCAGGATATAAGTTTTTTCTATATGACGATAACGAGATGGAAGCAGTAATAGAAGATTTTAATAAAGATCTCTTTAAAAGCTATTTAAAAATAAATCCTAAGTATGGTGCAGCTAGAGCTGATTTTTTTAGATATGTTTGTTTATATAAAACTGGAGGTATATATTTAGATTTAAAATCTACCGCAACTAAACCATTAGATACTATTATTCTAAATAGTGATAAATGTATAATATCGCATTGGGATAATAACGATATGAGATCTCCATATTTTAATTGGGGTAGGAGTTATCCAATAATTAATAAGCATTTAAGTCGTGGTGAGTTTGTTCAGTGGGCAATAATTAGCGAACCAAACCATATTTTTTTAGAAAAAACAATAGAAATGGTAGTAAAAAATATTGAAACTTATGATTCTAAAATACATGGTGTAGGTAAAAATGCTACTTGCATAACAACTGGGCCACTACCATATACTCTTGCTATAATACCATATCTAGTAAATACTAAAATATATAGATTAACTAACTTTATGGTTAATTGTGGAATAAAATATACTCTATTAAGTAATAATAAAGAACATGAGTCTGTTTTTAAAGGACATTATAGTAAACTAAAGGAACCGGTTATATTAAATAAGGACTCGTTATGAAAATAGTTGAAGAAAAGGCTTATACTGCAGTAGCCGTATCAGTATTACAGCTATTGCAAATGAATAGAACAGAACTATTAGAAACATATCCTTTTTATGCTGTATTACAAACTGGGCCTATTGGAGAAATGAAACAATTTATACAGTATGCTAGCAGGTTATATCAGAATGTAACAACTACTACGCCTGCAGTAAATAATGTGCAGATATGGGCACTATCTAAACCAGTTGTTCAATTAAAAATGATTACAGAGAACTTATCTTCTGAAGGTATGCACGAAAATAACGATTATCCTAATTCCATAGGTCAATATGGGATGAACAGAAATACTTAACATACGGAGCTATATATGATAGAGATTGAAAACTGGGTAGAATTAAAAGATATTAGCGATGAAGCTAAACATTATTTACTTAAGCAACTATATGCTAATACTTTGCTTTGGAATGAGTTAGTTAGGCATTTTAAGAAGTATATAGTGCATGAAGATAAAGTAATATTTACCTATAGCTCAATATTAGCCTTTATTAAATATGTTAAAAATAATTATGCTCTTGGTGAAGACGTTTCTTTGGATATAATGAAAGACACTGTAAAAAGATTTTATTACACTATGTCTTATTTATTTACTAGTAATACAATTGAATCTAAAAGCCCTATTTTGTTTAAAGATAATGTTAGCATTTATAATCCTCTATATATATCTAAAGAATCATTTGTATTTAGTGGCATAGACGGCATAGATGGTATTTTGTATTTAAATAATATTTCTATTTATCTACCAGCAGATATGGTAGTGCCTGTAGAACATACTGGTTTAAAATTACATTATGTAGTAGATGAAGAAAATAAAACAGAAACTTTTTCATTAACATTTATTTAGTTGAGGCACTTACTATGGATATGTCGAATATTCGTTTAACGGATAATTCCGTTAGAATATTAACAAAAACTATTAGCGATAAGGCTATTTTTTATATCATAATAGATCACATCGTTAGAAACATACCAATGTCTATAGTGCGTATGGGAGATGGAGAGCAAATTATTCTGTACAAATATTTTAACGAGGATTCCGAACTTTATATATCGGACATATTTGATAATGAGTGGACTACTCGTATGGGATATGTTAATGCTAAAGTAAAGGATGCATATAAGTATATAATAGAAGCAGAAGAAACGTGCACATACTTTGCTCCAAATCTAGCAGGAACTATATATCCTAGTTTTAATTTATATAAGTACTTTAAAGAAAGAGATTTTTATGTAGATAATTTTTTTGTAAATGTTATTTCTCATGAAAATATAGATGCTATTTATAAAGTAGCTAAAAAAATATTAATTATTCACGCAGAACCAAAGTTAGGAAACATAGCCACTACTAAGTTAAATAATGATAATTATTCTTTTGAGTACTTACAACTAACAAATTGGGATCAGGTTGATGATGTCGTGAAAAAAGCTGGAGAAAGCGATAATAAATTAATATTAATATCTGGATCTAAAGTTATAGGACCTAGGTTAGCTAATAAATATAGTAAAATTTGTATTGACATTGGCAATACAATGGACCACTGGTTATTTAGCTAGGAGAGTAAAATGGATGAAGTAGAATTTGTTAAAAATGCTATCAGAACTGAATCTATTGTGAGTGCAAGAAGTAGGTTAGTTAATAAAGCTTTGGTAGTAAACATTATGAGTTTGTTTATTGCTGCTGGCAATATGTTGGATATTGTTAAAAAGAGTTACTTTTATAATAAAAAACATACACCTGAAGAGTTACATAATCTAAATTCAGAATGTATTAGCGCAACTGAAATTATTAATCGTTCTGTATCTAATTTACTTGAGGGTATTGAGTTAGATCTTACCGATAAAACTGATATACTTAAAGGTAACGACGTATTAACTAGTATTAGTACTCGCTTAATGCACGGTATGGTAGGAATCGCTACTGAAGGTGTAGAATTAATAGAGAATCTTAAATCTAATATAGTTAGCGATTATAATTCAGAAAAGAATGATATTGTTAATATTAAAGAAGAACTTGGTGATATTGAGTGGTATAAAGCTATTATTTATGATGTCATGTATAATGAAGGAATTATAGGCTTTAATGACTCAGACATTAGAACTATGGTAATTAATAAACTTAAAGAAAGATATGGTAATAAATTTACTGAAGATGCTGCTAATAACAGAGATCTATCGGCAGAAAGAGCCATTTTGGAATCACCTTTAAACAATTCAGAAATACCATTAGAAGAACGTGATTTAGAAGTACCTAAGTAAAATAATACCCTACCTAAATAGGTAGGGTATATTGTTTTTTAAGTTAAAAAATATTAACTATTAACAATCTAATGTCTTAAACTATTATTGGGGTGTCAAATGTCTAGACGTATTATAGTAAAGAGTTTTAATAATCCTGAAACTGAGGCTATGTTACAGGCTTTTTATAGTAGATCACATAAGAGCATTGTAGAACATTTAGAAGATTTAGAGTTATTAGAAGATGAAATTAATAATGAAAAAGAGGATAAAATAAGAAAGAAGTTATCTAAATATTATATTGGATATGGTCACGATAGTATTGGTGATTGTGGCAGTACTACAGTATTTATTGAGAATGTCTCGATTATAGCCGCTAAGGCCATTCAAAATACACCTCTTTATAATGGTCAAGAATCTAGTACTAGGTATATTGATTTTTCTGTAAAGTTTAATTCATTAATAGCTTTGTTAACAGAAGATTTATTTGTTGAGCAATGCGAAGATATTAGTGGTCTTAGAAATGATATTATTGATATCGTTGAAACTTATAAAGATATTTATTTTAAATCTCATGATAAAATTGTAAGGAATTTATCCAGTGAAGATAAATACACAGAAAAGTCTATTAGTTCATTTGCTTTTGATAATGCTAGAGCTTTTCTACCTAGTGGAATTTTAACACAATTAAGCTTTCATGGTAGTTTACGTAATTTAAAGAATCACTTTACTTTTTTATTAAAACACCCATTTTCAGAAGTGAGACAAATAGCAATAGAAGTGTTATATTCTTTAAATACTAAATATCCTAATTCGTTTTCTAGCTCTATCCTGTTAGCTTCTATCATGAAACATGATGGAGAAAAAATTCCGGGTTCTATTTGCTCTATAGAAGACTATTATGACGTTAGTTCTTTTGATTCGTTAGATGGTAAAACTGGGTTATTAAATTCTAATATTTATTCTGCTAATAGTAACTTAGCATATACTTCTATTAGTCCTAAATTTAGAATTCATCATAATGAATCTAGTGTTTATAATAATCTTAGTATCTTTAGTTCTAAGAATAGTAATACTAATTTAGATTATGGGAGTTGGAGAGATCTACAAAGACACCGTAATGGTTTTTGTAAGTCTATTATTCCATTATATTCTCCATACGCAAATACCCATTTTATAGCTGATGCTTATACTGAGATAAAAGAAGATAGTGATTATTTATTTGTATCGGCATTGATGAGTAATTGCTCTAATGACTTAAGTGAAGCATTAGAGAAATTCTATATTAATTATAACGAGATCTTTAAACAACGTGGATATCAGATAGATGTATTCACTTCTCTAATAGCCTATTTAACTCCATTAGGTCATCCTGTAGATACTTTAGTTAGTTACAATGTAGAGGAATGGGATTATATATTTGATCTTAGATTAAGAGATACAGTACATTTTAGTTTAGTTAAATGGTTAACTAATATGGCTGACCTATTAAGAAGTTATAATCCATATTTTCAAGAGCATTACTTAAAAGGTAAAAAAATAAAATATGACTTATCTGTTAGAAGAGGTACACAGCATATTCAAGGATTAGAAGAAAAGTAATTTTAAAATAGACTACTGACTGGTTTAGTCAGTAGTCTATAGTTTAGTCTTTAAACCAACATCTATAAGAAAGTTCGTTATATTTTATTATACCTCTATTCATTTTTACAGAAATATTGGATAGCTTAAATAAAACTCCATATATTACTCTTAGATTTTGTATGTAATTATATCTATCCGTATTAGATACTTTTTTCATCTTATATTCTGTTCTCATTTTGTTTAAATATAAGACCGAATTTTTTTCAATTTCTTCAGTAATAGTTTTTAATCTATCTATTACCTTATCTAACCTATCACAACCGTCTAATAGCTCAGTACACTTATCAATATTACTTGTAGTGATTTCTGTAAGTGGTATTAACTTATCACTAGGTATATTTACTATAGCGTATTTAATTTCACGCTCACCATTATTTATATATGCATTTCTTATTAGCTTAAATTCAAACGGTAGTTTTTTATTTATAAATTTTTCTAAGTTTAGGTTTTTAATCTGATCTTTAGCTACTTTATCGGATTCACTAATAAGTTCACTTAACATATCTTCTATCAGTAATAACTTATCATTAATATATTCATAGGTAAGATGATTAGTTTCTGAATTAGTAAAAATATTTGCTATATGTCTTATATCTGGACTTTCGGAATCATTAACATTAATATTAATTTCTTTACTATAATTCATATCTACATTATGTTCTTTCTTTAAATCATGAAATTCCTTTCTTTGATTATCAGATTTCTTTTTAAATATGGATACAATATAATCCTTTACCTTAATTAGAAAGGCTTTAATTGAATTAAATAACTTTATAGCTATTTCAGTTATCTTCTCCCATCCAGTATTAATGTTTTCTTTAATACCTTCTAAAGTAATTGATTGTTCAGTAATACCTAATTTTTTATAATAGTGATTAACTGGTATAGATAATAATTTAAAATTCTCGGTACTAATCTGGTCAGAGGTGTTATCAATAACTTCACTAAGGTCACTTAAAGCTTGAACATTATAATCAAAACTATCTAACTGATCCTCTATGTCTGATTTTAATGCTAAATAATCCATTACGTTTTGTTCCTCTTCCATTTTTAATGCCCTCGTAAAAAAACTTAACAATATATTACTATTATGAGTACTCTGGCTCATATCATGAATATTAAAGGATGTTATAATGGAACTAAAATTTGTAGATACCAGTAATTCAGTATATCCGATTAATGGTGAAAACATTGCATTAGTTAATGAACTACCGACAGGTGTATTTAGTTTACATTACGATGAAAAATCTGGTATTTCTCTTATTAAAGAGCATGACATTGTTTTACCGGATAAGATTTTTGGTTTAGTTAAAGAAAGAGCTGATATTATTCTTAATACGTATAGAAGTAGAAAGGATAAGACTACTGGAGTTTTATTATCAGGATTAAAAGGTACAGGAAAAACTTTACTAGCTAACTATATTTGTAAAGAATCTAAATTACCAATAATTAAATTAAACACATTACAAAGTATTTCTATAGTTATTCCGTTTCTTAAAAGCTTGATTAATCCATATGTTCTTTTTATAGATGAATTTGAAAAAAAGATAGTAGTAGATAAAAGTGCTAGAGGTGATTTTAACGATAGAATTAATTATGATTATATTTCTACTCTATTAACGTTTTTAGATGGGGATGATTTTAATCAGAAATTAGTATTACTTACTATTAATAATGTTTATAAAATGCCTCAGGAACTATTAGAAAGACCCTCAAGAATCTTTTACCACTATAACTATGGTGGCTTAGCTGATAGTGAGATAGATGAAGTAATTAGCGATTATATTAATAATAACTATAAGAATAGTGATAAAGACACTAAATTAATCGAGATAAAAAAGGAGATATCTTTTGCTAGCGATTTTGGCTTAATGACATTTGACATGCTATATGCACTATTAGAAGAAACATGCAGATATCCTAAAGATACTATTTCGGGTATATTAAACCGTTTAAATGTAGGCTTAGCTGAAAATAATATAAGTTGTAAAATTTATTTAAGTGTAAATGGTATTCTTTATGACACTAAGCTATATCGTTCAATAGACATGAAGGATTTTGAACTACAGATTTATAGCGTTAGTTTAAAGATAAATAATGCTGATTACGAAGCAAGAATTACAGTAAATGATCATGATTTTTTATATAAGGAAAAAAATAAATTGTACTTTAAGTTTTCAGAGTCTTCAAAATTTTGGAAAACTGATAATGGTAAAAAATCTCTAGAAAATAGTATAAATCCTGAAAATATTTTTGTCGTAATAGAGCCTATTTTGTCTGCCGGTTTAAGACGCATGTAAATTCCAATTACTTTAAAATATTCTAGTACCATATTACTATATGGTACTAGTAAAGGAGAATTCAATGCCAGTATATCAGAAATTAGTGGACTTTAACGAGGTATTTAAAAACCTTACTATTGAACCAATAATTATTAATTCCCTTGATGATTTTACTCAAGAAAATAAGGATAAAATCAAAAACTACACACAAACTATTTTATCTGAAGATCACATCTCGGCATTACCGAGATGTGATTGTGGTGATATTAAGGGTGAATATAATATTGGTGTTTATTGTCCTAAGTGTGATTCTAGGGTACATAACACAATTGAAGATTCATTAGAACCTATTCTTTGGTTTCGTAAACCAGAAGGAATTCCCGGATTAATTAACCCTACAATATGGAATCAGTTAAATAATAGATTTCGTAAATCTGGTATAGGTTTATTTAAATGGCTTATAGATACAAACTTTAAGTTAGAAAAAAACATTCCAATTATTCAATTTTTAGAAGCACAAAACTTACCAAGAGGATATATTAATTTTGTAGAAAACTTTGATTCCATTATGGACTTCTTTTTCTCTATAAAGGAGTTTAGTATAGAGAAACAAAAGAAGAAAGATAAGAGAGATTATCTTAGAGATTTACTTATTGATTATAGGCATTTAGTCTTTACCGATTATTGGCCAATTATTAATAAGTCCCTATTAATAGTAGAAACTACAAATATGGGTATTTATATGGATCCTTTAGTAAAGGATGCATTAAACATAGCTCATATGCTTATTAATATTGATAAACATAACAATCTTAAGATTAGAGAAAATAGAATAGTTAAAGCTTTAGAACGTATGGATAACTTTTATGATTCCTTTAATAGAAAGATAGTGCTATCTAAAACAGGATTAGCTAGAAAGCATATCTTTGGTACTAGATCTCATTTTTCATTTAGAGCTGTTATTACCGGCAATATGGGAGTTCATGAGTATGATGAGCTTTGGCTGCCTTGGTCTATTGGTGTAACTGCTTTCAGAGAGCATATTCTTAATAAGCTATTTAAACTACAATATAGTCTTCTAGATTCTATTGCTCTATTGTATTCACATGTATATAAATATCACCCGCTATTAGATCAGATATTAAAGGAGCTTATAGCTGAATCGCCACATAGAGGTATACCAGTAATCTTTCAAAGAAATCCATCTTTGCAAGTAGGATCTGGACAAATGTATAGAGTTACTAAATTTAAGTCTGATCCTCAAGATAATACTGTTACGGTTTCTATTATGACAGTTTCAAGTCCTAATGCTGATCAAAGAATATGAAATATGGTGTGGATAATATGAATTAACTTTAAAGAGTATAATTTATGTTTTCCTATGAGCATCCTCATATTAAAGATTTCTTTCAGTACCCACTTCTTCCATATATCTATGTTAATAAAAATGGCGTTATCTATGATGATAAAATTGCTTGTTACTTAGAATTTTCTCAGTTTGAAGACTATTATCCTTCATATAAGGGAATTTTAGTTCATCGGATTGTGGCTGAAACCTTTCTAGATAAACCTAAAGACATAGATGAAAAAGATTTAGTTGTTAATCATCTTGACGGTAATAAAAGAAATAACATTTCAAGTAATCTGGAATGGACAACATACACCGGAAATATAATTCATGCTTATAAAAATGGATTAAGAGCCGATAATCATGTTGTTTTATTACGTAAGATTGGAGGGCATGAAATACAAAAGTTTTATAGCCTTCAAGAAACAGCTAGATACTTAGGTGTAAACGGTTACAAAGTTCATGCTTATCTAAAGAATCGATTTAATAGAAGACCGTTTTTAGAAAAATACTTTCTTACTTATGAAGGGGAAAGTTGGCCTGATGAAAAACGCGCATTATCTTTAAGTGATTATAATTGTGGTTTACCTACAGATTTTGTAGTTATTGACACTAAGGAAACTAAAACCTTTGTTGTTGAAGGCTATAAAATGGTAGAAGAACTTACACAAATCAGTTATAATAAATTAAAGTATTTATTACAAAAAGCGCGTAAAAAAGGTAATGCGGTAACTATAGATCAATTTAAAATATGCCATCTAGAAAACTATAAGGGTTATTTGAGTAATAAAACCCAGCATATTAAAAGTGAAATTGTGGATACTAGGTTTAATGGAAAAAAACTAAGACCTCCTAAGCCTATTATTGTTACAAATCTACAAACTCATGAAAAGTATAACCTAGATGGAATTAAAACGTTAGCTAAGCAGTTCAATGTAAAGAAAAATACCTTGCAAAAACATATTTGGAAGAATAATGGAATATGGAGAAATAAATTTAAAGTTGAGTATGTGTAACTGCCTTATTTCAAATTAGGTCTCACAGATCAGCAATGATCTGTTGATATTCTCCTGAATTGCTGGAACGTCCTGTTAGATCTATATACCACTGCGAATTGAAAGATAAAGCCATGGTTTAAAAAATATAGAGTAGGGATTATCAGCAGCTAAGATCCTAAGTATTGTCGTTAGGCAATATATGGATAAAGTTCAACGACTAAGGCTTTAGCAGCCTGTAGCTAACAAGTGTTGGCGAAGTGGGAGACATCCTATTTATAATAGTAGGATGAAGATATAGTCTGCTCCTATATGAAAATATAGGCGGGTGTCTAAGCACACCGATCTAGATTAACGACCTAGATGGACAATAGGTTTGATGGAGATGAGCAGAATGGTACAATATTACTGGATAATGAGTTAATTAATGAGTGTATGCGAATTATTCCAGCAGCATCTATATTTACGTTATCTCAGCAGCCAGGAGAATTATCTGGATTTAATACACTATCTAAGCCAGTAGTAGCCACAGCTAGTAACTGGATGTTGGAGGATTTACAAACTGATAAGGAAAAATATAGAAATATGGAGGCATTATTTAGTTGATAGGAGGCTAATATGGTAATGGTAGTAGAAAGTGGAGTGGATGGAATTAATCATCTATTTTATCAGCCAATGAATCCTATTAATTTAGATTATTTCTGGAATAGTGTTAATAACGTTACTAACAATATTAGGACAGATTTTAATTTTATTGATAGGGCTAAACAGATATATGAGAATATGCATGGTAGTAGAGCCATGCAAACTGCTCGTAATCTATTACGTCAAGTTAAAAATACAGTTACACACATGGATTATATCCATGAGATAAATACAGTACAAGGTTTTAGAGAAGCTAACTTCCAAATGCAAAGATGGATAATGGCTGAACCTACAACTAGAAAACTGTATCACGACCAAAGATGTGATGGATATTCTAACACATATACAGATCTATATCCAAATGATGTTGGTGAACAGCATTATGATTATAGACGAGTAATGGATGGTGTAGTACAAGAGTTACCAGGTGGTGGTTGGGTAGCACCTCAATATTGGGATGAGCTAGTTCCTGGTGATAGAGAATTAGCAATAGATGAAAAAGTTGATATTATAAATACTTGGGATGTACTAAAAGCCTTTATACAGGCTTCTAAAGATGATCCTACCGATATTGGTGGTGGTACACTTTAACACATATATCTAGCGATCAATTGATCGCTAGATACTTTTTAAACTAATGGTTATTTTTTAAAAAAATAATAACTATATATTACTAAACTGAATATAGCTAACAATTGTGTTAGTTATAGTTTCATATAGGAGATTTAAAATGGCTACATACACATATAAAGTAAATAAGAAAATAAGAAAAGAACTAGAAAAACTTTCTGATGAAGATCAGAAAAAAGTATTATGGGAGAATATGAAAAATATGCGAGAAGTAAATCCAGATACAGAAACTAATGGTAAGGAAAAACAATGAAAAAGATATTTGGGTTATTGCTTCTTTTAATTCCGGCTTTAGCTACAGCTAGTGCTTATCCTGTAGTGGGTAAGAAATTAGCTGAAGATATAACTAAGCCAGTTATTATCTTAGTTAAAACGGATAAAACAAAAACATATGTACTGTCTGCAGTATTTCCTGACGGTAAATGTGTTTCTCTACCAGGTCCTGAAATACTTAGTTTACCACACGAGTTTAGACTAGCGCCTAAAAACTATACACCGTGTGGTCCTCTTAATTAGCTATCTTAAATACTCTAGTGATACTTTGACTAGAGTATTTTTTTTTAATTTAAGTAAATGGAGAATATAATATGGCTACAGAAACTATTCCTCTTTATTATCCTAGTTTATCAGATATTGGTTGGATATCGGATAGTTTGCAAAAGGCCGACGCATTGTTTGCTGATTTTTTAGTAGCTGAATATTCACAATCAACACTGTATCCTGGTCAAGTTTCTAGTTTAACATATATAATGCAGCAAGGTAGTGGTGATCCAACGTTAACAGCAGAAAATTTAGAAAATGCTTTATTGGAATATTTTAGTAGATATTTTAGTAATGTAACTTGTAATGTTACATATCCAGGTAATCAGCAATCTAGTAGGGTATATTTGAATATAGCGTTAGCGTTTGAAGATCCTAATAATGGAAAAACTTACTCATTAACTAAAGTAGCAACACTACAAGATTCTAAAGTTGTAGCTATTGAGAATCTAAATAATTATGGCACGTAGAGGAACTAATTATGAATAGCACGGAAAATATTGAGACATCTGTTACTGACAATACTTTTAAACCTGATAAGCATGAAGTTGAAAAGTTATCTTTAGAAATTCAGGAGTTATATAACGGTTTAGTATCTGCAAATGATAAACCAAATGTAATCTCTGAGGAAGATTTTGTAAGCGGCTTTTTACCGTATTTTGCTGGTGAAACAAGTATAAAGGATAATAAAGATTTTATTAGTGTGTGGATTGGTATTGCCGGAGCACCTAGTAATGAAGTAGCTGTTGTTGATAAAAACTATAATGAACTTTATAGAATACCTCCATTAATGAATACTTCAGGTATTGAACCTAGAACAGATGGTGCATATGCTAGCTTAATGGAAGAATACCAGAATAGAGGTGCTCAAATTCCAGCTTTAGGCGATTCTTTTTTAAAAGAAGAAGTATCTCATATTTCTACAGAAATAGAAGCTAGTTTAAAAAGAAATATTGAGGACGAGAAAAGATGGGTAGACATATTTAAAAGATATGGTAAAAAATTACCTCAGAACATAAAGGATAATACTGAAATTATTTTAGAAGATGAAGATATTTTAGATTATGACTAGTGAATTTAGACGTAAACTAAAATTATACTTAATAGGATGGCCTCCTAGTAATTATAAGGATAATTTTTTAAAATATAAAGATCAAAATAGATTTCATATTAAGGATCAATATAAATTAATGGCTGAAGATCCTACCTTTAATAAAGTAAAAAATAATATGTACAAAAATCAGTCTAATTTTAATATCTACTGTATAGTTAAAGAAAACTATAATAAAGATTCTCTATTAAGAATTATGAGAGACTGTAATAATAACACATTTAAATCTATATTGTTTTTTCCAAAAGAAGATAAAGTTAATTTGACAAAAAACGATATAACTGAAATTAATATTATATTAAAACTAAATAAACCTGATGATTCTCCAATAGCTTTAGATGTGGTTAGCTTAACTAATTTGCTATTTAAATTCAGATACGATGATGGCGGGATTAGTCCACATACTGAAGACGGTACTAGATTTTACCACTTTGAAGATAATACTGATTGGGAGTATGTCTAAATATCATTATTCCACTAGATGAAAATCTAGTGGAATATATGTTAAACTATTTAAATTATATATTACTAAAATAGATATTTTAAAGAGGATTTAACTATGAAAAAATATTATATTAGCTATCATGGTTTAGTAATGAGTTTCATTTTGTTTTGTCTTTTTATACAGGTTGAAGCAACTAATTACTGGAATTCTAAAGGAATCTTAATATTAACAGCATCGCTATGTATATTTAAAATATCATTTAAGAAAAAAGAAAAATATAGGCTATATCTTAATATTAATAGACATAGAAGTTAAGGATAAAAAATGGAAACTAAATTATACGAAAAATTAGATGTAACTAATAACGATATTGGCATTAGGCTAGGTATTTTAAATCAGATAGTAATTGGTGGATTTCCATTAGATATTGGTACTAGTCTAGCATTTGAATCAATATTTAAACCGGTCTATGAGCCGTATGATCCAGATAGAAAAATACCAAATGAAATTAATATTGAAGAATATCCTATTTTTCTTATTAATATAAAAACTCTATTTAGAAATGTATTTAGCAGTATTAAACCAGATGAGGCTAGGTTAGTTAGCGCTAGTCAATTCGCATATTTTATTGAGTTTGAAATAAACGTTATTCGTAACTTATTAATAAATGAAGGCCAGAATAAAAGTAATCCTGTATTTTATATATGTAATTATACTAAACTATATAGTACTAGTTTTCCTGCTGGTGTTAGATTAAGAATGCCAGACACAGAAAAACAATTAGTCCAGAATACTTTAATGGTTAGAACTATGGATATATTGTTAAAGAATAAGGATTTAGGTATAATTAAATTTACTAATACAATAAATACTGGAGATAATGTAAAGGCATTAATACTAACACATATACCTTATGATTTATTTGCAAATACTTATTTTAAACAATTAGATTTAATAGAATCATATACTGGAATTTTAAAGACTAAAATAAATTGGCCCAGTAAATATTATCACGGAAAAGATTATAGTAATATACCTTTTAATATTAAACTAATAAAAATGTTAGGTGATAATGAAATGTTTCATCCCCTACCTATTAGGTATAGAAATGAAATAAAGGAGTTAGCAAATAACAGAAATTGGAGTCCATTAACTACTAGGGATTCAGTAGCTTATGATATATTACATTTTTTGAAAAATGAGGAGTTATTAAACATATATAAAGGTTTAAAATATGAGTAATCTTATTGCTAAGATAAATAGTGTAGAAATAGAAGGAAATATCCAAACTTATTATAATAATAGCTATAATGAGTTTGGGTTTATTACCGTTGGTTATAAAAATACTATAAATAAGTCAGAAAGTATATTTAATATAGCTACAGACTATAATGAATTTGTACAAAGCGGTTATTATAAATATCCGTTTTATATTGATAACTTAAATAATAAAGTAGCTGAGGTAATTGAATATAGTAATAATAAAATAATAATAAAAGAATTAAAAACAAATAAGTTATTTACTATTGAGCTAATTGATTTTTGGGTTTGTGATATTATTAACTATATTAGTGATAATAAAACAATAACAGCTACAGTAGATGTAGTAGTGGATAGATTAAAAAATAATAAAGCATATAAAAGGATGATGTATTTTAATGAACCAGTCCAAATTAACAAGTTTCTATTACCGTTCGATTTTTAATTTTTAATAGGTCAACACAATATGGTGATGGTAGTATTAATAGCTAATGTATTATTTTTAGGAGAGTAAGATGGAAGATATTCGTAAAAAGTCGCCGTTAGAATTAGATAAGTTATCGATATATACAAAGCCAGAAAAGGCAGAAGATAGATCTGCAAGACTAATTTGGAGTTTAGTATTTAATAATCCCCGTATTACTATCTTTACAAATAAGAAAGAATTAACTAATAAAGAAAATGATTGGGGCAGAATTACGGCTAGACTAGATCCAATGATAGCCTTTTCTATTTTAAACCAATTAGCTGATTTAGTTAATAAGCCTAATGGAACTCGTTTTTTAATAAAGAATATTAATTATCCAGTTATTGACGGTAAAAGAGCTGAAACTCCAGAACATGTAAATGATGTTATTATAGGTAAGGATCAAGAAGGAGTTATTTGGTTATCTATTAAAGAAGAAGGTAAGCCAAACATTAAGTTTAATATTACCTTTAGTGATTACCATGAAATAGTTAATGGTGATGGTACCCCACTAACTATAGAAGAAGCTAGTAAGCTTGCTACTATTGCATATACTAGTATTCTGAAGAGAATGCTAATTCAGAGCTATTATCTTCCAGAGCAATTAGAAATATTAAATACAACGCCTGAAGATAGAAAAACAAAGTATAATACTAAGGGATCATACCAAAGAAATGTAAATAAACCTTCTCCTACAGCAGCTACAACCGCTGATGATTTTCCATTCTAGTAATTTTTTATTACGCTAATGGTATATATTGATATCCACTTAAAAGGGATCACTCATGTTTAGTGCAAATTTTAGTCTGACTTAAAATAAACACTTAAAAACGCTATCGTACTCACCATGTAGTGAGTACGATAATGCGTATTTTAGTTTTATATTTGTAAAAAAAGTTAATCAGATATTACTATAATGAGTTATATGAAAGGACAAGACGTATGAAGATAACCATATCAAATATCGATATATTGAAAGAAAAGATAAGTATAGAAGTATCCCATAAAGAGTCATCCATATTCTTTATTGGTTCTTCCTTTAATAGAAAGCCATTTGAAGAAACGGATCCTTTTGATGTTTTAAATAGATATTTAAGAACAATTCCTGAAACTACTCAGGATAAGTTGTTTAAAAATTTTGTTGATATAAAGCGTATTTTAGAGGATGCGTGGAATAAGAATGAACTAATTGATAACTTACAGCACTTTGTAGAAAATATTTATAATCTTTTTGATTTTGAAGAGGTAAGACATTGGGTTAGTTTTAATCTGGTATTACCAGAGTTAGAAGTTAATTTTGCTGCAGAATATAAATCGAGTATGGATGATGCCGGTAGCCGCGATCAGACATATTTAAGATCAGACTATATTGATCTTGTAACCCTATCTTTGCTACTAAGATTAATGGTACCTATTTGGAATGAGTTTATTGACAGGACTAAGAAAGAATATGGAGTAAACTTTAAAGAGTATTATGCATTTAGATTATTAAGAAATACTTATTTGTATCACCATAGAGCTATGGAGAAACTAAGAACATATATTAGTTTTCCAATGAAGAATAACTTTAATGATACTCATATGGTTTTATCTGGCATTAGCACTGAAGATATACCTACATGGATGTTATCTCTAGTTGTTATAAGGAGACTAGTTGTTGGTAAAATTGAGAATAATGATCCATCAATTCATCTTATAACGTATATTTATAAGTATGTTTTAAGGAAATCTCAATCGTCAAAATCTACAGGTAGTAATGTAGTTAAGGATAAAAAAATTCGTAAAAATGAAGAGGATGATGAGAAGGAATCATCTTTAGATAGGTATAAAATTAAGTATAATATTTCTTCCGGAGAAATTGTAGAAATAGAATATGCATTAAAAACATATGAAATTCTATTTAAGATATATTTTCCAAACTATACTTTTACTAGTGAAGATTATCAGTTACTAAACGATAATATTAATACTGCAAGAAAACTGTTAGATGTAAAACTGGAAAGTGCTCAGGTTATTCTTCTATCGTGGGTAATGGCACCAATATCTCCTCCAAGAGGTTTAATATATGTAAATAAAGAAACCTTAGTAATGAGTATTGGTGTAGCTCAAACTATTTTTTGGAAACTAGGATTTAATTTTCTAGCATTCCTTATTTCTGCTTGGCCAGATAGAGAGAATAAAGATTATATTATTACCGGTGCTGATATGAAGTATCGAATCAATAAGGATATTAATGAAGAACTAGAATTCTATTTTCCATATGTAAAAAGAACTGGTAGATCTGGAAATATTAAACAAGTAAATCCAGCTATTACTACTATTTATAAAATGTATTCTGACTTTAATGCTGTTAATTGGCTAATTACAGCAAAGAAGCAATATATTAAGGAGATCTTTGGAGATAACTATACGCATCAGTTAGTAATACCTTCGGATTTAAGAGTAGAGTTAGCTAAATGTTTAATACAACTGATAAATATACAAAACACCCATAATAGTGAGTTATCGTCTACATATCCAGTTATTTAAATTAGGCGTTAGGAGATTATAAATGAATAACATGATTGTTGGTTTTAACAGAAATCCTAAATCTATAAGGATTGCTGAGTTATTTATTCAGCAAACTGGCACTTATAGTAATCAGTATTTTAGACCATATGTTTCCTATATGGATGGACAACAGCTTAACCAGATTATATCTCGCGTTGAGCAAATGGGTCCAGGAGCAGCTATTAATAGTAATGTCTTTAGTGGTTTAACTAGTAACTTAGTTTCTCCATCAGCACAGGTAGCTGGAGAAGTTCCTATTCCTAATGGTTGGGGTGAAACTAGAGCTAGATTTATTTTAGTTGTATATGTAGAGTTTAGTACTGGAAATCCCATTAGATATTATATTCAGGGATTTACTGACTATCTAGGATATTCTAGAGCTGGTAATATCGATCCTAACCTAACATTCTTCATTAATTCTATTACTGCAGTTAGTAGTATTCCAGTAATGACTCCAGTTGGAATGATGGAGCAAAATAAAGTAATAGAATCTGATCTAGTAGTAAATGATTTATCTACTGGTCAAAATATGTATTCACAGTCTAAATTTCTGGTTAGGCCATCTGATATTTTCAATGGTATTCAGGTATCAGATATTAATCAGATTGATCCATCTTTAATGGATCGTAGATCTCTATTAACCATGGAACCTAAGTCTAGCAATAGGCTGAATAATGTTCCTGCAGAATATATCTCTAAGATCATTGATAGTTATAATAGAGGTAGGTATTTAACTGATTATGGTCAAAGTGAAACAGATATTTTGTCTCAGGCTAAGTCAATGATTCTAGAGGAATCTACCTCTATGAATCCATTTATTGCAGCAATTAGTAATATGAAAGGAGTACAAACAACTAAGATATTTCAATATAGTGATTTATTAAGATTAGATCCAAATACCGATAATGTAACTAAGATCAATTGGATTTCTGATCGTAATATTGGTGAATTACATCAAGCTGGGCAAACAGAATATTTGCATGGAGCTGATAGAACTACTGTAGTAGCTTCATCTTTAGCTTTATCTATTCCAGCACTAATGATGGAATATCTTTTAAGTAATGTTACTATTCAGGCTACTAATAATACCTTGAATGGTGCTATTGAAATTCTACTTATACCTGGTAGGTCATTAACTAATGCTGATACTCCTCAGCACTATGAGGCATTTAAGCATAGGCTTTTAATGGAAGTAATTAATGATTTTACTTGGAATAACCAGACAGCATTTGCAATGTATGTAACTTGCGATCTGTTTGGCGATACTAAAGTAGAATTATCTTTGGATGGTGGTCCTTTAACGCCATATGTGTTTCCATCTTTTAGTGATAGTCTATATACTAACGTCATTACCCCTAATCAAGAATCTTATATGGGGTTAGTTAATGATTTTAGTACTTTAATGCAGCAAGTTAGAGAAGTTAATTTTGGTAATAGGCAAAATTCGTATAATCCGTTTTCTTAAAATGGAATAGTTTAAGGAGAGTATTAAAATGTCTAAATTATTAAATCTGTATAAGGATATTCTAGATTATTCTGGATTATCTGCTGATAATGAAGGATTTATTTTCATTAAGTATGATGATAAGAAAGATCGTCTACTAATAAACGGTAAGCAGTTAGTGCTACCACTACCTGCTATATTAAAGAATCCACATCCTGACGAACAAGTTATCTTTCATCCACTAGCTGAAAATACTCTTAGAGCTGAATCTGAGGTTATTCTTAAGCTTAAGTCCGCTTTAAATGTTAGGATGAATTATTTATTCGGTATTTTAGCTAATCAGATTCTAGATTTGGTTTTAAATAGCGAAATTCATGAAAAGATGAACCCTGATCAGATTGAAATGATTAGGGTTTTATCTGATGTAGATGAAACTAGTAAAGTTAATTTTAACAGAATGCTATCGTCTCTATTGAAAGAAAATTATGAAAAGACTTTCGTAAATATCTTTCTAAAGAAAGGTGGGTGGTATAAGGGTAAGAAGTTTAGTCGTGTAGGTGTTGTAAGTTTTCCTCTATATGACAAACTTAAGGAAAAGGGAATATCTGCTGTAAGTGTTAAGATCAGAGCTAAAGACGCTGAAATTGTTATTAGGCTATATGAGTTAATCTTCCCTAATATTGGTGAAAAGGAAAGTTATTCTTACGGTAGCGATAGTGATATTGCTCCGTATCTTGACGCTCTTCTTAATTCTAGCATTAAGGTATTGTCTAGATATAACGATTTTGTAGAGATCTATAAGGAGTTTTTGGAAGAACCAGAAGTACTTATTAGTAATAGTGAGTGGGTTGATAGTTTTAGAGATCTGAATAGCTTACTGCCGGAAATTAGGTCTATTCCTCCACAGTTTGGTAATGAAGGTATTAGTGCTCTTGATAAGAAGATTAGTAATAGTAGTAATGTTGGTGTACCTACTCCTAATCTTAATCAGCCAGTATATAATGAACCTCCAAAACCACAGCCTGTAGCTCAGCCTGTACAGCAACCTCAGTATGCTCCACCGCCACAAGTACAGCAACCTGCATATCCTAGACCTATGTATGGTGGTGGATTTAACTCTGGTAACAGCATATTAAGTCAGCCAGCAGCTATTAATCCTGAAGCTGCTGTAAGAAATAATACAGCTCAACCAGTACAGCAACATCAACAGCCTGTACAGCAACCTCAGTATGCTCCACAACAACCTCAACCCCAATATCCTCCTCAACAACCGCAGTATCCACAACAACCTCAATATCCACAACAGCCAGCACCACAATTGGTTAAAACGGAAAGAGGATTGGATTTTCACTCTTTGCTAAATAGTAATCCATATTTAGCTATGGCTCCTAATCCATTAGCAGCTAGTCTTGGAATGAATCCTGGAGGATATGGTCAGTTTCCACCGCAACAAAGGCCACCAGCATGGGCAATGCCACCAGTAAATAACTTTCAGCAGGGTGGTATGACTCCAGAGATGATGTATCAGTTTAATGAAATGGTTAGGGCTGGTATTATTAATCCAGCTATGTTTGGTGGAGGATATCCACAACAGGGATATCCACAGCAGGGATACCAGCAGCAAGGATATCCACAAAGTAACTTTCAGCGGTCTGGATCTAATATGGGATATGGTCAGCCGATAGTGTAAATATAATATCCCTCTAGACGATTTTGTCTAGAGGGTATTTTTTAGCCTTGAGATTCATATAAATTTTTTAACACTTCTAATTCATTAGTATCTGGTAAAAATATTTGGGTTAAAGAAACATTCATTTCAGTAGGAGATTTTAATCCATTTACTACCATAGTGCACCAGTGGTATTGGGGTGGTAATTTTAAATAGTTTAATAGCCCTATAAAGTCTCCTGTATATTTCAGTGCTATACCAGGCTCTATAGTTGTAACTGAAATTAAGTTATTAATAGGATCCATAAAGTATAAATAGTAGGACATAAAAAAATCATGAAAACCAGAAGTATAATAAATATCATCTCCGGGGTCATAATTTAGATTATCTATAGACATCGTCATGTTTAAAATCCTTTAGTAATATATTACTATACTGAACGTAAATAGGAGGTTTTTATGTCTCAGAAAAATGAGTTAAACATTAAGTATTTGAATGCTTTATCGCTAAACCCATTTGTTAGAAATGATTCTAGTTCCAGACAATATATGTTTGGTAGTCATATTTCACAATGTCTAGTTTTAAATAAAAGTGATGAGAAAACAGTACAAACCGGAGCTGAACAAGAATTTGGTAAATATACGTTTAATACAAAAATGCCAGCGAATGGTAAAATATTAAAAATAATTAGGAGATATCCAGAAACTTTGGGTGTTTCTACAATTATGGAAAATCCTGAAACGATAGTTATCTTTGAAGATTTAGATAAAAACGAAATATCTTTTATTAGTCTTGAAACCCATAAATCTTTTCACCAGCATTTTGGATTTAAAAATATTCCTATGCCTGGTATTAATACATTAAAGATTAATAACTATGTAGAAAAGGATACTGTATTTTTAGATAGTAGTAATATAGGTGAAAATGGTGAGTATAATTATGGGGTCCAGTTAGAAGTAGCATTAATGACGCATCATGATACTGCTGAGGATGCTATTGTTATAAATAGAGATGCATTAAATAAGTTAAAATTTAACCTATATGAAAAAAGAACAATTAGTTTTGGTAAAAATACTTTCCCATTAAATATTTATGGGGATTTAAACGACTATAAAGCATTTCCAGATATAGGAGAATATATTAGGGAAGATGGATTACTATTTGCTAGTAGGAGCTATAATGAAGATATGGCACCTATGGAGATGAACTTATATAGTTGTATGTCACTAGATCTTATATTCGATAACACTATATATGTTAAAGCTGGTAAAGGTAAAGTTATAGATATTAAAGTTCAACATGGTGATTTAGATGCTAATATAGTACCACTAAACATGGTAAAGCAATTAGATAAATATATTATAGCTCAACGTAATTTTTATACTGAAATTTTAGATTTTGAAAGGTTGTTAAGACAGGAATCTAAAAGAAAATATGGTAAAGATACTTTACGAATTAGTAACGAGTTTCAGAGATTAATTATGGAGTCTCTAATCTATACTGACGGATATCCATATAACAATAATAATAGTTCGGTTAGTAAGGTTTATCGTAAAGAACCGTTAGATGATTTTAGAATTGAATTTGTTATTGAATATGAGGTAACGCCTAACGTTGGATTTAAGCTAACCGGAGAAGATGGAGATAAAGGAGTAATTTGTAAAATTCTAGAGCCGCATGAAATGCCTAGAGATAAAGCTGGACATGTAGCAGATATTATAATGGATCCTGGTAGTAGCGTAAATAGAACAAATTTGGGTAGATTATATAAACAGTATTTAAATTCTGCTGCTAGAGATGTTCGTGAGAGCATCTTGAAAGATTTAGGTTTATTTGATACTATTTCCAAATATAGTAAAGAACTACTATATGAGAATTTTATCAATGATAGTAGCGATAGAATTTTTAAAGCTGTTAATACGTTATTAAAACTATATAGTATTGTTTCTCCTAAACAGTATGAGTATTTTAATAATTTACCTCAAAATGATTTGATAGAGCACTTGGCAAATGTTCTTAAGAATAAAATTATACTTTATTTTCCATCCGATAATGATGTTGATACTGTTTCTATGGTTGAAGAGATTGAACGTAACTTTAACTTAGTTTATGATAGGATACAGTATGTAGATGTTACTGGTAAACTAGTAGAAACAAAAAGACCAATACGAATTGGTCCAATGTATTTTCTTCTATTAGATAAAATTGCTGATAGCTGGTCTGCAGTATCTAGTGGAAAGCTACAGCATTTTGGTATTTTAAGTAGTGTAGTTAAATCTGAAAAGTATTCTTATCCATGGAGAAAATCCGCAGTAAAAACTATTGGTGAAACTGAAGGTAGACTGTATACTGCTTATTGTGGTCCAAAGGCTGTTGCTGAAATGATGGATAGAAATAATAATCCAGTAACTCATAAAAATATTGTAAAAAATATTTTAGAAGCTAATCAGCCAACCAATATTGATAAAGTAGTAGATAGAGATTTAATACCATTAGGTAATTCCAAGCCATTACAGCTAATGAACCATATATTTTTATGTAATGGCTTTCAGTATGTATGGGAACCTGAAGAAAAAGAATGATGTTTAGATGCACTCAGTTAAATTTAACTGAGTGTATTTCTATAGGAGAGTTTCATGTTAAAATTAAATCCAAGAAAAATACTAGCTTTTGAAATTGAAGATCTTTGGAAATTGCTAACTGGTCAATTTATATTGGTAATGGATGATGGTGAAGTAATAACAAACTATAAAGAAGTATTATTTTCTGCTTATTGTTGGAAAATACATAGATTATATCCTAATCTACCTATGCTTAAACGACATTTAGTATCTAGTGTTATGAACAATAATACTATTAATAATAACACTCACGTAGCTTTGTTAAGTAATATTCATAAAGATTTAATAGAGTACTATAATATAGAAGACCCAATGAAAATTTGGGAATTAGCTCAGCTATATTATCAAATAACAAATGATTTGTATAACGGATTAATTATTCATATATCCGAATATACTACTGGAATGGATATTTTAGATTTTATAGAGGTTTTTAGACATCCAGATATTCAACAGGCTAATACAGAAGTAAAGCCAGAATATTCCTCTATTAAAAATTGCTATGATAAAATAATTTATACCATTATGAATAGCCCTGATCTTAGATATAATAATTTAACACATTCCGTTAAATCTGGATTAGTTAGAATGAATAATCTGAAACAATGTATTGGTCCTAGAGGTTTTCTAGACGATATAGATGGTACCATATTTGAAAATCCAATTATGACTGGATATTTAGAAGGTATCAGTAATTTACTAGATTCATTTATGGAATCTAGATCTGCATCTAAGGCTTTATTCTTCTCTAAAGGACAGTTGGAAGATACTGAGTATTTTGCTCGTAGATTACAACTTCAAACAATGGTTGTATCTAGAGTACATATTGGTGATTGTGGTAGTACTAATTATCTACACTGGACTATTAGGGATAAAGATTTACCGCTAATGACTGGAGTATATTATCTTGATGATGAAACAAATTCTTTGAAATATATTCGTAAAGAAGATAAGCATTTAGTAGGGAAAATATTAAAGCTAAGATCTCCTGTAGCTGGTTGTTTACATCCAGATCCTCATGGCATTTGTAGTGTTTGTATGGGTAGACTATCCATTAATACCTTAACGGATACAAACCTAGGTCATAATGTATCTTCTACTGCAACTAAAGATGCTAGTCAGAGTGTTGTTAGTACTAAACATTTTACTGAATCTAGTTCTGGTTTAGATATTGAATTTTCTGGCAGAGTAACAGACTTCATCTATAATAAACCTAAAACATTAAACGTGTATTTTAGGCAAATTCCATATAAGAAAGTATTTAACTTATGCTTTAGTGTTAAAGAAGCAAAAGGCTTATTGGATATAGATGAGTTAGAAAATTTAGAAGAGCTAAATTCTGTTAGGTTAACTGATCTTACTAGTATAGTTGTTGAGTATGATACTAGTCTAGAAATCATTAGATTTCCTATAAATCTTCTACAGCAGAGTAGAAAACCGTTTTTTACTAAGGAGTTTTTAGAGTATATACAGATAAAGAAATTATCTATTAAAACAGAAGGAGAATTTATTTTAGATTGTAAAGAATGGCCTTTAGATAAGCCATTTATGCAATATCCGATGAAGCACTACAATATGGGAGAACATTCAAGATATATTGCTAGTATGATTGAATCTACAATAGCAAATATAGAAGAACGAATTAAACCTGGTTCTGCTGTTGAGTTACTAAATGATTTATTTGATTTAGTAAATGAAAAACTACATGTTCATTTTTCCGTATTAAGCGTTATTGTCTATGGAGGTATGATACGTTCTATTGAGGATCATGATTATAGATTACCAAAAGCTAACACACCAAAGAGTCTTTCTGTTACTAGTTTAAATATTGCTAATAGATCTATGTCTGCTGAATTAGCATATGAAAATCAGTTTGAGGCTATTAAGAATCCTGCTAGCTATTTTAAAGAAAACAGAATAGACCATGTAATGGATTTCTTTATTAAGCCGTACGAAATATCGAAGTATTATGGTTGGTAGACTAAATCTTGGCCAATTTAGGCCAAGATATTTTACTTATATAGGAGAAGGATATGAAGGCTGTTATTAGTTTGTCTGGCTTTAAATATACTGTAGATTATGGTAAAGGTAGAGTTAAATATAGTGAGCATTTTAAAACAATAGATTCTGCTCTTAACTATATTCAACAGATGACCGGTAGAGGATTTGACTGTAATCTATATAGGAATGGTAAGATCGTAGATATTGATTTAGAAGTTAAAAAAGAATTTGAAAACAAACTACTTCAGATGCAAAAGCAAAGGGGGATAGGTAATATTCCAATGAGTCTTCAAGCTAAGATTCAAGAAGCAAGAAATCGATTAACTGCTGATCCTGTATCGGCAGCTTCTAATAATAAATTACCTGATGATGTAGTAGTTTTAGATACAGTTGGTGAAGAAACTCAGGTAAAAATAATTAATAGTTCTTTATACGGAGTATTGGGAGAACAGTCTGCTACGACATCAGGAGTAATACCTGATATTGATAAACAAAATTATCCAGTTACTCCATAAGAAGCAGTACCTTCTATTTAAAAATATAACCTATCCACCGGTAAAAATACCGGTGGATAGTATAATAGTTTGGCTCCTTATTATACAGGAGAATTAAAGGAGTTAAAAATGTATTCATACTTAGACATTAAGATATATAGTCATTTTTTTAAGATTTTTAATATTGACTCGCGCATAACTAATCATATTTATAAGTTCATTAAGAGATATACTCAATATGGATTAGTTAGGGACATTAATGGAAAAATGAAATATGCGCCAATAAAGGTTTATGGTGCTAGTGATAAGTTTAGATCAGAATATAGATTTCATATAAATGCTCTAGATGAATTTATAGAATTTTTAACTCAGGTAGGTATTGAATTAAATCAATATAAGATGGAGTATGTTTCTTTATATAGCCCAGAGAAGATAAATGTTAAAATGAATCCTGGATGGATTCCTCGTGATTATCAAACTCCAATGATTAAGTATTTTGAAAATAAGGATAGAAATTCGAAGTTTTTAGATCTACAGACAGGTAAAGGGAAATCATATATTGCTACTCAAGCAATAGTAAATATGGGATTAAAAACTATAATAATAGTAAGGCCGTTATTTATAGAAAAGTGGGGTCAAGATTTAATTAAAATGACTAATGTTAAGCCTAAGGATATTTTAGTAGTGCAGGGCAACAACCACTTTAAAGGTTTAGTAGATTTAGCTATGAATAATAATCTAGAAAATCCATTTATTATTCTTAGTAATAAGACATTACAAGCATTTATAAGTAGATATGAATTAGATCCAAAGGCTTCATATGAAGAGTATGGATTCTATCTGGAGGATCTATATCAAATGCTAGGTGTAGGTATTAAGCTAGTGGATGAAATTCATTTAGATTTTCATCTAAATTTTAAGATTGAAATGTATACTCATATACCATATACGTTTGGATTATCTGCTACATTATTTCATGATGATCCATTTATAGAAAAAATGTATAAGGTAATGTTTCCATTAGCTAGTAGATATAATACTAAGGAACTAGACAAGTATATTAACTCATACGCCATACTTTATAATCAAGATTATAATGCTAAGATAAAAACTCATGAGTTTGGTGTAAAGAATTATTCTCACCACGCTTATGAAAAAAGCATAATGAAAAATCCTAAATACTTGAAACAATATATGGAGTTAATTAAATATTGTGTCGATAGAGGATTTATAAATGACTATAAATATGGTGAAAAACTAGCTATTTATGTTTCTAGCATTAAGATGGCCACTAGTTTAACAGAATATTTAAAACAACAATATGCTGATTTAGATGTTAGGAGGTATGTAGAGGATGACCCATATGAAAATCTATTAGATCCAGATATTAGAATTACTACTATTATGTCTGGTGGTACTGGACATGATATATCTAATCTTAAAATGGTATTATTGACAGTAGCTATATCTAGTAGTCAGTCTAATGTACAGACTTTAGGTAGATTAAGAAAATTAGATGATATTCCAGTTAGATTTTATTATTTAACTAATCTTAATGTTAAAAAGCATGTTGAATATCATGAAAAGAAAAAGGAAATGTTATTGTTTAGAGCAAAAACATATAAAGAATTCTTCTATCCAGACATATTGTTTAAAATGGATAAAAGATATTAGTGTAATATATTTAGGCTATATTAGCCTAAATATATTTTTTTATTTTAGATATTTTCAGTCATATATACCTATATTGAACGATAGACAATAGTGCCTATCTACTTTTTAAGGAGATCAGAATGACAAAGTCAATTGAAGATATCTACTACTGTGATAAATTTACTCTTGCTGTGGAATTACCAGAATGCCGGAGTAAAGTGTTTAGCACATCGCATATGAAAATATATTCTCCTTTTGATTTGGCTTTTGAAGTCACCCCTATATTTACTTATAACGATAATGATAAAGCTATGTTGGTTTATAAGAAAGCAAAAGATTCTCCAAATGGTTCTATTGCAGTTTGGTTTGAACGCATTATTATGTTTAAATCATTTTGTGCTTATAATTATGAAAACCGTAAGTATGTTAAAATTTATGAGAAAAAAGATGATAAATGGTACCTCGTAAAAGAGGCACTACATACAGAGAATTAACATTATATCCCTAGGCCAATATAGCCTAGGGATATATTTTTTTTTACTTTTTCTTTATCACTGTAGTATATAAATCCTTTACTCTATTAATAAATACATTTACAGAATAGTATAGCATGGCTATAGCCTCTAAATAACTAGCTAATATAAACGCACCATTACCAATATCTAAAACATCGTTTTTATTTAATACCACTTCTTTATTATTAATGGCATCTACTAACATTTCTAACAGTTGATGTATTTGATCAACGTCCTTATTTAACTTAACTATTTCATTTACTTTAATTTCACTTAGTAAGCTAAATACAGACCTATCTAAATTAGTTAATTGATTTAAATTATGTAATAGATTACCAATTTTAGCAGTACTAGCTCTACCAGTTAAAAACCCAGCTAAGCTAGAATTTATAATTGCTTTATTCTGTTTAGCGGTGCTATATAAGTCATTATAATCTTTTAAAATTACAGAATCACCACCATTATTAATAATACTACTTATTAATACTTTATAGTCTTTAATTAATGGTTCAATATTAGTATTTACACTACGAACTAGTGTAGTTAATTGCGTAGAATATTCTAAATAATTACCTACAAAGTTTTCAGGAATAGGTACTAACATATCTCTTATGTCTATATAGCTAACATTTCTTAGAGTATGATCTAAATATTCCAAATCATTAAAAAATACCTTTGGATCTTCAGGTAGTCCTTTAATGTAATAATTTATATCTTTTATTCTATTACTAACATTTGCAGTAATGTCAGTTACTAGACTTTTTAATTGACCTAGAGTATCACTAAACATATTCGCCTCTAAAGAAATTAAAATTTCCCTAGAATATTTTAAATTTATTTCAGCCATTCTACTGCTCCTTTAAAAAATATATACTCGTAATAAATACTATAGATGTTAAACGCAATCAGAGGATAATCTTAAGATGGCTTTGCTACCAAATTTTGAACAATCAAAGAACGTGAAACACTCATTTAATGTGGGTTGTTTATTTGATATACCTACAGGCTATTATGTAAAAGGTAAGTATGGAGAATCTATTTTAAACGGTGGATTAGCTTTTTTAACCGCTATAGTAGGTATTGGTAATAGTTATAAGTCTACTATTTTACATTATCTAGGATTATCGGCTTTAAATAGAATTTTTTATGCTACTGAAGAATCTAGTATGTCTACCTATGATACAGAAATAAATATCAATCATAATAGATTAGAAAAGTTTGTTAGTAGATTTGAATATTTAAAAAATAAGGGTATTATAGCTAATGGAATATGGAATATAACTGATAAAACTGTTTATTATGCAAACGAATGGTATCAAAAATTAAGAGAGTTTTTTACTGACGTAAAAGCTAAAGTATCTCCTAAAGAGTATTTAGAGACACCATTTCTAGAAAGAGACGGTAAAACTCTATCCAGAATACTACCGCCCACATTTAGTGAGATTGACTCATTATCTCAGTTTGAGACTTCTGATATTGCTGATATACAAGAAAAAAATCAGTTAGGAGAAAGTGGTGGTAATATGATTTACATGAGATCTGGTTTAGCTAAAGCCAGATTCTTAATGGAGCTACCTACTATATGCGGTAAAAATAATCATTATTTATTAATGACTGCCCATATGGGTAAAGATACTAATATCTCTACTGGACCATTTTCTGTACCACCACCACAAAAATTAAGTTCATTAAAACATGGTGATAAAATTAAAGGTGTAACTGATAACTTCTTCTTCCTATTAATTAATGTTTGGTATGCATATTCTAATAGTCCCTTAATTAATCAAAATACTAAAGGACCAGAATATCCACCCACTAGTGATCTAAATAAGCAAGAATCAGTAGACCTATACTCTGTAAAATTAAGATCATTACGTAGTAAAACAGGATTAACTAATATTACTTTTGAAGTAATAGTGTCTCAGTATGAAGGGGTAATGCCAGAGTTAACTGAATACCACTATATTAAAACTATGGATAGATATGGTTTAGGTGGTAGTTTACAGGCTGTAAAATTAGATCTGTATCCAGACCTATCTTTTAGTCGTACTACTGTAAGAGAGGCTATTAATAAAGATCCATTATTTTGTAGAGCACTAAACATCACTGCTGAAATGTGCCAGATTCATTATCTATGGCCTACTTTAGAAGATGATTTAATGTGTACTCCTAAAGAACTTTATGATGATTTAATAAAGCTAGGATATGACTGGAACGCGCTATTACAAACTAGAGGATGGTGGACGTTTAATAATGATAAACACCCTATTCCATTTTTATCTACTATGGATTTACTTAGAATGCGTAAGGGACTATATACTCCATATTGGTTAAACAAAAAGGATAAGAAGTAATGTCTGACTATCTAGAAGAAAGAAAAGAGGATGATATTGATTTAGTTGAAATAGTAAGAGAAAAACTATTATCTATAGGTAAAGAACAAGATATAGCTCTTTTTGATAATAATGAGTATATATTAGATGCTAAAAATCGTAGACCTAAAATACAGAGGTTTATTTTAAATAAGTATTGGACATTACAAATTCTAAATATAGATAATGTAGATAGTATTGACGTTAGATATTGTTTAGTTAATGATGGAGACATTGATAAGTGGATAGATTTATTTAATAAGAAAGTAGTACCTTTTATTATTGAGCACGATTTACCTCACTTTTAGTTATTTAGGAGCATTAAAATGGAACCTCTTAGCAAGTTTATTTATATTGATGATAATTTACAGGTTATAAGTAAATTAGCAGGACATGAATACTTTATTGACGATAAAAATGCGGGTCCTGGTCCTTTCTTAAGTTTTTTAGGATTTCAAAATGGACCTATTAAAGAAGTAGGTGTTAATGGTATTCAGAATGAACCAGTAATTGCTATCTTAATTGATAGATTAAAATTTCTTGATGGTACTTTTCCATCTGACTATAATAAAGCAGCTATCGCTAGTTTAGAAGATGCTTTAAAACACTTACAAGCACGTACTAAAGATAGAAAAGATCGTGGAGTAGAAGGATTAAATAAAGAATAATTAAAATACATTACTAGGCTAATTAGCCTAGTAATGTTTGTTATAAAAGCTAGATTAAATCAGTTATATATAACTACAATGAAAGATAGACAATACCGTCTATTGAATTCCTTTAAGGAGAGTGTTATGAGAATAGCTTGGAACGTAAGCGATATTCCTTTTGAGAATGTTAAGAAAGTTGGTATAAAACATAAAGAGAATATCGAGGCTGGTTTTAAAACAGCTTTTCCATTCAACAGAAATCAGCAATTGTTATTCAGCTACTCTAGTGGAGAGTTGGAGTATGAGGGCGAACGTTGCCCGTTTGTGTATGATAAGGTCTTAGATCTTGTTATTGAACTCTTCGGTAGCTTAGAAGAGGCTAGTAAAAGGGTGACCTTTTATGAAACTTCAGATCAACGTCTGAAGTGGTACCAGACGTTGGTTCAGTACTACATGTCCGCACCTATTAATGAGCTTAAGGAGGATATTAAAATATCTCTCCGGGCTTGTGTTGTTGGTAAACCCACCAACTCACAAGAAGCTTTAATCAAGCGTGTTTTTATGGCTGATAGTAGCATTAAGGAAAATATTAAGTCTATAAAGACGGTACATTATAGCATTATGAGTACTGTCGAAGAACGCGTTAACAAATTAACACCAGAAGATGAAGAGCCAATCATCGTTGATGATTGAGTTCTATTCATAGCTACATCCACAGGCATTATAGCCTGTGGATATTTTTTTTAATTAATTTAAACTATATATTACTATTATGACAAATAGAAATTTCTATTTGTATTTCTTCAAACCATATTAGGAGAAGTATTATGTATATATCTTGGAATGTTTCTAGTATCAGAATGGACACCCTTAATTGTTTTCTTGATTCTCATCAACGAAATTTGAATAAAGAACACGATACACCATTTCGATTTAATAAAAATCAAAATTTTAAACTAAGTAAGGATTATACTATTTTAGTTTTCCAAGGGGATAGAGATGCGTTTATTAATTACGGTCCCTTAAATATGATTAAAGATCTATTTGGTAGTATAGAAGTAGCTAATGAAAGAGTAATTAATTATGAAGACACTACTTCTCCATTTTTGTCGTGGCATGAAACATTAGAAAAGTATTATGAAACTACACCTATTGATAAATTAAATAAAGAAATTATAGGAGTTTTCTTAAATTTATTAGTAGAAAGAAAAACTCCTAATTGGCTATCATCGTCTCCAGAAGGAATATTAATGACTCGTGCTTTTTATCGTAATGGTAGGGAGTTAGAAAAGAAAATGAATATTTTAAGTAAAGCTATTGATAGTTTTTACGAAAAAGAAATTATTCCTTTAATTCAAGAACAATAAATAAATACACATACAAGAATAGACTTGTAGGCGTATATTAAAAATTTTTCTGTTATGTAACTAATATGAAAGTATAGTAGGAGATTTAAAATGCCATGGCAAATAAGTGATAATACAAAAGGTCCTAAAAGTATTTTTAGATATGAGGAAGTGTTTCTTAACGATGATGGAGTAGTTTTAGTAATTGTGCCTCGTTATGATGAAATTCAATTTCCTGAGATTGCAGTTGAATATGTGAGAAAAGATTTAATTATTGAATTATTAAAGGAGTCTAAAATGCATCCTAGTAAAGTAAACACATTGGAAGAAGCTTTGGATAAATTATTCAGTGAAAAGAATATAGGAAATACAGATACAGTAGTGGATCAAATAGCTAAAGGTACAATGGATCAAATAGTTAAGGATATTCACGCAGATATAAAAAGTTTGTATCTTTATAGCGATGATAAAATTGATATAGTGGCAGCAATTCCAGGTATACAATATGATATTTGGAATAAAGATAATAGGAGCGGCGATCCAGATATTTGTTTAGATTTTAATGATGGTATTCTTCCTACAGATTTAGTAAATATCGAAACTAAGGCATTAGTAGCTATTCTAATTGATAGAATGAAATACTTGACCGAAAATAATACGGTAGAAAATCAGCCCAGCTATGTTCGAGATTTAGAATTAATGCTAATTGCGTTAAAGCTAAGGGATATGAATTAGATTTAAAAAATAATAGACCTATATTACTATTATGAGTTATAACCTGACTAGGAGAGTAAAATGAATGTATCTGAATTTAAAGGGTTTACAAACGGCCTTCTCATCGATGTTGACATTGAAAAAGGTCTTTCAGGAAATAAGGCAAAAGCGCTATTGAAAGCTATCAAAGAGCTGGATGATACCGATAGCTGTGGATTTAATAAGATGTATCAAGGTCTTAATAATCCAGCATTTATAAACGGACCATATGCTACGCCAATCCAACAGCGTTATCCTGGTATGGGTGTTCAGGATCCTACGTTTGGTAACGTAGGAAAGAAGTAATTCTACGTTTGTGAATTAGCTGTTATTATGTATGCCTACATAGTAGCAGCTAAAAGAATAATGCCGCATTTAGTGTTTGTTAAAATCGGGGCTGTAGCTCAATTGGTTAGAGCGTCGGACTCATAATCCGTTGGTTTTCGGTTCAAGTCCGAACAGTCCCACCACTTAAAGTGCAGTATATGAGTAATAAAATGAATAAAGTTACAATACTCCACTAGCTATTTTAGCTAGTGGAATTATGTATAGACTAAAACCTAGTTATTTTTAATTTAAAGACATATCGATAGGAGAATATGATGCCTATAAGTGAAACAGATTACAATATCAGTCCTAATGTTTTAGAAACCACCTCTAATGATAAAATTAAAGTAGAGGCCGAATTAATTTTATCTTTACAAAAACAACCCGGTATTACAGATGAAATAGTATTTTCTATCTTTAGGTTTAATATAGATAATAAGTCTGATTTATTAATAAACTACGCATACATAGAAAATTATCTACAGTTAATCATAATAAAAGTGAATTGTAAGTTCAATATACTTCTTAATGGTAAATTGGCATTAACTACTAGCTTTAGTATTAATGAAAATAATGTGCGTAACGTTGATAAAGAACTAAATATTATTAAGGGAATAATGGAATCTTCTCTAAAGTAAACATCATATACTATTCACTGTATAGTGAATAGTATATATGACATATAAGGAAAAAATATGTTAGAAGAATTACTCAATATAGAAGAATCGGAAGATTTTAAAAATTGGATTAATTATGTTTACAATGACGTAGCAAATATAGCTGCTTTAATAGATAAGAAACTTTTAATAAATGGTTTATGTGCCGATTTAGCCATATATTTAAATGTAAAATATAATGTAGACGTATATCAGGCATTAGTATTTGAACCTAATATTAATAGCTTTATTACTCATTATTTTGTTCAATATACAGATGGAAAATTTTACGATGGATGGAATAGAGAGGGTGTTTTTAATATATTAGATTTAGAATGGTTTAAATTCAATAATCATTATTATAGATTAATTGTTAATCTAGATTTATATTTTAAAGATGAGAATAATAGACCTAAAAATACATTTAATGTAATTAACTATGCAGGAGTAAGCTATGGTAATTTAGCATTAGATACTATAAAAGATCCATATATTTTTATAGATTATAATAAAGATGCTAATACAATAGTGAGTACTGATATGTGTACTTACGTTAGTTTCATACAAGACTTAAAAGAAACATTATATTTAGATAAATTACAGTATTTGTATGAATTATTAAATAAAAATTTTTAGCTATTAAGTATAATCTGAAATCATTGTTATGGAGATTTATAATGAGTATAAAGAACGATAAGTGGATTAAGTATATGTGTAGAGAGCATGATTTAATTTCACCATTTTCAGAAGAACAATGTAAGTTTAATGAGAAAACTTTAAATAGAGCAATTTCCTATGGAGTATCTTCATACGGCTATGATATCAGATGTTCTAATGAATTTAGGATTTTTACTAATATAAATAATACCATAATCGATCCTAAGCATTTTGACAATAATTCCTTTGTAAGTTATGTTGGTGATGAATGTATTATACCGCCTAATTCATTTGCATTATCTAGATCATTAGAATATTTTAAAATACCTAGAAATACTTTAGCTATTTGTTTAGGTAAATCAACCTATGCTAGGTGCGGTATTATTATAAATGTAACACCATTAGAGCCAGAGTGGGAAGGTCATTTAGTAATAGAGATATCCAATACTACTACTCTACCAGCAAAGATATATGCTAATGAGGGTATTGCTCAATTACTCTTTTTAGAGTCAGATGAGTTATGTGAAATATCATATAAAGATAGAAATGGTAAGTATCAAGAACAAACTGGAATTACATTACCTAGAGTATAATTTCTTTAAAATATAGGAGGTAAATAATGTCTGAAAATAAACTAAGCGTTGAAGAAACTTATAGTTATGTGTATAATTTAATTAAGCAGTTTTATTCGACTGATACAGAGGAAGAAGAAAAAGAAGTAGGGAAAAAGGTATTAGAGCTAAGCCCAGAACAAAAAACCGATATGATTATTTTAGGGACTATTAGAAACGCAAAATTAATGAATTTACTTTTGAGGGAATAATAACTATATATTACTATAATGAGCTAACTTCGTTAGCTCATTATCTTAACTCAACTTTATAGGGGTTTATTATGTCTGATCAAGACACCAATGTGAACGAACAAGAAGATATTAGTAATAAAGAAGAACTTAATGAGAATGCTAGTATGGTTATTAATTATCTTAACGCTGAAACAGATGAAGAAAAACAGCTTATTATGGAATGTTTTAAAGAATTATCTCCTGAGGATAAAAATAAAAATATAGAGATATTAGTGGAACTTATTGGAGACTCAAATAGTTTACTAGTAGAATTACTTAAGCCTTTAAAATTTAGTATTATCAATAGTGTTCTTATTAAGAACGTAAACAATGAAAGGATTCATAATGTATTTTATGCCGGAGATATAGAGCATCATCTTCTTAATTTAGAATTAATAAAAGCTTGGTTTAGAAAGGCAATTGATAAAAAACTAGAAAAGGACGATTAAATAAATTAATTCCATTAGTACTACTAGTCATTTAAGACTAGTAGCATTAAAATATAGGAGACATTTAAATGTTAAAAAGAAATAACTTAAGATTATCTTTAGCTTATATACTAGGAAAAAGCTATGGTATATTATCTTCTCAAAAAGTATCTGGATTTGGTCCAGTGTTAATTGAATATTCTGATATAGTATATTTTAAACATTTTAAAATGGGTATTAAATTTTATAAAAGTCGCTATTTTTATACTTCTCCGCTTTCTATATTTTTATCACCACGGCATAAAAGAAATATTAAAAAGCATAAAGAGTATTTTGATAGCGAAATTATTAGATATACAAATTCTAATAAAGTTAGAAAAACAAAAGAAGCAGTGATTAAAGAATATAGAAAGATTAATAAAAATAAAATAATAAGAATTAAATGATTTGTATTTAGAAGAAGTAACGGTTAACTTAAATTCTAGTAGAGGGTATATAAGTGTTTAATTTAAATCTTTTTATAAACGATGATACTAAACAGGTAAGTGGTTATATACCACGTAAAACACAAGATGAAGTAGCTAATGCTCCTTGTGATTCTTGTGAAAATAATAGTATTTGTAAATCAGAATTAATGGCATGTCAGCACTACGCGGTATGGCTAGATTCTCGCATACCTAAAGCCGGACATACTAAAATTCCAGATAAGAAAATATATAAGAGATTGTTTGGTTTGACTCCTCCTCGCCATGAATGACGGGGTATTAGCCGGTACTGATAAATAATAAAGACTACCTAAATCGGGTAGTCTTTTTTTAAACTAAAAATAAATATTATAGATTTTTTCAGTCCTATATAACTAAATAGAATAACAGGCAATAGTGCTTGTTAACATATTAAGGAGAGTATTATGATACAGACGCCATGGCTTATTCAAAGACTGAAGATCAAAGTTCGGCCTAATAAAGAAACTAAGCTACGGCTTAGTGAAGTTATTAGTTCCGATTACATGGGTAGCTCCGAATTTGAGTTTGGTGCTATTCCTAAAGCATACAGGAGAGTATGCACTAACTTGGATTCTTATACCATTACTGTTATTGAGGGCGTTGAAGAGAACAAACTGTATTTGTTCTCTTCCCTCAGTGAAGAAGACATCGTTAAGTATAAGGAGTTTTTAGTTAAAGCAGTTAAAGACGATGTAAGACTACAAGAAAATCCTTACTTTATCAAAGAGTACAGAGAATTGTTCAAGATAGATCTTTGGTGGGATCTAGATAACGATCTATTCTTCAGTTTTGACACTAAGTTTATGAAGCGTATATCTGCTTATCTTAATAATTCTAAGCAGTATATAGCAAACTTGCCAGAATAAGACATTATACTCCTAGTGTTACCTAGGAGTATATTTTTTTTAATTATTTTTAGACGTATATTACTAATATGGATCTATTATTATAGGAGTTAAAAATGGAAACGTATACAATAGATGAAATTATTAAAGATATCCAGGAATTTGAAGGAGCCAGTGTTAGTTTTGGCAATGATAGTGTTTTTAAGAAATGGTTTTTCCAGAAGTTATATAGTTCGGTTGAAAATAGTTAAGTGTTACTAGTATTATAACGCTTAACTAGTAAATAGCTATGTCAAAGATTCTTATTATCAAGGAGAAATAAAATGAGTTCAGATAACGGTGTTTACATTCTTCGCACACTTCGTACTCGTAAGGAAACACAAAAGGGAGTGTGGAGTAAAAGTGAGCCATATTCTGTATGGAGAGTAGCGCATGTTGGTGCTATTGATAATTTTGATTGGTATTTAAATAACGCTACTTACAATCTAGGTGCGTATATGAAAGATATTTGGGGTAATTCTCCAGTATTTGAAAGTGAGGATGAAGCCATAACTTATGCTAATATTTTAGCAAAAGATATTGAGCCTTTAGAATATGGGGTATCAGTAATCAATGTTCCGTACGATATGATATTTTACGGGGATTACTAGCCAGTAAAAAAATATCTAGTGCTATTATTTAGTGCTAGATAACAAAGCCCATGTAATTCAGAGGATAGAATAATTGCCTTCTAAGCAATAGGTCAGAGGTTCGAGTCCTCTCATGGGCACCAATTACATGATGAGTTAAATAATCCTGTGGAATATTAGTAATCCGATATAAGTAGGATATAACTATGACTACAGAAGACCAGATAGAATATGCTTTTAAGCTATGTGAAGAATGTAGAAAAAGAACTACTAACTGGAGTAAAGACCATATATGTATAAATTGTGGTAATAATAAATTTACATATGAAGTAGAAACTATTTCAGATATGAATAGAATCCAATCAGAACTTGGATTTAATGATACAAACTGACGAAACACATAGGGTCTATAGCTCAATTGGTAAGAGCAGCGAACTCATAATTCGTTGGTTTTCGGTTCAAGTCCGAATGGACCCACCATTTCTTAAAATTAGTTATTCTTAATATTGTATATTAAAAAAATAATAAACCTATATTACTATTATGGAAACGTAGGTTAAAATACTTTCATTTAAAATAGGAAATTTAAATATGATAAGAGTAACTTATTCAGATCAAACAAAAGCTAATTTAAATGCCGCTAAAGAAATAAAATTAGTTCCTATAGATAAAACAGCCATTACTAAGTATAAAGTAATGTTAGTGGGTTCAACTGGAAAGACCGTAATGCTTGAAGACAGAGCCAATAATACTATTATTTATAAAGATATTCAATCCGCTAAAAGACAATTAATTTCTAATAATGTGCCAAAAGAAAAAATAATTATTGTCTCTCAACTGGATATTTAATTTAGGATATTTGTAGTAACTTAGCCCAAGTGGTGAAATAGGTAGACACAAAGGACTTTGACTTTCACGTAATGAAAAGTTTAATGCGTGAAGAATAAAGAGTCATCATAGAGAAATCTATGAATGAGAATCAGGAGAATTGCTGGAATAACCTTATAGTTCCGATGACTACAGCATGGTTAGAAATGACGGGTGCGAAAGTTAAAAAACTATCGGAAATTGGTCAATCAGCAGCCGAGCCTCTAAGTTCTAGTTCAGAATAAGAGGAAGGTTCAGAGACTATGCACCTGATACCTTAACAGATAATGCTGCAGGTAAAGATATAGTCCGGACTACAACTGCATTAGCAGGCTTATGAAAATAAGAGTAGTGAAGAAAATCCTTCGGTTAATCCGTGCCGGTTCGAGTCCGGCCTTGGGCACCAATTTAGTAAGAGGAGTATTTATGAATATTAGGAGTATTAAAACTATTTTCCTTTAACTTACTTTAGCTAAAGGAAATAATGATGGGAAACAGACTATTTAGGTCTCGTAACCTTGGTAAACTAGTTAAAGACACTGGTAATTTCTGTATAGAGGATAACGAATTACCAATACGAATAAAACTACAAGTGTCCTGGTTTGTGTACGATGATTATGCATTTAGAAAAGATGTCAAGTCTTGGAAAGAATATAGAAGATATCAATATTACAGGAAGTATAAATACATGTAATTGTAGTTTTCCCGTCATAAATAAGGGATGGCGTCACTGTAAAGATAAGTAGAGTACACAGTACTTGAACATTAAATACAGATCCCTGGTGCAGTCGCTAAATTCTAAATAGTAGTATTAGAGTTTAGTATACCAGCCGATCCCTCGCTGTAGACATCTTGGTCGACCATTTGGGTGTTTAGAGCTTAGCTACTATGTGAGTGACAAGGACTTTAACTGCCGGCAATAAATCTCTGCTGGTGCTGCCTAAAAGAGATTTAGGTACTAGGGAAATCCATGCAGCTATTCGTTACCAATCGTTACCGAATAGGAAGTTAGCTTATCTGTTAAAATAAGCAGTCGAGTGCGACGATTTACAACAAATGGCGTTGGTTGAACCCATTCGTACATTCAGCAAGCAAGTATTCTGTAAAAAGAATCTACTGCCGGTGATAAAAGACTGGAAACCTTTTTGATCCGAGAGTAGATTTAAGCCATATTAGTAATAATCTATATATTTAGAGGACATACATATGAAAACTGTAACTAAAACTGTAATTGAACTATTAAAGTCCGAATCATTGAATGGTAAATCTGAATGCCCTATTCCTTTAGACGTTATTCCTAACAATATGGGAATTAATCTATGTAGTGTTGATTCTATTACGTGGACTAAACAGAATGATGGACAATTAGTTAATTTGACTATTAACTTTTCTCCGATATAATTTTTATTATTGGGTTAAATATCCATTCTTTTCTCGGTGAAAAGACATCGTTAAATATAGTATTATAGTGCTATATTATTCTTGGTGCAGTAATAGGGCTATAAATACTGCTAGCCTTTTGGTGTTCAGTACGTAGTTTAATGTAACATATATCACACGCTTTTGAGGCGTGTGATATATTTTTTTTAATTATTTAAAATCATATATTACTAGTATGAAGTATATCGGATTTAAATCAATTAGATATTAGGAGAACTATTATGTCAGATGTAAAAGAACTTAAGGATATCGATTTCAGTAAAGCTAAGGATAATGTTATAAGTCTATCGCAAACAAAATTGGAAAAAAGTCTAGAACTTTTTGATACTGTAACTTTAAGAATAGGAAGAGATATTGCTATGGCCAAAAAGGCGGGAGATAATTTAATTAGGATAGGATATATAGATTATTTAACTATAGACCTTAGAGAAATAATCTTAGAACAAATAAAAGAAGCTGGATATAGAGTACATCTGGGTGAGTATACTCGTTTAAGTTGGTAAAAATATAGTTTAACTTAATTTATACTACTAGACTATTATGGCCTAGTAGTATAATGGAGATATTAAAATGTCTAACATTAAAACTTTAGTTAATAATGATAAAAATGCAGAAATAATAGAAGAGAAGTTTACTGAAATAGATAATATTTTAAAGGAATTAGAGGAAAAATATGGAGTTGGTAGTATATTTGGTATGTATGACCATAAATCAGGAGGTTCTTATAAAACCTCTAATCATGGTAATATCGCATCAATTTTAGTGATGTTGACATCTATTAAAGTTAGAGTAAATAACACTATTTTAATCTCTGAAGAAAGATACGATTAATCAATAATTAATGGATATATTTAGAAAAATATTAATATAGGGGATATAAATGGATATCACGATAGAATTAGGTATTAAAGCACTAAAGGCAATGGAAAGAAATATTCCTAATCAGCTATTAACTAATGAAGCTAATGAAAAATTTAAATTAATAGCTAATGAAAGCTTTGAAGATTTTTATAAAGGTATGCTAAATACTTATATTAAACTGCTAGAAGTTTTAGAAAAGAAACCTGACTTAGAAAGATTTAGTAAAGTGTCCGTTGCTTTAAACAGATATGGAGATATGTTAAACAGATTTAAACATAAAACAGGCGATGAAAATGTTGTAGATTATAGTCTTTTTCTTTCTTTAATGGAATCTCCATTTAACATAATAAATAAGTTTGTAAATGAATATAGACTAAAAAACTTTAATTAATATATCATCTAAACTAATATCGTGGGAGAGTAAATAAAATGTATAACACTAATAGTCGTCACAATTATAGCATATTTGAATATAAGTTCTTAGAAGCTTGTGAGGATACATTTGAAACTAATCCTTCAATTATATATAGTTATTGTGATTTAATTATTAGAAGTCCTAACGCAGGTAAAATTATTACTAGAAATGAAATAAAAGAAGATTCAAAGTATTTATTCTTAGATAAAGGAAAGTCGCATGAAACCCCTCTAATTCCTTTAAAAAGTGATTCAATACGAGTACCATTGATTAGTATTTTAAATTGGCTGAATAGTAATTATAATTGGTTAATTGATGATAGTAAAAATTATTATTTAGAGCCTAATATATGTTTTGTATGTGCTTTATCTGATACTTGTTTACCCGACATTAAGATTACCATAGAAGAAGATGGAAAAACTGTTAAATTTACTACTAAGCCTGTATTAGAAACAAACTGCAGTATTATTTATCCTTTAGACGATGCATGCGAGTATTCTTTCTTTATTGGTTTAGATGATTATAAGAAAATGTTAGATAAAATGAATGACGATATTTATAACAGATTTAAAGAACTAGGAGTTAATGGCGATTATGGTATTTTGGTAGAACCAAAAACTTAATATAGGAAGATTAATAAAAGAATCCAGACTTAGAAAACTTTAGTAATGTTTCTGTTAAGTTTAAACAAGCTAGGGATTCCATAAACAAATTAAAAGAAATATTTGGTAATTATGAAGATTGTTCTGCATTCATATCACTAGTGGAAACACCTTTTAATATAGCTAGTGATTGTGTAAATAGCTATAGAAAAAATAAATTCAATTAATAATAGGATTAAATATGAAGACATATACTTTAGATGATATAATTGAAGATGTTAAGAATTATGAAGGAGTAGTAATTGGGTTTACTGATGATAGTCCTTTAAGGAGATTATTTTATTATAAAAAATATTCTGAGTATTATGATGAACCTTTAGGTGATAATAAGACTGTAGACACTCTTAAATTTAGGGTAAATGAATTTCTTCAGAATTCATATTTACCAAGTTTAGATAAATTACCAGAAGATAGAGAAAAAAGAACACTATTCTTTTATGCCGGAAATGAAGAAAAAGTAACTGAATATAGAGATGCTAATATAGCTAGTGTGATGTTTAAATTTCAGAAAGAAGTTCAAGTCGACAATTTAGCTGAATTTGATTTAAATAAAGTGTTAGGCGATTTTATAGATAACTGGGATTGGTCTTGTTATTACGATAATGAAGTAAAGCGTTTTTACATGTTTGAAAGAAAAAAACATTAATTATAGACTACCTAGACTATTACGTCTAGGTAGTCTATATGTTTTAAAGTTAATTAATATTTATTTTTTAGTTAAATAATTTATTACGCTATACCAGCATTATAGTGATTTTGAATTTGAGTAGCTGTTAAAATATCGTTATATACTGCTATATTAGATAAATAACCATTAAAGTATTCTGAGTACGTCAAACATGCCCCAAGATGGACTGCTTGAGTTCCCGCACTTTGCGAATAGGCAGCTCCTCCGCTATTTATAAAAACCCCATTTTGATAGATTTGTGACCCACTAGGACCAAAAGTTATCACTACATGAGTAAAGCCAGATCCTAAAGCCGTTGTGGAATGTAATTGATCGGCTTGAGCATAAACAATATCGGCATTCCCGTCTGCATAGCGAGTACGATAGCCAATATTACCTCCAGTGGAAAGCCAATCTCCACTTACAGTAGTTGAGCCTTGCCAATTTACCCACGCTTCCACGGAACCTTCGGACAGAGGACAAAGCAAACTAGAAGCCGGAACATCCACATAACCGTTAGAACCATTAAATAAAAATGATCCAGGAGAATTAGGTATACCTTCTGTTTGACCTATAGTAACTCCAGTTTCAATAGTACCGTTTAAGTTGTTTCCAGAGATATCATGAGCTATTGTTCCACTAGTTTCATTTAATTGCCAAAATGCTGCAGGATTATCTGCTAAAATTACATTTTTATATATTATTCCAGATATAGCTTTAGACCCATTATAATTAAAAGGTAATGATATTAAGGCCATTAGTTAACTCCTACTATAGAACACGTTATATTAGCTAAAGTAGCATCTGCAGTAGATGGACATAATATCATTAATGTGTCTCCAATAGCAAAAGCTAAATCAGCTCCACTAGACGATTCAAACGTGGCCGTATATTCGTTAGGAGCAAAAATCATTGTTCCTATTTCTGTTTGTGTATTAGTACCACTTGGAATGTGATATATAGTGAATGTAGTAGAATCTGTAGCTGGGGATAAACAACTAGCTACAGAACCGCCAAAGTTAGTAGAAATAGAACCAGCCACAGTAGAGCAATAGGCTAAGAGTATACTACTAGCTGTTAATGTACCGGCTCCTCCAGATATACTCATTACGTTAGTTGTTGGTTGAAAAAACAAAGATATGGCTACTGTCGCTAATGTAGCATCAACTGTACTGGGAGCAATTATTTGTATAGTGTCTCCTACGCCTATTGTCGCTGCAGTACTAGAACTAAATGTAGCTGTATAAGCACTGGGCGCAAATGTAATAGTACCAATATTATTTTGTGTGTTAGTACCACTAGGAATATGATACACAGTAAACGTAGCTGAATCTGTTGCTGTGGTTTGGCAGCTAGCAGTAGATCCAGTAAAATTAGCTGGTAATGTACCACTATAGGGCAAACAAACCATTAATACTGTTTGACTAGCAGATAATACAGCCGCCCCCCCTCCTAATACTTGATTAGTTGGTGGCAGCATTGTTGAATCAACTAATCCACTAGAATTTAAGGCTACCAAACTACCAGCAGAAGATGAACCAGAGGATTGAGTTACTGGTTTAACGCCTAAAAATCCTCCAGTAACAATAGATATCAGTTGGGGAATGGTAGCCATATTTTTAACCTAATGTAACAGGAAGATTAGAAGGATTAAATTCCATTTCTGTAGCAGAAACAGCCACACCAACTGCTTGTACAATATATCCGCTAGTAGTAGGTGCTGTAGCAGATACGCCACCTGCAGTGCTTAAATATAACGGAGCTGCTGGTGTTAAACCAGTAACGCTAGCATTTAAACCAGATAATTGGACAGTTCCAGTTGTGCTAGCACTAATAGCAGCAGTAGCAAAGCCCTGAGCTGGCAAACCAGTAGAGCAATCAGCCAATTGAGCAGTTAGTACGCCACTATTATTAGTAAGATTAACTAACTGGCCTGCGCTAATAGCTACAGCTGCCGTAACAGTAACTTGCGGAGAACCTAAACTACTAGATAACATAGTAGGGTCAATTTGACCCGCAGAATTTAAAGCTACTAACTGACCGGCTTTAGAAGCTCCACCGGTTACAGCAGGCGTTAACTGCACAAATCCATTAGGGCCGATGTTCAAATACATATTTGTAGCCATAAATCCTCACTTAAGATAATAAAACGGGTGGTTGAATATTTAAAATCATTGTCTTTGATGTCAATGCTGTACCTAGTATTTGTAGGAATCCAGATGTCGGTGGTGTTTGTGTTACGGGGCCTGTAGTACCAACAAAAACAGGATTACCTGGAGTAAAATTCCAACTAGGTAAACCAATTATACCAGTTTGTTGAAACGATATTAATGTACCAGCCACCCCGCCATTTGTAGACATTCCCAATACGTTATTAATTTGATTTACATCTAAAGAATTAGCTGGATATAATAAGCCATTAATAGCAGCCACCGCTGTAGTTGCACTAATAGTTGCTCCAGCTGATAACTGAATATTACCAGTACTGGTTTCTGTAGCTACTGTGGTAATCGGATCAGTGATATAAACTGAACTCATTAGTTTTGGATTTTCAGTTACATCTAAATTACATCTATTAAAATTCAAAAACTGATTTAAAGTATTAGGCTTATTTATAAATCCTAAATTCTGAAACGTGGCAGAAAATAAATTAGCGTATTGAGCATATACCATAAAAAGATAATTTTCTGTTTCAATAAGTGGAAATATAAGAAAAGCATTTATTGAATTTTGATCTCTAGGAACTGTAACTAGGCTGTAGTTTTGGTAATTAATATTAGTATTATTAGCCATGTTGTATTCGGCTATTACGTTTTTTAATAAACCTAAACCAGATTGAGATAGTGTATTAGGGTAATCTTGGTATTGCGTTATTGTAGTAGTTATAGGAAATGTAGTAAAATCCTTATTATATAAAAGTGCCAAATATGGATTATATTCTATACTCTGTATGTTATAACCAATATAGGTTTGGCTCATATTTTGTCCTTAAAAACATTAATCTGATTTTAAATATCATAAAATAATTAAATTAAAAAATATATATGTTTAGGTGTTTAATCTAAAAAATAATAAGCATATATTATTAGCATGATAGTTAATAATACATGTCATTATTATTTAAGGAGAGCCGTTATGAACACAGAAGTTAAGCCTAGCTATACTTTTAGTAGTCAAATTTTAACTAAGTTAAAGTTAGATATGGGTTTATTTAACGAAATAACGCATAAACCATATTTTATTATTAGTAATGATGATGAAAATTTATCTAGTACAGAAAATAATATTGTAATTGATACTAGCTCTGAAGATAAATTCATTTACTTAGTATTTGATTATAAAGAAGATAAAGTATATGTAAAAGTACCAAATATTTTATTTACTAAAGATCATGCTTCTATCATTCCTAGGATAAGGGAAATCGTAAAAAGAATTTTAAATAAGAGGGAAGACACTACTTCTGGTATCAGATATGTACCGGGAATTACTGAACAAGTCGGAAGATGTGATTCGTTACATAATCACGAAACAGGTTCAAACAATCGTATTTTGTTTAAACCATATATACTACTAGACTCATTGGGCTTAGTAGTATTTAATGAAAATGATGTTAGTGGCCATAAGTTAATTCCTCATAGACTCATTATAGAAGATCTTACACTACTAGAAACTTTTTCTTTAGAAGACTAAGTTAAAAATCGCTAGATACTACCTAAATTAAGTAGTATCTTTTTTTTAATCTAGATATTTTCAACCATATATATCTAATATGAAACTATGTCAATTCCGATATAGTGATTAATAAGGGGTTAAACATGAATCCAAATGGTGAATGTAATGGAATATATCCAAATGAACTATTGGAGTGGAGACTCAATAGTAAGTCTAAGTTTCAAAATGTTCCTGTTGAAGAACTAAGGAAACGGATAGATAAAGCTATAGATGTATTAAAAGCTGCCCATAAAGTAGTTTTTGCTGATACTGAAGTGGCTGACCTCACTGAAGCTGGTAAGGTAGATGAATTACCTGAAGCTTCATGTCTTATCCAAATGCCATTTATATACAAAATGGTTGATAAAGCCACTAATCGCGATAAGACGTGCATTATGAACGCATCTCCTGAAGTAGTAATTTCTTTCATGAGATATGCTCATGATTCTGGTTTAGTGGAAGACTTGTATGGTGATCCAGAGCGTGGTTTTGCTGGTTACTACCTAAAGCCGTGGTAAAGTTAATAATACAGGGTTTAAACCCTGTATTATTTTTTTTAATTAATTTAGACTATATATTACTATTATGAAACTGTACTAATAATAGTACAACAATATATAGGAGATAAATCATGATTAAAGTAAATCATTTTTACTACGATGATGTTTACGAGGATATATTTCTAGTAGTAAAAATACTACCTATATCTTCTCAAGTAGCAGTTATTAGTGAACATGGTTCTATATATTCATTTGAAGCATCAAGGCTAAGTGAAAATATTGATGAGATTTTGAAAGAGAAAGGAGAAGTCTATGATTGGAGAAAAGATCCTC
>JAEHJW020005905.1_pt1 | contig 54700 bp, 69 predicted proteins | sample 9271431 | NCBI WGS metagenome assembly JAEHJW02
GGTCGCCGCGCTCTGGTTGCCGGTGTTGGTCGCCGCGCTCCGGGTGCCGGTGTTGGTCGCCGCGCTCCGGGTGCCGGTGTTGGTCGCCGCGCTCCGGGTGCCGGTGTTGGTCGCCGCGCTCCGGGTGCCGGTGTTGGCTTCGGTTTTGGTGGGCTCCAAGTGCGCCATAATCCAGTCCACACCGCGCTGAATAAGTTGCGGAAGTTTAATCTCTGCCTGGATCGTAATAGAGGCCGATACGATTTTTGAGTCGTCGTCCTGGCGCCCAATTTGGCCAGACTGCGCTACTACACAATAACGACTGTCGCCGGGTGGGTAATAACCAAATACATCCAGGGCATACTCCACGGCGTGGAAGCCTGACTTGCATACTTCCACAGTGCCTTCGTGCGTATATGTTTGGCCGACCTCAAATTGATAACCACGGCACCGCAGGTTCTGGTCGAACCCTTTTACGGTGGTGACCGGTTGTTCTTGTGTGCTCGAGTTAATATCCATATTAGTGTTCTCCAGTGAGTGAGTGAGTGAGTGAGTGAGTGAGTGAGTGAGTGAGTTAGTGAGTGCGGCGAATGCCGACGCCGGGCGCTTGGTACATCGGCAGCCGTGTGGGCGCAACGACTTCGCGGGTGAAAAAGACGAGAGTACAGCGGTGACAAAACTGTTTACGGTGGACGGCGCCATCGCGACGGTGAGTGGAATTAACTACTTGGCAGCGTTTCCCGCACTGAGGGCATAGCATGGGCTAATAACTCCGTTATTTTTAGTGAGGTAATGATGTCAGGTACACCTTCACGGCGTAGGATAACTACGTCGTGGTCAACCCTTACGACGGCGTACTTATGCCGCCGCGTGAGGCTGAGTAGGTGTTCTGAGTCGGTACAGGGAACCAATCAGCTTACCTTGGACCGAGACGGCTACCGGAAACTCCATTTCGAGACGGTGCGCCGCTTCGTAGAGTTCCATTAACGTCGTTTGCAGATGCGTAGCATCGAGGGTTTCAATCCCAGCCCCGTCAACTACTAGGGCGATTCGGTCAGTGGGCTGCGTTGGCCCAGATGTATCGACGCCGAGGGCCATTGCCAGCTTGGTGACTTTCGATTCCATACGCGCCAGGCGTTCGTCGCTTGTTTGCATAGGGCGAATGCGTGGCGGGAAGTCTCGTACTACGTCTGATTGATTCATTGCGTTCTCCAGTTCCCTTTTTGGGTTTTTAGTGAGTATTGAAACGGTGCGTGCTTTTGAATATAAGCGCGTTGGCCCCCGTGGATAAGGGGCCAAATATGACGAGGGTTTAATAACTTATTGCTGGTATTCTGTTGCTTTTCGCAGCCGTTCCACAGTAGCGCAGAGGGCCGGAGGAACTGTCTGGACGGGAGCGCGTATTCGCGCCATGAGGTAGCTGAACAGGGCGCGGGCGCCTGGATAATGTTCCCGCGTGGCCATCCCCCGAAGCGCCAGCACCATGAGTTCCTCGGTGTCAGCTATCATGCGCCTCCTCCGTCACCCTCTTAATCAGGTTCTCCAGGCTGATGATATACATGCTTTTGCTCGGCACGAGACGGCTGATCTCCTCAATCTCGTAGGTTTCCGCCCAGTGATCCTGAACACGGCGTAGTCCAGCGTTCGCAAACCCTAGTGCCAGCGCGGATTTGGCGAGTTCCAACTCTTCAGGTGAGATCCTCACTCCCGCATCCCCATAATGACCGCCTTCCGTCCCGCGTGTTCCAGCACCATCTTTGGGTAATCGGCGTCGGTGGAGATGTATCCTTTCATGGTAGTGAGGCGGTTCAAGGCGGAGAGTACATATTTCCTGTTGAAAGACTGAACCCCGGAGTCAGTGGGCACTTGCAGGATGTGCATAGTTCCTGATTTAAGCTGGCTTTCCTTTACGGTGGTTTCTTTCATGTCCAGGGTGAAGGGCACGAAACCCGACTCGTCTGTCGGCGGGACAACACGCCGCCAGTCCGGGTATTTGTAATCCGCGGTGACTTTCTCTCCCGTGGCCGGATGGTAGTAGCCGGGTTCCCGGTCAGCGGGCGCTAGGTGCAGGGTATGGCCGTTGGCCGCCACCATGACCTCTGCTTCCACCAAGACATAGTTTAAGCCAGTTCGGGCGTCGTTTACTCCTACGGAACGCGCCACCCACTCGAAGTCAGTATCGGCCTTGGCCGGTAATGGCGGCATGAAGTACGCGTAAAGCATGGCGAGGGCGCCGAAGTCGTCAGGATGCGCGGCGGCCAGGTCACGGATAAACTGCATAGCGGCTTCTTTCTTCGGTTTACGGGACGCCAACGCGGCGTCGATGAGGGTCATCGTATTCATTTTAGTCTCCAGTTTGTGAGTGATTATTCAGTCGGGGTTTCGCGGTCTTTACAGAAAGTATCTAGGATGCTGAGCAGCACCGGATAAAACTCAGTAGCACTGTCGCCATCCATTTCGGCGATCTGGTCAGGAGACATTTTCCGCCAAGCGGAAAATGTGTGGATCTGGCAGCCAGCGCGGAGGTGGGTGTCGGTGATCAGAATCGGGTAGGGAAGGCCATTGAGCTGCAATACGCGATGGCCATTAATTTCAGCGTTGGCCCCGCACAGGTCGGCCTCGCACAGGTCGGCCCCGCGCAGGTTGGCCTCGCACAGGTCGGCCCCGCGCAGGTCGGCCCCGCGCAGGTTGGCCTCGCACAGGTCGGCCCCGCGCAGGTCGGCCCCGCGCAGGTTGGCCTCGCACAGGTCGGCCTTGGCAGCGACAGCGGCAACGACGAGATCCTTAATCGAGGCAGCTTCGGCAGAAAAAATGACGGCATTCGTAAAGCGGTTGAGTAGGTCCATTTCAATCTCCAGTTTGTGAGTGTTGGGTACTACCAGTCGAGGGTGTAAATATCCCAGAGTGCCGTAGCTAATTCGGCGCCGACAAGATCGTCCAGCGTCTGGTTCAAATCAAAAAGGGGTGCGACCATGTGGATCATATTGCTTACGCCGTTTACCACCAGGAACAGCCTCTCGGCGCCGAGGGCGTGGCAGATGGCGTCCTTGCGGTCCACCAGGAGCGCGTAGGTGCCGAACCGATCCTCAGTGGCTAGGCGGCGAAGTATTGTTGCGACGCTCTTGCCGCGCACCTCGCACTGAGGGACAAACTTCTTGATGGATTCGTATGGTTTCCAGAGTTGGGCGGTAATCATGTCATTTTCTCCGTTTTGTTAATAACAATCAGTGCCAGCCGTGAAACGCGGAGCGGCTGCGTTCTTTGTGTCCCTCTGCATCGTCTGGGGTCTGGCCAGACCGATAAAGGATACTGTCCACCGTTAAACCGCCTTTACGTCGCTCGGTATGACGGGGCTTAGCATGACTGGCGCCAAAAAGGCACAGCGCGTAGGCGCCGAGCGTTAAGAGCGCAAACCAACCCCAGAAGTGGATAATCATGCCTGCTTCTCCCCGTTCAGCGTCTTTATCACGTCGCGGGCCGCCCAGACCCCGTTGGCGGTCCACTGGCGCTGCCACGCGCCTTGGGAGGGCGCCCACTTGAACCCGTTTCGCTTTAACAGCGAGCGCGTTTTCTCGTCTGGCTTGCCCCCGAAGTAGAACTGGAGGCGGTTTACCTCCTTGTTCTCCCGCACCGAGCCCCAGGCGTATTGAGTTTCCCGGTCTTCCAGTCGCTGCGCGTTCTCCAGTGACTTGATGCGGGCTTCCAGCCGCCGAATGTTGGCGGTATTGTTGCTGAGAGAGTACGACGCAAAGCCCACGGTCCCCATACAGTCCGGGGCGATCAGACTCTTGGCCTGATCGGGCTTGAAGCCGAGTACCTCCAGGGCAGCCCGCTGCGCCTCTGGTCCGGCTTTCTGGTGCTTACGAATAGCGGCATTGGCCGCCTTCATCCGTTCCTGGGAAGACTTCAGGCCCTCCACTCGCTCCTTGAGTTTTTCCACGGCGTCAGGATCATCGGCGCTGATGGCGTAGTCGTTGACACTAACGGCGCGGCGCCCATAATAGTCTGCTCTTTTCAGGAGATCGGTCCCTTTGGCCATAGTCTGCCCAATGCGTGCGCGGTATCGCCGATCACGCCCTTCACTGTGATGCCCTACCAAGATAGGCTGCCCGAAGGGGATAATGCTGGCCATGCTAGCCGCCCTTTCTATGAGGGCTTTTGCCCTTGTGCGGCTTTTCTCTGCCAATGCGCGATACCGCTCTTTCCGTGCTTCGATTTTCTGTTCGTAGGCGTTCATATCAGTTTCTCCAGCTTATGAGTGAGTGAGTGAGTGAGTGAGTGAGTGAGTGAGTGAGTGAGTGAGTGAGTGAGTGAGTAGTTTGTTATTAACAAGGGACTTTCTCGGCGATACTCACCAGCGCCTCCCATTCTTCCATGCCGCACTCGGCGGTACGCACCTGCTGCAACGCCCAGTCCCTGAGTGCTTTATCCAGTTCATTGAACGCGGTGTTGCGTTCGGATTTGTTGCCGTCCACCAAGGCGGCCTGGAACTTCCAGAGCAACGCGCCGGGTTCGTCTGCTTCGTCCTCAGCGATAAACGCGGCTGGAATATCGGAACAGGTAACACGATTCGCCAGCTCTTCCGCCGCTGCTATAGTGTCCATCAGCTGAATAACATCGGAGTCGCTCAACTGATCCCATGCTTTGTACTTTATGGCTTCCTGTAGGGTGTACATGGTTTTCTCCTATCGCATCGGACGGATGGAACAGGGGCAAACGCGCTCAAGTTGAAACGCCAGTATCCTGGCGGATTCCAGGTCCGAGAAGTAGAATACCTGGCCAGTGTCCAGGCGCTTGAGGTAGTAGGCCGCTTGGTTTTTCGGCACGTTCCCCGCTTCGATTTCCAGCATGTGTGGCATGGCTTAGGCCTCCAGTTTTTAATGAGTATCGGGACGGTTACAACGTTGTAACTTCGGTTATGGTGGAAGCCCTATCCGCCGCTATCCGGGCGTCCGCTTCGTCCCGTGGGATTAGACGGAGCATGGCGCAGATTTCCTCTGCGCCTTCCACGGCGGCGCTCTTAATGGTTATTCGGCTCCCATCGCTCAAGTCGTACTTCCCCGGAGGATTGCGCGGCGGCTTGGTGGCTTCGCTGAAGATCGCCGCCCATACACGCGGGGCGCTTGGACGCGGGAGGCCGGGGACGTACCCCGGTAGGCTCTCTTGTGGTGTCCCCATGAACCTGGCAGCCGCAGCCGCTCGCCTCACCACTGGTTCCGTGGGATTCATCAAGACGTAGACGAAGGCGCGGGCGGTAATATTACGGTGGAGGGCTATTGGGACTCTTGGAGGCTTCGTGGCTTCGCAGAGCGCGTCGAACGCCTCGTTTGCAGCTTGGGGAGATACTCCCACGAACAGCGGGGCGATGATCTGGTAAAGGGGAAGCTTGGCTTCGGCTATTTGGGCGGCTGCTTTGGCTATTTGATGGGTGTCCATGATGATCTCCATGTGGGTGAAGTGAAATTATGGCGCTGAGAGGCTGAGAATATAAGGGGCTATATATGGCTATACAGTCTAATTTTATTAGTTTAATATAATTTATTAAATTTAGTATTTGTTTGCTTTGTTTGCCTGTTCTGAGAGGGGACATGACCGCTGGACCACTGACCATATAGCAAACAAATACTAAAATTACTTAAATTAACCTAATTTAAGCAAATTAAGCATATAAGGCAGCTAAAAACTTATAAGCATTGTTTTACTCTCAAAAATTCCCATATATATTGTTTTCTAAAAAAACAAATAAATAGAATAAACAGCTTAGTTAGTTTTGTTAGTCGCCAGTGTTTACTGGTGTTTCAGGCTTATAAGGATTAGTTTGCCCATGTGGAGTGACTAAGCAAACAAAGTTGGGCCATATAAGCAAACAAATACGACTAACAAAACTAATATTAAGTTAATAAAATATATAAAAATACGCAATTTAATTCTTTATTTTGTTACTAACAACCGAGCGGCCACATTTCGCAGCCGCCCCATGGTCAGAAGTTCGTAAAAAAGGTTACAAGGTTGTAACTTATGCCGCGTGGCGCACCTGGACGCGCTTTGCAGGTGTTTGTGGTCCTAATAGCGCCTCAAGGGCATCGGTGTCATTCAGGGTCACCAGTGCGGCCACGTTGCGCAGCACGCCAGCAAGCACCTGACAATCGTTGCTCATCTCACTGATCTGCAAGTTTACAGCCAGCAGTCTTAAGATCGCCGCCGTCTCATCGTAGCGGATGCCTGGGGACTTGCAGCTATCATACAGCGCGTTTATCGCCGCTACATAATCAGGTGCACCCGGCGTCGTAGGTGCATGGTCAGCCGATTCCTCAGCCGATTCCTCAGCCGTTTCCGTCTGTTCAGGCGCGTTTTTCGCCTTGAGCCATGCTCGGTACGCGTTAAGTGTCGTGTGATACCCGGCGGTATCGTCGCGCTCCGTCCAATCCGGGTCGGTTACAGCGTCAATGAGCTTGCTAACCTCCGATTTGCGGACTTTTAGCACTGATAAGGCGGATTTATCGCCTATCCATGTAGTTTTGCCTGTCTTGTTCTTGGAGGCTTTTAAGCCGATAGCTGGCGCAAGTTCGTCGGAATATACCTGCAAAAAGAATGACTTACCCGCATCATCCAAGTGTGGCCTATTGGCGCGTATAACGTCCAGTAACCCGCCATCCGCGTTTTTACGATAAGTTAATGCGGTTTTTTCCACGGTAATAGCGGATTTAACGGCTTCACGGATAGCGGTAAAAACAGTGTTAATATTTTCCATGTCAATATCTCCGATCAATGAGTGAGTAAATATTTACACTTTTAGCCAATCAATGCAAACAAAGCGACTGATTAAGGCTTAAAGGAACAGATACGGCGTGGATTAATAATACCACAATGCAAGGTTTACGCAAACTGATTTGACTTGGTTTTTCAAGACGTTGAATTCAAATCAAGCGAAGCGGTACGGGGGTCGAGAAGTTGCGCATCTGCTATATGCTCAGTCGCTCCCACACCACGGCCAATTTTAGCCAAAAAGTGTAAAGTAACCGCGTTTCCTAAATGCTTGACTCCGCACCTTCCGCACGCGCATAAAAGCCCCATGCTACCAATCGACCGAACCCTAAACGGACAGACCCCACAGGCCCTAGCCAGCGATGCCAGCCAGCTTGGGCAGACCGGCGCTCAACAGATGGCCGGGATGCTCCGCGCCAATGCGTCCTCGGCGGCGGCATGGGGTGGCGCACCCACAGGCCCGGTCCAAGCCACCGGGATGCCAGGAATCGTCCGGCAGGGAAATTCATTTTCCAATGGCATCGCTCCGAATCCCTACCCGGCTTCTCAGGGGTGGCACCAAGTCCCCGGCGCTGGCGGGGTACCAATGGAGACACGTACGCTGCCGGGCTACGGCCCGCAGAACCCTGCGGAGGCGGCTAACACCCTCTTAGCGGTTCAGGCGAGTGCCGCAGAAACCGCCATGAACCGCTCCTTGCAACCTGCGCCACTTCCACAGGCCCCAGCTACACCCCCCGCGATTCCGGCATTCGCGCCTTCCGCGCTTGCACCTACCCCGGCTCCGACGCACGGTATTGGATTCGACATAGGCGATGCCCTGCATCAGGGATTGCAGAGCGTGGGAAGTGGAATTAGCCAGGGAGTGAACTACGCCCAGAATGCCGTGGGAGATCAGTGGACGGATGGGATTGGCTCCCCGGCCCCGGCGCAGAGTTTCGCGGGAAGCTCATTGCCGCAAGGTATCGACGTCTTCAATAACGCCCTGCGCGGCTACGGAACCATGCGGTCCAATATGGCCGCGCAGAGCAACAGCGCCTCCGACGCGCTGATGAAGCAGCTCCAAGGGTTCGGAACCGGGCTTGGGAAGGGATGGAACGCTCAATAAAAAAGACGGGAGTCCTCGCGGCCCCGTCTCAATACTCACTCACTAGGCTGGAGACCTAGTACCCTCAGCATAGCAGCATATCTTCCAAACGGTAAATGTCATCGCAACCCCGGCACGGCTGCTACGCTCTCGCTCATGACAAGTTTAGCCGCCACTCTTGACAGCCTCCTGGACGCTCCAAGCGCCCCGCGCATGGTAGCGCCCCCAGACCGGCCCCCAGCACCCAAAAGCCCCGTCGATACGGGTATAAATCCCACGATGGCATTTGAGGTCGCCCTGGGAATGCTGTCTATCGACGAAATCGCCAAAAAGCACGGCATACCGGCGCAGGAGATGCGTGAGTACGCGGCCAACGCGCACTTCGACAAGATGGTAAAGGACTTCAAGGCCGATCTGGAGGCGCATGGCGTGAGTTTCCGCCTAAAAGCCGCGCTCCAGGCCGAGATTTACATGGATACGACGCTGTGGGCGATGGCGAACGACCCGACCACCCCGTCGCAGACGAAACTGGACTTTTTCAAGCAGCTTACCCGGGTCGGTGGCCTGGAACCGAAGCCCGCAGCCGGGTCTGAGGGCGGTCCAGGATTCCGGTTGATTATCAACCTGGGCAATGATGCGCCATCGGGGCGCGTCATCGAAGCCGTAGCAGAGTAGGAGGACGAACAATGACCCTCATCGCATTCGTGGTAGGAGTGGTAGTCGGCGGCGCAGCCGTCGGTGCGTATTTTCTTTTCCAGGCCATGAAGAATATGGCCCGCATGTAACTAAAGGAGCATCAAATGATTATTACTATCATCGCAGTTGTAGGTCTGGCCCTCGTACTGGCCGGAGCTGGGTACCTGCTGGCTACCCACATCCATACCCTAACCAACGCAGCCAAGAGCGCCGAAACGGCCACTATGGCCGACATTGAGGCCCTTCATACCCGGATCGACATGGTGGAAGACGACGTTACCGGTGCTCACGATGTGGCGGCTACCGCTGTGGACGTGGCTACCACGGCGCATATCGCCGCCACCGGGAACAATCCTCCGGCTACTGTCCCCTCGGCTACTGTCACGCCAATCAAGCCAGTTTAATGGCTTCTGACGACCGGATCGTTACCTACACGCCATCGGCAACGGTGGCGAAGATGCTTTGCTCCACGGCAAAGGTGACCGGCATCGTCGGCCCGGTCGGAAGTGCCAAGTCCGTGGGCTGCATCATGTTCATGATGAAAAAGGCAGCCGAGCAACCCCCCGGTAAAGACGGTATTCGTCGGAGCCGGTGGGCGATTGCCCGTAACACGCAGGCGCAGTTGCGCGATACCTCCTGGAAAACATTCAAAGAGTGGTTTCCCGTAGGCGTCGCAGGCGAATGGAAGGAACAGGCGCAGGAGTATCGGTTCAGGGCCGATGATGTAGAAGCCGACTTTATAGGCCGAGCGCTGGATACCCCCTCGGACGTGGGCCGGTTGCTCTCACTGGATATTACGGGGGCATGGATCAACGAGGCGCGGGAGATCCCGCAGGAAATCCTCGAGGGCATCCTGGGCCGATGCGGGCGGTACAACCCGGAGCGGTTCATCCAGGAACAGCGCGGCTGGTCTGGACTCGTCTGGGACACGAACCCTCCCGAGGAGGGCTCATTCTGGCACGACAAGATCGAAAATCCACCCCCCACCTGGAACGTGTTCAGGCAGCCGGGGGGCCGGGACCCGAAAGCCGAGAACATCGAGAACCTTCCCAAGGGGTACTACGAGGACTTGGTGGAGAACAACAGCGAGGAATGGGTGCGCGTCTATGTGGATTGTCACTATGGCCTCGGAAACGCCGGTAAGCCCGTCTGGCGCGACTTCAAGCGAAGCATCCACGTAGCCCCGGAAGTGCTGCGTCTGCCAGACAATATATCCGAGCCGTTCTTGGTAGTCGGGATGGACTTTGGGCTGACACCAGCCGCCGTCATTGGCTACCAGACTCCGACCGGACAAATCCAGATCATCAACGAGCGCTGGTCCGATGATATGGGCGTTACGCGCTTCGTGGACCTGAAGCTGAAGCCGGTGCTGCGTCGGTATCCCGGCGCCGACTCTCTGGTGATCGGGGACCCTGCTGGCCGTAACCGGACCATGAATGACGAGAAGTCCTGTTTCGACATATTGAAGCAAGCGCGAGTCCAGGCTCAGGCCGCGTCTACCAATGCGCTGGTGCCGCGTCTGGGCGCCGTGGAGAACCTGCTTACGCGCACGATTGACGGGCAGCCGGGGCTGCTTATCAGCCCGAACTGTACCCACCTGATAGCGGCGCTGAACGGCGGCTATCGGTATGCGGCGAAGCGGAACGGCGCCATCTCCGACTCCCCGCACAAGAACATCCACTCTCATATCTCCGACGCGCTGCAATACCTGGCGCTGTACTACGAAGAAGGCACGAAGCGCGAAAAGCGGCGAGCCCGACAAATCCTTTCAGGAACGCCCTGGAAGGCTGCTGACGCAACGATGGGGTACTAAATGGCCGAGACGAAAAAGCAAAAGCTGAATCTCCAGAAGCTCACCGAACTCGGAGAGCGGCTGCGAGGCACCTTTACGCAGTACCAGAGCGACCGCCTGGTGAAAGAGGAGGCATGGCTGTCCCATTTGCGCCAATACAAGGGCATCTACGGCGCGGACGTGGTGATTCCAGCGAATCGAAGCAAAGCCTACCCGCGCATGACCCGCGCCAAGTGTGTAGCGGCCAAGGCCCGGCTGATGAATATGCTGTTCCCCGCTGGTGAGAAGAACTGGGGTATTCAGCCGTTGCCGAGCCCTCAGCTTGACCCAGCGGCGCTCCAGGGGGTTCTCAGCCATTTGCAGAAGACCGGCGAACCTATTGACCGGGAAAGTATCCAGAGAGCCGTGGAGCGGTTCGCGCAGAAACGCGCCGAGCGCATGGAAAAAGTCGTGGATTCCCAGTTCCGGGAGTCCGGTTACGAAGAAGTGGTACGGAAGGTGGTGCAGTCCGCCATTATCTACGGGACCGGCGTCATGAAGGGGCCGTTGGCAAAAACTTCCAAGGCGACCCAGATCCTCCAAAACCCGCAAACCCTCCAATGGGAAGTCACCGAAGCGGAGCTATATAAGCCCGCGCTGGAGTTTGTACAGATATGGGATTTCTTCCCGGACTTGAGTGCGAATGACTGGGAAAGCTGCGACGGGGCGTTTTTCCGCCATGTTATGAGCCGCCATGAGTTCCGGCAGCTACGGAACCGCCCGGACTTCTTGAAGGATAACATCGACCAGTGGTTGAAGGACAACGAGAAGGGCAATTACAACCCGGCGTTCTACCGGGCCTATATGAAGGCTTTGGGGTATTCCACGATCCCGTCCGGTTCTCAGGATAAGATCGAACTGATGGAGTATTGGGGGTACGTCTCCGGCCATGCACTCCGGGACGTGGGCTTGCTCACCGATAAGGAAGCTGCCGCCGACGTGGCGGTGAATATCTGGATGGTGGATAACGTCATTGTCAAAGCCGTGCTGAACCCGTTTGACGCCGACTTCCGGCCATACCACGTCTTCGTCTACGAACAGGACGACACGAGCCTGCTGGGGTCTGGGATTCCGGCCATCATCGAAGACTCGCAACGGGCTCTATGCGCGGCCACACGGATGATGCTGGACAACGCCTCGGTCACCACCGGACCCATGTTCGAGATGAATGTGGATCTGCTGACCAGCGACGGGAGCGCTGACCCGCTGGCGATTACGCCATTCAAAGTATTTACCCGCGAATCTGGGGCGGATGCGACCGTTCCGGCTATCCGGCAGCTTCCTGTGGTGAATCACGTCCCCGACCTTCTCAGTATCATCAACCAGATGCGTGAATTCGCCACCGAGGAGTCGGCCATATCTTCGAGCGCCGTGGGCGATTCGGAGCCGTCTCAGGAATCGCTCCGTACCGCGTCCGGTATCTCCATGATTATGGGCGCATCCATGATCCAGATACGCGACACCATCAAGAACTTCGACAAGTTCACCAAGTCTGTGGTGCGCGGGTTCATTCACTGGAACAACGCCTTCTCGGCTGACGAGTCCATAAAGGGCGACCACGAACCTATAGCGCGGGGCAGTACGTCACTTGTAGCCCGCGAGGTTCGTATGACCGCACTGGACCAGCTCGCCGCCCAGCTTAACCCCGCAGACGCCATGTTTATCGACCGCAAGGCGCTCCTCTTGGAGCGGTTCAAGCTGCACGATTTGCCTATCGACCAGATATTGAAGTCCGACGAGGAGATCGCGCAGGCCCAGCAGCAGGCCCAGCAGCAGACGCAGGAACAGCAGCAACTCATGGCGGATAAGATACGCTCCGAGATTCAGATGGCGCTCAGTACGGCCTTTATGAATATCGCCAAGGGCGATGCGGCTGCCAATACGGCGCAGGCCCAGTTCTACGAGTCAGTCATGAATACTCTAGGAGTTCAGAATGGACAATCACCACAACCAGTCAGTCCACCAGCGCCTCAAGGAACTAACGGCCCAGGTCCAGTTGCACCGGGGGGACCAGCTATTCCACCAGTTCCGGGAATTAGTCCAGTTGCTCCAGGACCGGGAAGTCTCCCAGTTGCTCAGTACGCAGGCCCCATTGGCGGCGGAGCAATGCCGCCTCAAAGCGCAGGCTTACCAGGAGTTTTTGCGCCTCCTCCAGCCTAAATTTACCGTTATACCCACGAATGCTTGACGTGTGATTTTCGCATTCCTTATACCGTACACAACAGGAGATCTTTATGCCCGAAGACGATTTTGACAGTGCGTTTGGAGAAGCCGCCGCAGAGATGAACGGCAGCCCTCCTGCGCTTGCTCCTACCGAACCAACTGAGCCGGGCGAAACGCCGCCAGCGGAGCCGACCGAGCCCGTCGAGGCTCCGGCTGAGTCCGGCGAGCCTGTTCCTCCTGAACCTACCGAGCCGGGCGAAACGCCCCCAGCGGAGCCGACTGAGCCTACGCCAGCCGAGGATACTGCTCCCGCGCCGACTGATCCTGAGCCTGCTGAGACTCCTCCCGAGCCCGCTCCTGCGCCCCTGCCTGACCCTTACGAGCGCCTGAGCGCAGAGGACCGAAAGGCCCTGGAAGATTATGAAGCCGACTTTCCTGAGATTCACAAGGCGGAGTCCATTCGTCAGCAGATTGCGATGGAACGGGCGTTCAATGCGTTCAGCACTGAACTGGCGAAGGTACTTAGCCCGATGCTGGGCCAGTACGGAAAAACGGCGGAAGAACGGCATGTCAATGCGATAGCGCAGGCCCACCCGGACTACCAGGCGATTACTCCGGGAATCATGGCCTGGGTGGACAAGCAGCCGCCATTCCTGAAACAGACCTATACCCAGGTGCTCACTGACGGCGATACACGGGACGTGATCGACCTGATCGGCGCATATAAGAGCCTGCATAGCGCGGCGGCAGCGCAGCCTGCCAGTCCTCCGGTAGCAGCCGCCGCAGCGGCAGCGCTGGCTCCGGTAGCGGCGCGGCGCAGCGACCCCCCAGCGGGGAAGCCGGACGAGAATGATTATGACTCGGCGTTTGCCGAAGCAGCACGGAGTTTGTTGCAGTAAAGGACTGATCGCCGTGAGGCGAGCAGCATAGACCGCCGCGAGGCAGACTGTTGTATTTTAGGAGGTTTTCATGCCTACAGGTATTACTACTTACGGCGCGTTAAGTCCCCGAGTAGCGGCTTATGCTGTTGCGAAGTTGCTGAAACGCGCCCTTCCATATCTCGTCATTGAGAAGTTCGGCACCAACTATCCGATCCCTCAGAAAAACACTCTGACGGCGAAGTTTCGGCGTTTCAACGCGCTGCCGATCAATGCCACTCCGCTGGTCGAGGGTATCACCCCCGACGGCACCCCGATGACCGTCAGCGATTACACGGCCACCCTGACCCAGTACGGCGACTTCATCGAGATCACCGATGTAGTGCTGGATACCAGCGACGACCCCGTCATGGAGCAGGCTACCGAGGTATTGTCTGAACAGGCGGCTCAGAGCATCGAGACCATGCGGTTCAACATCCTGGTGGCTGGCACCAACGTCCAGTACGCCAATGGCACGGCCCGCAGCGCGGTTAATACCGCCCTGAGTCTGCCCCTGCAACGCGCTGTGACTCGCGCTCTGGCTCGCCAGAATGCCCGTCATATCACCAACATCGTGAAGTCCACCCCGGACTACGGTACCCAGCAGGTCGCCGCTTCGTATGTGGCCTTGTGCCATCCCGACGTGGAAAACGACATCCGCAACATGGTCGGCTACGTGCCTATCGAGCGTTACGGCACATTGACTCCGTGGGAGAACGAAGTAGGTAAGGTCGAACAGGTCCGGTATCTGACCTCCACGATCTTCCAGCCGTTTGCCAGCGCCGGTGGCGTGATCTCCACGGCTTCCGGTTCCACCACCAACATGATCTCCACCAATGGCACCAACGCGGACGTGTACCCGATCCTGTACTTGGCGAAGAATGCCTACGGTATCGTCCCGCTGAAAGGCAAGGATGCGCTGACCATCATGGTCGTGAACCCGATGCCCGCAGCCAGCGATCCGTTGGCCCAGCGCGGTACCGCTGGCTGGAAAACCATGCAGACCTGCATCATCTTGAACGATGCCTGGATGTGTCGCCTCGAAGTGGGTGCTTCCGCTCTCGCGTAATGACTAGGGGCCGTTAAGGCCCCGTTTAGGAGGATGTAATGGCTCTACCTACTGTTCCCGCACCCGCCGCGGACATTTCCAATAGTGAGTTGGGTGTTCCTCAGCAGGAAGCCCTGGCTTCCTTGCTGACCGACATTGACGCTTTACGCTCCACTCTCGCGTCCCTTGTCACCTGGTCGAACGCTTCCGCGTATGCGGTAAGCGGGATTGCGGCTCCCGCCGCCATTCAGACCACCGCGTCTGGCGCGATTGCTTACACTGGCCCCACCGACAATGTGGGCGGCGTAATCACTCCGAACCAGGCATAACCGATGTATTCGGACGACTTTTTACAAGTCGCTCTGGCCGGTGGAGGCCGCGATGGGTTTCTCATCTCCTACGACAAGGAGCTGGGGGAAGTCGCGGCTGCCGCCGATCCCAAGAAAGAGGACGGCAAAGACGAACCGATCAGCATTGGATCGGGGATGACGACCCGCTACGCCCCAACGGCCAAGGCCGCAGCGACTGTGATTGCTGCCATCCTGGACAAGGCCGCGAAGGACGCCACCAAGGGCGAACCACACGACGCTTTTGACAAAGCATTCGCCCGCGCAGCTAAAGAGGTTTAGAAATGGCTAATATATTGGATGAAGGATTTGATGATATGCCAGAAATGGCACCCACTCCGGCTCCTGCCGTAGTTCCTGAACTTCCCAGGGCTGCTCGGGCTACCAAGTCTACTGTCCCCATCTCCTCGAAAGAGAAGCGGGTACGGATCATCGTGGGCGAAGGCGACGCGCAGGATAACCCCTTCGTGTTCGTGCAGGTCAACGGCGTGGGCTACCAGATCATGCGCGGCGAAGAAGTCAGCGTGCCGGTGTCCGTGAAGCATGTGCTCGACAACGCCGTGATTACCGTGATGGTCAAGGGTGCGGACCAGAAGATGCGTCCCCGCCGCCAGATGCGGTTCCCGTATCAGCTCTTAGGGGAGGCCGCATAATGGCCGTTCTCACCAGCAAAGATCGCCGGAATCTCCCCAAGGAAGCCTTCGGGCTGCCTGGGGCTCGCAAGTATCCCATGCCGAACAAAAGCCATGCGGAGAACGCCAAGGCCCGCGCTACCCAGATGGTCGATGCTGGGAAGCTGTCCAAGGCGGATGAAAAGAAAATCGACGCCAAGGCCAACGCCGTCATCAAAAAGGACGGCGGGGAAAAGACCAAGGCGGTTAAATGAACGTCGGCGAACTGCTCACGCAGCTTCGCCTTGAACTGAGTGATACGGTCAACACCGTAGCCTCGGGCACCACAAACTTGTCCAATGATGCGCTGTGGCCCGATTCGCAGCTCATCAACTATCTGAACTGGGCGGAGCGCGAGTTTGCGAACCGCATTCAGTTCTACCGCGATGTTACGTCTGTCATGACGCGGATCGCCCTCGTCGCAGGCCAGACCGACTATCCGCTGGACCCGCGCATTCTTTCCGTACTGTCGGTACAACTCAACGCGCCCGCTGGTGTAGCCAATCTGAGCCTCTGGCCCATGTCCTACTCGGAAATGGACCCCGGCGTGAAGAACGACTACGACGGCGTGCTGATGTACCCGCCTGCTGCTCTGAACGAGCCGGGTTCATTTCCGTCTACGACGCCCGCACCCCCAACTCCGCAGGGATGGTGTACGGACAAGGCGGTCAATACGCTGACTACCTTCCCGGCCTATAGCGGCGTTTGGCCGTGGGCTACTGCGCCCGCGCTCAACCTCCGCGTTACGCGCCTGCCGATCAACCCCATGTCGGCCAACATCCTGACCGCTGTTCCGGGCATCCCCTTCCAGTACCATCTGGCCCTCGTCTGGGGTGCGGCATGGCAAGCTCTGCTGACTACAGATGTGGATGGCTACGCTCCAGAGCAGGCCGCGTCCTTCCAGCAACGGTTCGAGATGGAAGTGCTCTCGGCGCGGCGCGACATGATGCGTAAGCTGCGCCAGAAAGCCAGCGTGCAGGTAGGGAGCATGGGAGCATGGTAGACGCCTGGCAGGACCGCTCCGAAGATCCGAACGCGCAGACTGTTCCGTTCAAAAACTTCCTCGGCCTGAACAATCGCCTGCCGCCTGAACGCCTGACTCCGCAGGAGCTGGTTCAGGCAATCAACGTCGATATTGACGATAGCGGCGGGGCACGCAGCCGTCAGGGGTTTACTTCTGTCCTGTCTGGCCGCTGCCATAGCATCTGGGCTGATGGGAACACATGCCTGTTCGTCCAGAACGAGCAACTGATGCAGCTACTTCCTGACTTCACCCCGGTCGCCCTCGGCCTCATGGGGTTGGACGAGCTGCATCCCCTCAGCTATGTGATGGTCAATGGCACCGTGTACTTCACCAACGGGGTTATTACTGGCGCGTTTCAGAACGGGGCCGTGCGCTCGTGGGGACTTACGCAGCCTCCGCCCCCGCAGGCCGAGCTTATCACCGGGGGCGCACTGTCCGCGTGTTCTATTGGATACACGGCGACGTATCTGCGGAGCGACGGGCAAGAGTCCGGCGCTGGGAACATCGGCGCCATTCAAGTTCCAGCGGGGAGCTATGGGCTCCAGTGGACTATCCAGCAGCCTATCGACCCGGATGTGACCCAGATTCGGGTCTATATGACCGGGCCGAATGGAAGCGAGTTTTTTCTCGCGGCCCAGGTTCCGGTCGGTACGAAAACGGCGGTCTATACCGGCGACGGATCGGACCTGAGCGTCCCCATGTGGACGCAGTTCATGGGAGCGCCGCCTGCGGGTTCGCAGGCCGTCATGTTCAACAGCCGTATCCTGATCGCGCAGGGCCAGCTTCTCTGGTACACGGAGCCGTTCAGCTTCGAGCTGATGGACCAGGGCGAAAACTTCCTCTGGTTCAGTTCCAAAATCACGATGGTCGCCCCGGTCGCGGAGGGCGTATTCGTCGCTACGGAGACGGAGACGGTATTCCTAGAAGGGATGGATATAGCCAAGGCGACACGGCTGCCCAAGACCTCCTACGGGGCCATACCGGGCACCCTCGCCTACACGGATGGAAGTCTCGTCGGAGGCGGTCAGTTCACCAGCACGGTCGCTATGTGGGCGACGCCGCAAGGGATTTGCGCCGGAGGCAACGAAGGGTTCATCAAGGGTGTCATGCGGAATCTGACCCAGGCGAAGGTCGCCATGACGGACGCGCCCCAAGGGGCTGGGATGTTTCGGCAGTCAAATGGCATCAACCAGTACCTCAGTATGCTAAATACTAACCAAGACTCCCAGAATGCGTTTATGGGGGATGATGTTTCCGCCACTGTGATTCGTAACGGGCAAATCGTTTCAACCTGATCGCCGTGAGGCGAACCGAAGGAGTAAGACATGGGTAAAATTATTCAGCTTCCCGAGCGCACGATTGCCCGAGTAGGCGGCAAGTTCAGCATGACGCAGTTGCGCGGCGGCAAGATTATCGACCAGTGGGATTCCAAGAACATCGTCGTCAACCAGGGCTTGAACCTGCTGTTGAACAACGCCCTGGATGCGACTGCGGGCCAAGCCGCATGGTACGTGGGGGTGTTCAGCGGCAACTACACGCCAGCGGCTACGGACACCGGCGCTACCATCGCCGCCAATTCGACCGAGTTCAGTGGGTACAGTGTCACCACGCGCCCGGTATGGACTCCGCAGAGCGGCGGCTCTACCGCACAGTCGATCACCAACGCGGCCGCGCAGGCTTCGTTTACCATCACCGTGGCGACTACTTTGTACGGCGCGTTCCTCGCTTCCAGCAACGTAATCAACGGCACTACTGGCGATTTGATGGCGGCTTCTCAGTTCAGCGCCGCCCGAACCCTCGCCGTCAACGACGTGCTCCTCGTAACCTACGCCTTGTCTGCCGTCAGCGGCTAATAGATGACCGCGTACGATATTCAATCGGGGACGATCTGCACGCAGGTCGGCCCGAACGAGTATTGTCGGACACCTGTTACCATTAAATACCCACAAGGGCCGTTTGTAGGGGGAACACCTCCTACTGTCCAGACGACGTACGGTACTCCGGTGTATTCCTCGACGCCTTGCGGTTCCAACGTGGGGGAGAATATAGGAGATAGTCTAGCCGCTCCTTCCTCCGCGTATCCCCCTTCGATAGGGCCGGGACTTATTTTTACGTTGAGCCAAATTGCAGGGCCGATCGCATATGACCCCGGATGCGGGCTTTGGTACGGGTACACCCCCGTGGCGTACCAAGGCCAAACAGTCAGCGTATGTGTATGGGGCGCTTCCCCCAATGCGGCTTCTTGGAGTTCAACACCCCCACCCCGAAACAGTATGACGGACGGCACGTGGTATAACTTCCCCACGACCCGCAAGTGGGTGGTGGTTGGGGATGGGATATTCCGATCCATATCATTCGGGCGCGTATGGGAGAAGCGGCAAGACTGGGTAAACACCCCGCATCGGTGTTTTTACGCTAATAGCGGCCTTTTAGTAGGGTGCATCCAAACGGTAACGGGGGTGAGCCTGGTAGGGAGCCTAGATGACGGGCGCACCTGGTCTGTATTTTATGTGATCCCGGCCGCAGTAATAGCCCCCGGCTCTCAGTCCAGCGTAAACATCCCTGCTAAGGAGAACCCAGCTAATTATCAAGCAGATGCGCCGTACGCTTATGCAGCTAATTTGGGGATCTTTGCGGGCACAGGGTCTCAAATAATGGCGGGTGTCGCCAGCGGGGCTCCAGCGCCCGCTCCAGCGCCCTCATGGGTCCCTGGCTGCTATTTGCTTACATACGGGCTGCGTCCTGATGTAAACGGAACCGCGTTCGGGTGGACCCTAGGCACTAATGCCATATTGTTCACAGCAGAACTCGGTATGACACCAGTGTATTTTGGCGAAGTCCCTATAAGCTACGGCACCGAAAGCTCTAGTCCGTTTACTTTAGCTTCGGGCGCTTGGTCTTTAGGGCTCAGGGGGAGATGGTAATGAATATCCCTCTTTACCAGGCAGACGTGGGGCTAAACGGAAACTATACGGTAGACTCCGGTCCCTCTGTAGGGGAGTCGGGGGTAAAGACCTGCTTTGGCGGGCAGCCCTGGAGCCAATGGATAGACAATACGGGCAATGCGTGGAGCCTTAGCACGTCGGGGGTCGTAGGTCAGATTACTGGGGCATCGGGGGGGCCGTTAGAGAGGATAGTGGGCATCGTCCTGGACTTGGACTCATGGTTCAGCTACGGCGAAATGGTCCCTGTCGGAATCGGCGAATCTGGGGCTACTTACCAGATGCCACTGAATGCCTCAAGCGGAGGTAGCCTATTAGTGAGTGCTTCCGACGTACCTGCGTTGCCGACTCGCTGCCTCTTGGCGGGATCAGCCTGGGGGCCGTCTGTAGCACCGACAGCCTCCCCCAACCAGGGGAACTATCAGTGGGCCTACGGTGTGGGAATGGTCCCACAAGCGGCAGGCTCTCTTACTGGGATGCACCCGTTCCCACAGCCCTCTACAGGGGTTACTCGGACCTACATAGCGGTGCTTTCTAACGGAGATATAATGCAGCTAGGGCATACTCGGTACGAACCCCAGCGATGGAGTATCACAAGTAATGTGCAGATACTTCAGGGACTCCCTGACATTCCGCTAGGCATCGACCTTCCGACGGCGATAGGGAACCGAGGGTGAGTAGCGTCGGGACAGCGACTACAAGCGCGTACACCATTGTAGGGGTTCAGTATTCTATAGCGGTATCCGAGAACATTAACGTATTCGGCGGCTATAACAATACTCTCGGCGCTGCGATTACCGAGACCACGACAACTACGCTGCTGGTGGCTTTGACCGAGAAGACGAGCATCCAAGAGCTATTTAGTTCGTTCAGCGCAGCCGGGTTCGGCAATATATACTTTATAATTAACGGCGATATAGTAAGCATCACCGCGGTTCAACGGCTCACTCTTGCGGGAATAATCAGCGACTGGATGGGGGTTGTTGATCCCACTGTAGTACAAGCAGCGTTCTACCTCGCACTTTCTGACGCACTGGCGCTGAAAGGATTCACTGAAGGCGCGTACACGCGGGGCATCGCGGAAACCTTAACGGCCAGCGGCTCAGTCTTTTCGGTGCTCTCTATCATCATCGCCTCCATTCTTCGCGCCAGCGACGAAAACGTCACTGCCCTCCGGGGGATAAGCGCCGTCCTGGAAGCGATAAAGATCGACGCGAGGATAATCCAGGCGTTGTCCGTTGTGCTCTCGGACTCGATGGGGATAACGGCAACCGCCGCGCTCCTTCGCCGCGTCCTCGCAACTACGCAGAGCAAGCTGAAAGTGACGGACGTAACGGGGCTGCTTGGCCAACTATACAATGTAGTCGCTGAACAGCTTACGGCGGCGTCTACGGCGCTGGCGGCGAAGGGCGCGTCTGTAGCCGAGATATGGACCGCGACGGCTGTACTGCGGGACCAGGCCATCCGCTTAGTGCTCCTGGCGGAAGCGGTGACTGCGACCGATACGCTCGACCCAACGCGGGTAGTCGTGATGGCGGTCGGCGATGTAGCGAAGATGATCGACCCGCCCACCGGCCAGACATTCGACCCGCAGCAGCTTTTGCAGGCGCTCATCCAGGATCAGGTCAGTTTTGGGATTGGTTACACGGCGTCCAATGGGACATGGACCGGATGGGCGCTCAACGCCACCACCCAGGCCGTATCCAACTACGCAGGCTGGGATTTCAACAGCTTCACGAAGTTCCGCGGGCAGTATCTCGGCGCATCGAAGACGCAGGGTCTCGCGTCGCTGGGCGGCGCACAGGACGGCGTTGCGGCCATTACGGCCACCATGCAATCGGCGGTGACAGACTTCGGCAACAGCTTCCTCAAGCGCGTGAAGATGGCCTATATCGGCATCAACACCAACGGCATAGTTACTCTGCGCACGACCACGGACGACAACATTGAGCGCGTGTATCAGCTCGTGCCAGACGCGCCGGGCTTGCATACGGAGCGCGTGCAGTTGGCCCGTGGTGTCATGTCCCGGTACTGGTCCTTTACCCTCCAAGCCGTCGGCGCCGATTTCCGCGTAGACGCGGTGAGCCTGCTCCCGGTCACACTCGAAAGACGGATATGAGCCTTGACCCGAAGATCACGCTGCACGGCGATAAGGTCAGCGCCGGGAGCGTCATCCGGCAAGCGCGGATACTGCTCTACGAGCAAATGCGGAAAGATATTTCGTTCGGGAACTCTGTCTCCAAGGTCCGGTACGTCCTTCCTACAGGTCAGGCTGTCGTAGCGACCCACGAGTATGCCCGCACCTATCTGGATATTTCCGCCCCTCGACCCCCGAGCCCGCTGACAGTTCGCACGCCACCTATTCCCCCCGCTTATGTGGCGTTGTCGGGCCACACGCAAGCGTCTACTCCGCCATTTACGACGACTCTATGGCTCTCCAGCAACGGGGTTTCTTGGCGTAAAGGGCCGCCAGTCCCACATTTATGGGCCGTATCTGGGCTAAACGCCATTCCTCTCCCCGCTATGAGATTTCTGCTGGGCAGTTGGGACGCGGAGAGCAGCCTATGGGCGCTTTATCTCATGGACGCGGCGACGGGGGTAATACTCAACACCTGGACTTTCCCGGCAAGTATCCAGGGCGCTGCGGTAGTCGGCGCGCCCGCCTTAGTATATCTCGGTGATGGGAAAGTATGGATGGCCGTGTACACCTCAGCAGCCGTATGGTCTGCTACCTTCGATACCGCCTTCGGGGATTCGCCTTTTACTCTCGGGCAGCAGCTCTTCCCAACCTCCTTAGACGCAATGACATATTTCCCGCAGATAGTGCAAGGAGCCAAAAGGCCGGGCGAGAAGTATGCGGATGTGTTTATAGTCTCTGCTGCTCCGGTTGCGGGGGTATCCGGTGTGATATTCCAGGCGTCGTCATTGGACACTCCGCCGCAAGCGTTTGTATTGCCGCCGTTTACTATGACAAGCGACCTTTCACTTCTGGTCGGTGCCGGCCCTCCAAGCGGATTGCTCGCTACCGTGCAAGGGCTTAACAGCGCCCAAACTGGATACCAGGTGCAGGCATTCGTAGCGACTGATTTATACGGGCCTTCCCCCAACTGGTCGGGAGCGATCACCGTAGCGGGCAAAGACGGGTCTAACAACGGTTTAGGGGGAACCGCGCATGGGTATCACCCGAAGGCGGGGTACGCCTTTAACGTGCTTACTCCCCAGTTCCCACAGGGCGCTGGGCTGTTCACGTCTCTTACCGGCGAGACGTGGGGGGCTGTAGGGAATCCGTTTTATCTGGGAGCAGCCAGCTTCATCTACGCGCCGGGGGGAATTCTTATCCCGGAGGGAACGGCGCTACTTACCACAGCAGGGCTGCAAGAAGTAGGTCCAGCAGCGCCCTTCACCTCGGAAGACATTTACTATTCCTTCTACGCTGGACCCTCCCCGCAACCGTGGCTAAACCTTTACCCGTAAATGTCATTGCATCTGTTATCATTATGATATAGTCCCTCCATGACGGCGACCAATCTCTATACCCAGGCGATAGACAACTCTCAGCAGTTCGCATCCCAGACGGTTGCGGGCGCGGAGCAGTTTATCAGCAATCTCGGCACCTTCGCGGCGAACCTGAAAGCCCCGACGATTGCCACACCTGGCGCGATTACCGCTCCCACTATTACGGACCCGGCGCTTCCTGCATCGCCTGGCTCCGCTCCGAATTTACCCTCGCTCCCGACCGCGCCTTTGGCGTCTACCGCGTTGGCGCCCAGTGCGCCGTCGCCTACGGCGCCAACTTTTTCGCCTGCCGCAGCGCCCAGTTTCAACGCCGTTGCGCTTCCTGTGCTCGCCACTTTGGCCGCACCTGCAAGCCCAGAGGTCAACACGAATATCACTCTGCCAGCGTCCCCGGCTTATACATGGCCGACCGCGCCGAGCTTGCTCAATCTGAACTTCCCAGCCGCGCCCACTTTCAATTTCCCGACCCTCAACGCCAGTGCGCCGCAGCTCGGCGTCGTGGCGCCAAACGGGACCGTCAACTACGTGGAGGCGCCATACACCTCTAACCTCCTGACCGAGACGGTAAGCTGGCTGGAAAACATCATCATGAACGGCGGCACAGGATTGGCGCCTGCCGTCGAGCTGGCGATGTACGCCCGTGGCCTGGAACGCGCCACCGCGTCCCTGCAAGCGGCACGCCGCGAAGCCCTGGAAGAGTTCTCCACTCGCGGGTTTAGTCTGCCTCCTGGCGCTCTCGCGGCGCGTTTGCAGCGGCTTGAAAAGGAACAGCTCAAGCAGCTCGGTGACTTCAATTCCCAGGTGTTTGTGGAGCAGGCCAAGCTGGCCCAGACCAACACCCATTTCGGCGTAACCAATTCTATCGAGACGGAACGGCTACGGCTGACCTACGCCACACAGGTTGCCGACCGCGCTCTGGAGCTGGCCAAGGCTCAAATCCAGTTCGGCGTTGCGCTGTACGAGGCGCAGGTTCACGCCTATCAGGCCAATATACAGGTGTACACCGCGCAGGTGGACTATTACAACGCTCAGGTGCGCGGCACGCTGGCCGTCGTCGAAGCCTACAAGACTGAGACAGACGCCATCCAGGTACAGATCGAGGGCGAGAAGGCTACGATCAGCCTGTACCAAGCGCAGCTTCAGGCCGTACAGATCATGGCGGATACCTACAACGCCGAGTTGAACGGCGCGAAAACGGAACTGCAGATCCAGGAAACGATTGCGAATATCTACAAGGCCGAGGTCGAGGGCTACGCGCAGGAAGTGCGTGCAAATCTGGCCGTGGTAGAAGTTTACAAATCCGAAGTGCAGGCCAACGCCGTAACAGCGGAAACCTACAAGACGATGACCGACGCCTCCTTCATCGCTACGCAGGCGCAGAAGATCGCCGCGGACGAGCAGATAGAGATATTCAAGGCGAAGATTGCCGGGTATCAGGCGAACCTGCAGGCATACGATACCAACGTGAAGGCGTATGCCGCGCAGGCGTCCGCCATAGCTGACATTGCGCGGGCGCAGGCCGTCAATTACGACTCGTCTGTCAAGGCGTATGGTGTTCAGGTAGACGCCGCCGTACAGAACGTCAAAGCCCAGGTGGCTATCGCGGACACCACTCTGAATGCCCAGAAAACGAACATCCTGGCGCAGGTGGAAGTCGCCAAGGCGCAGGCCGATATTGTCGCGCAGATCGCCAGCATCGGCTCGCGGGCAGCCGAGGTTGGAGCGCAGATATACGGAAGCATGGCCGCTTCCGCCATGCACATTATTAGTGCGAATGCGTCACTGTCGGACGCCACCAATAACGACTTCTCCAGCCAGATCGGCCAGCACGTTTCCTACTCTGTTAATCAAGAATGGAGCGCCGCCATGTCGTCGGGCACCCCTCTTCCAAATGTTCCCACTTTTACCCCCATGATTACGTATTAACGGAGCTCATATGGCTACCATCCCTATTGCAGCGCCCGCAGTGCAAGCCCCGCCTCAGGTGGTTATGCCCGCGTATGTGGCTCCTCCGGCTCCGGTGCAGAACCCGATGGCGCAGCCCGGTATGGCGCCTACGGTGGACACGAATGCTATTGTCGCCGCGCTTATGGGGGCATACCAGAACGCACAGGGCGCCCTGGCGCATCAAGGACCTGGTGTTGCGGCTGACCCCCAAGCCCTTGACACGATTCGCGCTGTCCCAAGCGTGCTGGGGCGCCTGGGGGCCACTGGGGCGGTTACACCCGCCGATGCTATGAGTTACACGGCGCAGTCCAATCGGACTCAGGAGCAAGCGACTGCGGAGCAGAACGCTTTCAATGCGGGGTTAGCGGGCGCCGAAGCCGGTTACGCTGGGAAAATATATGGGGCCAATACGGCACTTTCCGGGAAGGAGTTCGCGGGCAAGCTGGGGTATGTGGGTGCGATCTCACGCGCCCAGATCGCGGCGCAACAGGCCAAGGAGGATACGCAGCAGCGGGCCCTAGCGAGTATGTTGGTTGGTAACCAAAATGCGACGGCGCGGATAGCCGGGGAGACTATCCCTTACGCGGGGATGCCGCAGTATGCGGCTCCTATTGCGAACGCATTTGGCCGGGTAAGCCAGATGGGGGTCAATAATATCCATCAGCTTATCCCACAGGCACCACGAGTAGGCGGCCTACCCACCGGAAACATAGGGGGCTAATAGATGGCTGGACTCCCCGGATTTAGCCCCGTCGTAGCGGCTCCTGTTGCTCCTCCGGCGGTGAGCCCAACGCCCGCGTCTACAGCGATGGGCGCGGGGGTAGCCCCTGAGAGCGACCCGCGTAGCGTGCTGCTTTCGGCGATTACGCACGCGCTGGCTCATCCGGTTCCTGCTGCCTCCCCGGCCCCAGTTCTCTCGCCAGTAACAAACGATCCCCTTACGCAGGCTATTAATGCCAAGATGGCAGGCCAGCTTCAAGGCCCGGTCACGATGGCGAATGCGTACGCTGCCCCGGTCGCCCCCGCGCAGCCTACGGTGCAGCCCGTCCAGCCCCCCCAAAGTGCGCCGCAAACCAGCTATTTCACAGACGTAATGGCCCCCCTGGGCGGTACATTCGAGACGCTTGGGCATACTGCCGCGCTCGCGGCGGATGAATTGTTCGGCAGCCGTCAAGCTGTAGCCGCGCAGAAAGCGGCGTTACGCCAGATTGACCAGAATCAGAACACTATCGCCCAGGGGAATGCGCAGATAGGCGGCTTCACTGGGACGGCGGTGCGCGGTGCCGGGGATATTCTCCAACAAGTTCCGGCATTAGCATCTATGGCGCTCGCGCCTGAGGCCGCGCCGGAAGCGGAAGGAAGCACGTTCCTTGGCCGCGCTTTGGCCGCCTCCCTGCGAAACGGCGCGGCGGCGGCTCCTATTACCATGCTGCAAGGGGCCGGAACCGCCATCGGCTCGGGGCACAGCGCAGCCCGAGGGATACTTGGGGGTGCGGTCAATGCGCTGGCGCTCGGCGCTACGGGCGGTAGTTTAGCTCCTGAGCTAGAAGCCATTAAAGGAGGCCATATTTTATCGGCCATGGGGCACAACGCCGTGCTAGGGGCCGGAGCCGGTGGCGCCATGCAGATTGGCCAGAATATTGAAACGGACGCCCCGCTTACGCGCGGAGTGGCTGGTTCTGTAGATGCTGGGCTTGTAGGAGGAGCGGCGCTGGGGGGCGCAGGCGCAGCCATAGCGAAGGCCGGACGCTCCCTTCTGTCCAGGGTGGGGGTATTGCGCAACGAGATCGGCGCCCCTCCCTTAGAGGAGGAAGCATCTGTTGCGCCCGATTCGGAAGCGACTTCTAGTGTTCCGAGCACCCCAACGGTCCCCCTCATGCTTACTCACGACGGTACTGTCAAAGTGCCTCCCCCCGAGGAAGCGCTGGCAGATACGGAACGCCAACCATTATCCGGCGCCGTCTACGCTAACGATATTCAGGATCGCGCCCAACAGGCGCTCCAGCGTGACGCGGATGTGCAGAACGCTGTCAGCCAAATGGCGAAACAGTCCAAGGCATTGGCCCTCCCAGCCCCCGCTCCGTTCAGGGAAGCCGTGGGCCAGTATCAAGAGATCGGCAATATACTTCGCAACCCTACGTTGGATTCGGAAGGTATTGCGGACGCCATTAGCCGCGCTGGGGTTAAACCCACTTCTCTGCCGAGCAAGATAAGGAATGCTCCTAATATTATTGATGCGCTGGAATCTCATGCGGAAACAGCCAGTATCTCTCCAGAGCGAGCCACACGACTAGAGCAGGCGGCGGCTAACGTCAGGCAGCACTTAGGCCTGCTGGCTTCCCATCAGAACACTCTTGCGGACTATTTGACGAGCCACCCCGTGCTCCAGGCCGCCGCAGATAATAACGCGCTTCAGCAAGCGCATGGGGCGGTGCAATCCCTTCTCAGCGCCCCTGATAAGGTTCCATCGCCGGAATTGGATGGCCTGCTCCAGCAGTACCAGCATAATCAGGACGTGCTCAACGCCCCCTCTGGGATGCATCCAGAGGTTCAAAACGTGCTTGCTACGGCTGGAATTAAAAACCCCATCCCGACGAGTATAAAGAATGCTTCTGATCTCTCACAGGCGCTCACCGCCCATGCCGCTAAAATCTCAGCCCAGTACCCGGCGCGGAGTGGGCAGTTCACACAGGCAGCCTCGTCGCTGGGGGATATGCTCGCGCAGAAACAGTCTGAGCAGGATGCGTTGGCGACGCAGATCGCCAGTCACCTGGACGCGGTAGCCAAGCCCGCGCAGGAGTCCACGCTGACAGCATCCCAAGACGCGCCCACTCCTGAAACTCCGGTCCTCACGCCCACAGAGAAAGCCGCTCAGACGGGGGTAGGTGCCGAAACGCAGGGGCAGCCCTTAGCGAACGAGATCATGGCGGAGAACTCGCCGGAGAAGCGCGTGGCGGACGCCGCCACTCAGGCGGTTAAAAAGGCCGAAAAGCAGGGAGTCGTTCAGGAGCCCGCGCCGGTTCAGCCGACGCAACTTTCGCCACAGGAACGCCTCGCGGCTGCGCACGCGGCGGTTGCTCCGTACTTACCCAATCCAAAAGAGAAATACTTCCCGGACAATAGCAAACTTCCCCCCGATATTCAGAAAGCTATCAAGGATTACGGGCACCTCAAACCTATTGTGGACGCGGACAAGCGGTTCGCCGCCGACCCGGCTTCCGGGTTTGACCGCGAGGACCGGGCTAAGTTAACAAAAAATAACAACCGGCTGGACAACTTGGCGCATCTGATTGCGGCGCATCCCGCTATCTCTGGCGAAGGCGATTTGTCGGACGTAGTGGACCGGACCGCCATCCATGCGTCGAACAAAACACACGGGCGCATCCATGACATTCGAGACATGACCGGATGGAATCCACTGGACGACTCCCAGGTGAAGCGTGCCGCTATCGTGGTACGCCGCATGTTCGGAGACAAGACCAAACTGCATGTGGCCGATCTTGCCAGCAAGGGGCGCCGAGGGGAAACAGACCTCAAGGATATTTACCTCGCATCCCACGCACTCGGTAACGGACTGCAAACCACCTACCACGAGGCCTGGCATATCGCTAGAGAGCAACTTCTTACGAAGTCTGAACGGTCGATGATGGATAAAAGCATCGCGCCCGGCACACGCCGGTTTAAGATGCTTCAGGAGTGGGGCGAAAAGCACGCGGGTCCGGCCACGCGGGAGCAGATCGAATCTGATCCAGTCGAGCGCCCGGCGCTGTATGCTGAGGCGCTAATGACGAAGCAACTCCCGCGCCCGACAGGGATGGTAGGGCGCTTGTTTGGGAAGGTCCAAGACACCCTGGACCGCCTCAAGTCGGGGCTGAACGGCGCAGGCTTCAACTCGGCGGATGACCTTGTCAGAAAGGGCTTCGCGGGCGAGTTCAGAAACCGGGAGCCCGTCATGAGCATCCCGGACGCCAACGACCGCATCGACGCGGAGCGCCGGGGCGGTGTCCCACGCGATGTATATGAGCGTGCCTTGGAGGCCCAGAAGAACGGCCCGGTAGTCTATAACCCGGCGCAGGCCCACAACTTTTATGGGGCTGCGAATTTGGACTCCGTCATGGACCGCGAAGCGACCCATAGGATAGACGAAAGCACGCGCCCGGCGCGGCAGCGCGGGGTACGCGCCGCCCAGCTATCGAGCGTGTTGGAACAGCTAAAAGACTTCGCGGGGTCGGGCGCCGTCCCATCCTACATAGCGCACCGTTACAGCGACTTTCGACGCCTTTATCGAGCGACCGAAGCCCGCTATATGCACAGCCGTTCCCTGCTGGCCCAGTCCGCCCACCTGGCTCCTGCGTTTTTTCCTCGCTACGTTTCGCCGTTTCTGAAAGACGCAGACGGAAATATGGCGAAATGGCCCGAACAGGACATGAAAGCCGCCGAGAAAATGCTGCTCCGGGGGAACCGGCTTCGGGAGGTATATACCCCCGAACAGTTAAAAGCCGCCGGGCTCTCGCCGAAAGCGGCGGAGATTTACCGCCAGGGGCGCGCGCTCGGGGATTTCAACACGGACAATATGTTCGACGCGCGGGAATACAAACGCGCCTCTATGCGAGCCATGGCGAACAAGATGATCCAGGAGCACGAGGCGGCGGCGGCGAACCTGCAAGCGCAGCTTGCTAAGTTGGCCCCTGGCGATGCTACACGGGGCACCGTCGAGAAGGAATTGGAGGGGCATAACGGGATCGTCGGAGACAATCAGGAGATTCTGAAAAACATCGAAGCGGCGCATGGCGCTGACGTAGAAAAGACGGCTCGGCTTAAAGCAGAGGGATACCTCCCGTCACTGCGTAGGGGGAAGTACATTGGCCGGGTGTCGCTGGAGATGCCAGAAGCAAAAGTGGCGCTCCCGCGAATCGTCTCCGCCATCGCTTCGCGGCAGGCGAAAATGAATGCGCACCTAAACGCTCTGGGCTTAGATATGCAGACAGCCCAAAAGCTCAAGGAGATGCCCCTCGACGAGCGCAACAAGTCCCTGGTCGCTCGTGGACTCTCTCCGAAAGAGGCGCATCCGCAACTGCGGGCGGTACAGCAGCAGATCGCCGGGCTACGCACGTTGGCCGACCTCAAGGAGGAGGCAGAGCGGAATCTCGCTTCCGGCAGTCCCCGGATGACTACGACAACCCCATTGGCCGCTTTCTCGCATGACTCCAAAGCGAGCGTCGCCGCCGAGACAAAGGCGTTCCTTGCCCATCCCGATACAAAGGCCATGCTCGCTGAGGTGGGGGCCAAGGCTCATCTGGAACCTATAGAAGCCCAAGATTCCCCCGAGGCGTATCAGGTATCGAACGCGGACCTTATGGCGATGCTTGACCGTGTAGATGCGAAAAACATGGGTGCAGCGGATGCTTTCTCCGGGCATGCGATGGACCCGCGCACCAGAGTCCAGCTTATGCGGGACGCACTGGCCCGAGACTCCGCCTTGTTTAACCGCATGGTGGCGCGTAAGGACGTGATCGGCGAGGATCAAAATGCTCGTGCCGCCTTGGTGCATGGGGCAACCTCCGCCGCCGAGATGAATGCAGCCGCGCTTCACAGTATTGAACAGAGAGAGGCCTATGGGGCGCTGGAAGGATCGGACCGGCGTAACTACGCCACGCAGTACCTCGATTCCATGCTGACGGAGGGGAAACATGCAGATCCTGTAAGCGCCTTTCTGCGGAAATATGCGGGCCTTATGATGCTGGGAGGCAAGATAACACCGGCTATCTATACCGCATTCACTAACCTTCCCTTGATGGCCGCGCACCTTGGGTACAACGAGCGTGATATAGGTGCCGTGGCTAAACGCATGACCAATGCGTTCCGAGACACTTACAAGCTGTCCCCCGAAAAACTCGTAGCGGCGGCGCAGGCAGAGAAGGGGCTCGGTAAGCTGACAAAGGATGAGGTTCAACATCTCTATAAGGCTCACCTGGACGGCAGCATAGAGGCGCAGTATGCGCACCTGGTGCGCGGCGGGGAAAACGGCCCTATGCAGTCTCGGACCATGCAGGCACTCACCGGCACGCTGATGAGTCCGTTAGGGGCGACTGAGTCGCACCTGCGGATGGCATCGGAGTTAGCCTTCCTGCGTCAGTTCAAAGACCTTACTGGCGCAGGAAAGTCCGTGAAAGGGCTGGATATGGACGCAGCGGGCCACGCCCTCCCGGAGACCGACGCTTCCAAGTTTGCGCGGGATATGACGAACCAATCTAACCAGAACTACAATCGAGAGGACGCGATCCCCGCGCTCACTAAAGTAAACGGCGACCTGAGCACCCTACTCCAGTTCGCTACTCCCACTTATCGGATCATTGGGGGCGCCATGGCGCACCTGGCGCATACGGACCCGAAGATGCTGGGCGCTCTCGTTACGGGGCTTGGGATGGCTGGCGGCTACCAGGCGCTCCCTGCCATCCAGGACCTGATGGATGCTTACAATAGCGTAAGTGGTGCAGCAGCCCAGCGGAACGTCCACATGGGAGCGCTCGGAGATGGGTTATCCGCGCAGCAGCTTATCAATCAAACGATCCGCGCCCATCTCCCGAAGGAGTTGGCCTCCGTCCTTATCCACGGCGCCCTGAGCAAGATGCCGGGCGGCATGGACTTAGCGCCCTACGTCAGCATGGGCGATATAGGGTCAGGCCTTGTGGGAGGGGCACTAGGCCAATTAGGGCGTTTGGCCGGGGCCACGCCTACGCCTGGGCCATCGGCGGTTCCTCCTGCGTTTGCGGCGCTCTCTAATACCATTAAGACTGCTGGGGATTTAGCGGAAGGAAACACGCAGGCCGCGCTCCACCATGACCCGGTAAGCCTGATTAACTCTCTTATGTCTGGGGCGCAGGAGTTGAAGTCTGGGGTCGCTACTTCCGCTACCGGCGATAAGGTGGGTTCCGTGACTCCGCTACAGGCCATGCTCAAAATGTTCGGTATCATGCCAACGAAGCTGGAAAACCGCTTCCAGACGGAGCAGGAGGACAGGTACGCTCTAGGGGTGCAGAAGGCGGTTTTGGGCCAGTATCGGGCGCTCACCCGCGCCAGCCTGATGACCAATAGCCCTGAGTTGCAGGCCGAGGCGCAGGCTATTCTGAACGGGTACAACAAAGCCAACCCCGCGATGCCGATTACTCCTAACCTTGGAGAGGTACTGCACTCCTCCATCTACGGGCATATGAATCCGCTGGAATCTATGACGATGATGCAGCTTAAGAATAAGCAGCTCCACGGGCTTCCTCAATAGGAGTCCGGGCTGTTCTTGAGCAACCAGACGCCGCCCCACGTCAGCAAGGAGCCAAATAAAAACTGGCGCCCATTTCCGCTGATGAGGGCCATTACGGCCCATAATCCCCAATACGCGGTAAACCCCAGATAAATAATACGCAGCCAGAAGGCCATTTTCCCTCCTAAATGTCATGCCAACGCGCTTTTCGCTGATATTCTTCCAAGCAGCGGAGGGCTTATGCAGATCAGCGGACAAGGTATCCAATTCACAAAGACATGGGAACAGTACGCGCCACGCCCTTACCGGGACGAGGGCGGCAACTGGACTTGGGGTTACGGCCACAAGCAGCTCCCCGGCGAACCACTCCCTGCATATGTCTCCACGCGGGACGCACTTACTATCCTGGAGCAAGATTTACACTTCGCTGAATCCGCCGTCAACCACCATGTAATTAGCCAGCTTGAACAGTACCAGTTCGATGCCTTGGTGGACTTTGTTTTCAATGTCGGCGTAGGCGCGTTTTTCGCGTCCACCCTCCTCCGCGACCTCAACGCGGATGACATGGTAGAGGCGCCGACCCAGATTAAGCGATGGGTGTATGTCACGGTGAATGGGGCGCTTGTGCGCAGCCCCGGCCTGATTGTGCGCCGCAACGCCGAGGCCCGGCTGTTTTCCACAGGAGTCTACGATGCAGCTCATTAAAACGGCGCTCACCAGCAAAGACAACGAGACCTGGGACATTGTGCGGATCGGCATAGCCGCCACGATCCTTTTTATCCTGGTCGGAAGCGCCGTGGCGATGGCGCTGCACCAGTGGAACTGGAACCCGTTGCAGCTGGGTGGGGCTACGGCGGCGGCACTGGGCGGCGGCGGCGCGGGCATTGGTATGAAAGCCAAGGACGAACCCCCAGAAAAGCCTTCCATAGTCGCAGACACCCTTCACTCTTTATGGCCGATCTCAACAGGAGGCGAGCCGTGAGTCATATTCTGCCTTACCTGTGGTATGCGGGCTTGGTGGTTGTGTTCGCCGGTGCGTTATACCTTATCGTGATGAACGGTGCCGCGCTGGCGCCCGTCTTTGCCTGGATCATCCAGCGCCCGTGGGTTATCGGTATCGCGCTGCTGCTGGGCGTCGCGGGGTGGCTGGGCTTCGAGGACCGGCTGCTGCTGGCCCAAGTCAGCGTTGCCCAGAGCGAGCTGAAAACATGCCGAGCGGCCAACGTACAGGCCGACGGCCTTCTGAGGTCGCAGAATGCGGCCATAGAAGCGCAGCACAAACGCTTGGTGGCGGCGCAGAGTGCAACCGCGCAGGCCCAGAGCGCCGCGCAGATGGTGCATACGCGCACCATCACCCTGGTCAAAACCATCCAGCTTGCTGCGGTCCCGGTGAAGTGCCACGCGGCGATTCAGTGGGCGACCGGCGAGACGCAGAGCATCGTCAAGGAGTGGGCGCATGGCAACCCGTAAAGATATTCGCTGGTGGGTTCGTCGGTGGCGGCGCTGGCCGTGGCTGTTCGCATTCGCCGCCTTGGCCGGGTGTGCCACTACGCCGCCCAGGATCGTCAAGGTGCCGGTGTATAGCTGCCCCACGGTCGTTATACCCCCCAAGCCGTCGATGCCTATTACCGGGGCAACCCTATCTACGCCCCCTTCCCAAGTGATGCGCGACCTCGTGGAGTCGTTTGCCAGAATGACCGGGGACGATGCCCAGGTCCGCACACTACTGGAGCCGTATGGACATCGTTGATCGCGGGTGTGAACGCGAAGAATACTTCCGTGGAGAGGCGCTACGTGCCCATGCAGAGGCTACTCGGCGGGTCATGGACCACCAATGCGTTGACTGTGGAAAAGACATTAAGGACCGCCAACAAATTATCCCTTTTGCGCGACGCTGTATGCCGTGTCAACTCCATGCGGAAGCGGCTGCTCGCCGTCGAGGAGCATAGATGATACCTGGGCAACTGAACCTGCAAGTGCAAGCAGGCAATACCTTTCAAAGCGTGCTCACCTGGTCTACTACGCCGGTAGGGTCCACGACCTCTACGCCGGTAGACCTCACGGGCTGTACGGCCAATATGCAGGTGCGGCAGAACTACGGCGACCCCGTCCTTCTCGCGCTGTCCAGTACCGCGCTCACCACGAATGGGTCTGGTATCACTTTAGGAGGGTCGGCGGGGACGATTACTATTAACATCACTCCCTTGGACGCGGCGGCGCTCATAAGCGGTATCTATGATCTGGAAATCCAGTTTTCGGACGGAAGCATCCAGACGCCCGTAGCCGGAGCAGTGATTGTCTCCCCAGAGGTGACGGTGTGGCCGTAAGCAGCAGCCTCGCTACCCCAACAATTATCCAAACGGCGGGTACTACCGCCGTCGTGGAGGAGAGCGCCCAGACCGTTTCTCTGGTGTCGTCTGGGTCGGCGGCTTCGCCCACGGCACTCATAGCGACTAGCGCCCCCAACAGTACCAATGTGGTTCAGACGAGCGCAACTACGGCGGCTATTACTACGCAACAGGCATCTCCAGCGCAGGTGCTAAAGGTCACTGAGCAGCAGGCCGCTATCACTTCCACGGCGCCGGGGACAGTAGAGGTTGTAACTGCGGCGATGCAAGGCCCTCCCGGCCCCGGTGTACCGATAGTGTCAGCGGTTGCGGGAGGAACCGTAAGCGCCAATACCGCCGTCGCCCTCGTCAATGGCCAAGCAGTAAGCGCCCAGAGCGGCGACCTGTCCCAGGTTGGGAATGTGGTAGGGATCGCCCTAAATGGCGGACAAGCAGGAGCGGTTATTGATATACAGCAAGTAGGGGAAATGACATTGTCGTCGTGGAATTGGGCGTTAGGACAGCCGGTATTTGTGGGGCCGAGCGGTCCTCTGACACAGATTCCACCAACGTCCGGCTATGCACAGATCGTAGGTATCCCCGTCTCGGCTACGGTTCTGTCGGTCGGATTATTGCCCCCAGTTGGTATCACGTAGGAGTAGGACATGGCGACAAATAGATACTTGGCATGGCTGAATAATATGTATCAGATGGTAGTTCCTGCGGTTCTAGGTGGAGCGGCAAGCGCGGGCCAAATCCCGGCCCTCAACGCGAATGGCCAGCTAGACGTAAGCATGATGCCCAACGGAATTGGCCACGCAACAGTGGTTCTTACTACCGCCGTGGCAGTCAGCGCGGGGAACCTAGTCAACATAGAGTCCGGCACCGTGAAACTGGCCGACTGCTCCACCGGGCTTAAAGCTAACGGGTGGGTAGACGCCGCGTTTGCATCCGGAGTGTCGGCTACTGTGTACCGGGGGAGCGGTGTGATAACCACTACGGGCCTTACCATCGGCGAAGCATGGCTGGGCCAGGCAGGCGCCGTGTTAGCCGCTCCCCCCACCACTGCGGGCTATCTGGCGCAAAACGTCGGTGTAGCCACGTCGGCCACTGCGCTCCAGTTCACCGCCCAGGATATTCCAGTAGTGGTAGCCTAGCATGGGACTCCCGCTGCTTCTTACTTGGCTAAACAACACCTATCAGGGCCTGCGCCCGGTTCAGGTGTCTGCTGGCTCCGGGAGCGCCGAGCAGGTCGTGGCGCTCAATGCAGGTGGTCAGGTGGACGACTCGATGCTGACGGCACTGATCGCTAGCGTGCAAGCTGGCATTCAAAACAGCCAAGCAGAGATTTATTGCGGGAATGCTTTTACTGAGGATACGCCGCAGGATACGGTTATAGACGGGGGGAATGCGACGACCGTTTATGGGCCTTTTGACCTTATAAGCGGAGGGTATGCCTAATGGGAACCAAGTTTCAGCCTCGGGCCGACACAGGCGCGAATTGGACAAGCGCCAACCCGGTTTTACTCGCCAATGAGCTGGCGCTCGACACGACAGCTAAGCAATTCAAGGCGGGGGACGGCACCTCAGCTTGGACGGCGCTTCCTTATCTTATGCTGAACACTGGACTGGCTAATACCTGGACCGCCGAGCAGACCTTTGGCGCCACGATTGCCCAGACCCCCGGCCAAGGCGCGAACAACGAGACGCCATTTCTGCAAGCTGGTGATCTGGTGAGCGATTACGTTGTGTCCGGTTTACTGACTCCCGTACCGTCTAGTGCGTCTCTAACCGGCACACTGGCGGCAGGCACGGCTTACGTTCTGGGGCAGCGCACCGTATTGCAGGCTGCCGTTGCCTATACCTATGCGGCTTCGTCTGATACCTATGTTGACCTGTCCTATTCAGGGGTGCTCACCTACTCAGCAGTGGCGAATGGTGCGACGGCGCCGAGCGTGGCGGCGGATTCGCTGCGGCTGGAGAAGGTGGTGACGAGTAGCACGGCGATTACGAGCGTCACGCCGCTTGCCAACACGTCGCCGCTCTTGAGCTCGACGATTGTTGATGCGCTGGGGTACACACCGGCGAATCCGGGCAATACGGCGGGGTATACGTGGGCAGGCAATCAGATTATTCCTGCTATTGCTTTTCAAGGGTATAACGGCGGTAACAATGGAGGAATATCAATATCCCCGACGGTCACCACATCAACAACTGGCGGTAGTATTGCTGCGAGCACAACTACATACTATTTGGTTGCGCCTGTTTATGAGGCAGGACCGAGTGTAGCGCCAAATGGGCTCGCCTCAGAGGTTATAGGGACATCGGTAACGACGGGGTCGTCCACCTCCACCAATAGCAACGCCCTTACATGGGGCGCGCAAAGCGGCGCGGTAAGCTATAACGTATACTCTTGTTCTTCTGGTGAATTACAAGACTATGCCTTAATTGGAAATACGACTTCGACCAGTTTCACCGATACGGGTATCACAGGAAGCGGTTTGTATCCGGGTATAGTCAATTCTTATTTTCAAAATTTGCCGCTATCTAATGTCGTAGCGGATACCGCCAATGGTTGGAATCCCGCAAGCCAAACTTATAAAATACCAGTTACCGGCTGGTATTCAGTTGTCACCAATCTACGCGTGGCTGACGGAACTCCCGGTGGGCTATCGTGCTCAATAAATGCCCACAATCAAATTGTTGATGCGCCTTCAAATCATTGGTTCGTCACAGCGCAAGTGGCCAGCGGGCAAACCGCCAGAAATGGGGCGATTAACGCCAAGATTTCCTATTATACCGCAGGGACGGAATTGTACATTGTTGCCGGTGCGGGCGCGCCAGTTAATTCTACGGCGTTATTCCTAAGCGTTGCGTTTCTAGGGAGCTGATGATGGACTATAACGCTTGCATCAAATACTTATTTCCAGAGGCGACGCCGATTGCCGATTACGCTCTTGCTGTCCCACTGACCGGGAAGCCCGAGATAACGGTATGGAATACCGGAAAGCTCGGCCCGCAGCCAACCGTTGCCCAGCTTGAGGCGGCGTGGCCCGCGGCCCAGCTTCAAGCGGTGCAGACCATCCAGAAAGCCATTGTCACAAAGTCCTGCGTATCCGCGATGACGGGCGGCTTCCTATCCTCGGCGCTGGGTTCGGCCCACACCTACCCCTCCACCCTCACCGATCAGCATAACCTTTCCGGGTCTGTGATTGCATCCCTACTGCCTAATCTGCCATCCGGCTGGACTACATCCTTCTGGTGCATGGACTCGACCGGCGCATGGGCATTTACACCTCACACGGCGGCGCAGATTCAACAGGCTGGACTTGACGGGAAAGCGTGGATTACGACCTGCCAGCAGAAAAAGAGCAGCCTGGACGCGCAGATCAACGCGGCGCAGACCGTTTCAGCGGTTCAATCGGTTATATGGAGTTGACATGACCCTCCCGCACTGGCTCATTGGAGACGCGGTAGGACTGGACGAGCTGGGCAACGCGGTCCTGCTCGACGGCGATGCCCATGAAACGATCAGCGCCCACTGCGGCGCCCAGATCGACCTCGCGCAGCCCTGTCTTTTCTGCTCGGTCGTCTGTCTGATTCTCGGATTCTTCTTTACCAACCACTGCGCCCGCGCATGGACGGCGGAACGGCCAATGGTCGAAGCCTCCGCGCCTCTGCCGGGCGCACACGACGCCAACCAGGAGTAGCTATGGTGGATTTGGACTCCCGTGTGACTATCATCGAGGCCCGCATCGCAGACCTTACTGACCGCCATGCGCGAAGCGAAGCTGCAATGCAGATGATGGAGGCGAACGTGCGCGACATGCGCGAAGACATGAATGATGGGATCGGGATGCTGAAAGAGATGGTATCCGGCCAAATGAACGGCGCCATGAACCTATGGCCCCCCGACGCGGTGCGTGCCAGTCAGCGGGCACACTCGGTAGTTGGCGTCTGGATCGGCATATCCGGCACGCTGCTGCTGGCCCTTGTAACCGTCCTTGCCGCGTCGCATCACCTGTTCGGATGAGGCCGACCGAGGGGAAGCTGCCGCTCCATGAGCGCCTGGCGGAGGGCGTGAAGAACGCTGTATCGTCGTGGGCGTTCTTTGGGGTACTGAACGCCATATCGGCGGGGTACATGGCGTACCAGGAGCTGGGGGCGCATCCGTTCGACCAGTACCCGTTCACGTTCCTGAACCTGATCCTTGCGGTATTCACGTTCGACCTGGAAATCCTCATCATGATTGCCCAGCGTGCGGCGGAGCGCGTAGCCCGGCGCCAGGAATACTACGCGCTGGAGATCGCCGAGGCCGACCTGGAGCTGGCCCGCAACGCTACGGCGGTGCTTTCCACGCTGAAAGAAATGCAGGAGGCGGGAGTCGCTCGCGACATAATCCTCCACGATCTCATTGAGCGGCTGGATAGAAACGAAGGCACCCAAACGGGTATGATTAAGGAGATGCGCGATGGCATGGCATTACGCGCTGGACCGCCTACCACTTGTCTACAGGCTGGCGGCGCGTAGTGTGTAAACAAAGGGTTAGCTACGCGCTTTTTAGTAGATTTCGGTAGACAGTATTCGTCTATTCTTAATAGTTTCAGTGAGTTAGTGAGGCCATACGCATGAATATGGAACATGCGTAGGGCCTGCAAATACAGGGGCTCCAGGGCCTTGTCTACAGGGTGTCTACACTCTGGATATTTTTCTGCCCACGGGATTGACGCTGCGTTCCTTCCGCGCCTTGATATACCGCTCTGTCATCGCCGCCGTTTTATGGCCAAGCAGGGCCTGAATGTCGGCGCGATTCGATGCTCCTAATTCCATATCAGTAGCAGCCTTGGCGCGAATATCATGAAAATGAACGTCTGGGAGTCCTGCGGCAGTGCGAAACGCAGCAAAGGACCGGCTGAATGACTGGACGCTATAGGGCTGCTCAAAGCGGTTGAGAATAATGTAGTCGCTGTCGCTACGCTTCACGGCATCCAGGACGCTCTGAATGGCGTCGTCGATTACCACCTTCACAACCACTTGAGTTTTCTGCTGGACGAACCGTAGGTGGCCCTCCTGAATGTGGCTCCAGCGTAGGCCCAGCACGTCTCCTTCCCGCTGCGCGGTGTAGTACGCGAGAAGTATGGCCGTCTGCGTGGCCGGATTCGAGGCAGCTAGGAGGCGGCGTAGCTCGGCGTCGGTCACATAGCGCGTGCGGGCACGCTCCCGGTGCTTCTCCACCCCGAGGGCCGGATTTGAAATAAGATAACCCCATCGGATTGCCTTAGTAAGTACGTGGCTGAGAAGCGCGATCTCTCGGTTGGCCGATACCGGCTTGGTATGCTGGTCCAGGTATTGCCCTATGTGCGCGCCGGTAATAGCCCTCACAGGCATCTTCCCGAAAACGTCCGTCAGCCGTGCCGCTTGGTATTTCTGAGTGTACTGGGTGTTTTTGGACTTGCTCGGCATGACTTCGCGGAGGTAGCGTTCCATCACATCGGAGAAGGTGGTTACGCTGGACTGGGAGCGGGGCGCTCCGTCGGCTTCGATCCTAGCCCACTGGCGCAGAGCCTCTTTCAGATCCGTGGACAGGCGTATCCAACGCCGGGGAGGCGGCGTGACGTAGAAATAGGCCCCATGCTTGAGATGGAGCCTTGGAGGGAGGGTTCGCAATTCATCTCCTGAGCTTACTAAAGTCCGGTGCTAGAGCGGCTTCTGGCTTAGAAGCGACCCCTATCGCACTTTCCAGGTCCGACAGGAGCAGAAACCGCTCTCGGCCTGCCCGCTTCGGCACCAGACCGAGGGACTTCATCCGCGCCGACGCGGTTCTCCACGTTGGCGCTCCCATTATGGCACAGATTTGCTCCTTGTTGAGTATCATCGTTGTCTCCAGTCCAACGGTCGTCGGCGCCGATTCCGGTCTGCCAACTGGTGAGTAACATAAGCGCGTTGCAGGCCGCATGGGCCAAGTGGGGCAACCCACTCTCCTCGTCATGGTCGATGCCCATCTGGTGCGCGGCCAAGTGGCGAAGCAGCGCCGCAACCATGCGGCTATGGTCCATCCCTTTGCGCCAGTTGTGGGAAGAATACTTAGCTGCGCCGTAGGTAAGTACCTGCGCCACGGAGATCAGGGCCTCCGAGGGTAGCAGGTCCATGCGTGGCTTGCCTTGGTCGTTCTTTACTCCTTCCATCGGTCGCTCCTATGCAAACGCTGCTTGATCCTGGCTGGGATGCGCGGCAGCGCAAAGAAGGCCACGTAGCTATCAAAGTCCCCGTCGAACTCGCCGATCACCGCGATCCCTTCGCAGGTGAGCAGCAAGCATTTCCCATGAGGACGGCAGTCTGAGCTAAGCTCCAGCCAGTTGGGTTCCATTGCGGTCGTAACGGCCCGGCTATCCATCCTCTAACCCCAGCATCGCCGTCAGCCGTTCAATCTCCGCCAACGCGCACTCGTAATGCGCTGGTCCCCACTTCCTGCATTCGTCGCCGTGAGTGCCGATGTGGTCTCGGCGATTCTGTTCCCATTGGAGCATCGCCGTCAGCCGGTCGCACTCGGCATGGAGGGCGGAGTTCTCGGCTTCGAGGCGTTCAACGTCTGTTGATTTACACGATGCCCCGTGATCGCCATAATCACCTGGCATTTCATAATCGTCACCTACCTCGCAGCGTTGCAGTTTCATTGCTCGTCCTCCATTCCATCGCCCTCGGTGATTTCAAGGAGTTTCTGGCCGATGACCTTCCCGTGTATCCCTTCCACATATAGCCGTGGCGGGATCGGTACTGTGAAGCTGTTCTCAACAAGGTAATACGTGGCTGAAGCTTTCCGCTTTTCTTCCGGCACGTTTTCCAGTTCCGAAGGCCAAAGGGTATTTGCCTGCGGGCTTCCATTGAACGCTTCTTCCACCACAATCTGCCCGTTACTAAGGGGGCCGATATATGTTACTGGCTCACCATTGCGGCGAATGCGAATCGGCTTCGTCGAGTCCAGCCTTGAGCCGATGAGCTTGGCGTTTTCCATCTCAGCGGCGATTACGCATCCATCTCGGGTGTGGCCATCAAATAAAGCACGATAGTCCCCATCAGAATCGGGGAGCGCCGTCACTACACCCTCTACACTGAATCTGTCACCAACCTTCCATTCCCTGCTCATTGCTCAATCTCCTTAAAAATGTGGCCCGGATTACGCGCCGGGTCGCGGCCATCTCACCCCACGGTACTGCAACACCTCAAGAAGAGTGTGGGGCGATGGCTGGCTCCGTTAACGCACGGTGGGCTGGCGTCATGGCACATCAAATTGTCCAGCCTTTGCACTTTTTGCGATGGTTCACTCATGCTATTCTTCCAAGCGAAATATAGTGATGCTCGCGTTGTACATACCGCAGCGGCAACGGTTCGCCTTTGTACTCTCCGCGTTCCGTTACTTCTATCTTGCGAAACTGACGCGGGAGCCGGTACGCTCGTACCTTTCGTCCCGACGCACCCACGATTCGGTCCTCCGCCGCTTCGCCGCTCATCACCAGGGTCATGACCGAGTTGTGGGCGGCAGCGAAACTTATATGCAGGGCGGTTGCAATCTGTGCAATCTCCATAGGTTCGGCGGTAAGTAGCGCCGCCAGGCGCTTCGTGACTGTGGATCGTTCAAATGCCATCTCATTCTCCTATGCCGCCGTCTTGGCGTCCTCTACTACGGTGAAGTACAACTTGCGCCACTTGGCGCAAGCCCAATCTGCATTGATTTGTAGCCAGTCGCAGAGGGCCAGCATTCCTCCCTCTGGCTGGAAATACGCCAAGCTCTGCTGCGTCAGCGAGTCGTGCGCGGCTCGGTGCAAAATCGCCAGGAGCAACCGGCGCTCTCCACTGTCCGCCAACTCGGACGCTTCCGTGAGCAGTTGCCGGTATAGCTCCGGTGCGTAGGCGCTCATCTCGTTCCGGCACGCGCCCTCCGCAACGGCGATGTACAGCCGATGCACCCGCGTTACCGGGTGAAGGTCCGGGATAATCGGCACCCGGATCGCACCTACTTCTTGAAGCATCCCAGCGTCCACCAGGCGCTGGATATGGCGCCCGATACTGGTGGGGCGCACCCCTGTCCGGGCGGCCAGAAACAAGGGAGTAACCGGCACGTCGGCCTCCAGCGCAGCCATGTAAATCTTCCCCCGGTCTGAGTCGTTCGCTGGAAGGTCAGTCCGAGCCATTGACGGCCTCCGGGCTCGCCGCCGAGGTGGCTATTTCGGCGATGGCTGCCGTCATGCGCAGCCCCTGGACCGTGGTGTCGATACTCCAGACGGTGGTGGGGACTTGCGGCAGCGCGATGGGGTTGGCAACCCCGGACATCATGTTGTAGTTGGTGCGGCGGAGCAGCGCGTTTTTCTCCAGGAGCTGACGCCTTATATTCCCGGAATCGTACTGGCGCTCGCCACACCACTTGTAGAAGTCGGCCTCGGAGATAATCAGCCTTCGCGTGTGGGAGATAACGCCGGTGCCGTGATTCTCGCTGCGGATGACAATGCCATTGGCTCCCACATTGAGGCCGTTGATGGTCCACCGCGTGCGGCCCTCGCCCTTGGTCTCTTGGAGCGCGACGTGCTGGCTTGCCCTGTCGGTCACGTACTGGCTGAGGACCGACTGCGGGTTGATCTGGGACTCCTGCGCTTCGCCCAAGGCGGCGAGAACGGTGTTGTTCATCCACTGGCGCAGCCCTTCGGGGTCTTGCACTTTGAACAAGCCCAGCTTCTCGGTAGCGGTCATGACGACGTTCGCCATCGCCACCAACGCGATCCAGAACCGGCTCTGCCCTTCCAGGTCTGCATTGCCCTCGATCTGTAACTCTTTGCGTATCCACTTCGAGGACGCTCTGATGGCTTCTTCCAACTGGGGGACGTGGTTGACGATGTATTCGACCCACGGGATACCGGCAGTCCCGAACTCTTTCTGGACACCCAAGGCCACTTCTCCCATGCGCCCATCCGCGACCAGCGCGGAAGGTCGCAGATGCACTTCGAGTAGGCGGGCGCGGCGGGCGTTGGAGTCCTTCTCCACCAGGTCCAGCTTAGTGGTGATGGTCTGATTCGCGCTGGCTATGCAGATCGTGGACCAGCGAGCACCGGAGTGAATCAGCTCGGAGCGACCGTTCAGCCGGTGCTTGCCGGAGCCGGAACTGACCCCCATCAGCACGTCGGAGAGCTTCTGTGGAGACATGAGGCCGATCTCGTCGATGGTCACAGGGAGCGCGTTGTGCATCTGGATCAGCGCCATCAAACTATTGAGGGTGCTGGCCTCCTTGAACATGATCTCCTCCGGCACGCCGTAGATACTGGAGATGACGCTGAGGATCGTCGTTTTGCCCGCGCCCGCAGGCCCGACGAATACCACGGTGGCCCCGCTATACCCGCTCAGACGCATCAGGGGGGCCATGAAGCCCAGCAGAACCCCGAAGGCGTGGGGAAAGCTCTCGCCCATCGGCGCTACCGTCTTTTTCCAGTTTTCCAGCGACCCCACTGCGCGGAAGTGCTCGGCGTATTCCTTCGCCCCTTTGGAATACACGACGGGGGTGTTCCCCACCGAGGTATAGGACTGCGTGCCGACCACAAACGGCCTCTCGGAGTTAGCGTCAGTCAGATCAACGGGAGGCTGCCACCCTAGGTGCGCGGCTTGCGCGGTCGAGTCCAGAGACTTCTGTAGCGCCGCTACATACTCGCCTAAGTATTTGCTCATCGCGGTATCCTTTAGTTCAGCTACGCCCGCGCCGTAAAGCACGGAACGTAGCGCGGAAAGTTCACCCAGCGTGGACATGGGCACAAACACCGCGTGCCAGCCGTCTCGTGGGACTCGAATCATGATCTTTACGGTGTAGGAGCGGCCCAGGTCCGTCGGCAGGTACTCCAGTGCGACCGGGATAACTTCGCAACTGGCGATCCGTTGCGGGCCGTCGTCGTTGATGTAACCAATGGCGCCATCTCCGAACCGGACATACTTCTCGGGCATCCCTACGGGAACAACGAAGGGGTATTCGCTCTCGGCCTGTACGGTAGCTTCCCGAAGTAACACCTGTGGTTCAAGCTGACCCAGTATGATCGGAGACCGCACTGCCTGGGAGCACCCAGCGCAGCCGTCAGGACGCAGCGAACGGAACTTCTCGCAGGTGGTCGGCCCACTGGCCTTGGACGCCTGTTCCAGCTTCCGCAGCGTCTCGGACTCGCTGTACCCTGCGTACTGCTCTGACCACTCCACGGCAGCCTGATCGGGCTCGACGCAGTGGGCTAGAACCCCCAGCGCGGCATACCAAAGAGGCTCATCAACCTCTTGCTGGTTATCCCGAATCCACCGCATCTGAGCACACTGTTTCGCCACCTGACCCGCGTACTTCGGCGTTTCCGGGAGCATTTGGCCGAACGCGGCATTGACCCCCAAAGCTCGATTTGCGCTTGGGGCGCTGTACACTTTTACCGTTGTATCCGTAGGTATATAAGCCGCGTCGATGATGGCGCGGAACTGAACGGAATCCAACAGGTCCACGCCCTCGGTTATGGCGCGGACTTCCTTGCCGTTCTTGTTGTTGCGCGTGCCCACGGGGCGTAAGATACTGGCAATATCGCCCGTGCGGGTAGGGTCCGCTTGCAATCCATGCTGAACGCAGAGCGACTTGATTTTGCCCGCATATTCTATCCAGGTGGCGGCTCTAAGGGGGCGCTCCATGACCCAGTAGGCGTGCAGTCCGTTCCCAGAAAACACAAGGAACGGCAGAGGTGCGCCGATGGCAGCGCAGAAATCGTGAAGGGCCGCTCCGGCCTGCTTAACCGTGGCGTAGGGCTTCGTCTCTCCCACGTCCATATCCAGCCAGAAGGATCGCGCGCCGACGGCGTTCTGGGCGGTGCGTCGTTCAGCTCCAAAAGAAGCGCAAGCGTGATAGACGGCAACTTCGGGGCTACGCGGTAATAACGCATAATCGGCCATCTCCGTAAATGATTGAAACCAGCGGTGAATCATCCCCCCTGGGGACAGTACACCGATTGCTCGAAGCCCCTGCGAGGGGAGCACCAGAGCGAAGAAATCTTGGGTACGCATCAATTACCTCCAGAAGGGTAGTCGCAGAGCAGCGACCACCCCCTACCCTACTCTCCGTAAACTGCGATTCTGGCAATTCGAGGCCTCTCTACCGGAGGCACCACGTCTTTCAGAGGGAGGCGACCCGCTTGGATCGCTTCCTCTAACTTCATGACGAGGGCTGCGGCTTTGGGCGGCAAATGCGCAGCATCCCGCCACGAATACAGCGTGGGCCGGGAAACCCCGGCCAAACGGGACATATCCGTCAAGTTAAGACGGGCGCGGTTCATGGCAACCGATAAATCCGTTCCGGTGATCTCAGTCATCGAACTGATCCAGGGCACCCATCACGGCAGCGGCCAGGGCATCCCCAGGGACGGAGGGAGGAGGCATGATCTCTCCGCCAGCGGGGGCAATCGGCTTCGGGGTAGCCTGAGCACCAAACGCTGCCGTCACCACGTTGGACTGAGGAGCGGCGGGCTGGGGCGCACCGAAACCGACAGGAGCGGATGCAGGCTGGGGCGCACCGAAACCGACAGGAGCGGATGCAGGCTGGGGCGCACCGAAACCGGGAGGCGTCGCTGTGGCACCGAAGGTAGGGGCCGCAGTAGGAGCCTGTGCAGCCTGTTGCGCTTGTAGGGCCTGTGCAGCCTGCTGGGCAGCGAGATGGGACGCAAGCTGCGCCTGCGCTTCTGCTTCCGCTTGGGCCTTCGCCTGAGCGGCGGCCTGGGCCACGTAATCCGGGATCGGTGGCATCGTGGGTGCCGCAAGCTGCGCGGGACGAGTGACGGCCCCTACGATAGTGGGGATCATCGGGTCGGCCAGACGCTCGGTGGCCTTCTCCATTTCCGCCTGCGTGAGGAACCGCGCCACGTTGAACAGCAAGCGGGGATAATCCGCCGTGGTGTCGAAGCTGATGGCCGTCTCTACCATGTGGGCCGGTACGCCGCGCTGACTCAGCATGTTGATGTACTGCGCCAAGGGTTTGAGACTGGCAGCGGGGACGGACAGCAGGTACAACTCACCGTCGATGGCGGAGGACGCGACAATAGCCAGCTTCTTCGTATCGGCGCACGCCTTGATCTGCTTGCCAGCGGGGGTGAGTTTGCTTCCCCACTGGTTCATGGGGCAGCTTGCACAGGCGGTCGCCTGCGGCGCGGGGACACCAGCGTCCGGTGTAATGCCGTCCGAGCTGGAACAGTCCGGCGCTTCGGCGTCGCCCGGATTCCACGCTTTCATATAAAACGCCTTGCTAACGCCCTGATTCGCGGCAAGCAGCACCGCTGGGAGGGTGGTGGTGTCGAGCACCGTCTCAGTGTCGCCCTGCACGATGCGAAAGCGGCTGGCCTTGAGGCTGATGCGGCTAAACCCGACGCTGATCCCTGCGGACATGGCCTCGTTGGCGGCTGCGGCCTGCGCGGCGGCGGCCTGGATGTAAGCGGGCATACTGCTAAGAACTGCGATGTCGTTGTTCATTTTAATCTCCAGATTTATGAGTGAACTGCATGGTTTAGTTAAGGTGCTTCTTTACGCTCTCCGAACGCTGACCTCCTTGCGTGATGTGTAGCTGACCCCAGGCGGCACAAGCCCTTCGTGCTCGGCCATGTACTCCCTGACACGGGATTTGTTGATCGCTTTATTGAGCAGCGAAAAGTCCGCTGTGGTAATCAGGTAGGCCTCCACTTTCTCCCACTCTTCGACACCCACAAACTCCTTGGTGGATAAGAACGCGGTGCCAACGCCTTTCTTGGCTAATTTGTCCACACCCAGCTCGTCCATAGCGAGTAAAAGTTGGCCCTCGACCATCTCCATCGCGTCTTTGATCTTGGCAACCTTCCCCTTGACAGAGGCTTCCAGTTCATCCTTTTTGTCACGAAGCTGGATGTACATTTCAATCAACTCCTCGACGGAGTGCTTTGGCTCTACTACGGCTAACTCAGTCATCTCAGTTTCCTCCTTTGAACATATCGAACAGGATGCCTTGCATTGAACTCTTGTCGGCAAGGCGCTTAAACATCTGGCGCTCCAGTGCGGTAGCGTGCAGGTGGACAATCGTGGTGTTTCGTTTCTGGCCCGGACGGTTGATGCGGGCGCAGGCTTGCTGGTAAATCTCGTTGCTGTTGACCGGCGCGAACCAGACAATTGTAGCGGCCTCGGTAAGTGTCAGGCCGTGGCTCATAGTCTGGGGATGGGCGAGCAATACATGCGGCGCGTCCGTCGTCTGAAAGTTGCGGAAAATCTCATCCCGCTGCATCTTACTGACGGCGCCATCCACAATCGCCGTATCCCAGTGGTCCTTCAAAGCGTCGTAGACGTGGTTCAACGCCCCGGTAAGGGGGACGAATACGATCACCTTCGCCGGTGCTTCCTCGATGATCTCTTTCAGGGCTGTGATACGCGGCGCGGCCCCTACCAAGATATGAGCGCCGTCCTGGTCATACACCACACCACAACAGACCTGGATCAGCTTCATGGCGGCGACGCCCTCATTGGCCGCGATAATCTGGCTGCCGTTAATCTCCGCCGCCAACTCGTCCTGCACCTTCTTGTAGGCTTTCGCCTGTTCAGGCGTCAGCTCTACCTGCCGGTCCACCGTAATGGTGTCGGGCAACTCGACGCACTGGTCACGGCTGTACCGGATAGCAGGCTGCAACGCCGCTGCCACCTTCGCGGGTGCATCCGGCTGCGGGAGCCACTTGAACTGGTTGAGCTGATACATCACCTGAGAGCGCCAGCTTCCAAAGTGCTTGGAAACAAGGCCCGGAGATACTAGACGGGCGAGTGCCCAGGCATCTTCCGGGCTGTTCGCCATAGGCGAGCCGGTGAGCAGCCACGCCCACAGAGACGGCTTTTTGAGCACCGCATTCAACGCCTTCCATAGCTGGCTCTGGGCGTTCTTATAACTCGTGCATTCGTCCACGATCAAAAGATCCACGTCGGGGCGAAAATGCTCCTGAACGATCTTAAGGCCATGGTGGTTCAGGACGTAGAAATCGTGCTCCTCGGCCATCAGCTCCAGGCGCTTTTTGCGCGTACCGTGTACCACGGCTACGCTGGCGCGGGGCAGAATGCGGAAAATCTCGTCAGCCCAGACCGGCTCCAGTGTAGACAGCGGCGAGAGAATCACGACGCGCCGCACCTTGCCAGTGCGCCGAAGCCAGTCCGCAGCGTAGATCACCGATGCCGTTTTCATCGTCCCCATGTCGTTCAGGACAAACCCGCGCTGGTGCATAGAACAGAACGCCGCCGTGAGCTTTTGGTGGGGGTACGGCGTGTATTTGCCCGGCCAATCGTAGTAACTCAGAATCGGCGCAGGGGCGGCCAATCCGAGGTTACGCAGTACCTTGGTTTCTTCCTGCCGATGCGGTACGGCGACGAACTGGCCTTGCGGCAGATCGAGGACTTTTGCGCCCGGTATGACCCCCGTGATCCGAGTCGGGTCGCGCAAACGGTAAAGCAGAGCTTTTTTCTCCGCGAGTACAAGCATGATATATAGTCTCCAGTTGAGTGAGGTCATCCGGTGCTGCGACGACTGCGGCGATGCCCGCCGCGTCCTCGATGCCCAGAAGCTGTGCTTCTTGCCGAGCGGAGGTATTGTTCCGTTTGCCTGGGGCTTTAGCCTCTATACCGACAAACATTCCAATCTCCAGCCCTACCATCTCGGCGGTTATTTTTGTGGGGTGACAGACGATGAAGTCTGGTATCCCGTGTACTCCAAATCCGTTGGAGACTGGCAAAAAATACCAGCACCCCCGGTCCTGCAACCACTCTTTGATCGTATCCTTTACTGCGCCCTCTGGGGTGCTCAAGCAGCGACCCCAAGGCAACTTGCGCCGCTAGTATTAGTGTCGTCTCTCTGAGCCTCGATCATGTTTGCGCCGTCCAGTCTCGCTCCGCGCCACGATACAGACACCATCACTGCGTTATTGAAGTTAGCCCCAGATGCGTCAGCACCCGCTGCTTCTACGTGCTCCCAGCGTGAGAAAGGAGCATCCAAACCGCGCAGGTCAGCGCCTCGGAAACTGCATTGGTTCACCTGTACGCCCTCCATATACGCGCCCGGCATCACGGCCCCGTCAAAAAGGCAATCATCGAACTTCGCGCCCCCTAAAGTGGCGCCCAACAGTATGATCCCCCGCAAGTCCTCTCCCTGTAATGCTATCCCGGAAAGGTCCACGCCTGTTAGGGCCAGATGTTGCAAGCCTTCGCGCAGCGTAGGAGCCTCGAACCTGAGGGCGACGTTGCCGCTCGTGTCGTACAGCGTATGGGTTACTACGACTTCATTCGTCTCCATCACTTGTCTCCTTCGCATTTATGCTGCTTGAACAGGGGGCACCATCCGCATAAGCGGTTGGGGGTTTTCGGCCAATTATTCGTGCGGTTGGCCTCTTGCATCCGTTCCACCCGAGGGATGAACTCGGCCCAGATATCGGGGGCGCAGTCGGCCTCGAATACTTCGGAGTCCTCGGCGCCGTCTTTCGTCCATATGAACTGGGTGGTGACCGACTTGAGGCGCGGCCAGCGCAGAAACGAGGCAGCGGCGAACAGCTTGAGCTGGTCCCAGTCCGGGTTGCGTTTTCCCGTCTTGTAGTCGGGCACCATCGCTTTGGTGCTCCCAACCACGGCCACGTCCAGAATCACGCGCACCCAGACGTTTCTGTCGAACCATCCGGTCGGCGCGAAATCCCGCGTAAAGGCCAACTGGCACTCGGTCAATACTTCGTGGCCGCGCAGCCTCGCCGCGTCGAATACCTGGCACAGGGGCTCCAGGTGCGCGAGAAGTGGCGGGAGGGCCTTGCCTTCCTTGACGCGTAGCTCCAAGGCCTTATGGGCGCGGGTGCCCGCCTCCATCGCTTCGCTGGGCGCTTCCTTCACGTCTTTCAGGACGTTCAGGTGATAGAACTTCTTCGGGCATTCCTCGAAGCACTTGAGGCGGCTGTAACTCCAGGCAAGGTCAGCCATCGGAGAGGCCCGGAATCACGCCGTCAGTGTTGGCGGCAATAGCACCAAGCTGGCCCGCGTCCTCGGCGACGGCTACAAGCTCGTTGGCGGTCTGCGCCATGATTAACAGGAGCGCCCCCATATCCTCCCCGGTAGGAGCGATCACCATGCGACCCATATCCCCCGGCGAGCCGACAAAGACCGCTACGGCGGTCGCCCCTTGCGCCTGCATTCCTCGGATGAACTGATGTACGTCGTCAGCTTGGCTCATTTTGAATACTCCCTTGCATAACCGCCCTCGGCATTCAAAGGCAAGCCGACCGCCCATTCTGGCGCTACTCTCATCTGGTCCAGCATCCAGGCCAGAGCCTCGTCGGCCTCCTGTTCCGGTACCACTGCCACGATCTCGTCGTGGGTCATCGTGGCGATCCGATACCGTTTACCGATAGCGAGCATCTGGTCCGAGACGATGATGCGGGCCAACGCTTGCACAATATTTTCCGTGGCGGAACCGCCGTATATCTTCACTGGCCCTTTGCGCCCGTCGTAAACCATACCTTCCTGGGTAGCTCTCAGCCCCCGGTACTGGATAGACAGGCCGTTCGGAAGTACAAGCCGGCTTCCCCATACCCGGATCGGTCCCCACATAAAGTCTGCGCTTCCGTTCAGAAGCCATTGCAATGTCGTGGTGGCTTGCCCCCAGAAGGCTTTAATTTTGTCGTTTTGCTGGCGGTACAGGGCTACGATGCGCCGTGACTCGTCGTCAGTGATCGGTACTTTCGGCCCCTTTTCGCCGTTGCGAAGCGTAGTAGCGAGCTTGTTCCATCCTACTTGGTAGCCGAGGCCGAGCACGCAGGTCTTACCCACGTACCGCTGCACCTTGTCCACATTCTCGGCGGGGACTTGGTAAACGACGGTTGCAAACTCCTTATATACGTCCCGCCCCTCTGCAAACGCCGTAACCAGGTCGGTCTGGCCGCATAGCCACGGAAGCGTCCGGGCTTCGATCTGCGCGGAGTCAGCCACCACGAGGACGTGCCCCTTCGGCGCCCGGATCGTTTTCCGTAACTCTGATCCCCGGTTCAGGTTCTGGAGATTGCTCTTGTCGCCCCCGGACCACCGCCCGGTGTGTGCCCCGTAGTATTTCAGGTAGACGGGGAGTTTCCCCCGCGCCGCAATGTCCATGAACCGCGCAGCCCGCGTCTCCATGAGAGACGACTGCGTCCCCAGCCGGGCCTCCGCAGCCCAGCGGACCCGCTGATCGTCATGGTCCAGAAGGGCCAGCATGGCGCTGTCTGTCTTACTCAGCGCCGGGATCTGCTTCTCTGGGTTGCTGGGCGACGGCTTCGTCGGGGGCTCTATGCCGAGCTGGCGCAAGACCTCCGCAAACTTAGCCGCCGACCGGAGCGAGTCTTGGCTCAGACCGGCCTTGAGCAGGAAATCCTCTTTTGCCCGGAGCGCGTCCAGGTAAATCCCTTCCAGCTTTTTGGCATCCAGTTCCAAGGTAGGCTGGGTGAACATCCGCACCGTCATGTCAATCAGCGCCAGCTCGGACTGTGGGAACCGCGCTGGCAGTCCCTCGGCCTTGAGCAGCCGCTTAAACAGCGCGTAGGTCAGCTCCGTATCGTTGCAGCAGTACGCGCCGTATTTGGCAAGCTCCGACGGGCTAAAGTCGGCCAGATGCTTGCCCTTGGCGTCCAGGACCTCCTTGCCTTTTACGCCGAGGCCGAAGTGTTCAGCCAGCTTCGCCAGTGAGCCACCTACTTCTGCCCCCACCAAGGCGCGAGCCATGCTGAGAGTATCCAGCCAGAACGCTGGGTGAATCCCGTACCGCTCGCCGAGAATGAAGCCGTCGAACTGCGCGTGGTGCGCTATGGCCGTGGTATTGGCCCAGTCTACGGCGCGGAGCGCGGGTTCTACTTCTGCACCCGCGTACCACACGGCGGGTTCGTCGCCGTGTTTCAGAGAAACCCCGATGACCTCGAACCGCTTGTCGCGGACATATTCTTCGGTGGTCAGCTTGGACAGGCTGTAGTCTTGGGAGTAGAACGTCTCGAAGTCCAGCGTTAGGATATTCATTTTGACCCCGTTAGGGCGCTGCGCGACGGCTTCGGCTCCCAGGTGCTCTTGGCGCAAGGGTCATCCTGCACGTTGGGCAGATACACCAGGTTGTAGGCGCGGCCACGCACTGCGCGGCCACCAGGGATGCAGGCATAGGGGGTGATGATCGCCACCACGTAGTTATTGAGGGGGCTGAGGACGGCTACGTCCCGTGGCTGCGCCGGGGCCACACGTGGCGGAGGTGGTCCGAACGGCTGCCAGCAGTAGACCCCTACCGCCAGAGCGACGGCAGCCGCGACTATTACCCCTTGCAGGAGGTACTCCGTCCGGTCACGCATCGGAGCGGGCCTCCCGATCCTCATACTCCGCTATTGCGTCGTCGTCGTATGCGTCCCGCGCCGAGACTATGTACAGCTCTAGCGCCCACTTCCGGGCGGCTTCCAGGCTACCCAGTTCCGCCAGGACTTTGGATGCGGAGGAACCACGGTAGTGGGTGTCGATCAGGGCATCCAGTTCGTCGTCAAGGGCGCCGTCCGCATAGTCTTCTCTGATTTGCTGCTCATTGAACTTTTTCATTGTGGTCTCCAGTTTTGTGAGTAATTACAGGTCTATAGGGTCGCGGAACCCCAGGAAGGTGGGGAACCGTGGTTTGTCGTAGTTGCCAATCGAAAAATGCTTGTACTTCACCAGAGCGCCGAGCGTCCGATGCCGGTTGGCCCAGATGCCCGCGCGGGTCGCGTCGTCAAACCCCGTGCCGACGCTGAACTCAACGCCGGTATGAATATCCCGGACCAACAACGCGCCGAGGGTGCCGCATGGCACCAGGCCGTCCTGGGCTGTGCTCCGTTTGGCATAGCCGCGTTCATCGCGCAGCTTCTCGTTGGTGTTGTGCATCCGCTCCTCGAAGCCCAGAATCTCCGCTTCGGAGTCACTGAACCGCTTGAGCTTGAGCAAGCCGCCCTCCTTGAGGGTGGAGCGACCAAACTTGTAGGTACCATTCGGATCGCGGAGCATGACCCCTTCATATCCTTCCTCCAGGCACTTAGTCTCAAAAGTGTCCAGTTCGGAAGGAACTACTATCAGGGCATGCGGGACGGCGCAGCGCACAGAGCCTACAAATGGCGGACACTTCTCATTAACCTGCGCCAGTCGCCCCCTGAATGGCCCAGTTGACCCTACCCAGTCGAACGCATGAAACACCACGTTAGGGTGTCCATCCTCCCGCATAACGCCGGATACCGTACTGCGGTAGCAGTCCGGGGCGGTGGGTGATCCTACGATCAGTTCGCCGTCCAGCCCTTCGAGGTCATCGTAGCCGAACAATTCCTGGACGTGCCGGTTCGGGATTGGTTTGAGAGAACGGGACACGACTACACCGTCTTTCACGATGGCGCGAACCCCGTCCAGCTTCGGTGAGGCGAGTACAGGAAACCGCACGGCGGACACATCCGTCAGCGTGGCGGCCAGCATGGGTTTGAAGTTCATTTTCTTGCTTCCCTTTTCAGAGTCCCCAGCAGGGCGCCGGCCATGCGGTCGATCCGGGTGGATAGTGCGGAGTCAAACATTTTCCACCTCCTCAAACTCGCCCAAATCATTGAGCGTGTACCAAGTATCGGCTTTTACTTCCTGTCCGGCGATGGCGCAACGAATGTGCCGGATAACCCCATCTTCGCCGCGGTCAACCAGCACAATCGCGCTCCCTTCGGAGGCTTTTGCTCGCCCCAAAAGTCCAGCGGATAAGGCCACAGAGTGGGGACCTTCTACGCTCGCCGCGCTCTGCTCGCCCGTATTGGTCGCCGCGCTCCGGTTGCCGGTGTTGGTCGCCGCGCTCCGGTCGCCGGTGTTGGTCGCCGCGCTCCAGTTGCCGGTGTTGGTCGCCGCGCTCCGGGTGCCGGTGTTGGTCGCCGCGCTCCGGTTGCCGGTGTTGGTCGCCGCGCTCCGGTCGCCGGTGTTGGTCGCCGCGCTCCAGTTGCCGGTGTTGGTCGCCGCGCTCCAGTTGCCGGTGTTGGTCGCCGCGCTCTGGTAGCCGGTGTTGGTCGCCGCGCTCCGGGTGCCGGTGTTGGTCGCCGCGCTCCGGGTGCCGGTGTTGGTCGCCGCGCTCCGGGTGCCGGTGTTGGTCGCCGCGCTCCGGGTGCCGGTGTTGGCT
>JAEHJW020001574.1_pt1 | contig 54687 bp, 50 predicted proteins | sample 9271431 | NCBI WGS metagenome assembly JAEHJW02
CCACCACGGGCCAGCAAAAAATCGATATGGGTCTCGTACCAGTGAATGTATGCGTCTTCTGCGTAAACCGATTCCAGTTCGCAGGTGTCGTAGTCCATCGAACGCCGAAGCATCTGAATGAGATCACCGACGCCATTGTCCCAGAGTACATCCCTGTCCCCATTGATGATTACGAGACTGCCTTCCCTAGAAATCTTGATCTGCGAGTGCCTGCTGTTGATTTCCGACAGGTAAGCCGCATTGATTGCAGGAAAGGTTCCTTTAAGTCTGATAACTACGCGCATCATCATTCTCCTAATGAGAATATATAGCACCATTGCCATATATTCAGGTTAAATTAAACTACATTGATTACTTCTGTTTCTTAAACTATCTAACTACCCTCTACGATTGCTTCTACTGCATTATTTCTAGCTACTCGATACATCTACTTCAAAATCAATTAAAATGCAATACAGGCTGTTTTAGCTAATGTAGAATGCTATTTCAAACCATTGGAGATTAATTCAAAATGTTCACCCCCTAGCAATCATGTTCTCAATCACACTGGCCGTGCAAAATCTCCTTGTCAAAAACAGATACACGTGAGCTTAGTGCTCACGTGTATCCTTGCCGAAAGTCGTTTACGCCAGTGCCTTGGCAGCGATCTCGTTCATGTGGCTGCGAACAGCCTTGAGCTGGCCGCTGTTCTTGCCGCCCTTGACATGGTAGTTCGAGGTGATCACGCCGTGCTTGGTGACGGAGTCGCCACTGCCCAGGCGGTTCTGGTAGGTGTGCTCGCGTTCCATGACGAAGCTGACACTGTCGCGGCTGACCATCTTGAGTTCTGCACTGGCTTCCGTGAGGGACTTGTTCTTGCTCATGGCGGCCACGGCGAGTTCGCCGAATGCGAGGGCGCCGGCAGCGACGAAATTGGCATTGTGGTCGACGACGCGACGGACGGTATCGATGGACAGGTCTTCAGGCAGGCAGGCTTCGAACGATTCGGTCTTCTCAGTGCAGACGCCGGACTTGGCATCGAATTCGAGATTGGCTTTGATCTTCTTGGCCATGTCCTGAACGACGGGACTGATTTTGTTTTCGGTTTGACTCATTTGGTAAAACTCCCTTAAGGTTATTAGGCATGCTATTGACCTTTCTGCGAAACCATGCATAGTTTCGTAGGCTCTAGAGATTTGAGCATTGTTACAGTCACATTAGTAATATGTGTCTGTATTTTTTCCCCTAGCTACCTAATGCTATTCAAAAAATAGGCCTAGATTTCAAGGCATATAAAAACATATGCTCCAGAGGCATTATAGCCTCTGGAGCATATGTGTCACCACTTAGCGTAGTGAGGATTTCTCTCGTAGTCCGGACCTTTGCAGATGCTGAGCACTTCTCTAGCAAACTGCTTGTCGTTTTCCAGAGCAAAGATCTCAGGAGACTCGACTATCCTTTCCATGGACTCTTTGGTAAGGATGCGGCCGTCGATACTTTCCAGTGCCACTGCGGTAGACCTAGCCTCAGTAGCTGGGCTGGCATACTTGGTAGCCGTAAAGATACCAGGCTCATTCACCCAGTCCCACGTGAAGATGGCTCTGAGAACACGGTTGTTAATTCCCTTGACATAGTAGTCTTCGGTAACCGCTCTTACAGAGAAGCAAACATTCTCCATCTTGTTTTCCAAAGCTTCTTTCAAGGCCTCACCGCGTACACCGGCTGGCTTGACCTTGCCGATGACTGCTACCATCTTAGGATTGTTGTAGCGTGGGTTCTTCTTGCCGAAGTTCTCATCGAGCCAGACATCCGAGATATGGCAGCAGATGTTGGTTTCTTCGATGCGCATGATTCGCGCCATGTATTCATCCTTGGTCATTCCAGGCAGTGGCTTGGGATGCCCTACTTCTCCCTTAAGATTGCCGGTAGAGATCCTGCGCATGAGCGCACTGGACGATTCGAAGAGAGATTTGGCGCCTTCCAGTACGTAGTACTCTCCAGCGCTATTGAACATGTTCAGGCCACCGAGAATCAACTCGTAATAGCCATTCTCATCAGGCTTGGCAACACCTTCTTTTCCCAAAGCCTTCAGTACTGTTGCGGAGTATTTCACGGTAGCCATTTTTAAGCCCTTAAGAGTTGTTCAATTTTTTCTACATTCTGAGATGGATTCACCAAAGCACTGGTTAGGCCATCTGTAAAGTAATTGCCTGCCAGCTTATTCGTAGTGCTGCTGATTGAGTAGAACAAGCTAGTCAGTGAGACATATTGGGGCTGAGACTTATAGTCTTGCCCTAGCCTGTAAAATACAGACCTATCCTTAGGACTTCTGGCTATGATGCTGGCCAAGAACTCCCAGATCTCATACGTGTCGCCAATGGATGATCCTGCGTATTCCTTAGCAGTGTTGAAGAGCTTTCCAACATCCTCGTAGTTCATGAACCAGGGAATTCTTCCACTGATGATGAATTCATTAAAGATGCTATAAAGAATAGTGTCTCTGAGAATCAGTTCAGTGTTGGCAATGATAGTGCTACCAGCATCAAACCAAAACTCATAGTACTCTTCATCATTGATCTTAGTACGCAAGATCTTGTCAGGAGTAATATTCACTAAAGAAAGAATGCTGGAGACGGCATATTCGCCAGTCTCCAGCACCAGTGCGTACACTCCCAATATGTAGATCTCAGTGCCGAGCTGAGCCAGGTTGACCTGTACATATCTGCCAGGTATCTGTATCTTGCACGGCACTGTGCTACTAACTCTGTTGTCCTTTACTTTAAGCTTGGACAACACAGCTTCGGGATTACGAGTTAGGCCCATTACTTGGTCACTGTGAGTTGATCAAGCACGTAGTCGGTGATGTAGACAATGGAAGCCACCAGAGCCGCTTCACGGATGTCTGCATTCTTGTTGGTAGCGTAGACCTCTTCGATGCTTTCCAACAGCTTGTAGCTATCCGTAAAGTAGAAGACACAGCGGCCGGCCAGATGCAGTGCAACTTTGTTGGGATCCTCGATGTCCTTGTAGGTAAGAGTGCCGATGTAGTCCTCGAACAGTTCCTTGGACTTCAGAGCATAGCTGGGATGTGCAGTGGAATATTCCGCCAATGCGTCCTTGTTTTCGTAGATAGCCAGCTCAAACTGAGTGAGCAGCATCTCCTTGAAACGCTGCATCATGGTGTTGCCTTCAGTGGCCTTGTAGAACGTCTGGAATGACGCCCATGCCTTCTTGAAGTTCTCAGCATTCTCAGAAATGGCCTTGGCATTGTTGATGTCCCTGTTGCCGACGACCATGCCGAGCAGTACTTCAGGAGATCCACCATTCTGCAGCCAGGCATCGTAGACCTGAGCAAACACCACCACACACTTCCTGTTGACGGAAATGTTCAGCACCATGGTGGATGTCTTGGCATAGAGGTCGAATGACTTCATGCAGCCCAGAATGATGCTGGCAGCCATGTCTTGCAGCTGAAGCATGTAACGCTTGTAGTCCGACAGGCTGTAGTTGTCTGCCGTGGTTTCGACCTTGTTGCCGAGCGTATTGCAGATGAGGTAAATCACCAGAGCAGCGTCGAGCCTTTCGTTGATCGGAAGGGCCATCAGGTCATTGAAGGAATACTCCGGATTGCCAGATGCCTTCGAGAAGAAGCTGTCCCAGATCCTAAGGACAAAGCCTTCCTTCAGATGAGTGCTCCAGGGAAGAATGGCCGCATTGTACCCGGTATCGCTGGTAAGCAGCAGGTCAGAGATTTCCTTGGGAGCCCTTCCTTCGAAATGAACGAACTTCTCCGGCGGAATGGCTGCTTTGCCAGTCATGTGCTTCAGCTGGTCGACGAACATCTCGTCCTGAAGGATTTCCGGCAACTTGTACCGAACGATGTCGATGGCATCCTTGGCATCCCTGGTAGCGTAATCTTGCAGATATGCCTTGATGCGATTGCTGAGAGTGGTGGCGACAGGGCCGACGACATTCTTGGCATACGCGATGTGTGAACGCACGTAGTTGGAGAAAGTGTCGACATATTCTCCAAGATGCATGTCGTGCATGCTGGGATTGATGCTGTCCTTTGTGTACGTCCCGGTGGAATGGTTTTCGATGCTGGTGATGATCATGTTGAGCAGATCTTCATCCTGCATTGTGGCGATATCCATCCCATTCGAAACAGAAGCTGTCTTGATCTGTGCATTGAGTCTTTCAATGACAGTATTGGGCTTGGCAACTACTCGCAGGCCCTTATCGGCAAGTTTGGTTGCCAATGGGACAGTTGCCCGAATCATCTTTTCGCTAAGCATGTGAATCCCTTTGAACTTTGAAGAAGAAAGAGGCCCAAGCTATTGGGCCTCGACAGGTGTTACTTTGCGCCAGAGAGGCGCTCTGCGATCCTTGACTGGACCAGCGAGCTAACCATCTCTGTGGTCAAAGTGTTTTCACCGATGGATGTACTGATATCGTTTCCAGCAATTGCCATGACAATGCCAGATACCACTGCATTGGCATTTGCCAGGGAAACCATCGAATCGGTTACCAGCTGCTCTTTATGAAGTTCCATCATTTTCCTTTATAGATGTTTATGGCCTCTTTGGCGATTACTTTAAGCAGCGTAGTGGTAGTCCCTATAATGATCGGAGATAGCACCACACGTGCAGCGATAGACCTGAAGCCGAACAAACTGTCGACAGGCTCACCTTTTTCAGTAGTCAGATCGTACCCAAGTACCTCGCCGAATACAGATTTCATCTGATTAGCGAATACACCCTTGTCACCTACGCCGGCCTTAGTAGTGATAGTGATGTAGACCTTGATTTCCGCGTGATCCACTGGCAATGATTCTCCAGCAGTTCTGTAGTCTGTATTTACTTCACCAGTAAATACTTCTTTACCTATGGCTTGCTGTTTTTCCTTCAGCAGTTTATCTGAGGCATTAGCCAGTGATCTGAGACTAGGACTCATGTCCTCTTTATCGCCATGATAAAAGACTTCGATCTTATCAATAATGCCTTTGTATTTAGCTCTAGGAGCCCTAGAAGAGATTCTTCTGAGTGTGTCAATGGTGTCCTCATCAAACAGGCTACTACCAGCTGTAGACTCATCCTCAATGATGAATAGAGTAGAGTTAGGAGATACCATGCTACCTGGTTTCAGTACATTGCGGACTTCTTGCTTGAAATCCACCACATAGTTTCTGACTTTAGTAGTCTTGGAAGACATCTTGTCAGATATTCTCTTGCTGATGCTGGAAGAGTCTTCATGGGTCTGGTTACTCTCCAGCAGTGCAGTCTTGACTATCATTGCAGACTTATAAACTATCTTGGTTGGATCCAAGAAGTCTTTCTCGAAGAAGGCTTCATTGTAAGCAATGGCATCTCCCTTCTTGAAAGTCTGGTTTAGTTTTAGGCCAGAAATGATTCGATGGGGATAAACTGATCCTTCAGCTTTTCCATAGACAACACCCAGTTGTACACCTCTGGTAGTTCCATCTTTGTAGGTTACGATGATGCCGTGCTCATTAAGCGAAGTCACTTTTCCATCATTCTCAGCCATATATGCAAACATGTCTGAAGTTCTGTGAGCAATGACATTCTCATAGCCTGTCTGTACATAAGGCTGTCTGTAACCATATGCAGCGATGGTGTGCGATTGTTGCACCGAAACAAAGTTGACTCTTTTTGGCAAAATCTTCAATAGGTTCGCTAAACCTACCCGTCCTATTTTTTAGGACTGCTTACACTTTCATGTAAGATGAGACTATATCTTTCTGTTTAGTTTTTAATTAAACAGAGCTCCCATTTCGAATGCGCTTGCACTCTACAGGCTGATAAGGCCTTAGTCGTTGAACCTTCTCCATGGCTTTGTAAGCTTTAGGAGCTTGGCTGCTGATTGTCCAATTTCAACTATTTTCAAACTAATCGCTTTGCCTTTCGGCTCGCAGTAGTTAGTTGAACTCTAAGGAGGTTCCAGCAATTAAGGAGCATTCACATGAATTTCACAACTCATGCGGACCACTACTGTCTAAAACATAACGCAATGCATACCCGTCTGGAAATATAATTCCAGGTTTGGTTTTAAGACGAGAACAAGCCGTAGATTTCTTTAAACCTATTGCATTGGCCGCATCCGTAACCGAACGATAAATTTCAGTTTTATTTGATGCTAAACAAAAAACTTCTACTTTCTTTTTTACTAAGCTGAAATCATCATTCAATTCTTCATCGCGTACTTCTCTCCAAGGTCTTGAATCATCCGCGTATTTAATTAAAAAACGATTATTTATAAGCGGTTGATTAGGAGAGATGACTTTCCCATATGCCGTTACAAGTGATATTTTTTGAAAATTAGCAGCATCGCTTAGTTTTTCAAAGAATAAATTTTTTCCCAAAAGAACATCATAAACAATGACAGGTGTTGCTCTTCCAAACTTATTAAAATTCGGAGAAACCCACGGATCATTACTTATTCCTGCTCTGTATTGTTTTCCTTCTGGATAAACTCTTTCTTGAGGTTGTTTTATACGCCAATTTATGGCATCTTTAGTCATTCCAAAAGAATTTGCAGCAGCTACAATACTTGGATAAAAATCTATTTCACCGGTCTTTACATCTCTTACAGCAATTGGTGTACAGCGTGAAGTTATACCAAGACTTCCAGCATGTTCGGCATTTTCTCGATAGGTTACCCATTCGAGATTCTCTAGTCTATCATCTCCTTTTATAGCATTTTTATGATTTATGACTAGACCCGAAATGTCTTTTCCTGGATTTAAAAAAACATATCCAAGAAGACGATGCCTACCCCATGTCAAAGTACAGCCAGTATCATCAGTTATACGAAATAAAACATATCCCGCTGGATTAACACTTCCCTTTAGAAATTTGTTTTTATTTCTATTGATAACCTGTCCGTCCTTATTTATGAGATAATTGGAATATCCTGGTATTTCAAAAAAGTTGGTATGCATCTTCACTCCTATGGAAATACGTTGTCAAATAATAGGAGTGTTGATTTAGTCTTAGTTCAGTAGGTTAATCATCATGATCAGATCCGGGAGCCAGCAGTGCACTGGTTGATAGTCTGGTGGTAGGATTGGGGTCCTTCACACTCTTGACCATTCCGCGGAGATTGATGATATTGGGATTAGCTGACAGATAGTAGTTGATACCAGTGTCAGCACTTTCCGAAGTAGCTTCAGATGAGATTCCAATATCTGTTTCATGATAAGCCCTGGTATGCTTAACCAAGGTATCTTTGCTCCTACCACCTTCCCCTACATAGGTAACTGCTTCTACTTCTTTCAGGTTCTGGATAGGATTCGTCTCTTCGATGATCTTGACTGATTGATCCTGAGTGATGTTCTTCCAAACAGCATACGGATTCAGTTCGATCTGAGAGCGTCCACGAATACTTCTGGACCTCAATGCCCGAATGGAATGCGATAGCTCCTTGTAGACCGCTCCAGCCATTCTCTCATAGCCTTTAATGCGCATAAAGTTCATGTCCTGGAAGTCAGGATTGTTATATTCTTCCAGCATCTCAGTAGCCTTAATCAAAAGGCCAGTGAAAGTTACTGGCATCTTCATCTCTTCCAGAATCTCTTTTGTGATAGGATCCACAAACAGATCGTTGGAATTGTCAATTTCTCTCAGGTAGATTGAACTGAGACCAATGCTCTCTAGCAGATTCATGTAAACTGCCTGCTCATCGAACAGAGGTGACGCATATTCTGCTATGGTTTTCCCATAGTTAGCAAAGCCGCCAAATATCAGCATAGCCTTTACATCACTGCGCTTGAACACATAAACCTTGTCACTGAATGCAAATGACCATTCGTCAGGCATCACTGACTTGCTGTAGCCACGTACATGCTCCAATACCTTGTACTGGCTACCACTTAGCTTAAGCAGCTTAGTGAAGCCAAGCAGATATCCGAGAATCAGACCGATAGGAATGGTCTTGGAGAAGATACGTACGCTAGCAAAGTCTACCGGAGATTTCTCTTCAGGCAGATGCAGCAATGTATAGATGTTGCCGAGTTCTGTAAGAATGCCATCTTTATAAAGATAGAATTCATTGTTAGGCTTGACGATGATAGGTTCACCTGTCTTTAGGTACTTGCCGCAGACCACAGAGCCATCAGCTTCTATAGTCTTTAACTTGTCCTTAGGTATGAAAGTCTCTCTCCACCTATGGTCAAAAACCAATTCTACTTCTTTGGTAGAGACTGTTTTCAGATGGTGCGCCATGGCATTGTAGATGTACGGTGCTTTGAAGTAATTATCGTAAACATCAGCTGGGCCAATGTTAGTAATGGCTGTATTGTCATCCGTGTTGTAGCTCTTATCGAGCATCTTGAAGATCCACTGCGCAGGATTATGAGCAGTATATTCACTCCTTTGCACAAATGTCTTTCCATAGTAGCTACTGAGAGCTACGATGTTCGGAGCGATCTTCCGTATAGGGAGATCTGATCTTTGTTTCCGCATGATATACTTAGTGCCATTAGCCATGAATGTTGAGTCAGGCTTGACAATAGGTAGCTTAAAGCGAACTATGGATGATTTACCATCCAGAGGCTTCAGCTTAAGAGTATGGTATTCGAAGCTACCTAGGGCAGAATGATCTTCTTCCACGGTATGGTCTTCGATAATGACGCCAGCGTTCTGTACATGGCCAACCATGGCCAGCACATCTTTTTTATGTACGTTATTCACGTAGCTGGAATCGAATGTCTTCAGTGTGCTGTGTAGCATGGACTTGTCAGGAATAGCCATGTCATTAGCCAATACAGCCTTTTCCCTATTAACCTGAATGTCCTCGTGACTTACAGCAGTAACATTCTTCATCTGCTCTTTAGGATTATAGGGGTTTGGTAGCTCATTATACTTCTCGATGGCTTTAGTAGCATTGCGATAATCTGCAGCCGACATCAGGCCATAGCCAGCATATTCCTCAAGATGTTGCTTGAGCCTTTCATTGGCTGGTGGAGCTGTATTGATTTCATGAAGCAATTGTGCCGCAGACTTTTCTTCCACGACAGGTGCAGGAGCTTCTGATTCTTCTCCTTCTTCATTGACATGTATTTTCTTGGACTTAAGATTCTGCTTCTCGATATAGTCCAGAGCTTCCAACTCTTTATCTAGACTAGCCAAGGTAGATTCGATAATACTGGTATTCAGTATGTCTTCAAGTTCCCTATCGGAAGCATCATGCTTTTTTAGACTGAAAGGCTTTGGCTTGATTGCCAAAGGCTCAGTCTGCATAGCCTTTCCAACCTCTACTTCTTCTGGATCAGCTTCATCTGGATTTACTCCAGCTTTAGCTGCAGTCTTGTCAATTTCATTGACTGCATTGTTTCCAGGTACAGAAGCAGGTGTATCCGTAGCTTCTTTCTCGATGTCAGCTACGTCTTCAGCCAAAGGCTGAGAATTGCTGACCAATTGCATAACCATCTTCAAGAAGAATTTCTGAAGAAGGATAGGCTTGTATGTAGGTACATTGGGAACCTTCTCCTTATCCGGATCTTCTCTCCATTGATCCAGATAGTTCAGGTTGATGACTATCCATTTCCCATTGTGCATGAAGACCAGATTGATCTTGCTCAAGGCTTCCTGAGGTACCTTACTCAAGATACTGGTGTGTCTGTACTTGGCATCCAGCCATTTCCAGACTTCCAGAATGAAGAGCTTACCGGGACTATCCAGCACTTTCAGAATGGACTTGTTCAGCTTCATCGTGTAAAGCTTGAGTGTAGGAATGCTTGGAAGTACATCCGGAGCATTGTAAAAGAGAAACTGCTCCCTGTCTGAAACAGCAGCAATTTCAATTACCTTATCCCACATAGTGACTTCGCTATTTCTCCACGAATAGTAAGCAGCCATTGGAGTGGGGTTGTACTTGTAGAGCTTGCTGATATATGCATGATTGATGATCATCAGCGTGTATGGGTCAGCTCCCTTGATATAAGGGTCTCTGACATATTTGAATTCCTTGTGCTTGCTGAGAAAGCCTTTGACCAACTGCATGATTGCAGCTATCTTCTTGCGAGGATTTCCTTCAGGCTCTGACAGCACAGTTACAAAGTCAATCATGATTCTCTTCCGGTAGGCCGAAAGATAGACGTTGTTGGAATCAGGATCTACCACGTCTGGATCATGAGTGATGAAATGGTACAGTGCATTCCTAGGGAAATGCAGCATGTCCATCGTAAAAACTAGGGGAGACAGCATTTGCTGCGGTCTTCTTACCCCATAGTTTTTATAGAAAAGAGGAAACTGTAAAAGCATTTGGTCATTCTCCAGTCATGTTCTGCAAGGTATAGTTGATGATGTCGGTGCTGGCACTGAAGTTCATCTTGCCATCGATCGTTACGTAATACTGACGACTGTTCATCGTCTTCATGATTTCTTTTTGAGCTTCGTCAGTATAGACGATATTCAGGCTACCTGTATCGCCGTCAAAGTCAGCACCCAGCCTTTTAAGGTGCTCCATAGCAGGAGACATGGAATTGATGAATTGGCCATCCTTCACTGGAAACTGGTAGGCTATATCTCCAGTCTTATCAGCCCAGTTAGGGCCTAGCTCTTCTCTTATTTCTCCAGGCTCAGTTGACTTGAGGAAGATCTTCGTCGGATAGATACTGCCGTAGTTGGCAATAGGATACCTGGTAAAGAATCCAGCCATGTCCTTTACCTTCTTGTAAACTGACAGATAAAGCAATTCAGCAAAGGTGATAGGAAAGACTTTATCCTTGTCAAGATTCTCAGGAAGCTCATCGATTCCGTTGAAGAGCTTGTAGACTCCGTCTCCTTTATAGATCAGACCCAGATATCTGCCTTCGACTATAAGAGGCTCATGTCTAAGATCTTCTTCACCGAATTCATTGATCATCTTCTCCAGACCTTCTGAAGTCATCCAGTAGTCGAAGTGTTCTGGACTGATTTCAGCCATCTCTTTCTTGAGAGTCTTTTTGTTCACCAGTACTGCCGGAGTATTTGGTCCAGTAAAGACACTGGCCAAGAATCCTGACCTGAGCAAATAGATAGCTACTGGAAGAGTAGCCTTCAGATACTGGAATAGGCCTACAACTGTCTCATTGGTACTGACAGTAAGAGGACTATTGAGTTGATCGACATGGGTATTCAGTGCCGTCAGAACGTTACGTGTGCCATTCTGAATACGTCTGGTAGCCCACTTGCCAAGAACCAGCTTGTGCTTTCCTTCTAGTAGGCCAATAATGTATTCGTAAAGCTCTTCTACCTTCAGCTGCAATCCTGCCCTGATGGTATCGTAAGCTTCAGTGTTGTACTGCTTTTTGCTGGTGTCGACGATATTGGCCAGATTAAGCACTTTCCTGTAGTAAGTATTGATCTCGTCTTCACTGGGCTTACCCGTAGGATCGAATTCAAAGTCTCTCAGTCCAGCAGGCATGACAAGCAACTTATTCATCAAAGCCTTTTCTTTGTACTTCTCCATCAGCTTGATGTTGAACTCCCTTTTGGGGCTTTCGTTCTGAGCATGCTTGATATCCTTGAAATGCTCAATGAAGAAACTATAGCCGGTTTTACCAGCCGTAGGCGTAGACGCTACGAAGTCCTTTATCGAATCATCCCAGACAGCAAAAGCCTTGGATTGAAGAATATCTGCATACAGGCCTTTCAAATCAGACAGGACCTTATATATAAGCGGATGCAGGATTTCCACCTTTAGGTCAATATAGGAGTAGGTCTGGTTTCTCCTATCGTCCCCTATCTTTCCGAATATCTCAGTGCTGAACAAGCCTTCTGGATGAAAGTTCCTGCTAGAACCAAGCATAATGTCCAGTGCAGTCACGGGATGCATCATCTTGGCTGCTTTATCGTCTATGTAAAGCAGATCCAGATTAAAAGGTATCAAATTTGTTTGCATGCTAGCAATCCTCTGAATATCGTATTTTACGAGGTTGACCACAATGGTTAAGAAGACAGAATTCAAGACTGGTGCTGGCGACGATCTGGATAGCTTTTTGAATGACACTAGTGGATTTGGAGATATTGATTTGTCTCCAGGATCTTCAAAAGGCAAAAAGTCCAGATTCGCTACCTTCTCCAAGGGAACCATAAGTGGGATAGGAAGTACTCTTAAGAGCCCTTCATTCCTTGCCAGGCAGATCGGCAATGTTATCCCAGACAAGTATGGCAGCGCTACGGAAGATGCGTCAGAAATCTATCGGACAATGTACAGTTTGTACGGAGATGCAGTCCGTGAAGTAAAGCCCGGCTTTCAACAGATTTCCAGACAAATTGATAAACTAGTTCCAGATGAGCAGAAAACCCTTAAGAAGTTCACTACTAAACTTAAGGAACTGACTGGAGCAACTGAGCCTGGAGAAGAAGTCAGTCCAGAGCAGTTACGTGAACAAGGAATCAATACTGCTCTAGGACAGATCTTTGCTTTGCAGGCAGAGCAGAACGCCAAGGAAAGAGTAAGGGATAAGGCTGAAGACACTATCGACAAACAAGTCGATATGAATCGCTTCAATGCCAACTATGCCGTATTTGCATCGATGAGCACTAGCCTGAATAGACTGGCTGCTTACAACGATCAGATCAATCAGGCGTACCAAAAGAAATCACTGGAGCTGCAATATCGGTCTCTTTTCGTACAGACAGATTTGCTGGCTACTACCAGGTCTCTTTATGAGACTCTGGGTAAGCAAAATAATGAGCTCATTCGTTTGTCGGCTATGTCCGATGCTGAAAAGACTACAGACAGCGTCAGATATCAAAAGTCCATAGCTACTAAGTTCTTTGGTGCTGGTGATACCGGCATGCTTAGCGCTAGAAAATACAAGGACGCTGTAAAAGATAAACTGACTAGAATCAAACAAGATGCTGTAGCTACCTTAAAAGGTGGCATAGAATCGACTTTCATGGGACTGGATGCATTCCAAGCCATGAAGGAACAAATGGCCATGGGCAGCGATTTAGGCGTGTCCAATGATGAGCTCCTAGGAAACATGCTGGGAAGCTTAGGCACAGACTTCATTGCTTCTTTCCTTACCAAGAAGTACAAGAACAAAATAATACCGCCAGGTAGTGGCCGTGAAAACATGGTGGCGAAAGCAGCATCTAAAGTACTGGATCTTCCTAATTTTGCCAAGGAGCTTAAAGAGAGCAAATACCTGGAAGACAATGGCAGAGGTGGACTGGTAGGAAAAGGTAAAGATTTGCTTAGATCTGCATTAGGTATCTTTACCAATAGAGAGCCAGATATGACTTTGGCCAGTGAAAAGATCAATCTCACTCAGCTGAATTCTCCTGCTGCATTTACCTACCATACTCAGAAAAGCATCACTACAGTCATTCCAGGCTATTTAGCCAGGATTCTTAGAGAAATCCAAATTACTCGTACTGGCGATCTTAAGACGCCAATGACTGAGTTCAATTACACCAATAATCGGTTTATGTCCAGTACCAGGTTAATGCGCGGGATGCGCCGTGATCTACTGGAAATGGCTAAGAATTCAGGCTATTCCTATTACAATTCAGAAGTTATGGATAAGCTCATAGGTAAAGCCATGTATTCTCCAGAAGCACTGGAAGCACTTAAGCAAAGATCTCAGGACATTTCTTTCAATCCTACCATTGGCTTAGGTCATAAAGCATATCTGGATGAAAACTGGCTGTCTACATTGTCTCCTGAAGTCGCCAGTGAGATCTATGAGAACATTAGCAATAGGTATAAGTATAATGAAAAACAAGGTGGCATAAACGAATATGATCTCATCAATGCTTCCAAAAGAGCTAGAAATGCCATTCCTGATATAAGGGAAATGGTAGAAAACAATAGCCGTATGGGCTATGGTGACACATTGCGTAAGCTAGACCTCACCAAAAAGAATAAGTTTGGAGAAACTGAGGTAAATATTTCTGGATTTAGGAAATATGTCACGTCTGATTCTTCTGGATTACTTAAACCAGCGTGGCTGAAAACACTGCCTGAAGAAACAGCTAGTGCTATGGTGGAAGGCATGAAAAATAAGTTTGCTGGTTTTAACTACACTGGCTCTCTTAAAGAGATCTACTACTATGCTCGCCAAGGAGACACTGACGCATTGATTAGATGTCATGTGCTGAAGGTCAATGAAAAAACTGGAGCTATAGAGCCAAACGTAACACGCTCTGACTACAATGTTAAGACTGGCTTTACCAGTGTTGACGACAAGGGAATTCTTTCCAAGTTCAAAAATATATTTTCCAAGAAATGGAAATATAGAGATGGCGATGATACGTCCGAGATGCATGTTGGTCCAATGGCTCAGGATATCCGTAAGAACTTTGGTGAAGAATATGCTCCTGGTGGCAAGAAGATAGACTTGATTAGCTTAAATGGTGCGTCAATGTCTGCCATTGCAGAGCTAGCCAGGGAGCAAGACAAACTTAAAAAAGCTAAAGGCTCTACAGATGTACTTTACTCTATCAATAGAAATGTAGAAGCTATTTTGGCCTTAATGGCTGAGAAAGCTCCTTCAGAAGGTACTAGAGAAAAAGGTGGAGATGATCTATCTGGTCTAGGCCATAAAGCAATGGATCATCTTAAGAAAGGTGGAAACAGGCTTTATGAGTCTGGAGTATACGCCAAGGACAAAATGGCTGATTTCGCCTATGTCAACGGTGGTGTCTTCAATGCCTTTATACATCTGCTTCGTGAAGCTCTGGATAAAGCTGTAGGATATTCTAAGTCGGCAGGTAGCTATCTGAAGAGAAAAGGTGGCGAAGCTATTGACTACTGGAATAATACGGCCTATCCCGCTACACATAAGTTCATTACAGAAAAAGCCATGCCATCTTTGGAAAGGCTGGTGTCTGGAACCAAGAATGCCATAACTAACACACTGAATCCTATCGTGGATGTCTATGTGAAAGGGCGTAAAGAACCGGCCTTGTATGCTCACTTGCTTAAGCAAGGGCAGTATGTGAATGCTGAGAGCAAAAAGGTAATTAAGACCTTAGGTGACATTACTGGTCCAGTAACTGATCTGGATGGTCGCATAGTGCTCACCAGGCGAAATATCATAAAAGGCCTAGTAGATGTAAAGGGCAATCCCATTAAAGATCTCAGGGAGACTCTGTACGACCATACTAAGGCATTAATGAAGCAAGCAGATCTATTCGTAACTGAAAAGATACCTGCTGCTTTTCAAAAGGTACGTAATGCTGGACGCTTCTTGATAGATACTGTCAAGAATGAGCTCAATGCTCCTAGGGATATTTATATTCCTGGTAGAAAGAAACCAGTGCTTTACGCATCATTAATAAATGCCGGTGAATACATCGATGAGAAGACTGGTAAAGTTATCCGTACTTTGGACGACATAAAAGGCCCAGTCATAAACACCAAAGGTGATATCGTGCTGTCTATTAACGATATAGCCAAAGGACTCTACGATGTGAATGGCGACAAGATAGAGTCACTGAATGCACTGGTTAGAAGGAAGACTATTGAAGCTGTATCTAAAGGCCACGAAATTATTTCTGGTCTGGCTAAAGGTGGCTTTGGTAAGATAAAAGAAATGGCTGGTAAGTTTAAATTAGGCCAAGGGTTCTCAATGCCTGGCAATAAGAGAACCAATACACTCCTTACAGAGATTCGCGATATTCTTCTATTCGCTAATCCTGACTATACCGGGTCTGTTACCGAAGGTCCTGTTGAAGAAGAAGTAGAAGGTACTAAAGCAGAACCAACAACAGCCAAAAAGACAGAAGCTCCATCTCTGAAAGCTAAAAAAGCCAGTATAGAGAGGAAAGCTAAAAAACTATCTGAAGCTAAAGACAAGGCTGAGAAAACTCTTACTGAAGCTAAGACTAAGCTTAAAGCTGCCTATAAGAAAGGCGCACCTAAGATAATTGAAGAGGCTAAGGAAAAGGCTTCTGGAATCATGGGTGAAACTACTGAGAAAGTAAAGCAGGCTAGAAAGAAGCTAGAAGGAATAGCTAAGAAACGTACTTCTGGCAAAAAGAAAGAAACTGAAGCAGATTATTCCAAGGACATGGAAGCTGCTGAAGCAGATCTAGCCAAGATGGTTGAAGAGGATAATAAAGGCAGTAAGAAGCCTTTCTCTCTAACCAGGCTTATTCTCAAAAATGCAGTGCGGGATCTCAGAATACTGGGCTTCCTTGGCAAAGCAGTATTTAAGACTGTAGGATTCCTAGGAAAGCTAGGCCTTAAGGCAGCTGGTTTCTTGGCTAAGTTAGGGCTAAAAGGAATCTGGAGTGGAGTGAAAGGAATAGCTAGTCTACCATTTGCTCCAATCAAATATCTTGGAAAAAGGGTAAGTGCGCTATTACCCTTTGGTAAGAAAGAGCCTGAAGAGGAAGAAGTTAAAAAAGAATCTTTGATGGCTAGAATAAGAAAGCATATTCCTGGTCTTGAGAAAGGCACTGATGTATCTGGTGTCAAAAAGGCTGAGGAAGCATACGCTAAACAAAGAGAAAAGCTGGAATCTAACGTAGCCAAGGTAGAAAAGGCTAAACATGAAGATGGCTTTATCAACAAACTCATTCATAAGCTAGGTGGTCTGTTAGGAAAAGGCATAAAGCTTTTGACTAGTGGTCTATTAGGTGGCTTTAAGAAAATAGCTGGTGGGTTGGGCAAGATGATCCTGGGTGGTTTTAAAGGAGTCTTCTCTAAGATACCAGGCATAGGTAGATTGTTTGGTGCTGGTGCTGAAGTAGCTGAAGCTGGCGGAATAGCTGCTGAAGGTGCAGCTGTAGCCGGTGGCGCTGCAGAGGCTGGTACAGTAGCTGCCGCAGCAGCAGGTGGCGGTGGTATATTGGCTACTGCTGGTGGGGCTCTAGCGGCCGTAGGAAGCTTTATTGCTTCTCCGGTAGTGTTGGGTACTGCTGCACTCGCTGCGATCGGCTATGGCGCTTATAAGGGCTATAAATACATAACCAGAGATGACATCACACCTATCGACAATTTGAGAATGGCTCAATATGGGTTAACACCTGCTTTGAAGAGTCATTATCACGAAATACTTAACCTAGAAGGAATATTGCTGAAAGAAGGAATTGTTTACAATAATGGTAAGGCTGCTCTTAAGCCAAGCCAAACTATTGGAAAAGCTATTCTGGACGTATTCAACATTAGTCCTAAGGATACCACAGCTGTCAATAACTTGATGAAGTGGTTCCAATATAGGTTTAAGCCAGTCTTCTTAACCAATTTGACTGTGCTCAATCAGATCGATTCATCTACTCGTCTGGATAGACTAGATACACTTAAGTCTTCAGACAAGATCAAATACATCAATGCGGCAAAGTATCCTGATGGCCCTTATGGACAAAACACCAGTCCGTTCATTGACCTGCCTGCATTGCCAGATACCAGACTGTATGTCAATAAAGTCTATGATTGGTTACTGAAGATGTACACTCCTAAGAAAGATGATCTGAAGGAGCAGACCCATCTAGACAAATGGCTAGGCAGTAGCAACATGCTGGCTAGAGCATATGACTACAGTAAGAAGAAAGCTATTGCTGCAAAAGCAGCTACGGCCACAGCTGCTGTTAAGACAGCTGAGTATCTTAAAGCCAAAACAGCTAAAACTGAAGCATTTACCAAACAGCAGGTTAAAGCTGCTGAGGCAGCAGCTGCTCCTACGATAAATGCAATTGGCAAAGAGATAGCCCCTGTTACAGATTTTGCTACACGTAGCTTCGATAAAGTGAAATCTATGGTGATGGATGGCAGTAAGCTATCCGTGATGAAGATCATTAAAACAGCTGCAGAGTCTCTAGGACTGCCTGCGTCTATACTGGAAACCATGGCAGCTATAGAGTCTGGATTTAATCCAAATGCTAAAGCTCCCACCAGCTCTGCTACAGGGCTATTCCAGTTTATTCGCAGTACGTGGCATAACATGCTGGCTAAATATGGTCCTAAGTTTGGACTATCGACAGCTACGCCACCTACGGATCCAAAGGCCAGTGCGCTGATAGGTGCTCAATACCTTAAAGACAATTTGGCTGTCCTTAAGACAGTTAAACCAAATCCTACTCCTACCGATGGATACCTGGCACACTTCCTAGGTCCAGCTGGAGCTAAGACAATACTGACCAAGATGAAGAGTGATCCAAACGCAATAGCTTCACAAATATTGCCGGCTGCTGCTAAAGCCAATAGGACGCTGTTTTACGATAGGTCAGGCAATGCATTTACGGTGGCTGAGTTCTACGCTAACATGGATCATTATGTTAAGTCTAAAGCTCAAGCATATGGAATAGCTATTCCTACTACTGCTGTAGCCACTAATGTTAAGAATACCACGATGAAGAACACCGTAGCTGCTAATGATGTCAGTGCTGCAGCTGCAAGTAAACCATCGAATATTCCTGCTCCTACTCCAGCATTGAATGCTAGCCATGGAGAAATAACGCCAGTAGCACCTAAGGCTAAAGAAAAAACTGCTACTACGAGTCCTGTCTTTGCTATGGCTAAAAAGCCTAGCGTAGAATCAGGTCAAGGATTCGATATGAATAAGATGCATTCCAGCGTAGGAAACATTCATTCGACATTGTCGGATTCACTAGAAGTCCAAAAGCAAATGCTAAACGGTATCAATAAACTAGTGGATAAAATGTCTCCCAAGAATGCTCAAACTGCAACTCAGACAACTGCTAAGGGACCAGCAGTGGCTGAAGCTAAGCCATTGCCTAATCCTTCCATAGATTTGTCTAGAAAAGCTAGCTAACTAATCAGTCTACACCGGCCAGTAAAGCCGGTGTAGACTGATCTTTTTAACGTTGTCAGATATCTTCTGAGCTTTTTACAAGGATAGACAGATATGTCCGGTGCAGATTACACAGCTACACCCACACGGAATGTTCTGGACAGTAATGGCGTGCCCTATGCACCCAGTCAGTCCCAGACAGTATCCGACCCAACTGGATTCTTACTAGATAGAGAATGGGTTAAGCAGGCTTTCATGATAGCCGGCACAGACCTACAGCATCAGGAAGATATCTTAAACAGATATTGGTCCACTGCTTCTGCCAAATACACCACTGCTACCATGGGTGGCAACATAGGTATCAATAACAGACCTCAGTACACTAGGTATTGTGACATTCGTGACAAAGGTAGATTACCTGGACGAAATGATGTCAGTCTAAGCAACACCAGTGGTAACTACGGCATGGGTCGTTACTACAGTGAGGCTATTGACGACAATGCACAAAAAATCTTCATGAGGTTTGGTGTAGCTCAGTTTAATTCACTCACTAACTTCTTCTTGAATGCAGCTAGTCCTGAAGCCTCAATGATGGCTAGAACAGGTAGAGTATCTGCATCGTATCAGATAGGTAAGGCCATAGGTACAATCGGTATCTTTATAGCCTTTCCAGTCATATCGACAATTATCTTTGGTGGAAAAGCCATCTCTAAGCTTTTCTACAATAATCCTACCAGCCGCTACTATAGCGTGAAACCTACAATGGAAATGTATTGGTCAGCAGTTAATACATTGGTTAACACCATCGGTGTGAATAAAGGACTGATACCGTCAGTTATCACTGATACTCTTGGTGGAGATATAACGAAGATCAATACAGCATACACGTTTGATCAGCAGGAACTTAAGCAACTGTCTGCTATGTTCCCTGGAATCATGGATCCAGCAGGATACTTTGACGTTTACGCTATTGCTGCTAGGCCGCAGGCTTTGGCCAATCAGCTCTTTGAGGCAGACTATAAGAACAATTACGGTGCATCAAAGACAGCTACATTGGGACTACTGCATAAAGCAGACAGTGCTGGTAATAGCGCTAATACCTACACAAACAATTCTGATGGTAAGCATAGTTTAAGGGCAAGAATAAACGCTATGCTTACATTTGGCAGCTACTATACAGATGGAGCTACATCCACAGGAGCTAACAATACTCCAGGAGTAGAGATGGATCCTAGGGCAGTAACAAATCCCAGTGATCCAAATGCAGCATCTGCACCAAATACGTCTGGTTCTACAGATACTGGAAATACAAACACTGTCGGTGGTACAGGCAGTAGCTTCATGACTCAAGCTTTGGATTACCTTGATTCAAACTTTAGAAATGGAGCTGAGTTTGCTGTATTTCAGGTAGACTTTACTGGATCTGTTTCAGAGTCATTCTCTAATAGCGTCACTGAGAGCAGCTTACAGTCTACTATTAATTCGACGTCATCTGAAGCACGTCAAGCTAGGTTCTCTATTGAGGATGGAAACCTCGTAGGTGGCTTAGTCGGATCTGCATTAGGTACGGTAGTCAATACCGTCAAAGATGTGGCTCTAGGGGCGCTAGATGGCGCTACATTCGGTTTAGGACCAAAGGCTCTATCTGCCCTAGGTATCCTGGCAGGAAACGGCTATATCGACGTTCCTAAGATGTGGGATAGCTCGACAGCTTCCCTACCTAGGTCCACATATACGATGCAGCTCGTCAGCCCATATGGAAACGTTGTCTCTCAGATGACGAATATCTATATTCCACTTTGTATGATTCTGGCTGGAGCCTTACCTCTTTCAACAGGTAAACAATCGTACACTAGTCCATTCCTAGTCCAGCTATGGGACAGAGGCAGGGCACAAATACAGGTAGGTATTATTGACAGCCTCTCCATCACTAGAGGCGTTAGTAACCTGCCATTTACTAACCTGGGTAGTCCACTGGCTATAGATGTTAGCTTCTCAGTCATGGATCTGTCTAGCATCATGCATATGCCTGTCTCCACTGGGTCTTTGTTTGGCTATAACGCCGCTACTGACTCAGACAACATTTTGATGGATTATCTGGCTGTATTGGCTGGACAAGATATCTATTCACAAATCTATGCTTTGCCTAGAGCTAAGCTTAACTTGGCAAAACAGATCAATAACTTTAAGGTTCTGAAGTCACCGGCATATTGGGCCTCAGTAGCTCATCAAGAAGTTACAGCTGGAATGATGAGTTATGTAACTGGACCAGTAGCTAATGCACTCGAGGGCGCCGTGGCCGGGAATTCAGTAGTGGTAAATAGCCTCAGCAACTAAAAAAAATATAGCATCAGGGCAATTAAGCCCTGATGCTATATTTTTACTTTTTTGAACCATGACGATTATTTACCATAAGCTCTATCGCTTTTTCTACAGGCCATCCAGCTATCAATTTTTGTCTAAGAGGTTCCTCGCTTATATCAAAAATTCTAGCTAATTGCGTATATGTGTAGTCCCCGCCATTATAACTATAACGGACTATGTTTCTCCTATTATTGCTCTGCTCTTCTGCTGTAGCCCATCGGCAATTATTTGGTTCGTAATTACCGTCATTGTCTATTCTGTCTATGGAGTGATCTGGACTAGGCTTAAGGCCCATGTCAGCATAAAAGTTTTCAAAGGAATTTAGCCATCTGTCACATACTGAAATACCTCTACCGCCATAGTTTTTATAATCACGGCCATTCTCACTGCAGCAGCGCCTCTTCATATTTGACCATGCGTCATACTCAGGAGTATGTCTTAATCCGTGAGTTGTTCTAGCCTTACCTACCTCAGACATAATTTCACGATGCAAGCAGCCGCAACTAAGTGTATCACCGCTTTTTAAGCAAGTAGATGACGTTATTATTTCATTTCCGCAGTCGCACCGACATAGCCAAACGGCAGATCTACTGTATTCTAATTTTTTATCACTTAATGAAATAACTGTCAGTCTACCAAACCTCTGCCCAGTTAAATCTTTTATATGGCCACATCCACAGCTAGTGATGTCGCCTCTCATTAGACTATTAGATGTCGTTTCAACTATATTTCCACACTCGCATATGCAAACCCACATTATTTTCCCACTGCCTCCTCTTCTATCACTCAGTGCTATTGCTGTAAGTTTGCTAAAGATTTGACCAGTTAGGTCTTTAAATGCGCCCACATCTGATTCCTTATAATAAAATATCAAAATGGTGATATGTGACTACAAGTCAAACCAATGAGACTTAACCCGTTGAGCAATTAAAAAAAGATAGTAGCGTACAGAGGCCTATACGGCCTCTGTACGCTATGTTTGCTCACCAGACACCGTGGTAGGCTTGGTCTTCTGCCTTCTGCGACGAGAGACTCTCTTAGGATGTACTGTCTCCCATACGGACGACATGAGTCCTTTGTCCAATCTACGCCGCATGCATTCCTTAGTCAGTCCAAAATGTACGGCAGCTTCTTTTACAGTCTTGAAAGGAATGCCCTCGACTGAAATCAATCTACGTTTACCGGCGGACGATATTTTGTTTTTAGTTTCCTCAGATACCACCTTGCCTCTTCCCTTTTCAGACATCTTAGCTCTAGCCTCTTTCGACTTCTTTGTATTGTAGTGAGCTTTGGATATCTTAGCTTTGGCTTCTTCAGAGAGCTTCAAGCCTATATGTGCTTTAGACATTTTAGCTCTAGTATCTTCAGAAGGCTTCTTGCCAGTTTGGGCTTTAGATATCTTGGCTTTAGTTTCCGGTGAATGCTTCTTACCCAGCATATTGTGCGGCTTCTTTTCTACAATAGTATCCACTATATCCTCACTGTGTCAGTAATATTCCACCTTAACAGCTCCACGCCGTATTCTGGCTCGGAGACAAGGTGTAGTCAGATTGAAATGTCTAGCTGCTGCAGCTATGCTTTTAAAAGGCAGCCCATCTACAGACTTTACCTTTCTTCTATTTAAGTTGCCCAGCCTTATCTTTTCCCTGGCTTCTTCTGTTTTTGGTCTACCAGCCATTGCAGCTGAAAGTTTTTCCTTAGTAGCAGCAGTGTGCTCTTTGCCATACATGTGGTTAGCTACACCTAGATGCTTTTCAGAATTTTTCTTCAGAGACTCAGCTGTGTGTTTTTTGCCAGCCATAGGGCTTTCCTTTCCCTTGTTAATAGCGGAAAGTTTCGCTTTGGTCTCTTCACTGACCTTATAGCCCTTTTTACGACCTCTTTTCTTTTTCTCCATGTGTGTTCTCCTCATACACTGCTTTGAAGATACCGTGTTCTATCCGGTAATAAATGGCGTGATATTCTAGGCCAAAATATTTAGCTGCAGCTGTAAGGGTCTTAAATGGAATGCCGTTGATGCTGATCAGCTTTCTTTTAGGACCACAAAGCTTCAGCCTAGTCTCCAAGGTATGCTTGCTACCTCTTCTAGCTTTGGCTGTATGGTCTTTAATAGCCTTGCTACGTTTTGAGCCAAGGTGAGTCTCAGATATCTTAGCACAGGTTTCCTCGGTGTGTTTCTTGCCCAATCTGTGCTTATTTCCGACTAGCCTTCTGGAGATTTGTTCTCTCTCCTCAGCAGACTTTTTTAATCCGGTTACTCTCGTGGGGTTTTTCAATTTAGCCATAGCCATTTTTACCTTGGCTTCAGCGGTATGTTTTTGACCTGGTCTCAAGATTTTACCTTTCGGATAGGTGGGCTATTTTCATAGACCACGTTGTAGTATCCTGCCTTTATACGTCCTGCCAGGCAGCCGTGACTGATTCCAAAGAAGTTAGCTGCTTCTTGGATAGATCTGAATTTAAAGCCGTCTATGGAGACTAGCTTCTTATATGCAATGCCTCTCCTCTTTTCTACTGACTCTGGAGATACTTTACGGCCAGTCAATGCAGCTGATATTTTAATTCTAGCTTCTTCAGACTGGTGTTTATTGAGATTGGATTTAGCTATCCTTTCTTTTACTTCAGCAGGCATTGGCTTTCTATTTGAAGCTGCTCTTGACATCTTAGCGATAGTCTCAGGCTTATGTTTCAAGCCTAACATGCCTCTTCTTTTTGGTTTTTCTATTGCTTCCATGCTGCTCCCCGGATAAATGTTAGGCACCATTGCCTACTATTCAAATGCAGAATATGTGATTACAAAAAAATCTGTCTGAGCCTAAGCCCAGACAGATTTTTTAGAAGGACAATTCATTGCTCAGCGCTGTATTCACATCAGTATTTGCAAACTGATTCGAAGCATACAGAAATGTTGAGTCAGGCACTGCCGCAGTAGATATATCGACCGTAGGATCCACGACTGAATTGCTGGTATCTGCCAGCATCATGGAGTTTAGATCAGAGCTACTGCTAGCCGCAGACCCGCCTAAATTACTAGCAGATAGGCTACCAGTGTCAGATGTAGACCAGTTAGGATCTATGTTTCCTACAGCGTTTGTGAATTTACCGTAGAAGCTGGAAAGGCCTGCATTATTGACTTCTGCTGGCTGATTGTAGTTGTTGAATATTCCGCCAGCTATTCCTGGCAATATTCCAGATACACCATTGGCTCCTATGGACGTACCTACATCGAGAACTGTCATCATGTCTCCACGATTAACTGCCGTACCTAATACATTGCTAGCTATCCTGGAAACAGAATCAACGTTGTTCATATTGGCTGTTAGTGCACGGAATACACTACATAGCCCATGCTTGTAGCCAGCATTTGCCAGCATGGATAAGTTGTTCTCTACATTCAGTTGATTGTAGATGCTGGGGTTATATGCCCCACCAGTGGCGTTGGCCAGCAGACTTGCAAACTGATTGATATCGCAGCTGCCGATGTTTCCATATCGGCTAATGCCGGTGCCTGAGCATGAAATAGCCGTATTGCCATCTTTTTGGGCACCTATTGTCCCAAGCATGGCATCTCGACAAGATGCATCCAGTTGTTTTATAGAGGTCTGGAGAAGAGGATTTCCACTACCTACGGATTGAGCTATCTTATTCAGAACAGCATCTGGAGTAGCATTCAGGTTTATTCCAGATGACATGAAGTCTTTTGTTAGGCGAACATCGCCTAAAGAGGATGCAAAAGAAGTTGCTTTTGATATTGTTGATGACAATACCGAAGAAACACTTCCAGGTTCTTGGGCTAGTTGCCCCGCCATTGAACCATAGTTTGCTGTCAGGCTGCTGCTTAGAGACTGGCCAATACCAGCAGCCGACATATCAAAGCCATTAGTAGTCAAACTAGATAAGCTAGTAGGACTATTTGTCCCAAGCAAAGAAGTAATGTTCCCAGGCAGAGATACTAGATCATTTCCTGGAGAATTAAGAATATCTGACGTAGTTTGGTTGACTAAGTCAGCCGTGGCTACATTTGTTTGTTTGTCGAGAAATACAAACCTATTCGCTGTTACTGGCATGGTGCCACCTTAACAAAAAAGTATCAAAAGATAGATGCTACCTCTGAGCTATTACGGCTCAGAGGTAGCATCGTGTCAGTACAGCTAGGTAATTCAGGTTGCTTGAGGCTCGGCTTCTTCCTTGGACTTTGCTTCTTCCAAGGATGCTGCTTGGGCTTCGCTTTCAGCCTCTGCTTCTGCTCTGGCTACGTCATCCTGGTCAAGACCATTGTCGTGCAGTTCTTCGACAGCTGTAGCTGAAACAGGAGTCTCTTCGACGACATCTGCCACAGGAGTTGCTTCGCCGCCCGTTCCTTCGTCGATGACGTCGGCCACAGCTTGCGCAGGCGGTTTTGCTTCAGGCACCTGCTGTTCGTCGGTAGTCACTTCAGCGACAGGTTCCTTGACTTCACCGTCAGCCTTCTGGACTTCCTTGGTCTTGTTTTTCTTCTTCTTGGGCTTTTCCTTCTCGGGCTTCTGGACATCGTACTTGATGCCGAATTCCTTTTCGAAGACTTTTTCCAAGGAGAGATGACCGGAATCCATCAGGTACGTGAAGTCAGGCAGTCGTCCTTCGACCAAGGCTGCTCTGATTTCTTCCACGCCGCTGATGTACCAGTGGGCATATTGCGAACGCTTGATCAGCCCGCTATCCCTGACCCTATAATAGTTGTCGAAGGGAAGCGTGGATGCTGCCAGCAACGCCAGATGCTTCTGGTTGGCTTGCAGGCGCTGCCAGAGGCCGTCCATCACGATAGCCTTGAAGCTAGGCACGCGCTGATGGGTCAGCTTGTCAGAGAACTTCCTCAAGGAGAGATCGCTCATGTGGCGAACACGGTCGTCCCTTTCAGCCGATCTGACATAGTGCCAGAAGTTGTGCAGTGACGAAAATTCGCCGAGAGGGGCGTGATAGAACTTCGCAGAGAATTCCATGGCCAGGATCTTGCCGAGTTCGGTCTTGGCGAACTTGGAGATCAAAATGTGGTCTTCCCCTTCACCGATGTATTTCATCGGATTCGGCAGGGGATTCTTCAGCCTGGCCTTGCTTGCTTCCAGTGGCGTGAGATTGCGCTTCTGTTGCTTCTTGCCATGATTCTTCTGCCCAGCACCAGAGTGCCGGCGTTCGATCTCGACAGGCTCAGTGGCCAGTCCCTTTTCGATCAGTTTTTCTTGCAGTGCTGTGTGTGCAAATAGAGCAGCTTGTGGTTTATTGCCCATGGTCACTCCCGAGTAAAGGCTTGATTGATGTGTACATCTCAGTGGAGTCCAGATACATCAGCAGAAACACCAATGTGAGGATCCATTTTTCATTGTTAAGCGTTTTTTCAATAAAGCCTGGTTCATACATCAAACTTTCTGAAATACTAGCAGGCATAAAGTTACGCTTGTTTCTTTCTCCTGAATTGCTAGACGGAGCAAGGTTATGTGCAGCAAAGGATATAGTCACTCCTTTTATTATATTTTCAATCAAACTGTCCGTACTAGAGCTGCTCTTCTCCATGTCGGTGAGTCTGAAAGAAATGTTAACGGTAAGGTCCAACACAAAGCTAGACAAGGTGTCGCTACTGAAGACTTTGCTAGCAGTGAACGCCAATGACCTCGGATTAAGAAAGGCATGCAATTTGGTTGTAAGATAAAGGCTAGCTAGCCATTCCAACAACTCTTCGTTACCAGCGGCCTTCTCATACTCTTGATTGATTGCTTTGACCACCATTTCTTTTATGGCGAGGTTGTAGCCTAGCTCCTTTACAGGGGCTACTTCAGATTTGATTTGAATCACCTGTGGTTCGCTCACTCCCTTTTCCTTCTGCACTGGCAATCTCCTCTCCAATGATCTCGTTGTTGCTGAAGATTACATCCTTCTTATAATGCACGACAACGCCATTTCCCCAAGTAATGTCCAGGTTAATGACCATCTTGCGAATCTGCAGTATCTCCAGCGACCTGCAGAATACTTTCCAAGTCATTGTCTCAGCATTTATCTCCTTGTTGATATTTCCTCGAGCACTGGCCATTTCCTTGACATTGGTATATAGGCCACGTCTTTCGAGATACTTGTTAATGAGTTTTGGCAGCACTGGCGTTACCGTATGCGCTATCTGCCTAAACAGATCTGCCAAAATCTTATCTACAGCGTTGCCTTTTTCACGCTGCTTGCTACGGCTTTTTCCTCTGACATCCATCGGGTCTCCCTAATGGTTTAAGTTTAATACATAGGTCTCACATCTTCCAGTTGTCTAGCTAAAGAGCAAGTGTTTAGATAGAGCATCCCATATATGCGTAATATTCTCTGGTCTGCTAGAGAAGCGTTTAGTTTCTGCTCAAGAGCACTATATTGATCTATGAATAGGCAAGCCTCCTTTATAAAGTAAAACAGAAATGTTTTAAGATTCTTACTAGGATCTTGGTATGTTAAAAAGTCATTAAGATATATCTGCTTCATCTCAACGACTTCAGCTTTTACTGGACCACCTTCAGTGTATCCTAGATTAATGTTGGCTTGTTTCAAAACAAGCAAGTATTCTCCAATTGTTTCATATGGAGTCTCTATGGCATTCAAAGCCATGAATGGATATCTGCCTTTGGATAATAAATCTATATCCAAAGTTCTAAAAAGGGAAATTGCTTTGGTTGCCGTTGTTTCCTTTTTATTCCAGAAATGCTTACTGCCAAGCATTTTAGTCAAAGCATTTTTTAATTTGCTTGGTAGCTTCATTGTAATAATTTGACTTACTCCCTGTTTTATTAAGACAGAAATTCTCGCATCATAGGCATGTCTACTACCAGAGGCCTCAGCGAGCAGCCACCCACAGTCATCGCGGGCAGTAATTAGGTTTAGGCTAGGCTGCCTGGGCTAGCACCAGTGAGCCATTGAGTGGCACACGGTGTATGGCTAGCTGTAGCAGAGCCTGGTCACGGATATTCTGGGCTGCATTGACATCCCTGTCATGGGTTTGGCCACAGTGCGGGCACAGCCACTCTCTTTCAGATAGCTTTAGTGGCCTATCCAGGCGTAGGTCTGTAGCATTGCAAATTTGACTAGAGGGATAGAATGTGTCCACCCTGACTATATTGCAATGCTGGGACTCTCTGGCCTTATAAATCAGCTTAGCTACGAATGCTGACCAGGCTACATCGGCTATATGCTTCGATAGCCGACTATTCCTGACCATATTAGCCACTCGCAGATTCTCTAGGCCTATCACTTGGTTTTCGTTGATTAGCCTGCGAGACAGCTGGTGCTGAAAATCGTTACGGGTATTGCCGATCTGCTCGTGGATCTTAGCTACGGCTATACGGGCCTTAGTACGGCGTTTGGAGCCCTTCTTACACCTGGCTAGCTTTTGCTGTTTACGCCTGAGGTTAGCCTCGTGTTGCTTGAGGTGTCGGGGGTTAGCTATTTTGTCACCGGTGCTGATGGTGACTAGGTCTTTTATGCCTAGGTCTAGGCCTATCTCACCTGTGCCGTGTGTCTTTTCAGGCACATACTCACAGACAAAGCTGGCGTAATAGCGACCAGTGGCTGTTTTGGTGATGGTGAGCGAGGTAGGGGCGGATGGTAGCCTACGTACATGGCCTTTACGGCCATAGCCCATGGCTAGAGGCTCGCTGGACTTAGCGATGTGTAGCTCACCATCTCTGAATCTAAAGCAGTTAGTAGTCAATGTAGCCGACTGCTGGTACTGCTTTTTCTTAAACTTAGGGTAGCCTTTACGGTCTCTAAATAGCTTTGAAAAAGCAGCACCTAGATGGAGCATCTGCTGCTGCAGCACATCGGCAGAGACTTCATAGAGCCAGTCATGCTCTAGCTTATAGGCAGGGAGCTTATTGACGAATGTGTAGCCGGTCAGAATGGGTGGCTTAATGCCACCTAATGGCTCCTGATCTTTGACAGCCAGATAGGCCTGGTAGTCGTACTGAGCCTCAGCTAGAGCTCTATTCCAGACAAAGCGGCAGCAGCCAAATGTCTTTTCTAGCAGTTCGACTTGGGCTGGAGTGGGATAGATTGGGTAGCGGTAGCCCTTTACAAAGGGCCTGTGCTTTACTGTCTTGTGTTTCATGTTAGGCCCTCTGTGGTTAGGTATTCATGTTGTTAAACATGAATGGTCAGATAATGCTGCTATTTTATCTAAATATCTGCATTATCTATTTAATGATATGAAACTGTGTATTTTTCCAGTATTTCCAGTATTTTTGAAAAGGCACAATATGTCTACCTCTTCAGCTATCGAATTAGACGACAAGGAATTGTTGTCACTCACTACCTCCGTTAGAAAACAAATAGTCCAAAAGCTAACGACTGGTGGATCTTTGCCGGAAGATTCCGGTTCACGTATCTTTCTTATGCAGGCTTTGGACGGCATCGACAAACAAGTCATGCAGAAAGCTAAGATCAAGAATGAAGAAGCAGCTATCAAGAACCAAGAAGCTACTTCAAATATGGTTGCAGCTATTCTTCTCAAAACTACCAGAACCACCAACATGGTTCCCAATTCGGCTCCGAGAGAACTACCGCCTAACATAGGCAGTGCTCCTACGGTACCAGGACAAACTGAGATAGGGGTGATCAATATAGATCCCAAAGACATCATGAACGTCTGATAGAGCACAGCTAGTCAGCCATTACGGCTGACTAGCTGTGTCTGTGTTGGCTAGCTTCACTGCGATGCTGAAGAGATGTATAGGCAACAGTTTCAGATTGACTATAGGAGCAGCACGCTCCTGAATTACCTTGAATGGATCTATGCCTTCACGATCCAGATCATCGATGTCACTCTTTTTAGGCTCCTTAAAGAAAAGCAACGGAGCCAGTAAGCTAACATCAGGTATCCTCACCTTTTTAAAGGCCTCTGATTTACTGTGTTCTTCTAGCCAGACTGTGTAGTCGTACATTATTGCTACGTCTACATTGTCTCGCATATATGCCGGTGTCAATTCAGCTGGCGACAGTCGCGCAAACTCAATGTCTGCATAGCCGTTTGTAGTAACAATCATCATATCCCTGATTGCTTTCAGTTCCTCATCTAAAAGCTCATATGGATACGTGTTTAAACGAACCACTGGTTTTAATGCCGCTGGTCCATTTATAGTGTTCTTGACAGTCGAAAAGACAAAGTCCGATATCATGAAAACAATCGGAGTACTCAATGCATCAGACAATGTTGCCTTGTCTCTTTTTTTATACCTGTCCATAAAGTCAGAGTAATCTATTCCAATAAACTTATCAATTACCCTGGTAAAATAATTGTTGGTGATGTTGTCACGTATGGCCTCTTCACCATACGTGTTCAGTATAGCTGCTCTGGTATCGAATATAGCGTCAAACTCTACCAGAAGTGTCGAATTGTCACCTGGCATCAGAGAGTGCTCTTAAGATGGCAGCAGTTCAGGAAGATCTTCAGAGTTTTTGTGGACTCTACTCCAGAAGAGTATTTCCCTAGAGTGGCCATGGATGCAGTGCCGTATTTCTTAAGCATTGCATCCAGAGCAAAGCCACCACGAATATCTCCGCCCCTGTACTTGATCAGCTCAACCAAGCTGTTATCGAGATTGAGCGTAGCAGCCAACTGTAGCTCAGGATAGGAGATCTTCGATGTCTTGGAGTCTCCAGCTACCTGACCGCTGTACGTGTCGATAGAACGGCTATGCTCAGCCGTAGAGATCTTCTTGATCAGCATTTGTGAAACACGTCTCAGAGGTAGGTCTATGACCAAGTATTCCACTGGAGACAGGTATCTGGGCATTCCTGCCGTAGGACCTATCCACAGCCTTTGGAAGAATGAGTATTTCAGGCTGTTGGCGATCTTGATGTTGTTTTCTACGGATAGCTTGGAATCAGAAAAGTTAGGGACCTGGACAGTCAGGAACTTATCTCCTGTTTCCAGATCATTGATATAGTCTTCGAACTCTTTGTCCGATAGCGACTGAAAGTACTTGATGTACCTGTCCCTGTTGTATGAATCGCCGGTAATTCTCGTTATGTTGCTAACGATGAAGTCCTCAGCAGCTTTTCTGTTTCCAGCCATGATCAAAAACCTTTTGGAAGGTTGTTCTTGATCAGGAAAGGCACGATCTTCTGCTCGAAGAGAACCAGCCAGTCCTTTGGATCGCCGTTAGGTACCAGGCAGTAGCGTTCTTCGATGGAGTTGTCATCGGCATTGACCAATTGCAATCCCCAGTAGAGATTCAGATAGTGCCTCTGGATCTCCGGGGCCTTTCCTTCAGCATCGATAATGTACCGATGCGTATCGTAGTAGGACCTGGCCTGATTAGCCAAGGTATTGTGCTGCAGGATCCTGCGCACTTCTGCGATCATATCGAGACTGCCTGGGGCAGCCTCAGTACTGATCAGTTGCTTTGCATCTTCAATCGACATTCTTTGCATTTTCTAGCCCTTAGATTTTGTTTCTTTCAACCAGTACGGTTTGTACGTACCTGCCCTCATATTAAGTAAGTCAAGTGTGCTGAGGAATGGAATTTCCTGTTTATCGTTATTCAGGGTCCACCATCCTCTTGTTTTCAGAAGAACTGACCAGTCATAGCCGAGTTCTTTAATGTCCTTGTAGAGCTCCTCAGGAGTGCACAGGACCGAAGAGTGTCTTTGGTACTGGTGCATCTGACAAAGCTCAGATGTGATGTTCAGGGCTCTTCTGAGCTCTGGTAACTCATCAATCTTGCTTCTGACGGTTGTTCTGGACAACTTCACTTCTGGAAGAAGATCCAGATTATAATGCTGCATCGTTCCAGAAATACCGAATCTGTTCATTCCCTTGATGTAGTGGAATTCAGTCAGACTTGGCAATACGCCTTCCTTCTGTGACACGATGATCTCGATGGTGGCGCCAGATGGACCAGACTTGCTGCGAAGCTGCCGAAGCGTAACGATGTTCAGGTCTTGATCGCCAGCCTTGTTGTCGTCAGGACTGCTAGGATATTCGACAGTCTTGGTATCTTGCTTTATAAGCAGACTGACGCCGACTGCCTGCCAGCAACTGCTCATAAGAAAGAAGAACTTGTCGGTAACTCCCTTGATCTTGTCACCATTCTTGAGGTGAACCAGCTTACGCACTGGAGCTTGTGGAATGGGACCACTGGCCATCTGGATGTCCTTACCAACCTGAGCTGTCAGAAGCATGTAGTGGTTGGCCTTCATGGTAACTGATGGCAGTTCCATCAAGAAACGTGTCTTAGCCAAGCCTTGACGCATATGGATGGTATTTCCGCCAGATTCACCAAGCTCATTTTCATTCTGGATCTTGGCGACATCTTCAGTTTCGAATTCACTGAAGGAATCCACTTCACTAAAGGTAGGCACCATCATCTTGATCAGGCTCTTGCCATCCCTGTCCAGAAAAGGAGTTTCCAAAGTAACCTTGGACTTATTGTCCATTTTGTTCTTCAGATACTCCTTGAGCTTTTCATACCACTGGTTGGCATAATAGACTGTCTTGTCAGTAATGGCCCAGATCATCAGCCTAAAGATGTCCAGATCCTTAAAGACGTTGAATCTGTCCACAAACCTTTGCAGAGCCTCTTCCTGAATGTTGACTTCAGTGTCGTAGGTACTCATGCTGGTTGGATGAGCGATGTAGATGCGCTCCATGGCCGTAAGGCCCATGTAATGCAGAATGGTTGACTTGTAGACATTGCCTGTCCCGACCACGCCGACCAAAAGGCCTAATCCACCATTCAAGATGGATTCGCCGTATTTTCCTTTGAGATAAAAACCAGTGGGTATGTCGAACAGCGCTCCAATGTTGATCAAAGCCTTGACTGATGGAGCAGTTTCGAATGTAGGCTTCAGCAAAAAGTCTTCCATTTAGTGCCTCTGTTGAGTTGTACAAACTATGGGTTAGCTACTTTAATTTTTCTAGAACACTGGTAATCATTAACTCAGCAAATCGTATGTATTTAGGCTATGAGAATATCCATAGACCTTGCCATATAAAAGGGGAACAAATGGAAATATTATACATTTTTATAAGAGAAATCCTCTTTAAAGAAAAGGACATAAGTAACAAGAATTTTAATATCCTTGAATTCCTATCGAGGAGAGGTCTTTTCTTTTCAGTGATCTGTAATGTTTTTCTGCTTCACAAGCTGATCCTTCTGGCTCTTCTGGTTATGAAGTATAAGCACCTCTTAGCTCTTTGCAAAAAATAGAAACACGATTTATTTTTTGTGAAGGTACACAAAAATATAACTATAGGAAGAAAATACGGATGGATGACACAGCCGAAATTACCGAAAACGATAGTGCTACTACCTATAGGGGAGCTGTAATCTACACTGATGGATCTGCTAGACCTAATCCGGGCAATACTGGATGGGGGTTTCACGGATACCTCTATGTGGATCCTGTTGGAGACAAGAAAGCAATTGCAGCTAAAGGAAACATTGTCACGGAATACGGCTATACGCACCCATGCGAGCTAGGCCAGAATCCCAGGGCAGTTCCTACACAACCAGCGCTATATCTGGATGGATACGGCACTGGGGCTTCAGACAGCACTAACAATGCTGCTGAAATCGACGCTCTTTACTTTGCCTTACTGAAGCTTAAGGAATACAGTCTGAAGAAGATTCAGATATTGACCGATAGCGAGTATGTCAGGAAGCGCGTCACTCAATGGAGACCACTGCTGGAAGGTTCTGGTTTCAGAGGACCAGATGGAAACATCATCAAGAATGCTGAGAGGTGGAAGGCTATTTATGCCGAACTGGATGCCTTGAAGGCAGCCGGCATTGAGTTATCCATCGACTGGGTAAAAGGACACAATGACATTTACGGCAACGTTATGGCTGATGAGCTGGCCACTATTGCCGTGTTGCATAAGTCACGTGGGATTGACCAATCTGACATACTGGTATCTCCCATTAAAGGCTATTGGAAGACCGAGGTAGACAGGCATCCTTTTATATCTCACAAGAATCTCTACTTCAATAGCCAGGCTGAATACAATACCGTTGGAAAATACTATCTGGCTAACCCAGGTAGCAAAGATTCCAACCAGATAGGTAAGAAGACACCTACCACGGCATATTCTGTCATCAGGCTAAGTCAGCCAGATACAGCAGTGGAAATGGTTATCAAACAACAATGTGATATCTCTGGAGACGCTAGCAGCATAATGCTTATGCGGCTGGATAGACTCTATACTCCAAATATCTACAAAAGACTGATAGAGCATGGCTCTGTCGTTTTATATAGCACTGGCAAGTACAATGTAGGTTTAAACTACATTGACAATAAGCCAATCACAACTGAGTTGAATCCATCTGGACTGTCGCTGAGAGCCATAGAGGCAATGACTTTTCTCGATGGGATACTAGAGATGTTTCTGACATCAGGACAAGACTCGGGAACAGTTCAGTATCACGACGTAACCGACCAGTTTTTTGATACAGTGGAAGGCAAGAAAGGCCCTGCCCATAAACTAAAAGGCGAGATAACAAACGCCATAACTGACTTGACTATTCAAGCAGACATGAAGAAAGACAACGGCGATATCTCCAGAGTGTCCGTGCTGGCTACTCTTGGATCAGATATTCCTGCCAGGAACAATCTCAAGAAGATAGAATCTCTATCTCCTGTGGTTAAATTAGCCATATGGTATGAGTCTGAGACCACATTTAGGTATGCAATAATACTTCGTACCGAAACGGATAGTGGAATCTGGTCTAACTTCTATTCGAACAAGATTTTGTTTTAACCCAAATAGTCCAATTAACCTTATTTGACGGGTACTAACATGAGCGCAATCACGCAGGAATCTCTTTACCAGTTACCAGAACCAGATTGGAAAAAGATACCGTTCTTTTACAGGAAGCTCTACAGAGCCATGTATGACAAGGTGCCAAGAAGAATCAAGCGCCTGATCTTCATCGCCAGCATTCTCGGCCTCATCGACTCTGATAAAGAAATCAGCATGTCGTTGGCTGCCAGGGTGAATCACATTCTTCGCATTGCTCATTACGATGAAGCACTGCATTTCCCAATCGCTATCAAATCGATCATCTGGAAATCGTTGGTACGAAATCCAGTCGTCGACATTGCTGGCAAGCTATACAACCTACACAACCCACGAGAACTCCTGAAAGCAGATGCTGACCTTACTGCTACAGCGGACTTGCTCATCAGCAAGGCACCACTATGGTTGATCTACGGATCAAAGAACCTGATGCATGCAGACATCAAAACACTTTTTCAGAAAGTTATAGCTGACTGATGAACTTCGGTCAGCCACAATGAGTACAGCCCTAGGTCACGAGGACCTAGGGCTGTACTCATGTGTGTGTCAGCTTACTTCTTCCAGTTTCTCAACCAGATCCACCACTGCACCAATTGCCAGTTCGCACTGGAAGTTGAATGCAGCTACTTGCTCGATGTGTCTGGCCAGTCCATAAGCACCTTCAGAGATTCCTTTGGCTACCTTGGAGCTCACCTTCGTGATGTCCTGTGAAGCAATCTGCTTGATGACGATGTCCATCAGCTCCACTACCATCTTGACCCTCTTGTTGATTTCATTGAGGTTGGCAGCATTGTGCGAGCTGTAGAGCTCTTCAGTAGAGCGGATCAGTACGTCCATGTCAGCCATCCTATCCACCACCTTGCCGAAGTAGGTCTTCGTAGCACTGGAGTTCTCAGGATAGTAATGCTTCATCTTCTCCTCGATCAGAGATCTGGCTCCTGATACTCGATCAAGAAAATTCTTATGAGTTTCAAAAGACGTCTGAACTTCTTTATTGGTAATAAACGATGAAAGAATGACATGGTAGTCCTGTATTGTTTCGAGGGTCTCCTTGTATACTCCAGACGCCAGGGAATTGAGATCCCGGACATAAAGAACCAGACTGCCGTTGAAACCAGCAGGAATAGAGACAAGCATCTTCTCCACATTTCCATATTTGATTTCTGGGAGCTTCACCCTAAGCTTTTTGCTGCTTTGGGCCAGCTTGCTTTCCTGCACTGTATTGGTTTTCATCATGTTCTCAATGGAAGCCAATACATCGGTGATCTTGGTCGACAGCCCAGGGAGAATTGTTTTGAAGGTATCGATGGAATCAGCAAAGATTGATTCTTCCAAGCTCAGCCTTGACAAACCGCTCTCGATGGACAGCGTGTAGCTCACATCTGCCATAAACTTTCTTTGGGCCATAGTCTTAGTCCTAAGTAGTCTTAAAAAAGTGAAACCTCATTTGATAAGTAGATAGCCGCTGTACCCTTAGTAAATGATATGACCGGGAACTGATTTCAACGAGAGGAACATATGCTTACTTTGAGGGCGTTTATGAACATAGCGGCACTGTATAGCACAGTGCCCGGAACAATATCTGAGCTGGGTGAATTCTCCACTCTGTCCAGAACCTATTCCAACAACAAGACAGAATACAATGGAAGCGCTATAAAGGGCTATACGCTCGTTTCTCTGAGTTGCATAGATTCCACTACCAACAATGAAACGGCAGTCCCTCAGGCGGTCACAGACCTCTGTATCTCTATCGTTGACCAGATGATGGCTTATTCGGCCAACAACGCATTGCCTTTTGTCCTGAGCACATATCTGGACGCTATGGTGGTAGACAGCGGCAAAACCATCAGCAACCCATCTGCTGGTAACTTCGTGACCAATCCAGGCGGCATTACTCTGCCTGAGTACATCTCCTTCACGCATGTACCGACTGGAGATGTGATCACCGTCTGGCTGTCTGATTCGGCATTTCAGGTACAGTACGATCTCTTTAACATCGTGATCGTGCCACCGTTGCCGAACATCGATGACTTTTTCAAGCCACCGTTGACAGTGGAGCAAGAGCTCGCAGCTGTCTCCAGCACCTCATTCTTCCAAAGCATTCAAGGAGCCAGAGGTAGCAATCCTGAAACATTTCTGGAGTCCTATGAATTCGACTACATTCCGCCTGTAGCCGGATATCCTCATAGCCCTACTAACTGGGCTGCGCTGATCTATGGTATCCAGGGAAATAACCTGGACACTATCAAGGATGCCATTGGGGCATACATAGCTGCAAATAGCGCACAGCCACTATCGGCATGGGAAGCCTTGTTCCCAGACATTTATGCCAGGACTGAGTTTCTGATGATTCCCAGATGGGATCAGATGTCTATTCCGAATATGCAGACAGTGCCTGGTTACTACAGCGTCATGACTGCGCCTACGGACGACTTGGCATTCATCACTGCTAAGGCTACCTTCTATCCTGCTGGATATGTAGGCGCCAATGTCAAGATCATGACGCACTACTACAAGTACCTGAGCATTGTTACAGTGCCTGGTAACAAAAACATTCCTTCTATCACTGATCTGAAGGCTCTGTTCCCTGACTATATTCCTGAATCCAGCAATAGCTTGGACTTCAACAGAATGTCGCTGACTACTCAGCAGTGGAGCACACTCATTGAGCAAATGCTCATAGTGGCTGAGACAATGACTGCTTTCAGCCCAGTGCCGGCTACAATGCGCCGTATCTATAGGAACAACGTGATGTTCCTCTCGGCAGTATTTAACAATGTTGATTATGTAATGGCTGTGAAATCCACCTACTAAGGCCATACATGACTCCACTTTATCCAATTCCTGAATTAGGAGCTAAGGGAACATTCACCTTAAAGACTCCTTTTGACAAACTGATATTGCCTGACGACCTATACACATGTATGGCCGTCAGGAACATAAATGACTACATTGCCAATAATGAGGATGTGCTGACACAAGCATATCTGAATAACAACTTGACCACTACTGATTACCAGAGTGACCTAGTTGCTAATATGGCCATAGTCAGTCTGCAAAGCCAGGTAGGCCACTGGCTTTACATTCCAGCTAGGTTCTTCATATCCTTTCCTTCGAGCAATGGTGTTCCTTACCATAACGTAGTGATAGCTGTGGCTCTGGGAGCAATGCCAGTCGATCTGGATCTCACCTTCCTGAAGACCAATATGTCGAATATGGTGATTGACTCTCTAGGAGTGACTCCCAACATAAAAGAGGTAGAGACGTCTAAAGTCAGCGCTGTACCTCTTGCTCAAGATACTCTGGTAAAAGCCAAGAGAGCATCTCTGATAACAGCCAATAGCACCGACAGTGGTCGATACAAGGCCTTGCTTGTCGCTCATAATGACGCACTTGCTAAGTTAGCAGCTCTGGAAGCATATATCTTAGCCAACAGAACTAAGCTAGGTATTTGACACATAGCTCCACAGGCCATTACGGCCTGTGGAGCTATGTGCTTTACCAGTTTCCGTATGATGGAATGTCAGTGAAGGTAGCTAGGTTCTGAGCCATCCTTTTATACCGTCTGATAGCTTCGCAATCATCTTCAGCGAAGCTGCTAGTTTTCATGAGCTCAATAGCTTCATTTGGAGTAACCCAGACATAGGGCATTTGATCACCATCGTCGCCATATCTGGTTGTATTGATCTCTTTGTATGTAGCACAGAAGTAGGCAGTCTTTGTAGAAATGAACATGCCCAATCTATCTTTACTAAATGACTTAAATGGCCTAGTAGTACGAAAGCCTAAGTCACGAACGTCAGTAACAGCTATGCCTACTTCTTCCAGGCATTCATTTATAGCTGCATCTACTTCACTTTGATGGACTTCCACGCCACCACCTGGGAACATATAGATGGTGTGCCCATCTACTTTGTCTTGTTTAGTACCTAGACAGATCTTTCCTTCCTTTATAATCAGTACTCTGACTACATGTCTGCTAGGCAGCATTGCATTCTTTTCTATTCCAGGTTCATGGCTAGGTAAGTCCATCTTTGCCTCTAAAAGTTAATTGAATGTTACACAGGTATTGTACTGCATGTCCTTTGGCAGAATAATGTTATTTGGACACAATACATTCACCTGAGCGTTCTTAAAGCTGCCGTAGCTGCTTTCATAGTGACTAATGATGAAGACCTGGCTATAGTTACTATTCTGTATCAGATCTTTAATGATATTGATAGCAGAATGTCTGTGTGCACTGTCCATAGAAGCTCCGAACTCATCCAAGAAAATTGGATATTCCATCATGTTCAGATACTTCATGCACCCAATCTTAAAACTAAGGTTTATTACCTCTTTCATGGCAGTGCTAGCCATAGTAATATCGTCTATAGGATCGCTCCCATTGACATCTATGGCAAACTTATAGTCCAGATCAGTCTGATCGTCTTCATCTGATTTCAAAAGGATTAGCTCTAGCGGATATAGCCAGATCTTTTCCAAAATGTAATTTATGTCTTTGATAAAGACGTTAATAAAGCCCTGCATACCTTTAGCTATTAATCCCTCACTAGGAGATAGCTCAGATACCAGAATCTTCAGTGTCTTTATTTCAGTGCTGTATTGGTCATTTTGAGCAGCCAGTGACTCAGTGATGCTCTTCTGCCTGTCTATCTGTAGTATTATGGCATTTTCTTTTTCTATCTCAGCATCAATTTGCTTTATGAGATCTAGCACATAAATATACATTTGCTGTTTCAGCCAGGATTGATTTTGACGACCAATGCCATTAATGAGCCCAGACAGCTTTTCTGCCAATGAATCGATAGAGTTGGTCACTCTATCCACCTCAGCCATTAGATTCAATGTACGCTGTACCTTGTTTCTTTTTTCATTGGCGTGAAACAAAGCATTGCTGGCCTCAGATATTTCATGCTCCAGTGTTTCTAAGTCTTTGGCCTTATTATTCTCCAATGCTTCAGATAGTTCTTCCAGAGCACTGATTGATTTGTATATGTTCGCTACCTCTATATCAATAGAAATAGATGTCTTAGCATCACTTATCAGCTTAAACATAGATAGCGGATTAGTCTGTAGTATCAGACTATCGTCTATATGGCTCCAGAGAGGCCTCAGAATGCTCCATACGGAGATAATCTGTCTGTAACGAACTAGGAGCTGTGAATGCTCGCTCATGGCATTTAAAGACGTTTTGAGCTGGTTTAGCTCCTCAGTCATTTTAAGCTTTCTAGCTACGGTAGTTTTCAGCGTCTCTTTTAGAGAGCTATAGTCTTTTTCATTGAACCCTCTTATCCAAGTATGGTTACACTTAGGACAAGTAGTTTCATTATGCTTCATGGTATGCTCAAGATCACTGATGGTATTGAGCGTCTTTATTTGGAATGTGTCTAATGCAGCTACTTCCTGCTCCATTAGCATTACCTTATTCTTCAGTGCATCGTATTCGTCTTTGTTATATGGCCCAATGTTGATGGACTCTATTTCTTTGGAGATATTGAGGAGAGAATCCTCAATAGTAGTCAATGCATCCATAGCCATTACTGGATCATGAAAATCCAGCTTAAGTGGCTTACTATCTCTCAATTTAAAGATTCTATCCTTAGCATCAAGGATGTCTTTAGTGATGTTCTGAAAGTCCACTATGTTGGACTGCTTCAGTGTATTAAGAGTGGCTTCTTTCTTCATCAGGCTGGCACTCAACACTTCTATCTCTTTTTCCAAGATAGCTAGTTCAGTACGCAGTTCTATGTTGTCACTGGTATTGGTTATCAGGCAGAGTAGTTTACTCCTGTTTACCAGTAGCTTCTTGAGATCTTCTCTGGCAGTAGTTATCAGCCTATGGCCATTCTTTATTTCTTCTGATGACGTTTTGCTCTCAGTTACATACAGACTCAAAGAGTCAGATAACTCAGACCGTATAGTCTTTAAATGAGCTATATAAGCCCTGGTGCCTTCTTCCTGCTCTGGGCTCAATAGTTTCTTTATCTCCTGTATCAGGCGAGTCTGGTTAATCTTCAGAGCTCCCTGTACATCTCTCAGCTTTTCTTTAAGCTTGTTAAATACACCCATGGCATAGGTGTAGTCGGTATTAGACAGGGTAGTGAACCAGAAGCGTCTTTGAGCCACAGTCATATCGGTGAACTTAGTCTTACCTATCATGAGGCTATGGATCTCTGGCGTAATGCCAAATTCTTTACGTACTAGTTCTCTCTGAGTGGTCATTGTGCCACCAGGATTCATTTCTCCTACGCCTTCCTTTACAAAACTATGTGTGGGCGCTCCCTTAAAGGAGCTAGTTAGCGTATAGATTGTTTTATTATGCTCGATGACTATTTCTTTATAGCCACCTTTATGGTATTCCTGGTGCATTGCTGGCAATGGACTTAGCTCTTCCAGTAAGGATGACTTACCACTACCGTTAGTGCCAAGAATCAATTGTATCTTTTCTCTGAAGTCTATCTTCAGGCGTTCAGTTTGTGTTAACCTGAATCGCTTATATCCAACCAGATCTATTGTTAATATTTTCACACTAGGTCTCTTCTTGTAAATTCTAAAAAGATATCTCTTCGCCTAACTCGTTCACAAAGCGTCTCACCATTGGAAGCTTATATCTGGTACGCTCTCTGTTATGGATCCGCATTGCTTCAACAGCGTCACTAGATCTCTTTAACATCACCAGTATAGTCCTGTTAGCTGATTCAGCCCGAATAAAAGAAAGAGTGTCGTAGAAGACTACTATTGTATTGCCGACTATTCCAGTACCTATTCGCATAGCAGTCCCCTTAGACCAAAAAACTAAACACCTTCACCATCCAATGATTCTGAAAATTATTTTTAAAGGGACGAAAATGCTAGAAGGAAGAGAGTCTAAACTCAAGCTCTATGCTATTGGCATCGCTACTGCTGATAAAAAGCCAGGTAGCGATCAGCTGATTGTCTTTCCTGTAGAAGAATTGGTAGGCATACTGGGAGATGTCTCTAAGGCTACTACAAAAGTTACTGGCAGCATTCCTGATTCTACAGGTGCGGTTAAACACATCAATGCCAGTGGACAAAATACGATTGTAGCCTCATGGCTGCCTATGTCCGCAGGAAATAGAATCACTGCTCCCGATGTCTACAAGGGCGAAACTGTTCGTATCTACAGATATGCCGACACCTCAGACTACTACTGGGCAGCTATGTTCAGAGAACCTAGCATCAGGCGTTTGGAAGATGTTGTCTATGCCTATAGCAACATTAAGTCCGGTAACAAAGCTTTTGACAAGACTACCAGCTACTGGATAAATATCAGTACCCGAAATAAAAGGGTGCAGCTACATACTGCCAATAATGATGGCGAGCAGGCAGCATACGACGTCATTATAGACACTGCCAATGGTACATTTACTGTGGAAGACAATCTAGGAAACAATCTTGTCCTAGATAGTGTAGCCGGTACATTGGTGGGCACTATCAATAACAGCATCACACTAAATACAAAAACAGCAGTGATTAACACTAGCTCTGATACTCAAGTAAATACAAATACAGCTGAGATCAATGCTAGCTCATCCACTACTGTAAATTGTCCTGAGAATACCATAAATGGCAACGTAGCCATAAATGGCAATTTATCAGTAAGTGAAACAATAACTGGAGTAGGCGGTGGTCTATCAGTATCGGCTAGCGGTATTTCAACTAACCTGACTATTACTGCTCCTGAGTTTATTGGGCCTCTCCAAGGAAATGCTACATCAGCCAGTGCTATAGGCTAAATCACATAGTCGCAGTGGCATAAGGCCACTGCGACTATGTGCGTGCTTACTTGATCAGTCCTTGTCTAAGTGCTCGAAAATACACTGCATTGTTTTCCTTGACTGCTTCAGGAGCAGCTTGCAAGCATTGCTCAAAGATAGAATTGTCCATTCTATCCAATATATGTGGTGTAGCCAAAGCTACGTCTGGGTGCTTCAGCACGCATTCTTTAAATTGATCCATAGCAATGTAGCCATTCAGATTAGGATTCTTTAAGGCAGCTACTGATGCCAAAGATATGGCTTCTTTCAACATTGCAGATGTCATGCGCGATACTGCATGCGGTACAGACAATGCTTTAGCAGGCACTGCTCTAACCACATACTTAAACTGAACATCCAGCATCTTGTAAAAAACGTCTTTTGGAAAGAATGTGGCCTCAGGGGCACTTTTGACGCAATAGTCGAATTGCTCATCCGACATTCTCTTCACAGCGTCTTTTATGGCTAGCATCATCCCAGGATTATTATGTACCATCCTGTCGAATGCTCGTTCAGATAGTTTTTCTGTTGCCCAGCTATTTCCTTCTTCTCTGGATGTTCTGTCTGAATTTCTCAATATACTTCCCCTATTGTCTAGTTGCCCTAACAATCAGTCGTCAGAACAATCACCCATTTCAGATTTTACCTGATCAAGCCATTTCTTAGCCCCAAGATTGGTTACAGGTAAATGTAGGTCTTTGTTTTCTTCAGGACTGCGAATCTTCAGCTTTTCCACCGCATAGCTGAGACTACATGCAAACATCGGCTCCATTTTTACACATTGGTCAAATTGAGCATCAGTCAGCCTGTTAAACATGTGTCTACAGCACAAACCTGAGGCTGGTGACAAACGTATAGCTTTGTTGAATTCTGCCTTACTCAGTGCTTTTAGAGTACACTCCGGCATATCTGAATCAGGAGTGCGGTACTTGGCATTCTTTTGAAAATATTCGTCAGACAGTACTATGCACGTAAGCAGATTATTCAGTGCTACACACGGAGCTATGCGTATGACTGAATTAGTTTTGCGTTTTGGAAACGAATGCGGCATGTTGATTTCTCCTCACGTACAGTCAAAATGCTATAGTATTTAAATTCAGATATCTTAGAGTGCTGTGCTCAAATGTAAATACTTCCTGGAGATATTGCTCAGCTATTTCTAGGAATGATTGATCATCCAGCCTGTCGCAGCTGTGCTTATTAACAATTGCCAAAGCAGGTAAGGCTTTCACAGCTAGTTGAAATTGCTCCTCAGAAAGTCTGTTACAGACATGCTCAAAATTCAAAGCTATATCTGCATTATTCAGAATATACTTGGCAAACTGTTTGTCGGTCATTCTTTTACAGGCGACTCTACAGATGAGTGCTTCCCTTGGATATTTTCTCGCATATCTGTAAAACTGATAGCCTGTCAGTTGAGCTATTGGAATAGTTTCCATGTCTAGGGTAGAAAGAATGTGCCTGTGAATGGGAATCCTTCTGAGCTACCATCATTGACATATTGGTAGGTATCGAGTACTTCCAGCACTACATCCATCTTGATTATTATTTCCTTTAGCTTGAGAATCTGATCAAGCTGAGTTTCATTGAATTTCTGAAGAATAAAATGCACAGTGCTGTTACTGGCATCCTTCTTGAATAACCTAGCGAGCATTTTATTTCTTTTGGCTATGCGTTTCTCCAAAAGCAATATTGTGCTTACTGCAGCTATTTTGTTCTCATTGACCTTATTCAGCACTTGGTTGAGAACAGGCATGGTTTCGACTTCTGCTGCATCGTCGCTAACCAGACCTTCAAGTATGCCGGCAATAAACTCTATTGCTTCGGTTCTGGCTCTTTCCTTAGGATCGAGCTTACCGCTCACTGCTTTGCCGTCTGTATCGTAAGCAGCCCTACGCTCAGGATCACTCAGTATTTCGTAGGCTTCTTTTACCTCTACGAACTTTTCTTTGTCTCCATCTTTTTTGTCAGGGTGGAGCTTATTAGCCTTGTGACGATATGCCTTTTTAATGTCCTCAGGCGTAGCATCCTTTTCAATACCTAGTATTTCATAAAGCGTCACAGTTCTACTCCATCCATTGTTTGTTAAGCAAAATGCTCCACTAGCTCTGTAGCCAGTGGAGCATAAATTATACTGCCATTTTGGCCTTTATAGCCTCATGTGATACGTAGTCTTTCAGAACTATGTCTGATGGCTCAATGCGTGTGAACGCACCATTGACATCCTTCAGGTCTTTGATAGGACGAATATTGTCCGAAAGAATCAATTCAGGCCTATGAAAAGGCTTTCTGGTGAGTTGTTCTTTTACCTGATCGAAATGATTCTCGTAGATATGGGCATTTGTAGCCTGAATGGTAACGATACCTGGAGTCATACCAGCCAGTCTGGCCATGATGTGCAAGAACAATGCCGTAGAAGCAATGTTGAATGGCGCTCCAAGGAACAAATCCCAGGAACGGATAGTCATGACCACATGCAGTACTTTCAGATCATCGGCGGTAGGTCCATCGAAAGCTACGAACCTATAGTCCATATGGCAGGGTCTGAGAGCCATCATGTCCAGCTCTCCGACATTGTATCCAGACACAATGATTCCACGATCGCTAGGATCTGTGAGAAGCTTTTGAAGAGCGTTCTCCAGCTGATTGATCTCTCGCTCCATCAGCCACTCCACTGGATGCAGGTTAGGGCCAGAGGTACCCACCATACGCACTTTATACCCTTTTGCAATCAAGGCATCTCTTTCCCGCCAGTCGCCGACAATACGTCTGTCCAGCCATGCTGTCCATTGCTTGCCATATATGGGGCCAAGGTCATCCTCGCCCTTCCGATAAGGATTATTGAGCCAAGCTGGAGTCACATTGGCATTTTCATCCCAGACCTTGCAGCCTAGAGCCCTGAAGTCAGCAGCGCTGGTATAGCCTCGGAAGAAGCCGAGCAGCTCACCCTTTACGCCACTGAATGCCAGTTTCTTGGTAGTAACTGCTGAAAAGCCATCATCCATGCTGAACTGTATTTGGATTCCGACTATTGCTCGGCACACTATGCCGGTCCTAGCATTGAATTGATCGACACCATATTCCATGGTGCCAGATAATAGGTCTTGAAAATTTTTCAAAGTATCTCCTATTCTGCGTAGGTTCTCGACAGAATGATTCTGCGGAGATAGTTGGACCATGCTTCCAGTGTCACGCCGTTTTCTTCGATGTATGCCGGTAAGTTGGCAATAGGTACCCATTCACCCTTGGTGATGACACCTTCTTCATGATCACCGAGATCCTTGGAATTGATTTTGATTGCAGCAGCAATCGCCAAATGCATCTTGCCGACTTCTTCGGATTCTGAATAGAAGCCGACGGCCTCGATTCTGTTGGCTCCATCCGCTGGATGAGTCCATGCTTCCTCGTTCTTGAAAATGGAAATAGGTGGGCCAGCATAGTCCACTTCCTCGATGAGTTCACGCATTGTGGCCTGGTTGATGATGGAGAAGATGTCCAGATCCTTGGTAGGACATTCTTCGATGTGGCCGCCGATGCCCATTGAACAGAGACCATGCAATCTGCCTTCATCGCCCTTTTCGCCACGAGCATAGATGAAGACTTCGTTATTCTCGTTGATAAGGAAGATGTACGGAATCAGCTGCAGGTAGTTGTCGTCATTCTCGCAGAAGAGGCGACTCATCATCCCAGCCTTGTGTTCCTTCAGGAAGCGCATGAGATAGAGACCATGGAGAACGAATGTCATGGGCTTGTCAGGCTCCAATGATGCATATCCGTCGCTATGCATGTACATGGCGTCATATGGCAGATGGTCGGTCTTGTACATCTGTTCTTCGAAAGTTTTGACGACATATTTGAAGAAATCGTCTTTTGATATCACCAGTGCTTGTTTCGACATTCTGTTCCCCGTGGTTAGTTTTTGACTGCGTCAATCTATTTTTGCTTAGTGTATTTTTTAAATATAGACTGCTGGAGCCTAAATGGCTCCAGCAGTCTATATGTCAGGTATGTATGAGCATTGTGTAGCCCTTGGAGAAGGTCTTCTCTGTGCCTGGTATCACGGCACTGTTGATATTCACCAGATCCTGCAATGGAGTGCTGGCAAAGCTATATTCCCGGAGATAGCTGTCATTGACTGTTACTGACCATTGACCATCCTCAGATGTCTTCCAGTACTCGGCCATACGTCCATAGCCAACGAATAGCGGAGAAATAGGCTCTTCATAGGCAATGAACATTCCAGGCAGTCCAGTATCCTTAATGTATTGCTTTGTGGTGTATAGTCCAGGAGTGTCCACAATGATCCAGAAGCTCTGTGGCAATGACAGATAGCTCTTAAGAGTAGCGTCGCTCAGCAGCTGGTTGACGTTCACTACTCCAGGATACACTGGATTGACATCCAGACCTAAGCTGCTCAGGTCTATGTAGTCTCTCGACTCCAGATATCTTTGCGGGATAGGTATTGCATTGGTATTCAGTGCAAAGGTATTGTTTCCAACCTGGTAGAAGATCCCAGCTTGAGGCAATACCAGATATCCACCTAAGGACAGCAGCACTGTCTTTCCAGCCAAAGGCTGATTCAGGTAGAAGTACATCTTATCCCGAAGAGCCCTGGTAGTATCGCTAGGATCGCTATAGACGGCAGTGACGTCGATAGGCACCAGTGATATCTGACCTATGTCCAGGAAGCTCAGTAGGCCCACCTGGTTCTGTCTACCTTTACGCATGGTGTTAGCACCTTGCAGAATGTATGCGTAGGTACCATCCGTATCTGTACGATGCAAGAAGCCATTGACAGTAGCCAGGCAGTACTTGCTGATGAGTGAGAGATCCGTATTGTAGTTTGGCCTGGTCATTTTCAGATCAGGCAACTGGTCAATAGGATAGTTCAGAGGAATTTGGTATCCTGCCTTGCAGGGCTCCATTACATACCCTGCTCTGGTAGCATCGCTATACCTAGCATACTTGACTGATCCAGATGGCAGTGATTGCACTGTAGGCAAGGTCATGTTGCCGATAGATGCCAGCCATTGGTTGATTGTTCCATTGTACCCTGACAGCTGATATTCTAACGCAAACAGATCCACGTAGACGTTGGCACTCAAATATGTGTTGGCCAAAGTAAGAAAGATCTTGTTATAGGTTGAAAATAGAGAATTCATTGGCACGTTGCTGATGTCGGGAGACATGTATTGCGCATCTACCGTATTTGGTAGAACTAAACTACTAACGTATGTGTACATTTGCTAAATAGCTCCAGTTAGTGCCAAAGGTTAAATCCTTTGACCGTAGTCTCACTTACTAGGAAGACATGCCATGTCATATGAAGAATTTCCACCAGAACCAGTCCCAGCAGGCACGTTTGCTCCACTAGTAGGTGGGGTAGTGCCAAATGCTGATTTGCCTGCTCCACCAATACCACCGAACACATATGTGCCTTTGGTGAATAACCAGGTGCCAGCTGCACTGTTGCCATACCCAGTGGTAAATCCAGCTACTATAGTGCCTCTGGTTAATGGAGTGGTCCCATCACAGTATTTGACCGGAGTAGCTGAAGTAGCCAATAAGAACATGGCTATTTACGGCCAGCTCACGGCATTAGCTGGCTCTGTAGTGTCATACAGCATCATGGACTATATAAACACGGCTACGTATGAAGTATCTGCCGCATTGGGGACTGTATCTTTGGCTGGCCGGACTATTACATACACTGCCCCGGCTACAGCAGGTACTGACACGATTACTGTCAACGGCACGGCCATTCCGATCGAGATTACTACCGATACGAATGTGCCGATTCTGATAGGTCCTAGCGCAGTAGTGGCCGGCATTACGGCTAGCTATGTGATTGGAAATTATTCTGCATCTAACGCATATAGCGCAGCATCTACGTATGGATCTACTACTTTAGCAGGAAACATCGTAGAATACGCTACATCTCCAAGCAATACTGGAGCCATAAACTTAACAGTCATAGCAACTATTGCTGGCGTACAGCATACGGCTATTGCCTCTGTTAACTCTATCAATCCGACAGATCCAATTATTACTGGTCCTAAGTTTGCTATAGTTGCTGGTAGTTCAGTAAACTATGTAATCGAAAACTACATGGCTAATGCAGCCTATTCAGTCGCTCCTATATCAGGAACTGTATCTATATCTGGGAACACTATTACGTATACCCCACCTGCTACACAGGGTGAAGGTGGCTTCTCTGTTAATGGTATAGACTATAGTGTCGGTATGATCTATGACAACATAAACACTCCTTCAATATTGTCTCCAGTTAATACTGGGTTTGTTTCATCGTCAACTACAGTCATGAGTAGCGCTTTCTCTTCAGTTGCGTCAATGTTGACACAAGTTGCAGCTAACTGGGAACTGGCTACTGATCCTGGATTCACTAACATTGTGCAATCCAGTATGAACGATAAGGTCAATCTGAATAGTTGGCCACTTACAGGACTTTCTAAGAACACCACGTACTATGTTAGAGTCCAGTATATCGGTACTGAAAATATAGTAAGTGCCTGGTCAAGTTCGGCATTATTTAGTACATCAGCATTTGTACCAACAACAATTATTGCTGAACTAGTAGATAATAATCCAGGAGCTAATGATACATTTGGTGGCTGGTCAACATCGACAAATGAGAGTGGGTCTATTCTTGTTGTAGGTGCCCCAGGAAAAAATATTGGAACTAATGCTAGCCAAGGTGCAGCATATGTCTTCGCACAGGTCAATGGTGTATGGGTTCAGCAAGCTGAACTATTGGCTAGCAACGGTGCAGCTAATGATAATTTTGGTTTTAGAGTAGCCATGAATTCTGTCGGCAATACAGTTATAATAAGCGCCTATAACAAAACTATTGGTGCTAATAGTGGCCAGGGAGCTGCCTACATCTTTACTGAGACTAATGGTGTCTGGACACAGCAGGCTGAATTAACAGCTGCCGATGGAGCTGCAGGAGATAACTTCAGTTTTTATGTAGCTATAGATAGTCTTGGAATAACTACTGCTATTTCAGCATTGACTAAAACAATAAATGGCAATGGTGGTCAGGGAGCAGTATATGTCTTTACACTGTCTAATGGTACTTGGATTCAGCAGGCTGAGCTTACTGCTACTAATGGAGCTAGCGGAGATAGACTAGGCACAGAAATTTATCTGACTGCCGATGGAACAGGCCTCATTGCATCAGCATATTTGAAAACTATAGGTGCTAATGCTAACCAGGGAGCTGCATACATATTTAATAAATCTGGTGGTGTTTGGAGTCAAACAGCAGAACTGACGGCCAGTGATGGCGCAGCTAATGATTATTTCGGATGGTCTACAAGTATAAATGCTAATGGAACAATCGCTATAGTCGGTGCTGGAAATAAAACTAATGGAGCCAATGCTAACCAAGGTGCAGCATATGTCTTCATACAGGTCAATGGTGTTTGGACTCAGCAGGCTAAGTTACTAGCTAATGATGGTGCGGCTAATGATATTTTTGGTGGAGCATGCGCTATAAACTCAGTAGGAGACATAGTAGCTGTTGGAGCTCCTCAGAAGACTATAGGCGCCAATGCTAACCAAGGTGCAGCATATATCTTTATTGAGGTTAACGGAACCTGGCTGCAACAAACTAGACTAACTGCTCCAGATGGAGCTAGTGGCGATACATTTGGAGCATCTCCATCTTTAAATGCCAGTGGATCAATTTTATTTACTGCATCTCCAAATAAAAAAATAAGTGGACTAACTGCATCAGGAGCTGTATATGTAGCTATATAAGCTGCGGTGTACTAAATCTTTTGATTCACAATCTTCTTAAGGAAAACCAATGGGAACAACACTTCCAGCAAAGGCAATGGCCGTAGCCAATTCAGACGTCAACGTCTATACGTGTCCTACTACTGGGGTATCTTTTGTTGCAGTGAACATTTTGCTAACAAATCAGGATACTGTCAATGCAGCACATGCTAAGATATGGATAGGCCCAGGTCCTACTCCAGCTCCAGACGACTATGTTGATTTCAACATACCTATGAATGCAGCTCCTGGCTCCTATGAGCGAGTCAAGATGCTGGTTTATCCTGGAGAAAGTGTCTTTGTCAATTGCGACAATGCAAATGTCTCAATTCGTGTCTACGGCATTCCGCAGGCCTAATCTACAATTTCTCTGAGGAAATAATACGATGCCTAACCAACAAGTTTACGCCAGGGTTCAGAACGGCATTATCACTGAATACCCTGTATACCCTGACTTCATAGCAGCTAGGGGAGACCCCTTAGACTGGTATACTCCTGTCACATATACGACTCCACCACAGGCGGCTCCATTCCAGATGGTTACCAGTAAGCCAGTAGTTATAGGCAATATGGTTGTGTTGCAATACACGCTGGTTGATGAGCCATTGGACAGTTTACTGGCAAAAGCATGGGGAGTTAGTTCCTTGCTAGAGCTCCAGCCACCATTTGCTGTTAATGCACCTGCTGCTCCAGCCATATCTTCTATCGACCCTGCCTTGTTCAAACAAACTCAGGCAAAGATAGCACAAAAAGTTCAGGAAACTCTGGATAACTTTGCAGCTATGAAGAACTACGATAGCATGCAGTCTTTGGCCGGCTACTACAACTCTACAGTGGCTAGTTTTGCAGCCGATGCAGCAGTGGGCGTAGCTTTAAGAGATGCATCCTGGACATCTCTCTATGCATACTTGAATGAGATTGTGGCTGGCACGAAACCAATACCATCCAGCTTCATGGATGTTGCAGAGCTTCTGCCTCTTCTAGTATGGCCGCAGGAAATCACAGTCAATGGCGTCACGATCAATGGACCTATGACTGTTAAGCAAGGCTCTACAACAGGCTACAGCATTATAGGCTACAGTTCAGCCACTACGTACAATGTGTCCGCCAGTGCAGGCACTGCTACAGAAACAAATGGAATCATCACTCTGGTGGCTCCGAATGCTGTCGAAACTATCGACATTATTGTCAATGGTAATAATTTTCCTGTATCTGTTGTCTAATATGGCAATCACAGACTCTCCTGGGCTTAAATAGCCCAGGAGAGTCTGTGACGTCACTCTAGAAACACAGTCTTGTACATCTCTACCAGCGTATCGACTATGCTGAAGTCTTTTCCACTGGTAAGTATGTATAGTGATATGGCTGCTATCAGAACAGCCATGACACCTACGAAAATGAATGCCCACTTAATGACCCAGGTTTTCAGCTTGATCATTTCTTTGGTATTGAGTTCATCGATGTCTTTTGTTTCATCGTGAACCGCTTGTACATGGGTACATGTATCAAAATGTTCACATGGCGGATCTTTTTGAGCAAGAGCTATAGATGCAGTAGCAGTTTCTGTACACGCTCCAGACTCCATCGTATATTGAAAGAGGAAACGAACGAATGAGACTAAGTCAGGATCATCCAATTCCTTAACAAAGCTAGCGATATACGCATCATTCGTATTTTTCTCAGTAGTATTGTGTTCAGACTGAGTTTCACTCTTCAGCATCTGAACCAATATCATTATTCTATCTTTTAGTCCAGGCATTATGCCATCCCTATTTCTGGTAGAGCTTTACTTGCTCATCCTGAAATTTTGTTATGGAGTCGATCTGGTCATTGCAGTTCTTCAGATTCTTCAGAAGCTGCGTGCTGTAGGTGGCCATCATGTCCTCTCTTCCAGACATATCCGCAGACATATAGTCATCTATGGCAGGCGGTGCATCTATTTTGCAGTCTCTCAACAATGGACTGGGAGTAGTCACCACAATGGTCTTAGTCTTTGTCACTAATGGCTTGTCAGGAACTGTTCCGCAACCAGCTATGAAGATCAGCAACATCAAGCAAAATATCTTTTTAACCATGTCATTCCCCTTGTTTTGTGTTGCAGGTAGTCACTGCCTGGCAGTATGCATCCCAGACTGAAGTTATCTGGATGCGACTAGCCGTATCCTGGTCAGTACTGGGCTTCATCTTGAGTGCTGCTGTGTAACCTGATGTAGCCTGTAGCTTTTTTTCTTTGGCTGTAACAATGCCGTTGAACTTGGCATTGGTATTATCCTGATTGGTGTGTGTTTTGTCCAGAATGTCGATGATCTGATTCTGAGTGGTGTGATCCTTGGTGATTGTGTCACTCAAGGACTTGTTGGCGTCCACTGCCGTTTTCTCGTTCATCTTAGCGATAGTGACATCGCTTTTCAGAACCTTATTATTCATATGCTCAACGTAGATGGTTGTTCCCAGTACTCCGAGAAGAATAACTGCCCCACCTATCAAAGGCAATGTAAGTCCACCCCCTTCAGCAGCAGTGCCGGCAAAGCCCACCAGTCCTAAAATCTTTTTGATGAAATCCATGATTCTTTTCTCCTAAATAGCGTGTTGTCGCTGCCAGTTCTGATAGCTGTAGCCTATCGCTATGGCATCTATGGCATGCTCATCCAATAAGTCTAAACTAAAAGGAGTAGCTACCATAATCTCATCTATTTCTTTTACTGCTTTGTTTACAGCGTTCTTGTCACCAATGTGGCTAGCCCCTACAGCCTTTTTGATGATGGACGGCTCTATAGTGTAAAATGGCACTAAACAGCCATAGTTAAGCACAGCTAGTCTAAGCGTGTGCATCACCTCTACTAGTGGTGCAAATGCTCCAGGCCTAAGCCTATTGAAAAATGGAGATTCGCAGACTACTAGCTTTGGCCGATAAAAGTCCAGTATCTTAGAAATTTCATACTGGATCTTAAGCATTCTGTTTATTCTTGGATTATCCTCATCTGATTCACAATAATCCGTTTTATACAGATAGTCTACATGTACGGTAAATGCCTGTATATTTATTATTAGTTCACTGACTGGATCTATTGTCAGTACAGCTATTCCTAAAGAATTACTGCCAGGATCTATAGACAATATCCGGTATGGTTCTTTATATTTTTCCGGTATATGTAAAGACATGGTTGCTCCTTTGCTAAATACTGTCTGGTGAGGCATTTAAGCCTCACCAGACAGTGACGGTTAGCTCAGTGAGAATAGAGGCTCAACTGCTCCAATATCCATCTCCAGGCTGATGCCAGAGCTGGTGAAGTTAGCAGCGTAGAACGTGCTGACGAAAGTCATGATCTGCACTGCGATGGCGTCCATGTAGGTTTGCGTAGCTCCGTTAAAGGTGCCGCTGGTCGAATAGTCCAGACCTGAACACAAAGCCAATTCACTGATGATAGCCGGATTGGTGCTTCCGTAGATGATATTGCAGACATTTAAAAATTCCGCAATGTCGTTTGCATCCAGATTGATAGGCACCAGTGCCGTAGCAGAAATGTAGTTACCGTTAGTGGAGACTACACTGCCCGATGTCAGCTGAGGTGGCGTCGGATTGAGATTGGCCAGTGACGGAGTAAAGGCACTGGATGTAGTGGTTCCGTTGGAAACCGAATTGTACATCATGGTAGGTGAGTTGACCACCAGGCCACCAGACGTGCCATTCAGGTTCAGAGTCTTCAGGTAGTAGGCCACATACTGCGTGTTGTTGTAGGTGACGATCTTCCTGAGACGATAGTTCGCCATTTGGGCTGGAGTCAGATCTGCATTGGGCAATCTGAGCACGAATGGCAGCTGATTGTACAGCGCTGCATCTGCAGGACTATGTTGCACCGGCATTGGAACAGCGATGTTATTTGGCCCTGTAACCATCTGGTGGCCGCCATTACCGATGGCCAAATACTGCAGATACGGAATAGGCGTTTCCGGAACGACCACCGTGTCAAGAATGCCTAATTTTTCATTCAGGCTGCTATGGGGCAGCAGTGCAAACGGAAGATCAAGCAACTGCGCTGTCTGCAAAGCGGCGCCGTAGCAGGTGCGTACCAGGTTTTCCAAAATAATATCCTTTCAATGTTTACAAGTTCATTAGGCTTAATAGCCCACTAGGTTCTCTACAAATCACCATATATCGACTAATGTCAAAATCTGCTGTGGGGTCAGAAGACTATAGTTACTAAAGTCAACTGAATTCATCGATGCGTCAGCTATCACAAACTGCCATGTATTAA